>JADMIO011201670.1_pt1 | contig 84506 bp, 61 predicted proteins | sample 8958161 | NCBI WGS metagenome assembly JADMIO01 (sample SAMN16585339, study PRJNA669376) | soil metagenome | isolation source: Crop rotation soil | place: USA: Cullars Rotation, Alabama | collected 2011 | reverse complement strand
CGCGACAACTTGTCCACGTGGAATTCTAAGCTTAGGATCCCAATGTGCTGGAAAGCCACCACAAATGTCCGTAGCGGCCTTTGGGAGTTTCATTATCCAGAAAGAAACGGGTGGCACCCTGCCCCATTTCGTTGACCTGCTCTAGCATCGCCGCGATTTCGTCATCGCCACGGACGGACAGTTGGTCAAAATCTCCGCTGTAATACTCGGCGCGACCATCGCCATCAAAGCGGTCGTATTGCTTGGCCGTGGCGGGCGTATAGGCCGAACCCATTGCCAGCGCCGCAATATTCGCGCGCTTCGCCCACGCCACCAAGCCCTCATACGACTCCGGCGGCCTAATAGTGCCGCCGTGGTCGTCGCGCCCGCTGTAGGTGTGGGTGTGCGTCACCACGGCGTGCCAGTCGGGGCGCGACGATTGTGCAGACGTCAAATGACGAAGGAACTGAACGTTGGTCATGGAGTTCCCGGCGTTGCAGCCGTGAGGGTGACATCATCCACCCAACTGGCGGCGTGACCGAGATTTAGGCGGGCATCGCGCAAGCGATTCTTAATCGCCACCGGGTTTTTCAGGGCTTCGTCGTAAATCGTCTTACCATCGAGCACGACCTTAACGCGGTCGCCACGTAAAGTAAAATCCCATTTTTGCCAGGTTTCCAGAGAGGCCAATTTTTGCAGTTCCGCCGAGGATATCACGACATCATTGCCGATGCGAAGTTCGGGAAAGGGCGCCGTCGGATACTTGTGCAGCACGAGTCCCAAAATGTAGGCATTGTTTTGCGACGTGCCCAGCGCCAGCACGCCACCGCTCGCCAACCCGGTCTTAATTGGCTCCAGATAAAGCCGCCCGGAGAGGGTGAAGTTCTCCGGCAACGGGCCAACGGGAATATCAACACCCGCCATTGGTGTCGGAAAGTGAACGGCCTTTCCTCTGGGTGATTCCATCCACGCGATATTCTCCGCAGACGTTTCGGGATTCCCGGTAACCGCAGCCTGAAAGGGCTTCAACGTGTCGGAGAGAGTGGGGTCGTCAAAATTCAACAAAGCCAACGTTTCGGCGACTTTGACCTGCGGTTGCCCGCCATTTGTCGGGGTAATTGGGAATTCAGCGGCGGCGGCGACTCGACGACCATCGGGCCACAGACCTTCCGCTTCCACCCAAAATGGGCCGTTTCTCTCGCTTTTGTAAGTGAAACGCTGGCCTTTTACCGGCTCCAGGCCACGTGCTTCCCAGACGATTTCTGCCTGCGAGACATCCAGCCCCGGTGCCGCGAAACCAAGCGTGACGGTCTCGCCTACTTTGAGTTGGGCCGGAACTCCCGTGATACGCGCGTCCACAGTGCGCCACGGCTGCGTTTTGAGCGAGTTTTGGCCCATCAAAAACGCGGCGCCACTCAATGCCGCTGCCATGGTGGGCACTGCCGATTCTGCATAGGCGTTGAAAGAATCGCTCCAACGGTCCATTTGGGCGTAAGGCGTTTTCGGGTCGCCAAAACTGGGAAATGTCAAAGTTCCCAGTTCTCGCTTGTAGCGGTCGAGATAGGCAAAGCCGCCGATGATATTGCCCAATTGAATGCCCGATGGCGGCAGGATGCGGCGGTCGTTCTGCGCATACTGGTTCACAATATCGCGTTGCCGATTGTCGCCAACTCCGGTGATAAACGCCACATTTTGTGGGTTTGCACCCCATTCAAAATCGAAGTTGGTGAGAATCGCTTTCACAAGCTCCGGTCGAGGCTCCAACATATAACCAGCAGCCAAATCGAGCGTGTTCGCCGATGAAAAATACCAACCGGCGGTGTTATGACGCTTTGATTCGAGCGGAAAACTCGTGCCGTAAGCGCTGGCCTGAGCGCGCTCGGCTTGTTCCTGCGCGCACGCCAAAACTTCGGCGCGACTGGCGCTCAATAGCTTCGCATTCATCGCCGCTTCTTTGATGCGCCCCGACTGTGGCCCGAAGGCGTAAGAACGAAGAGCGCTCCCGTAAGCCTCGTGCAAGCGCAGCCAGTTCCAGAGCTTGGCCGATTGCGCCGTTGGGTCGAAATCGGCGAGCCACTGGTTCTGAATCTTCGCGTCGCCGGTCAGTAAAAACATCTCGACCGCAGCCCAGATGAGTTCGTCGTCGTGGCCGAACGAATCGCCGTAATGCGAAACGCGTTGATAAGCGCCTTTTCGACCATATTTTGCCACTGCCGCTTCAAGGAATTGCCAGCCCTTCAACGCGGATTCGCGATAACGAGCAGCGGCTTCGGGATATTGGGCCTTAAAACGCGGCGAGGACGCCATTTGCGCCAGACACGCCGTCGCGGCAGCGGTCGCTGCCGTGTTTTTCGGAAAAACAACCTGCGGGTCGCCGTGGTCGGGCAAAACATCGAGTTCATAGGTGCGGTCGCGCGGATATTTCAGGAAGAAAAATCCGCCGTCATCATCCTGCATTTTGAGCAGATAATCGGCTTCCCACTTCGCCTCCTGCAACAAATCGCTTTTGCCGTCGCCGCTTTCGGGGAGGCCCAGATTATCCAAATCGCCCGCGCCGGTGAAGACATCAGCGGCAAAGCAAAGCTGTGAAATCAAACGCGACGAGTTGATGGTGTAAACGCTGTAATCACCGGCATCATGATGGCCACCCGAAACATCAATTTTGCCGCTTTTCACAAACGGATAAAGCGAACTTTTCACATCCACCAGACGCGGCGCCGTTTGGGTCTCGCGGGTTTGCGACATCTTTTCGAGGGTCTTATTCACCGCCGAGAAGTCGTTGGTCGGCACATCGGCGGGCGCAGTATGGTCTGGGCCGTAAACATGGCGCGAAAACGGTAGTGACGCACCAACGCCGCAGCGCTCGTTATAAAGGCCCACTGCGTAGGTGCGAGCCAGCATTCCAATCGCGCCAGTGCCAATGCGGAAGGGCCGCGACGTTCCCAGACTGGGAATCCTCAGGCGATAGGTGCCAGGAATTTTAAAAGCCGAAAAATCGGCCTGCAAGACGTTTTGGTAAGGCTTGCTGGCCCAGCCCTGGTCGGGTCGAGGGCTGAGTTGGCCCTGAAAGACACTTTTGCCCGCCCCGTCAATAATCGAAAACGATTTGGCGGCATCGAGCGGCAATTCCCCCAGACTGCCCAGATAATATCCGGCAAAGGCAATTTTGGGCCAGTCGGGCTCAAAACCCTTGTCGCTAATGTGAATGACAGGTGAAATGCGTGACGGCTCCGTCGCGGCTTCAAACTTCGCGCCGTTCGGAAAATGCTTCGCCGCTTTGACTTCAACGCGGGCTCCATCCGGCAAGGGTTGCGCGAGTTCCAAATAAAGCCAGTTTCCCAAGCGCAAATCACGATTTTTCAACGGCGCGTAAATCGGGATGCGTTTGAAACCGACGCTTTTGACTTCGATTTTGCCGCCATTAGCCAAAACCTCAAAGTCGCTGGCTGGGGGCAAGGTAGTCGCAAAATCCCAGGCCGGAACTGGCGCGGGATCGGGGGCTTTTTGCAAGACCAAACCCAGTTCCAACACCGTCGGCGACAGCACAACCAAGCGATGTGCGCCGTGCCCAGGCAACTCCAACGGATTTGTTGGCCACGCAACTGGCACAATGGGTTCTAGCACTGCGGTATTTTCTTGGGCAGCAGTGTGAAATGGAGCAAATGACGCAAACAGCGTGAAACTGCCCGCCAGCACAGCACCACGTCGGCAATTTATGAATGAACTCATGGAAGCAATTTTTCTTTGACGAAGGGCGTCTTCGCCCTGATACAAGCACTCAGTCGTTCTCCGTAATCGACCACATACCGCGCGGATTAACCATTGTGCCAGTGCCGTCGCTCGCTGTGTTGGCGGGATTCAGGTCAATGGTGCTTTCAGGTCGCGACCATTTCACGTGCCCATCCACGAATAAATAGTTCCAACCATCAAAGTGGATGGGTGCGACAATGGTAGTCCCCGATGTGGTTTGCGTGTTATCCGCGTTCCCGGCGCCTTGCACAGTGGACTGGCCGCTCCAACCCAGGCGATTGTCCGCAGAGGGACGTTCTGCGACTAAGAGAGTCTCCGCTGGGATGGGCACCATAACTAAATGGCGCCCGCGATAAACGTTGCAGCCCTGTGTGCCGTCATACGACGACAAACCGGTCACCGTATTGTAAATGGGGCCATAAATATAGTTGTAGTTGTTGCTTAGAGGCACAGAATAGGTGCTTCTCGGGCCCGAACTTGTGCGTGGCGTAACATCACTGGGACAAGCATAAACCGACGTCCCATTAGTTGCTGTGTTTGTCACGACCTTGCTGACGTAGGGCGACAAAGCGGTTGTCCAGGTCGAAGGAGCCTGGGAGTCACAGGTTCCGGACGCTGTAGCCGGTGGGAGTCTTTCGTCGTAATCCTGGTTGTATTGCGCGAAGCCAAGCCCAATCTGTTTGAGATTGCTTTGACAGGTCGAACGACGGGCATTTTCCCGTGCCCGTCCGAAGACGGGAAAGAGAATTGCCGCCAACAATGCAATGATAGCTATGACGACAAGTAGCTCGATGAGTGTAAACGCAGCGCGATTTCGAGAAGGATGGGATGTGGTGTTCATGAGCATTTCCTGAGTGTCCAAAGGGTTCAAAAGATTTCGTCTTCCCATTGAGGAACTAAATAGAAGTGTTAGGCGCGGCAGCACTTTCACGCGCCACAAGATTTCCGCGCACAACAACCTTTTGCGCGGGGCCGGTTAAGCGCTCTTCCAGGCGTCCGGCCACCAATTTGACAATGTGATCCGCCATTTCAGCAACAGGATGGGTTACTGTTGTCAGCGGCACGGTGTTGTATAACGCCACAGGTAGATCATCAGTGCCAATAACACTCAGGTCGTGTGGCACACGCACACCCGCACGGAGCATGGTGGCGATAAAAGCAGCAGCGGCAGTGTCGTTAACCAAACATATCGCCGTGGGCCAAGTCTCCCGAGGTCGCGACAGCCAGAGTTTGGCCGTTTCGGCGCCGCCTTCCTCGTGATTTTCGTAATTGAGACCCCGGGTTCGCCATTCGGTTGGAGTTTGCGCTCGGATTTCAGCCAATGCGCGCTCGAAGCCCTTTGTGTTATTGATTACGAACTGCGGCTCAATTTCGCGCGCTGGCCCAAGAATGTGAAGCCCTATTTTTCGATGCCCCATTTCTAAGAGGTGACGGGTCGCCATATACAAGCTGTCCTCGTGATCGAACACGACTTGATCACAATCAAGCGACATTGAGGAATCACAACTAATAACAACTCCCCCTTCGTCTTGAAAGGTGCGAAGTTCTCGCAGGGCTTGCGGTTGCAACTCGGTCGTTTCGCAAATGATAACTGCCGGTCGCTGACGACGTAACAGGGCCAAAGTCGGATGTTGGAAATCTGCCTGCGTCTCATTGATGGAGGAGGTGTCACAATGAAATGAGACGTGATAACCTCGCGCCTGCAACTTCTGCCGGATGCAGTTGAACTTCAGCATATCGACGCCGAGGCTCATATTGACCGAATAGAGACAAATGTCACGTTGTCCACCACCATCGGATAACCGTTGGGCATGGGCATTGAGCGAAAAGTTCAGCTCTTCCGCCGCTTGGAAAACAATACGCTGCGTTTCGGGCGAAATAGGTCTCTTGCCGCTAAAGGCATAAGAAACCGTCATCTTGCTCACGCCCGCAGCCAATGCCACGTCCTGCATCGTAGCTGCACGCCGACGCAAAAGGCCGGGCCCCTGCAGAGGTAGCCTTTTATCCATCATGTGTGAAGAATTCGACGAGCGCATTGTATCGGTAAAACTCACAATCTATTATACCCAACTTTCTGAAATTTCAAACCAATGGCTCTCGCCAAAATCTCCAAGACGTTGTTGGAGAGAATCGACATCCACATCGAAGTCCACGTTTGTCACCTCATGAACTAAAAGCACCGGAGAATCTTCGGTGTGGAGAAGGGTCGTAGAAGCGCGGGCGCGACAAGTGGCGATGTGGCGCACGGGCTATGATGAGGCGCGTGGTGTCGGTCCCGCAAGCCCACTTCCCCTTGGGCTTCATAGCGTTTCTTCCACTATGTAGAAGGTTTTAAGGTTTTGCAGCTGATTCCGTAGCAACGGCAGACAAAAGCTACGCCACAGGGCACCTCAGCGGCCTCGCGCAGATTTTGAGGCGCCCATTGAACAGGAGAAACTGGTCATGTTCGGGCATTTAGTTCTCCTCAATTCAATTTCTCCAAGACAATTTTTCTACTGTTATTTCTCCCCGCAAGGTCACAGTTCTGGAAAGAGTCTCTTTAAAAAGCACAATCGCCGACATTGGCTTCTCACTGATATTGCTTTCTGTTGAAGGGAGGCTTGCCGTCCGAGGAGACGTCTGCGCCTGTATTTCTCAGGGTGCTTGCACTGCTTTTTTACATACGTTAGAATTTTACTAACGCCCGTTAGCAGCTCCTATTATGGTAACCATGAATGACATTGCGGCCCGCACTGGTGTGTCGCGTTCGACTGTTTCCTGTGTCCTGAATGGACGTGCAGTGGAGTTGCGCATCCCCGATGCCACGCAGCAACGGGTATTGGAAGTCGCATCGGAACTCGGTTACCGCCATAACGAGATGGCGCGCTCGGTGGCTGGCGGTAAAAGTCGCATGATCGGCTTTATTACCGGCGAACCCGGCGCAGATGTGGAATTTAAGTCGCGAGTTATGGTTGGTGTAATCGAAGCGGCGGCAGAACGCGGTTACACGGTTCAAGTTCTCTACCTGCCGCCGAAAACTTTGCGACAGGAAGTCGTGGAACGGTGCATCGAATGGCGACTGGCGGGAGTTGTGTCACTGGCACTGCATCCTCGCGTGGTGAACGAGCTCCATCGGGAAATCTCACGCTACGAGATGGAAATGGCCGTTCTGGAAGATTCTCAGGCCTATCCATGGGCGGTCAACGTGTCTTCAGCTAGTTCCGATGGCATGCGACAGGCGGTAGACCACCTTGTGGAATTGGGTCACCAGCGCATCGCCATGCTGGCAGCAGCAGCCGATAACGATCATTCCCTGTGGCGCGAACGCGTTTTTCGCAAGCTGTGCCGCGAACGAGGTATTAAGCTCACGTCGCGCATGATTGAACACGGTGACTGGTGGGAACCATCCCCGAACGAAACCGCCGCGCGGCGGTTGCTGGAACAGGAAGAGCGTCCCACTGGCGTGATTTGTTGCGGCGACCCGGCGGCGGTAACGCTGCTCAACACAGCGCGGGCGATGGGCATTGCTGTTCCCGAACAACTCTCGGTGGTTGGTTATGGCGACTATTCGTTCGCGATATTCTCCGACCCACCACTCACAACCGTAACCCAACCCTTCCGAGAACTGGGAAAACTGGCCGCCAACCGGCTCCTTGACCGCATCGCGAACTCCTCCCACGACTGGGACGAGCTGGAGCGAACTACCTTGGCCTCGACTCTGACAGTGCGAGCATCCACTGCGCCAGTGCCGGTGGAACGACCGAATATTACTCCTTAACCTTCACCTCCGGACATCAGCACCGGAACTCCAAATTTAGCAAGAACAGAGATACACCGAATTGGAGGACTAATTCCTATGAACCCCAGAAACACTCGTCATTTAGGCTTCACCCTCATCGAACTGCTTGTCGTCATAGCAATAATAGCATTGCTCGCGGCCATTCTCTTTCCAGTTTTTGGTCGCGCGCGGGAGAACGCCCGCCGTTCGACCTGTCAGAGCAATCTCAAGCAGATTGCTCTGGCCGAGATGCAATACACCCAGGATTTCGACGAAACATTTTCCGGCGCACAAATCAGCGTCAGCACAGGCCTTTGCGGTGGCTACGACGTCTGGGGATATGTGTTACAGCCTTATATTAAGAGCAATCAAGTGCTCTACTGCCCCAGCGTAGGCCGACCGCCCGATAGCACTACCTTTACCTGCGATTTCTATAAATTCGCCAGCTATGGGTGGAACTTCACGGCGCTTAGCAATGATCCAGGAACCAAAGTCGCTCGTGTGACGCAAGTTCAATCTCCCACTGAGGTCATTATGTTTGCTGATGATCTGGGAAGTCCCAATGGCGGGAGTTATCCGAACGCCGGTTATTATGTCATTCATCCGCCTTCACAATTTACGTCTGGGTCCTATGTTGATCCGAGTGGCACCCCCTGGTGGGAGCACGATTATGTAGCCAATCCAGGTGGCACTCCCGCGATCACGCCCGCTATTCTTTCGGGCAAAGCCCGTGTCAGTCAACGCCACTTCAATGGCGCCAACATCGCGTATGTGGATGGTCATGTCAAATTCGCCGTTCTCCCCGGCCCCGTGACTCAGGACACCCCCCTGTGGAAAATACACTGAAGAACCACACTCGCGGGAAGGTTTGATGCTCTCAACGAAGCCCCAAGACGCTATGAATAAATTCAAAGCACTGTCAGTTGTCGCTGGACTTTTCCTGTGCACCGCACGGAGTTGGGGTCAGGAAATCACGGTCGACTCAACCAAAACCGGTGGCGTTTATGCAAGCGGCGAGAAGATTGTCTGGCATATCGGCGTGCAGGGCACAGGCGCTGCGGACATTCACAAAGTCTCCTTTGTTTTGCTCAAAGGTGGCCTGACCGAGATGGGACGCGGCGAACTCACGCTACAGGACAATGGTGCCGATCTTGAAACCAAGCTGGATGAACTGGGCGCAATATTAGCTGAGTTCAGCGCGGCTCTTCCCGATAAATCGGAGATAAAGGCCAAAGCGGGGGCAATTGTCGACCCGGAAAAAATTGCGTCCTCCTCTCCCCGTCCCGCCGATTTCGATGAGTTCTGGAAAGCGAAAGTCGAAGAATTGAATAAGGTTCCGGCCAATCCTGTGTTAGAGTCATCGAAGAGCGGTCTGCCCAATGTTGATTATTGGAAAATCACGCTGGACGACATTCGCGGCACCAAAGTTCAGGGTCAACTGGCACGGCCTAAAGCGGAAGGAAAAAAGTTTCCAGCATTGATTATCTTCCAGTGGGCCGGTGTTTATCCGTTGCACAAATTTTGGGCGACCGGCAAGGCTAGCCAGGGTTGGCTCACCCTCAACATTAGCGCGCACGATTTGCCCATTGATTCACCCGCCGATTTTTACAAGCAGCAATCGGACACGGTTCTAAAAAACTATCCGGCGATTGGCAATGATGATCGTGAGACCAGTTATTTTTTGCGGATGTATCTCTCCTGCTATCGAGCCATTGATTATCTCGCAAGCCGCGACGATTGGGACGGCAAGACCCTCGTGGTGACGGGAGGCAGTCAGGGCGGACTTCAGACTCTCATGACCGCAGGTCTGCATCCGAAAGTGACCGCAGCGATAGCGGACGTTCCTGCTGGCGCCGATCAAAATGGCCCTCTGGTTGGCCGGCAGCCGGGTTGGCACTGGCACACTCAGGGAAATAATAAGGCCAAAGTCCTCGGAACCAGCAAGTATTTCGACACTGTGAACTTTGCCAGCGGCATAAAATGCCCAACTCTCGTTGCCGCCGGACTCATCGACACGACCTGTCCGCCCGCAGGTGTCGTCGCAGTCTTCAACCAGATTCACGCGCCTAAAGAACTTCTCATTATGGAAAGGGCTGGACATAAAGACGACAAGAATAGCCATGCCCTGTTCAAGCAGCGTTCTGAAGAATGGCTTAAAGACCTTTCAGCCGGAAATTCCCCACCCAAAAACTGATGCAAGAGCGCTAAGTCACATCAGTGAGGCTTGATAAGAACTGTCAATTGCGCTGTGAAGCTCGCACCCGTGCTACGCAGCGCCATTTTGAATGGGGCCACTTGTAGATTTTGTGAAATCCATCGCTCTCTACGGCCCCGTGACCAAAGACAATACCAGTGAACTCGGCTTTGTCCTGAAAACCCATGAAAAAACATCTCTCCGTCGTTTTCCTGCTGGTGGCCGGTCTTGGCACCGCAGTAAGCGCCGCACCGCAAAACCCTTTATTGAATTGGAATCCGTGGCGTGGTTACCGCAACACGGTTGTGCATCCCGCGCTTGGCATCAAAACCGACGATATCACCAGGGCGCGCGCCAACATCGCGGCGCACGACTGGGCCAAGAAGTATCGCGACGAACTGGTCACGGGTTTAGATACCGACATGGCTCGCCTCACACCGGAATGGGTGGAATCCATGATTCCCGAGGCCACGCCAACGGACCGCGTATACACGCCCTGTCCGGCGTGCCGCGATTTGGGCAAGCCATTCAATCCGCATGGAAACTGGCAGTGGCATCCCAACTGGAAAGAGAGACTGCGCTGTGCGACCTGCAATACCGTATTTCCCAACGAAAAATATCCCGAAACCGTCGTTCTCAACACCAAATGGGGCAAGCCGCAGACGCTGACCTTTTACGGCGGCGAACCATTTAATGCTTTTGGCCGCATGGTGCGTCCCAGCTTCGCCGGAAGCATCCGGGCCCGGAAAGCCGAATGGATGGCGGCTTTTGCCCGCCGTCTCGGCGAAGCTTACGCCCTGACCGGCGACGCGAAATACGCCGCCGCCTGCCGACCGATTTTGCTGCGTTTTAGCGAGGTTTATCCCAACTGGCTCGTGCATTCCGGCTACGGCGATTTCGCCGATATTGATCCAAAAATTGCCAGTCAAAACATCAATGCGCTGCCCGAAGACGAACTGGTTTACGCTCCCAATGTTCCCAATCGTAAATTGGAAACCGGCTACTGGTCGGCGGGGCGTTCGAGCGGCGTCGGCATGGAAGGCCAATTTGTCCGTCGCGTCGTCGAAGCTTACGATCTGACCTGCACTGCCAATTCCGCTGGCGCGCCGGTCTACAGCGATGACGAACGCAAGCAAATCGAAGAAAAACTTTTGCTCGAAGGCACAGTTCTCCTGGTTTGCGATTCCGCCATCAACAACAAAGCCATCTTCAATCGCACGGCAGCGGCTCTAGTCGGTATCTGCACCGGCGTTCCCGGACTCGTGCGCTTTGGCCTTGACGGCTTCGACAAGACGATGAAATCCTGGTTCCTGCCCGACGGCGCCACGCCAGAATCGTCGTCTTATGCGCTGATGGCGCTCGATGGCATGAATGCTTTGCCACAGGCAATTCGCGGCTACTCCGATCCGCCGAACTACGCCGATATGCATAATGTCCGCTACGACAAGCTGGACCTCTACAAAGACCCGTTGTTTGCCAATGTCTGGCGAACGCTTTATGCCACGCAGCAAGGCGACCTCTCGTTTCCGCCCCTCGCGGATATGTATGCGCCTTTGAAGGACTTGAATCGCACCAATGTTTTAGGGACGCGCTACGCAGAAATTATGGCGACCTATTACCCTGACAACGCCGATTTTCAGGCGCTACGTCGCGAAGTGACTGAAGCTTCGGGCATTGAGGCCAGCGTCGCGATTTATGCCCGCGATCCGGCGGCTCCCGCTCCCAAAGCGACTTCGCTAAAGCTGCCCGACATTGTTTTTCCCGAATTACGTCAGGGCTATATGCGAACCGGCGCCGATGGCCGCGAAAGCTTGATGGTTCTCAACGCCAGCCGTTGGGGAATCCACCATCACCTCGACAGCCTCAACCTCTATTACTGGAAATCGGGGCAGGAGTTGCTCAGCGACCTCGGCTACCTGTGGGACCATCCGCGCAAACCAATGACGGAGCGCACCCTCGCACATAATTTGGTCATGATTGATGAGCAGGAGCAGCGCACCAAAGAGCGCGGCGGCGACGTTGAATTCTTCGCGGTTGGCGACCATGTGAAAGCAATGCGCGCCAAAGCGACACCCTACGCTCAGACGAACGTTTACCAGCGCACTTCGGCCATCATCGACCACGGCGCTGCCGGTTCGTATGCGGTGGATTTCTTCCGCGTTCAGGGCGGCAAAACGCAGGATTATGTTTTCCACGGCTCCGTCAAGGATTATCAGGCGTCTGGAATTGCTCTGACAGCGGCAACCGCGCCGATTTACGATTTGACGAATGTGAAGACCGGCACCTCTGCAACTGGTGCGAACTTCACCTGGAAAATCAGCCCGCAGATGGAGTTCAACGCTTGGCTGCCACCGGTGAACGGCGAAACCTATTTTGTCGGCGACGGCTGGGGCCAACGCGATTTCCGAAACACCGACCTTGGCGCGACGCTGCTGTATATTGTGCGTCGCACCCAGGGTGACGATGCCAAAACCTTCACCGCCGTTTTTGAAGGCCACGCGCCGGGCAAAGCTCTCGTGAAATCGGTGCGCCCCCTTGAAGGCCCGGTAGCCAACGGCACCACAGCCCTGGTCGTGGAAACCACGGACGGCACCGACATCATCGTGTGTTCCACGAACGGCAACGACGAGAAAATAAACGCACAAGGGGCGACATTGGAAACGGCGGCGCCATTAAGCGTAGTGAGTCTGCAAAACAAGAAGCCAATCTGGGCTTTTACCTCTAATGGATCGGCGTCAAGTTGGGACGGAGTGGCGCTCGCCACCAAGCGCTAAGGCGTTGCTTCAGACATGTCTCGCCAAATCACAGAATCATTAGACCTCTTGCAAAAATCCAGTTACAAGAGTTCTAATGTTGCACCAATGTGGGAAGTAGTAAGGATTTCTCACCGCATATGAAGAGTCATTGCTCCTTCCTCGTGAATTTCCCTGAGGGTTAGACGCAGTGAGTAAAGCTCCCCGGCGCAAGCAGCGGGCATCAAGAGCGTTTCTCGTGAACTGTTTGACGATGGAAACTCAAAGCAAATGATGCCAGTCGGGATGCTGTGAGAGACGCCGGTTTGCGTGTCCTGCCCATTCACTTTGGACGGTGCTTTTCCATAGGGTCAAGAGCGTCGGAGCAAATTTAGCCCACTGGAACCGTGTCCCATCTCTTTAGAAAACAACCATTTCGAGTGACCCATTTTAAATGCTCTTGCGTTCTGCAAAGTTCGAAGGCGGCGAAAAAGTCGAAGTTGGCGCTTCTCTGGCTTCTCCGGCGCGTGGATGGACACAGGGGAAGTCTTTCTCGATGAAATAACGAAATTCGGCGTCTCGAAAATAAACGCCTTCGTTTTCTGGTGCTGCCAATTGCTCCACATCAGCGCGCGAAATTCGCACCCGTATCGTTGCGCCCTCGGTTTCCAAAGCGGTCGCAGCAGAGGGCACCACCTCGGCCCGCCAGACGGTTTGAAGCGATTGTCCAACAGCTTCACCGCGTTCGAGAGTTGCTAACTCTTCGGGAGTAATCCGTAACCGGATGCTCCCAGTTGTCCAGCGAGTTTTCATGAAATCCTACTTTATAAACATCTACCTCAAAACACCTACTTTGCTCGACGGCAAACGCCCCAGCAGGCCAGAGCAAACAAGCCCAGCGCCAGAAATCCCCAAAGATAACTTCCGGTTGCCTGTTTGACGAAACCCAGCAAAAGCGGCGGAAAGAATCCGCCCAGCCCACCAGCTGCGCCGACTAAGCCTGTGACGGCGCCCACGGCTTTAGGGAAGTATTCGGGCACCAGTTTGAAAACCGCGCCGTTGCCCAAGCCAATCGCCGCCGCCATGCCTAGCGCGCCGATGGTGAACGGAACGATATGCGAAAACGCCATCAGAACTGCCATCGCTGCGACAAAGGGAAACACGCGCAATAGAATCGTTCGCCCACCAATTTTGTCACTCCAGGTGCCCCCCAATGGGCGCATTACGGTTGCCAAAAGCGCGAAAAACGCAGTGCGAAGTCCGGCGTCTTGCGGCGTAAGCTTGAACTGGTCGGTCAAAAGAGTCGGCAGGTAAACCGCCATCGCCACGAAACCGCCGAAGGTCAGGAAATAATAGAGGCTTAAAATCCAACTTCCGCCTTCGTGCAGAGGCGCTAAAACTTCCGTGAGCGATTTAGGTGCGGCTCTGGTGCCCGGATTTTTGGCGAAAAAGAGCCACAAAACCAGCCAAATCGCTGTTAGAACCGCGAACGCCCAAAAACCCCACGCATAGCCCAAGGCGCCCGCCAAAATCGGGGCACCCATCGAAGCCAGAGATTGCCCGAAATTGCCCGCGCCATACACACCAAGAGCAAATCCGTGCTTTTTCGCTGGATACCAACCCGAAACGAACCCCGTGCCAATGGGAAAGCTCGCCAACGCCAACCCGCAGCCAAAGGCCGTCACCAAAAGCGCCGGGTAACTTGTTACCCAACGCATCGCCACAACTGGGATCATGGAAAGCGCCATGATAAACGCATACATCACACGACCGCCGTAGCGGTCGGCCAACATTCCAATAGGAATTCGTCCCAGACTCCCCAACAACACCGGCAAAGCAACCACAATGGAGCCTTGAACCGGCGAAAGCCCCAAGGTTTTCTTCAAAATCGGCATCATCGCCGAGACACAACCAAACATCGCAAAGCACACCGCAAAGGCGCCGGTCGCCAGAGCGAGTTGCAACGCATTGCCAGCAGGAGCGACCGCAATTGGCGACGATGGGGCAAAGGGGGAAGAAATCTGCTCAGATTCCTTGTTCAAAACGGCGTTCATCAATATCCTCCGCAAACACAAAATTGGTTCTAAGGAAATTGTAGAAAGCGAGACCGCATCTCTCATCCGCGAAATGGCGGAATTCGCTCCACCATTCTTTTAAGAGCGCGTTGTCTGTTATGCGGGGGCGTCGAAGGACGGGGAAAGCTCATCTGGAAAGCTCATCGTTGCGGCGCGGAGCACGATCCAGCGCGTAAACGAAGCGCAAAAGTCCCAGATTGAGCAAAAAGCAAACGAGGCTAAAAATCGCCGCAGGAACTGGCACACCGGAGTCGCCGCCCAGATATGAGTTCATGGTCGCGGTCAAAAGCCAGAGTTGCAATATGTCCATCACCAACACCAGGCCCAAAATCCCGGAAATGATGGTCATTTTCTGCGGGCGCGTGAAATGGCGTCTCATATGGTGCGTAGCTCAACTCCCGTGGCGTAAATTTCGTTGCCGCGCACCTCAATTTGGATGCGTGGTAATGGTCGGCGCGGCGGTCCGGCCAGAGGTCGCCCGTTTTCCATGTCGAACAATCCATGATGGCAGGGACAAACGATGTGGCGTTTTTCCATGTCGGGCACGACGGCGCAGGAAAGATGCGTGCATTTTTGGCCGTAAGCCAGAAACGTCTTTTCAGCGGGCCGCAATAGCAAATTCGGCTCGTCTTCGGTGGGATAGCGAAACACCAGCGACCCGCCGACCGGAATTTGGTCGAGCGTGGCGATTTTAACGAGAGCCGGTTCACCGCGCCGCGCGCGACGCCAGTTTTCATAAACGATCCAGAATTGGCCGAAGGTGAACGCTGCGCTCGTTAAAACGAGGAATTTCGTAAATTCGCGACGCGAAATATAATTGTCCTGCGGCACGTCAATGGGGAAATCCTGCCGCCACTGAGGTTGCGAAACATGGGGCGTGCCATCTGGCGTATCAGATGTGTAATCGCGGTCTTGATCAACCATCGAGGTTCTCCGTTTCGTCCAGCATATTCAAAAATACGACCTGCCCAGACGTGTGTTCGTTCATGGCCGCCGTCACATCGAGATATTCGGTTTGCGTTTCACGCGGCACCATCATGTTCACTTTGGTCGAGATGTTCTGTCTGCCAAACTGAAAATTGTTCACGGGCCGCGAACGCGGACGTTCTTTCTCGATTTCTTCGCGGGTGCCGAAAAAGAGTGCTTGCGAAGGGCAAACGCTCGCGCACATCGGCTTCAGGCCTTCCGAAGTGCGTTCGTAGCACATGTTGCACTTCATCATCAGTTCGGCTTCGGTGTTCATTTTCGGCACGCCGAACGGACACGCCAAAACGCAGTTATTACACGCGATGCAGCGCGGTTTCCGCGCGGTTTGCACCACGCCGTCGCCCGATTTTTTGATGGCGTCGGCGGGACACACCTCAGCGCAGGTCGGAGAATCGCAGTGCATACAAACCACCGGCACGGTTTGTGTCGAATAAGCGCGATTGACGTATTCGAGATGGATCATCGAATGTCCCTTGTGGGTGTCGCACTCAGCGCACGCCTGCACGCACGCCTGACAGCCGATACAGCGCGAAGGGTCAATGAAAAATTCGAGTCTTTCGGGAACGGCCATGAGATTTCCTTTTCACTGCTGCGCTTCCAATTCCCGCGCATAATCTGGTTCGCCCTCAGCTTTTTTAAGTCGGACGGCGCAGACCTTGTATTCGGGAATCTTGGAAATCGGGTCTTGAGCCGCTATAGTAAGCCGATTAATGCTTTTGCGGCCAGCCCAATGGTAGGGCACGAAAACCACATCAGGGCGAATCGTGCGCACGATTTGGGCTTTTAAGGTCACTGCGCCACGCCGCGATTCGACTGTCGCCCAATCGCCGTCGTTGATTCCGAGTTTTTGGGCTAATTGCGGGTGTAACTCGATGCGCGGTTCGGGGTATTGGTCTACCAGCGGGCCAATGCGTCGCGTTTGCGTCCCAGACAGAAACTGGGACACCACACGACCCGTGGTCAAAATGATGGGATATTCGTCGTCAACCTCTTCGGCGGGCGGTGAATAGGCCGCGACATTGAAACGCGCCTTGCCGTCAGGGAAATAAAACGGGCCGTTTCCTTTAGCGACGGGGTTCCAGGAGCCGCGCTCGAACAAACGGGGCGTGCCGGGATGTTCGTCGGAAGGACACGGCCAGAAAACGCCGCCTTCAGCTTCGATGCGCTCGTAGGAAATGCCGGTGTAATCGGCCACACCGCCGCTCGAAGCGCGCCGCAATTCGTTCCAAATCGCGCGCGGCGATTCAAACGTGAAGCCTTTTTCCCGTTTGAGAGCTTTGGCGATGTCCTGAATAATAATCCAATCCTGGCGCGCGTCACCGGGGCAGTTAATGGCCTTGTTGATTTTGATGACGCGACCTTCCACCTGTGTCACAGTGCCTTCATCTTCTTCTTGCAACGAGCCGGGCAGCACAATATCGGCGTGGCGCGCGGTGTCGTTGAGGAAAAAGTCAATCGCGACGTAAAAATCGAGTTTATCGAGGCACTTTTCGATGAAATGCGAGTCGGGCAACGAGACTTTTGGGTTGAAGCAAATGCTCAAAAGCCCTTTGATTTCGCCTTTATCAATCTTGCGAAAAATTTCGTAGGCATCCACGCCGGGGCCAGGCATTTCCTTTTCGTCCATGCCCCAGACCGAGGCAATATAGGCGCGATGTTCGGGGTTGGAGATGTCACGCCAACCGGGAAGTTGGTCACATTTCTGGCCATGTTCGCGCCCGCCCTGCCCGTTCGCCTGACCGACAATGGTGCCATAACCCGAATGGGGTTTTCCGATGCGACCTGACGCCAAAACCATGTTGATGGCGCCCAAGACGTTTTGCACGCCGTGCGTATGATGCTCCATGCCGCGCGCATGAATCAGGAACGACGATTTGGCCTGTCCCCAGATTTCTGCCGCCTGACGAAGCGCTTTTTCGGAAATTCCCGTCACCTGCGCGGTTTTTTGCGGCGTCCACTGCTCGACGTGCGCGGCGACTTCGGGAAAGCCGACGGTGAAGTTCTCGATGAAATCGTGATCCAGCCAATCGTTCTGGATCATCAGGTGCAAAATGCCATTAAACAGCGCGATGTCGCGCCCCGGCTTGATGGGCAAAAACAGGTCGCAGGTGCGCGCAATCGGCGTGATGCGCGGGTCAACCACGATGATTTTGGCGCCCATTTCGCGCGCCTGCCAGACGTAATTGGTGGTGATAGGCGAACATTCCGACACGTTGGAGCCGGAAATCCACACCACTTCCGTCCCGACCAAATCCGACCAGGGATTGCCAGAACGGTCAATGCCGAATGCCTTTTTATTCCCCGCACCTGCCGAAACCATGCAAAGCCGCCCATTGTAATCAATGTTGGCGGTTTTGAGGCACATCCGCGCGAATTTGCCCATCAAATAGGTCTTTTCGGTCGTCAAACTCGCGCCCGACAGCACCGCGAAGGCATCGGCGCCGTTTTCGCGTTGAATTCGCTCGATTTCGTCCGCCACACGCTGAATCGCCTCGTCATAACCCATCGGAGAAAAGCCGCCTTTGGCGTTGGGATCGCGCTTGATCGCCGTCAAAAGCCGGTCAGGATGCGCGCCCTGCAAATAGCGTTTGACGCCTTTGGGGCACAGCATCCCTTTATTGAACGGGAAATCATACCACGGCTCAAAACCGATCACCGTGTCGTCTTTAACCTTGAGTTGGATGCCGCACTGCTGCCCGCAAAAGCAGCAATGCGTTTTGACCAGCTTATCCGGCGGCACATCGGCAGATAAACGGCTACCATTCATGTGCGCGAGATGCGGCCCAAATTGCTGGATAATCTCGATTTCTGAGCGAGGAAGAGTAGCCATAAAAAAATTCCTTTAACCGCGAATGAACGCAAATATTTTCCATTCGCGTCTTTTTGCGTTCATTCGCGGTTAAAAATGCAAATTCTCCTTGTCTTCTTGTCCCAGCGGCCCTTCGCGAACCACGGAATTTCCGAACTGCGAATGCACAACCGGCGCATCGGGCAAAATTGCGTCACCGTGTTGGCCTGTCCACAACGAACCTTGCGCCAACGCCAAAGAAGCGCGCCGACACGCCGGACAAATCCATTGATAATGCTCGATTTCGCCATCCACTTCGTAGCGATAACCGATCTGCCGTTCGACTTCGATTAAGTCCCGAATATGCATTTGCGAAGAAAACGGCTCGTTGCAACGCCTACAGACGGCTCGTTCGCCACGTTCGCCGGCGTCTTTGTAAAAACTGGCGCCCAGTTGCGCTGGACGCTGAAAAATGTGAAAAAACTTGCCGAACGGGAGGTAAAGCAGGGTAAAAATCACCGTGATGGCGTGCAAAATGGCGATGAAATCAAAGGCATAGCCACGCATCCAGGTATAGGAAGCCGTGAGCATAAGACCAGTGACCGAAATCGCAAAGAGCAAAATGAGCGGCAGAAAATCTTCGGCGAACTGTTGCAGTGAAGCCGCACCATGGTCGCGCAGACGGCGATACATTGCTAATACGACGCCCGCAATGACTAAAAAACTACTCCAAACCAACCCATGAAACATCACGAAGGCGAAAAGCGAATGGACAGGGAAATCCATCACCGGAAAGCCAAAAACATAAGCGCGATACCAATCGGGGCGCCCTGGCACAGTGAAAAAGTGCATCCACCCCCAGACGAGCGGAAACGTGATGCCAAAAGCGATGAGGCAGCCCCACATGATGCAAAAGTGGGCGGCCCAGCGCAAAGTGCCGCGCTTAAAAATGAAATGGTTTCCGGCGACGTCTTTGGTCGCGCGGCCCGCAAGTTTGGCCGTGTTGAGCGGTAAGCGCTTCAAGAACACCTGCCAACCGCGCCGCCAATAAACCCGCGTCGGTGGGCGTTGAAGCCACATGGCGTAGCGATAAGTCACCCCGAATGTGGCAAACAAAGTGGCGAAGGTATAGGCGACCAATGCCGCGTCGAAGTGCGACAGGTTGCGCGAACCGACGACGATCATGATGCCTAAAATCGTCGTAAAGAGCGCGCCCCAGGAGGCGGATTTGAGAACTTCAGGTTTCATACGAGCGGTCTTCCTCCCATCGTCGGCATCAAGCCACGCCGTCTGCGATGCACGCTGAGATAACGAAACGACTCTGAAGTAGCTGAAATGGCGCGTTCGGCGCCTTTGGGAATCAGCAGCGCCACACCAGGGGTTAATTCGTGTTTTTTGCCGTCAACGGTGACTTCGCCCGCCCCTGCGACGCCCAGAAGAACCACATCCACCTCGGAATTAATGTGAGCTTCTATGGAGCGACCATTTTCCCAGGTCAGCAGCGTTAAATCGAGGTCTTCGCTTTCGTGCGCCCATTGCGGGCCGTTTCGTGGTCTGTCACTTCCCGCTTTTTGTAAATCTACGCGAATGGCTGGTTTTTCTCTCATAAAGTCCTTCAAATCCCTTGTGGAACGGCCCGCGACAAAGCCAGTAGAGCCGACACGCCTACGCCCAGCAATCCGACCAGTTTCAACCCTTCCAGGACAATGTAAATCACATGAAACGGCGCGCGAGGCGGCATTTGTCCATTCAATATCTGCGTGACCCGACTATCCAGAATCGGCAACAGCCATAAGGTCTGCAACGCCAAAATCAAAACGGTCCCGCCCAGGAAGAAACCAATCACCCGGGAAGGATGCGAAGAGAGAGCAAGAGCCATCGCTATCAGAGCAAAGCCTATCTCAACTTTGTTGAACACGCCAAAAACGTGGCGCCCGACATCCAAACCAATCGGGAGGGTCAAAGACGGAGCAGTAAATTTGACCGGAGCTTCCAAAAATGAAATGCCCGCTACCATGCCAGCCCACAAAAGACACACCAAAATCAGGCCAATCATGGCGATTTTTCCTCTAAATGCACTGTCAGGAGCATCCGACTGTCAGCCAGCGCCTTCACGTCATGCGCGACTTTGGGTTCGAGAATCAAAACCTCTCCTGCACGCAAAACGTGATTTTTCGCGGAAGTTTGCACCGTCAGATGACCTTCCAGAGCGTGAATGATGGCAACCCCGTTGACAGCGTGCTGGGCCAATTCGCTGCCATTTTGGAAGTAAAAAAGGAGCATCCGGACGTTACCCCGCTTGAAAAGAACCGTCTGGGCGCGTCCGGTCGTTTGGGACTCGGCGCGTAAGGTTTCATCGAGTTGGGCTAGCGAAAAAAGCTGTTCGGGGAAGTTGGGTTCAACGGCACTCATGGTTTGCAGCCTGGAAAATTCTGGAAATTCGAGGCACAGTCTCCATAGCGTCAGTTGTCAGCGGTATCCGCTAAATGGCCGATTGAGTTGTGAATGAAGACCAACATTAGCGGCATTGCTCGGACCGCAATTTACACGCGACCAAACGGCTAATATGAGTTAATTCAGGAAAGCGCAGGGTTATGGTGGTTGTTCTCCACTGATTGCAGCCCCGCAAAATGTAGAGATGAAATCTCTCCGCGTCTGTCTCTTCACCTTCTGGGTCGCCACCCTACTCGCCCGTGCCGCGAGGTCTGGGTCAGCAGTTACTATCCGGGTTGGGTGCAAGACAAAGTGCCTCCAACCACCTTACCAAGGGTGCCAACCCTCACCTGTTTCAATTTGCAGGCACCATCCATCCCGATGGCTCCAGGGTGACTATTGCAAAAGGAGAGTAGCGAATTGGGACGTGTCTTTGGTAGAGACGATACCGGGCGTAATCTCATAGCCGCGGCGGTCAGCCGGGAGGCCATCAGAATCGTTAATGGCGAAGTTAAAACCAACGCTCTGGCCGGGTTCGGGAGCGGTCTCAAGCCCGATTACGGGCCACGCCAACTTGATTTCGTAAAGAGTTAAGGTGTTTTGGCGCTCTTGACGCACTTCAATGCGCGGCTCTGCCACATTCTGAGGCAACGCCGACATTGATGAGATAGACCGCCACACAATCGGTTTACCGCCGCGAACCGTAGCGACATATTCCAAGACACGCTTCCCGGGATTGCGCCCCAAATCAAAGGCGAACTGGACGGAATCGAAGGCCCATAATGGCTCGGCGCCCTGGCCGGGAGCGTGAACGTCATCCCGAACCGACACACGAAGATACAAAGCCTCCGCGTCGTAAGCAGTCTGAAGTGTGGCTGAGCAATCCTTGGGCGCCAATGTTTTCAATTCGCCGGGACCGAAGACGCGCCACTGGTTTGACGAAAGTTGAGGCACTTTTCCCCATGCCGCTGTCTTGGCACGCGCTATGACAGGCAAACTTCCAAACGGTAGTGCCAATGACGCGACACCTTTTGCCGTGCGCTGTTCCAAAACGGCGCTTCCGCGAATCAGAGTGCCATAGACGTAATTACGCAGGGGAATGGAAATGTGGCGCCTTTCCCCTTGTTTGAGCGAGAATGGGCGGCCAAATTCATCCGGGGCCGCATCGAGTTTCAGATAGGGGAAAAGCGTCGCATCTTGCGCCAGATTGTGCGCGTCAAACTCAACTGTGGGCTCAGCATTGGCGTCAGGCCAGCGAATTTGTAACTTCTCCAGAGCCCACGGCGCATTGACCTGCACATGGAAGGTGCGCCAGGTGTTGTTCAGAAGTTGGAAGCCTTCGTAAAGTCCCGGAGTCGCGTTCAACGGCGCAAAAACCGAATTACCGGCCACTTTTACCGGTTGGGGCAACGCCAACTGTCCAAACGGCGCCTTCAATGGGATTGAAGTGCCACGAGTGAGTGTCACAGTGCTTCCCACAGCCAGAGAAGCCAGTGTCGGTGAATCGAATTCCAGAAAAATTGGGCTGGCACTTAGTTCTACGACGTTACCAGCACTCAGCCGAAGTGGAGCGCCAGTCATGCTCTCCGCACGAAGGGGCTTTTGGGGCAAAACGATTTGTGAAGTGCCCTGCACGTCCCATCCGACGCCAATGGTGCGCGAACCTTTAGAAAACAGCACCAGATACGACGAAGGCGTCGGATGCAGGACCGTGCGACCCTGCGCGTTGCCCAGCCAGCGAAAGGCGTTGGAGACAGCGGCATAAGCCGGACGAGGCGTATTATCGGCGCGAGAAATCGACCAGCCATCGTCGCCTTTAGCCGCATAACGCAGCACGAAATACTGCGACGCCGCGAGGTTTTCGGCGGCCAGCAGCGTCACGCCGCGCGCCGCGTAGCGGGCTTGCGTGAGTTCCTGTTCCGGCGTGGGATTATCTCCATTCCCCGTTCCCCAACCATATTCGGTGAGAAAAACCGGCATTCCTGGTTTGCCAGCTTTGACCAGGTAGGCTTTGAGCGCGCGAATATCCTCAATCCACTTGCCTTCGGGCGGCGCGTTGGCGTAGCTGTGCATGCTGATGCCGTCCACCACATTCAAAAATCCGAGTTTTTCCAGCTTTTGCAGATGCGGAAGGTCAATGGACCAAAAACAGGGGCCGATGACTTTTTGGCCCGAACCGGCGGCGTGAACTTCTTCGCGCATCACGCGGTGATATTCCACCAGTTCTTCGTCGGTGCCGCGCCAGTGGTTGGCGTCCGGTTCGTTGAGACCCTCGAAATATCGCACCCAGGGCCGCGAGGTCGCAAAAAAGCGCGCTACTTTGCGGTAATTGGGCCAATCAACGGGCGGATAGGTTGTCGAAATCGTCTGTTTTTTCTGAAATTCCGGCGCTACGGTGAAAGCGGGCGGCGACATTGCGGATTCAACCCAATTATATTTATCGACGGGCGCCGAACCTTTGTAACCGGGCCACCACTGCATTTCGCCCTGCGCGTTGACCGTAATGCCATTTTGAGGTGTAAAACCGCGCGTCCAACCGGCTCCCGATGCCGCCAAAAGTTCTGGCGCGCCCTGAATTTTCGAGAGGCCAAGGCTGGAACTTAAACGCTCATTTTCGCTCGGCAACGAGCCCAAAACGCTCGCCGCCGTCGAAACGGTGAAGATTTCGCCTTTGGGACGGGTCAGGCGGGCCTGTAACGCGAAATAGCCCTTGTGTTCTAGGGGAACAGTGACACGCTGCGCGTTGGCAGGAACGACAATTCGAGAAACAAAAGCGCCCGTTTCATCGGTCAGGCTGATTTCTCCGCCCGAAACAGCCACGCCGTCCGCTACTTTGAGCGTCAATTCCCCGCGAGTATCGGGAAAAACGTGACCGACGCGCGCCGATTCAAAAGCGAGCGGCGATGACGCAGTTTGAGCTTCGGCAAGCGGTGCCAGGACTAGCACCGCCGCGAAAACACGCAAAAATCTCGGAAACATACGAGTCGAAAGACAATACCTACTTACGGCGCGGTAGGCGGCACAACTTCAACAGATAAATCGTCAATCCAGAGGGTTTGACCGGGTAAAGGCTTAGGAAAAACAAAGTAGAGCGTCAATCCGCGCGTGGTGGTTGCCAGCTTTGCGGTCGTGTTGAATTCCTGCCATTCGGTCGATGTTTTGAGCGGCAACAAATTTTCTTTGCCACCTAACCAGCCGTTGACCCCGTTGGCGTTGCGCTCCAAAACGCGGAAACGCACCTGCTGTTCAGGCGCTAAGGCCGAACTGCGAGCAAATAAACGCACGCGGAGCGTTCTCCCGGCGACATCAGCACCTTCCGGCAGTTTCGCGCCGCTTATGATGTAGCGGGCGTCACTGCTTTCGTTGCGAATTTCGTATCTTAGAGCCGCCTCACCCGCGTGCGACTGTTGCGGAGCGCTGTCCCGAGTCAGGGAATTGGCCGGGGCACCGGCTGGAAGCCACTGGCGCCAGTCGGCCACGCTATCGGAACGCTCAAAATCCTGTTTGAGCACGAGTTGAGCGGGCGCTTCATCGCCAGCGCAGACCGAAGCCATTGCAAAAAGTAGGGGCAAACCCCAAAAGAGCGATTTTTTCATGGTTTCAAGGAATGAACGGATTCCACGAGCGATTGCAGAAAGCCATCGTGTAATTGGGATTCTTGACGTTGCACTCGCTGGTCGTGTCGGTCGCAGTCGATTGATATTTGGCACCGGGCATCCACTTCACGTGCCCATCGGCATAAGCGATGTTGCCGCCTTCGAGGTGAGGAATAACACGGTCTTGGTTCGCCGGTTGGGTAAACCAAATCATCTGTTGGCGAGGGTTGGCATACGACGCGGCGCCATCGTTGTAATCCATCAGCATGAAAACTTCGGACGCCCGATTGATGCCTGACAATGGAATACTGCCTTTCAACGCACCATAAGTCGTAGTCCCGTAACTTCCCTTATAGCCAAATTCGCCGCCGAAAGCGTTGTTATAGCCGTAGCTGGGCGCTGGCGGTGACGCGGCGGCCTGTGCCGAAGGGCAAACGAAAATCTGCGTGCTTTTGACATAGGGATAAACAAAATCCATCCATGTCAGTTGCCCCGTCAAGTTGATGGGAGGCCCGACGTAAGCGCCGGTAAAGACCTTCCCCGGCACTTTTTCGGTAATCGCCGCCAGCATTGAGGCCGAATTGATATCGTATCCCGATTGCGGAAGGCGCTCATCGTAATCCTGGGTGTATTGCATCAAGCCCAGACCGATTTGCTTGAGGTTGCTCAAACAGGAAGAACGACGCGCGTTTTCACGCGCACGCCCAAACACCGGAAAGAGAATCGCCGCGAGAAGAGCGATTATGGCTATGACGACTAAGAGTTCGATAAGCGTAAATGCACTGCGAGTCCTGAATTCGGTCCGAGTTTCATGTTTCATGTTGCTTCCTTCTCAATTCAAAAGTAGTAGACACCCTACAATCACAATTTTGGCGCAGAGGTCGTGTTTTTAACCTGTAGTTGCACGGGAAGAAGATCGCGCCAATCGTCCCGATGCCGGGGTTCGTCATAAATCCGGCGCACGGCCATGCGTCCCATCAGTTTCCGGTCGAAATAAATCGAGGTGATCGGCATATCCCGTTCCGAATTCCAGTTCAGTCCATCGAACCCGGTGATGCTGAGATCACCCGGCACGGAAAGGCACCGGGCCCGCACGGCTTCCACAGCACCCAGAGCGGCTAAATCGTTCAGGCAAACAGCAGCAGTGAAATGGCTGCGTCCTTGAAGCGCCTGACTCATGGCAACAAAGCCAGCCTGATGGGAAGGCTCTTCCAAATTGAATAGCAGGTCTTCATCCAGCGCCAAATTCGCCTCATGCAGAGCGTAGCGATAGCCCCGCAAGCGCTCTTCATGGGCAAAGATATGGAATTCCTGCTTCAAATCACCGAAAAAGGCGATGTGGCGATGTCCCAATTCCATGAGGTGCCGTGTCGCCAGGTAAGCGCCTTCAAAGTCGTCGGGCCGCAAATGCCAGTTCAATGTAGCACCACCCATCCGAACCACGGGAACATCCAGCTTAACGGCATCCAGTTCCTGTTCGATAGTGGAACTGTAGAGACAAATGACCCCATCAACGCCACCGCCAAGCACACCACGCGGCAACTTACTGGAACGAGACAAATAGTAGGTCGCGATGTGACTTTCATGTTGTTCAACTTCCTGATGTAAGCCCTGTAGGATTTCTCGAAAGAATGGCAAAGTTTGGAGTGGCAATCCCTCAAAAAAATCGCCCATCAAAACGGCCAACGTGCCGGTTCTAATTGGCTTTCCATGCCGAAGAGCCGCAAGTTGGCGGGCGCGAGCATTACTGTTGGGGTCATAGCCCAACGTCTTGGCAGCATCCAGCACGCGTTGCCGAGTCACTGCCGAAACGCCCGGATGACCATTGAGAGCCTGAGCCACCTGCGGTTGCGACATAGATAAATATTGAGCGATCTGCTTTTGAGTTACAGCCATTGGGTTAAATTGCCCTTAATCCATCTTCCAATGCGCATTTGCAAATGCGCATTGGAAATTATACCCATTCTTAGCCGACTTTAAACAGGTTGTCCTAAAAATAAATTTTATGTGCTCAACAAGTCGCTTCTGCCTCGTTGCCCGACAACGGAATCTTGATATCACCTACCGCCCGGTATTTCTATGCAGGCGAGAAGGCGAGGTATCGTAGAAAAGCCGGCTTAATCTTAGAGTGCAAGGAAATACGCACAAAATTTGCTCGACGCGCGAGGTTTATCAGGAGATAAACCTCATGAATTCCCTGCCTAAAAAGTCTGCGGGTGTGTGTGCTGGTCGTCTGGAACTGGCGTTATGGAAGCCAGCAATGTGTTTGTTTGTGTTGGTGTTGGCCTTGATGCCCTGCCTCTCGCGGGTCGAGGCGCAATCCCGCTCCGAACGAATGATCACACAACTCGATCACCTGCTGGCGAAAACACCGCCGGGACAAAAGGTGCGGATTGACGACATGATTTTTCGGGCCGACAAGCTGCGCGCTTATCGGAATCGGCTCGCAGCCAGCACCACCGCTCAACGCGGGGCACAAAGCGCTTTCGATGACGGGGTTGACCTTTGGCCCGGAGGCACCATCCCTTACGTGTTCGATGAAGACGTGCCGAGCAGCAAGCAAACCCGGTTCGTGCAGGCGACTGAGGAATGGGAAAAAGTGGCAAATGTGAAATTTCGCCCGGCGCAGGATGGCGACCTCAACTTCATTTATGTAGTTTCTGTAACCGGTAACGTGTCATCCTCGGCGGTGGGGTTTCAAGGAGGCTCACAAGACTTGGAAATGGCGAATCACGGCAGTTCCTCTGAGGATGGTAAAAAGTGGCTCACCGTCCATGAACTCGGGCACGCACTGGGTCTCAAACACGAGCAATCCCGCTCGGACCGGGATAATTACGTGGAAATTCTCTACGCAAACATTGATGACGACCACGAGGACAACTTCGACCTTGTAGAAGACTCGATCAACTATGGGCACTATGATTTCGACTCCATTATGCACTATGGCGATCATAACTTCAGCATCAATGACAACGAAACCATTCGGGCCAAGCCCGGCTATACCCAATATCAGGACTTAATGGGCAACCGCGACCATCTGAGCGCTCTGGATGTGGCCGGGATGATTCGAATGTATGGGGCTGGCTCCAAGCCGGTGCGAGCCGTTTGGAATACCAACGATTCCGGGAGTGGCAGCCTACGCCAGGCGATTACCGACGCCAATCTCAAATCGAATACGAAGATTCAATTTGCGATTTACACCACTGACGCCAATTACAGCGCCACGGACGGCAGTTTCACGATTCGACCCGCCAGCCCACTGCCCGAACTGACGGCCACTGGTCTCATCATTGATGGTAAAACACAGGCCATAATCCAAGACTCCAACGCCAATGGCCCGGAAATCGTGATTAATGGCGCCAGCGCTGGAACTTCTGCCAGCGGTTTACAAGTGCGTGCGACAGGGTGCAAAATCCGCACTTTGGTCATTAATGGTTTCGGACAAAAGGGTATTGATATTAGCGGCGACATCAACGCCGTCGGTGTAACCGGCTGCTACCTTGGCACCAATGCGACGGGAACCGCCAAAGTTCCCAACGATACAGGACTTTTCATCGGCAATCTTGCCAGCACCTGCGACATTGGTGGACTCAACGCTGACCAACGAAACGTCATTTCGGGCAACACCTCGAACGGAATTTATCTGTTTAACGGCGTTACTTTCAACGATATTGAAAACAACTACATCGGCACCAACGCGGCGGGCACAGCGGCGCTGGGCAATGGGCGCGGAATTTTCATCACGTCAAACGCTAAACATAATGTTATCGGCGGCAAGGCGGCGAGCCAGCGCAACATCATTTCGGGCAATGCGAACCAAGGGGTTTATTTCACCGGCACCGATGGCAATGCCCTACTCGGCAATTACATCGGCCCCAACGCCGATCTCAACGGTAATCTCGCTAACGGAGGTGGTGGCGTGCTCATCACCGGCGGCGCCACCAACGCGGTGATTGGCGGAACGGAGTTGGGAACGACGAACTTTATTCGCGGCAATACGGGCGACGGTGTGGCCATCACTGGCGACGGCACCGACGGCAATGTGGTGCTCAGAAATCGCATTGAAGGAAACACTGGCGATGGCGTATCCATCCGCCAAGGTGCGCGGGAAAACGTCATTGGCAGCACCGGGAGCGGCAATTACATTTGTGGCAACACCAGCAAAGGCGTTTTTATCACCGGCGATGGCACTGGCGCCAACCGGGTCCAAAGCAACTACATCGGCAATTCCAACGGCTTCGACGCTTCTCCCAACGCCGACGGAGTGCAAATTACCGATGGCGCGCGAGACAACACCATTGACCGCAACATCATTTCCGGCAACGCCGACGATGGAGTGCATATTACCGGTGGTGCAACCAGCGGCAATTTAGTGCTTCGCAATAAAATTGGACTTCGAGAAGCGGGCACTTCAGCCCTTCCCAATGGTGGTGACGGAGTGCTTTTGGATGGCGGCACGAAACTCAATATTATCGGCGGCGAATACCAGGGCAATTTCATCTCCGGCAACACCGGCAACGGCGTGGTCATCACCGGAAGCGGCACTAACAACAATCAGGTAATGGGCAACACCATTGGATTGAGTAAAGACGGCACTGCCGCTTTTCCCAATGATACGGGTGTCACGATTAGCAATGGCGCGCAATTGAATCTCGTGGGCGGCTCGGCTCTGGGCAATCGGAATTTTATTTCCGGCAACCGAGCCACCGGCGTTCTCATCACCGGCACTGACACCAGTAGCAACCGGGTGAGAAATAACTTCATTGGCCTCAACAAAACCGGAAGCGCGGCCATTCCTAACCTGCGGGGCGTGATGCTCACTCTGAGTGCCAAAAATAACATCATCGGCGGCGCCACAACCGGCGCGGGCAATGTGATTTCTGGCAACATCGGCGAGGGCGTTTCCATAGTAGCGCCCGAAACGACCGGCAACACCGTCAGCGGCAATAAAATTGGCACCAACTCGGTGGGCACCGCCGCGATTGGTAATGGCGGCATCGGCGTGTTAATTGCTGTCGCCGTCTCCAACACCATCGGTGGCACCACGACGGCAACGCGCAACCTGATTTCGGGTAACGGTAAAGATGGCATCGGCATCATTGGCACAGCCTCGACCGCCAACAGCATCCAGGGCAACGCCATCGGCACCAACGCTGACCGCACCGCTGCGATAGCTAACGTCGGGAATGGCATTGACCTCGCGGGCGGCGCGCACGCCAACCTCATCGGCGGCAAAAGCCGCAACGTGATTTCCGGGAACGGGAAACACGGAATTTTCATTACTGGCGACGGCACCGACGAAAACAAGATTCAAAGCTGCTACATCGGCGTCAACCCCACTGGGACGAGCGCGATTCCCAACGGCGGTAGCGGAATTTTTATTGCCGCGGGCGCACAGGGCAACGTCGTGGGGGCATCTTTTGCGGATTTCAATCCGCGCAACGTGATTTCCGGCAACAAAGCCGACGGCATCACTGTCAGCGGCACCGAAACTAGCGGGAATCACGTGGTGGTTTGCTACATCGGCCTCAACGGTGCGGGGACAAGTGCTATTCCCAACACCTATGGCGTTCGCATTACGGACGGCGCCGGGGAGAACACCATCGGCGGCACGAATTCGCTCACTCGCAATGTGATTTCGGGCAACACCAGCGCGGGCGTGTTTTTAGAAGCCGCTGCCACACAAAAAAACGTAATCACCGGCAATAGAATCGGCACCAACGCGGCGGGGGATGCGGCAGTGCCCAACGGTAGCGGCGTTTTGTTCGTGGCAGCCTCTGAAAACACCGTCGGTGGCACTGAAGTGGGGCAACGCAACCTCATTTCCGGTAACACCAACAGTGGAATTTCGATCACCAATGGCGCGACCCGCAATCGGGTGCGCGGCAACTACATCGGAACCCTGCCCAACGGTGGCGACGGGATGCCCAATTACAACGGAATCCTGATTAACGATGCCTCGGACAACATAATCGGCGATGTGTCATTGTTTACGCCCATTCCGGGCGCCCCAAACCGCATCGCTTACAACACCAACGACGGAGTTCTAATTCGCGGCACATCGGCACTCAATAGAATCCGCCGCAACGAGATTTTTCGCAACGACGGCCTGGGCATCAACCTACAGCCGAGTGGCGAGGCGAATAACACCGTTACGACTAACGACCTCAACGACACGGACAGCGGCCCGAACGCGCTCCAAAATTTCCCGATCATCACCGACATTGGCACTTCCGGTGATAACACCATCATCAGCGGCACGCTCAACACTGTGGCGCCGCCCGAAGGCTCCAGCTTTTTGATCTACTCGATCGATCTTTATCGCAGCCTCAGTGACGTTTCCGGCCCCGGCGAAGGCGAGGTTTATGTGGACTCTGTCAACGTGACTTCCTCTCCGGGAGAAAACGACAGGGCGTTTAGCTTCACCCTGGACGGCAAATTTCCCAGCGACACCTTCACAGTGACAGCCACAGGAGCCACGGTGGCAGGCACCAGCGAATTTAGTCCCAAAAAGCGGGCCGTCATCATTTCGAGTTTTACGCCCACCATTGGAAAAACCGGCACCAGTGTGACCATCAAAGGCTATAATTTCGTCGGCGTCCAGGCGGTGCGATTTACCGGCATGTCCACCTCCACGACCTATAGCGTCATTTCGCCCTTGGAAGTGAGGGCCGGAGTCGGTTCAACTGCCACGACCGGGCCGATTACCATAGAAACCAACGATGGCAATGGCATCAGCGCCCAAAGCTTCATTGTGGACAACACGCCTCCTACGGTCACCATCACCAACCCGCAGGATCGAGCGACTCTCAGCAAATTACCCGACAGCCTCACCGGCACGGTCAACGACAACATTTCCGTGGAAAACGTCACGCGCGTGAGTCTCTACTTGTATCGGGAAGGCACCAAAGGCACCGAATACTGGAATCCGAATTTTCCGCTGCGCACTGGGGGTTGGAGCACAACGGTCACGAAATTTGCGACCTCTCCGTCGCGGCCCAACACCAGTCTGAACTGGTCCTTCAGCGGCAACTTGCCCGAAAACAACTCAGCGACAGGTGGCACAAATAACCTTCCCACTGGAACCTACTTCATAAAAGCGGAAGCCGAAGATACGCCGGGCAACATTTCAACCGTCACCCACACCATAACTATCGGCAAAGGGAGCAGAAGTTCGCCATCTGCCTCATCATTCTAAATGCTATACGTTTCAGAACCCGAAGCGTGAGCGAGGTTGTCTCTTCAACTTCCGGGAGAAAACCTCGCTCACGCTTCGGGTTCTGAACTTCGATATGTAGTGCTTGATCTGGAACACGCTATAACGCATCTCGCTCTGTTGTTGTCCAAGCCCAGGTCTCGTGCCACATGAGCCATGCTCAGCCACCTTCGGTCAGCAGAGCTTTATTCGAGAGTAAACGTTCCCCACAAATTCGGTGACAAATCGGCCTCGCCGGGAATGTCGTTGACCAAACCCGTCGCTTTGTTGCTCCAATACTGGCGCGAGATGGTTTGGGTGCCGTCGCTGTCGCCGAATAAGGCACCGACATCGCCTTTGAGTTTCAAGCCTGCCTGGGGCGTGATGCCCAGGGTTTTCCAGGGGATAGTCGCTTCCACGAAATAGCCACCTTGAATCTTGCCGCTCGCCATCTTGACTTCAGGCACTTCCACCACGCGGTCGAAATTGATGGTTCGCCAGGGCGAAGAAAAGGCGTAATTCTCGTTTTTGGGCGCGTTGGGCACGACTTTTTGGTTCAAAACCGCGAGTGTTTGGCCCGCTTGTTGGGTGAGCAAAAGCCGCAAATTTCCTTCACCTTTGGCCGATTTTTCCGGGCCGAGCATCAAATCTACTGCGTCGCCGGTTTTGAACATCAATTTGTCGTCCTGCCCGTTGTTTTTTATCTGGGTGCGCGGCCCGAAAACGCGGTAGGCCAGATACAAATTGTCGGCATCATAGCGGGCCTGCACACGGGCGTAGCGTTTTTGCGAGGTTTCCTGAATTTCCAATAGCTTGGTGTTGTTATCGAGCAGTTCGGGCCATTCGCTGGCTTTGCCGTCAATGGTGGCGGGCGTTGCGGCTTTGACGATGGTGTAGGCGCGAACCGTCTGTTGCTCTGCGGCCCGTTGTTGCACGAGGTGCTGGGCTTCCACGTATTGCGCGGGCGTGTAAGTGAATCGGCCATCAAAACGATGCAGCGAGTCGAGGCCAGTGACTTCCAGCACACGGGCATCGGTGCCGCCCAGCGTCAGGTAAAATTTGCCGTCGGCGGCTTTAATGAAATTTCCGCCGAAACTCTCGCCGCCTGCCGTTGTAGCATCCATGTTCATGCCGCGCACGGCTTGAGCGGGCGTATCGAAATAACCTCGCGTGTCCTTGAAAAGCGTCTGAATATAAAGTCCGTCCTGCGTGAACAGATAATTTTCGCCCAAGTTGCCGTTAAGATAGAAAACTTCGCCAATTTCGCCACCCAAATCGGCAGTGCCCAGAAATGACGATGGCCCGATGAGGTAGCCGGGACGCGAGGCTTTGGCATGGTGTGAGCCGTGAACCGAGACCAAACGGCTGGGATAGGTGGCCTCAATGCGCCCCTCGCGGTTCACAATAGTCAACGGATTCTGGTTCACATAAACACGGCCATCCTTGCCGCCCATCGTCATGCCACCGCTCATAATTGGCTGCGATACCTTCACGACCTCCACTTTGGACATCTCATAGATGGGGGCACCAACGGGTGTCGTGCCGCTGATGGAAACACGGCAGATCACATCTTTGAGGGTTTGCCCTTTGGCGGGGTCAGCCGGGTAATAAAGCGTGCCCTCGCTGTCGGGTAATTGCCCCCAGTAGCTGCTACGCAGCGTGATGGGTTGCCCATTCATCGTGAGCTTGGCAAAGTTTAGTTCGGCGCCTTGCACCAGACCGTCGCCATTGGCATCGGCCCAGGCGAAAGCCTCGTTTTCGTGGCCGTCGAAAAGCGCGTTTCCAAAGACACCCTTGCGATTTTTGGCGGATGGCACGGTTCCCAGAGCCGCCACGGAACGAAAGGTTTTGCCATCCGATAAAGTGACGACGTTAAGACCTTTGTCGGAGGTGTAAAGGTAAGTAAAAGCCCCGCGTTTGATGACTTTGCCCGTCAAGTTGTGGACTACGGGCGGAAACAGTTCGTCGGGTTGGTTGGGAGTGGCCCCCGCCGAGTAAATGGGCTGTGAGGTGCCTTTTTCCCAGTCGAGACGGTAAACCGTGTCATCGGAAAATCCCAGTGTTGAGTCGAAGGGATTGATACTGCCCGCTCCGGCATAGGAAGTCGTGCCAGGGAGGTCTTTCCAGAGTTGCCCGGTCGCCGCGTCCCACACGCTGCTCCGCTTCGGGTTTTGGGTTTGTTCGGCCACCCACAAATGGCCGCGCGAATCAATGGCGATGCCCGCGGGGTTGCGCATGGCGTTGGCATCGTAAGGCCCCACCGCAGGCCGTCCGCCTCGCTTGCCGATTTCGCGCACGATTTGTCCCTGTGGCGTCAAAACTTTGACGTTGTGCTCGGTGCCCTGCACCGATAGATAAATGGTGCTGTTCGCATCGCTCGCCAGACCATAACCATCGGGAAAAACGGCAGTTCCCAGAGCCGTGAAGGTTGCTCCCTCGGTCAGTTGCATCAAACGCCCCTGAGACAGGACGACCAACTTGCCATCGGGCAAAAAGGTGAGCGATTGCGGTGCGGGAATGGCAAGCCGTTGTTTGACCGCGCCGGTTTGCGCATCTAAAAGTTGCACGCTGTCTTCGCGCGCCAGGGCAATCGCCAGAGTGCCGTTGTGATAGCTGATGGCGCGCAAATTGGGGCGCAGTTGTTTGGTTTTGTCGGTGCCAAAACCCGGCTGCTCCGATACTTGTAGGTCAAGTAAATCGAACTCGTTGCCGTTGGCGTCTTTGGTTTTGACGCCCCAAGGCGCGTATTGGCCGTTGGCGATATTGACCCGGTAGATAATCGCGTTTTTGCCTTCGTTAGCGACCCAGAGGGTTTTGCCGTCGGTGGCGAGCGAAATCTGGCCGCCATCGAACGCGGTGCGATTGGGTAAGCCCCACAGCCGCTGTCCATCGAGATTAAGGCCAATCAGTGGTTTGCCGGCCTCGCCCATCGGTGTCGCCAACGCCACGTAATTTCCGGCGGCGGCGGCGGCTTGCGGCGCAGTATGGTCGCCGTAAAAAGCGCCGCGATTATCCAGCGTCGACCATGTCGGATTACCGGGATTGGCGAAGCTCATCACGTAGTTGGCATGAATTCCATCGTGGTAAATCGCTTTGAAGGCGTAATTTCCCGGCGGAACGGGTTTGCCATCGTCGTCCAGACCATCCCATTTTTCGACGTTGCGGCCTTGGGTGCGTGGCAGCGCCGGAATCAGGTTGCGGACGCGGTTGCCGTTCGCATCGTTAATTGCCAGAGAAACGCGGGCGTCCTGGGGCAGGCTGTAAGCGATTTCCACCGGCCCCTGCACCGTTTCACCCTGAAGTGCCTGACGATAGGCCACCATGTAATCGGGTTCGGGCAATTTGAGCTGTCCTTTGGGTTCCAGTGTGATGGCGCCCCAATTGTTGTGCGCCTCCCAGAAAAATTCGCGGCTGTTTGAACCCGGTCGCAGGTTGTCGGCGTAGCGATGCACCGGCCAATCGGCTTCGCCCCACAAAAGTTCAAAGCCGATGCTCAATTCGTCGCCCGCTCCCCCCCACATTCCCCCCTTAGCAAGGGGGGAGGCGGGGGGTAGTGTGATGAGTTTCCAGGGCAGCTTGATTTCCTGCACGTAGCCTTTGCCATCGGCATCTTTGAGAAAGGCCATTTCGGCACCCTGGTCCATTTTCCAGTCCTCGGTGCGATAGAGTTGCGTCGTTCCACCTCCAAACGGCTTGGTTAAGCTGGTGCCGTAGTCAATTAGCATCGCCGGTTCTTGCTTGGCCGCGTAATACCACGCCGTAATGTGCGAAATACGGTCGGTTTTGATGCGCATCTGCACCGCATCGCCCGCCCAGCCTTTGTTGGCGGTATAGCGAGGGTCGTGCGAGTTGCCCATTGGAATCGCGTCCTTCCAGTGGATAGAGATATAGAGGTTATCGGCGTCATACATCGCCGCTACTTGGCCGGAATACACATCATGCAAAGTTTCGATGTCGTAAGTCATCAAAACTTGGCCGGACGTATCCCAGTCGTTCAACTGGCCGTCAATGGCGACTTTGCCCGGTGTCGGCACGGCATGAATACCGAAATTATCGGTTTGCGTGGCATGGGCCACTGGCCCAAGGCAAAGGGCGCTCAAAACGCTCAAAAAGAAGGATTTTTTCATGGAAATTCAACGAGACGATCAGCGTTGCTGCGCTTGATTGAGCAAAAGCTGCAACGAACCTTGTTTGGCGGCTTCGGCTTTCTCGGCGTCCTCTGGAGTTGTTTCGGGGGTGGTCCCGGAGCCTTTGGCAAGGATTTCGAGCAAGGATGGCTCGAAAAACGACGCCAATTCTAAAACGTGGCGCGCCTTTTCGGGATTGAAGAGGGCGCCGATTTTATAGCCCTTCTCACCTGCATCGGCCCGTTTTTTATCAAAACCCACCCTGGAATGAACGAATTCAGCGTGCGTTTTTTTGCCAGTGAAATACGGCACTAAGAAATCAACCGATTTTCGGAGCGAAGCACCGTTGGGAGCCTCATAGCCGTAAAAAGTGTGAACGTTTTGCGAAAGACCGTTATTTTTCGCGGCGATAGCAAGAGTAATTAGCGGTTCGAGCGTATAAATGTGATAGTGGATCGCGTCGCGGTGTTTAAAATCGCTACTTGAGCCGTCAGGGAGTAAGTTCAACGCGATGTGTTTGAGCATTTCATCGCAGGCATAACGGCTCAATTCCACATCGTTAGCGGCCATTCCTGCCAGCCCTATCACTTTGAGTTGATGGCTGCGCCAATTGTCCCTGAATCTCGCCTTCTTGTGCTCAGTTTGGGCTACAGCGCGGCAATAGGCTTCGATTTCGCCGCGTTCCGCCGGAGAAAACTGGAGCCGCAACAAGTCGAAAGTCCAAAAAAGCGGTTCCAGTTTGGAATCGTTGATGGGATTGCCTTGCGATTTGTGGGTGCGCGCCCACGCCAGCACAAATTCGCGGGCTTTGTCACTGTATTTGGACTCGCCAGTTGCGGCGAAAGCCAATCCAAGCGCCGCCATCTTCGTCATGTCCTGCAAACTCGCCAACGATTTGATTTTGGCGGGGTCGGAAGCCAATTTTCCTTCGGAAACGATGGTTGCAATCGGGTTCGGCTTATATTGGAGCGCTCCATCGGCCTCCGCTTGCACACTTTTCAAAAGTCTCTGATTTTCGTCTTTTTTCAGCAGCGCCGCAAACTTCGCGCGTTGAGTGGTGTTCAGGCTGATGCAAAATGTGCCCAATTCTGCCGTTAGTGGCACGAGATTTGGAGCGTCGGGAGCCGCAATAACACTCGGTGATCCGACGCCCAGACTCCACAGTAGAACACACGCACAGAGAAATTGGCGGGTGAGAAGAACTGAGTTTTCCTTTTTCATCAGGGTGCGGTTTTAAACTCGATTTTGCCCCACAGTTGGGGTGTGAGCAGGGCTTCGGAAGGCACACAAGACGCCGAATGTGAGAAATTTTTCATGAGACGTGGGGAGCTTATTTTGGTGTCCCCGGTTGGGAACGACGGAAAATCGCTCTGTGAGGCTGCGCGGTCAAAGAAAACGCGACAGAGGTTCGGGTTTACGTCTTCTCCTTGGCCGCAGTTTCCGGTGCGGCCAAGGTTGGTTTCTTTTCCACAGGCGGCGCGGCGGTCAATTGGGGCGCCGCTGGCAAATTAAGTGGCGCCAGTTTCGTCAACTGAGCGGCGGCCATCAGCACCGCGCCTGTGCCATAGGTGCGGGAGGCGTTGGTAAACACCATTCCACTTGGCCCATGCGCTACCCCCTGCACGTAGCCCAGCATTCCCTCTGGGCCGCGTGCCGCCAACAGCGCGGCCCAAGCCTTTTCCACGACTGGGCGGTAGGTTTTTTCGTCCAGCAAGCCGTGGTTGATGCCCCACGCCATCGCAAAGGTATTCAACGCGGTGCCGCTGGTTTCGGAGTAGGGAAACTCCTCGTAATCCAGCAGGCTCGGCGACCAGGTGCCGTCTGCCCGCTGAAGGCTGGCCAGTTTGGTCGCCATCTCCTTGAACTGTTGTTCATATTTCGGGCGCATCGGATCGGTTTTGGGCACGTATTCCAGGAACCGGGCGAGACCGCCGATTACCCATCCATTACCACGCGCCCAGAAGACCTTTTTGCCGTTCTTGGACTTCACTCTGGGAGGAAATTTGTATTGGTCGCGGAAGTAGAGATGCTCCTTCTCGTCATACAGTAATGCCGAGGCCCGCCACCATTCTTTGTGCGCGGCCTTCAGGTATTTCGGCTCGCCAGTGATGGCGCTCAGGTGCGAATGAACCGCCGGAGCCATGAACAGCGCGTCACACCAAGTCCAGAGCCGCAAATCCCCCTTGGTTTTGTCCGCTTCCGCCAAATTTGCCGGGTCTTCCTCGATGAAATCCGTGGCAATATCGAGTCGCACCTTCACCTCTTCAAGAATGGCCGGGGTTTTGGTTTGCTCATAAATGCTCAACCATGCCTGTCCAATGCAGAGATCGTCCGCGTAGCTGGCAAATTTTCGCTTGGTCAGCGCCAGTTGGGGAGCCTCAACCATGAGTTTCCAATCTACCTGCTCACCGCTTTTGAGAAGCGCCTCTTTATAGAGAGGCTTGGGCGAGACTTTGGAGAAATCCGCCATCCCAGCCCAGAGAACGCCCAATTCCCAATTCGGGGCAGGAAACTTCTTGTTTTTCTCCAACGAGGCGAGTTGCGCATCGGCCATTTTCTCGGCTTCAGCGATGATTTTCTCCTTGGTCATGACCTCGGCGTGGCTGTAAGGCGAACCGCCGATTAAAACCAGACTGACGAGCAGAAAAGTGGGTATTTTCATGGCTTTCCTTTTAAAATGGACGAATCGCTTTTCCGCAGGTCGAGCGAGGTAGCAAACTGCACGAGGTGATTCCGCCACGGCTCCGGTGTTGTGATGCCGCCTGCACGAGTCCAGGCAAAACCAGCGTAATGCATGGTCTTTCCGGCTGTGTCAGTGGAAGTAATAACTATTGCATGGCTCTCATCCCGCTTCGCGGACTTGATCTCCTCCATTCGGTTGATTCGCTTCGGATCTATCACCAAGCCGGTTCCAAGTTGGAATTTCCCGTAATCCTGCCAAACCGATAGCCACCCAGTTTCTCGATTCATCGTCACGAGGCCACGTTGATTCTGTGTCGAAACGCCGACCGCGATTTCGAGAGCCGCAGGCTGGCCGTTCTCGGTAAAAATAGATTCGGATTTGAACAGCCGTTGGCCCAATTCAATGGTGATGGTCTTGACCTCGCGGATTTGTCGTCCATCGAATGCGTAGTCGTAACTGAGTTGAAATACCGACTTCTGAGGTGTGCTTTCGAGGATTTTCCATTCTTTGAAGACATCGGAAAGCACCATTTTTCCGTTGAGCCAAATGGCGGTGCCGCCACAGCCACGAGACCTTCCCACATGATAGAAGTCGTGCCCCTCGCCCCGGTCTTCGTGATAGCTGAGTTTTTGCTCACGGTCGATGCGATACCATTTGTCAATGATGGGATACGTCACCCGTTTCGTCCAGCAGTCAATGCCGCTGTCTTCTGAAGCTTTACGCAGTGCCGGGCCATAGGTGCGAAAAGCAACCAAGTCGTTTTCCCAGGCAAAATCATCCGAACGCTCCGGCACGAAGCGGCAATAGGTCGAGGGTGCAGCGGGGTTTTTCGCCACAGTAGCGTGAGGTTCCGCCTGCGCCCAGCCGATTGTTGAGATTGGTAACAGGCAGGCACAAGTTAAAAGGTGAAACAGAAAGGAGGTGAATTTCATTCAGTTCATCAGGGTGCGGTTTTAAACTCGATTTTGCCCCACAGTTGGGGTGTGAGTTGCGCTTCGGCTGGCACGTCTGATGTGATGCCTGATGCTTTGTTGCTCCAGTAGGTGCGCGCCATCGTTTGAGCGCCATCGCCACGCAAAATACCGATGTCGCCGGTGATAGATTGGCCCGCTTGCGGTTGCAATCCCAGTAGAGCCAACGGCACCGAAATTTCGTAATTGCCGCCTTTTGCGGCGAGTTGAACCTGGGCGCTGACATCTTCGACTCTGTCGAGCGTAATTGTGCGCCAGGGCGAGGAAAACGGCACCGGCTCTTTGGTTCCCGGCACGACAGCGCGGTATAAAACAGCCAGCGTTTTGCCTTTGGACTGCGTTACAAGCAAGCGTAAATCTCCCATAACCGGATTGGCGCGGTTGGGATTGGCTTTGGGGTCGGTGCCGAGCATCAAATCGAGCGCGCCGCCGGTTTTGAAGGGCGCGGTTGGCAGTTCGCCGCTGTTGAGCAGCAGTTTTTCGTTGCCAGTGTTCCACGCGGCATAAAGGCGGTCGCCCGCGATAGAAATTGCGCCGCTTACGTCGGTGGACTTGCCGCTGGCCTTGAAATCAATGTCGGCGAAATCGGCGCCTTTCCAATCGTCCAGAACACCGTCCACGACGAGCGCTTTAGCGTTCAGCGCCACTTGCAAGGTGTTAGTGCCCTGTTCCTTTTGGCGCTGCGCTTCTAAATTCACCAAATAGCTTTGCGCTTGCTTCAAATCGTCGGCGCTCACTTTCAAAGGCATTTCCGGCAAGCGACGCAAGGTATCCAAGCCTTCCAGATGCACCAGAGCCATACGACTGCCATCTACGAGGTAAACCTGTCCTTCGGGAGTTTGGGAAATTGTCGGCCAGAAATTCTCTTCGCCGAGCGTTAATTCGCTCAAATCCAGATTGCGTTCCGCTTGCGGCATTCTCCATGACTTGCCAACGCGGGTATCTTCGAATACCGTCGCCACGAATAAACCGTCCATCGTGAACAGGTAAACCTGTCCCTTGTTAGAATTGAGCGCCCATAACGGCCCGACTTCACTCCCAACAGGCGAAAACGGGCCTCCCAACAAGCGCGTAGTGCCAATGAGTTCGCCGGGAAACGTGGCGCGCGGTGCGCGGTGCGAAGCGTGCAATCCGGGCCACAGGTTTGGATAACTCCACATCGCCTCGCCATTTTTCGCGCCCGTGACGGAAAGGGCGGAATAGGGACTTTGGCCGAGCGTGAGCGCCGTCCACCCATCATCGGTTGTCAAGACCTGACTGCCGCCCGATGAGGCCGGAGCTAAAACGCCCTTAGCGAGAATTTGCCCTTTGGCAAGGTCGTATTTCGGCACACCCTGCACGGATAAACTCGTGGGGGCAAAACGAATCGCTTGGCCGTTCACACGAGCCGCGAAAAACGATAAATCCGACATAACCGTGATGCCACTACATTCAGCGAGTCGAGACTCGACTTCCGCCGGTTGCACTTGGCCGTCATCGTTGGCATCGGACCAGACGAATATCCATTGCGGCTTAATTTTTTTGGACTTTTTGGTGTTGGTGGCTTCTTCGGGTGGCAGAGGCATACGCGCTTTGAAAGCCTCGCCATCCAACACATCCCAATCGCCCGCCCGTCCCAGGGCGGCTATCGGACGCAAAACGCCCGCTTTTTCCGCAAAGAGAAAGGCAACTCCGTGTCCACTTGTTGGGCTGGAATTGTAGCAGTTGGTGAAATAGCGCTTTCCGTTATGGTAAATCGCTGTTTCGGGGGCCGCCGCTCGGTCGCTGAGTGAAAAATCGGTGCTCTGGCGCCGGTAGAGCACGTTCACTAATTGAGACTCGCCTTTTTGCCAGTCGAGCTTGAATTCGAGCGTGCCCTTTCCCTCGTCGGCGTAATAAAAGCGGGTTTTGTCCATCGAATCGAGCGCGCCACCGCCGCCGTATTTGGATGGCCCATAAAACGCCTTGATAAATTGCCCTTCGCGCGTCCACACGCTAACGCGCTTGGGCAAAAAGTCGTTTTCCGTGACCCAGAGTTGATTTTTGGAGTCAATCGCCAGGCCCGCCGGATTGTTCATGTGGAGCGGGTCGTAAGGCCCCGCTTTAGGAGCGCCCGGTTTGCCGATAGCGCGCAGAAACTTATAACCCCCATCTCCCCCCTTATCAAGGGGGGATATAAGGGGGGTAAAAACCTTGACCTGGTGACTTTGGCCTCGGTCGCTGATGTAGACATTGCCGCTCGCATCCAGCGCGATTTGGCCGGGAGATTCCAACCCCGACGAAATCAGGGAGCGCGGTGCCCCTAAGGGAAGTTGCGGCTTATCGAAACGCACCAGTTTGGTGCCGGAAATCGCCAGCAAGTGCCCCGCAGCATCGAAGGCCAGCCCACCGGGGGCTTCAAGGGGCGCTGTGCCCATCACTTTTTGAGTCTTGGCGTCCACGAAGACGATTTGGTTTTGCAAAGTCAAGCTGGTCGCCAAAATTCCATCGCGCGCTGCGAAGCCGCCAATTTCCGGCCCGACTTTGCGGGATTTGCCCGCGAATTCGTATTTGATGACCGCAATATCTTTGCTCGCGCTCAATCCGGTGATTCGCAATTCCAACTGAGTGGATTTTTCATCCTTTGCGGCAAACCACACGGCGGCGACATAGGCGTAAATATCGGGCAGCGCCTGTTTTCCCATATCGCCCGCCAGATAGGGAGCCGCCGTCCAAGTGCCGCTAATCCAGCCACGTCCGCCCTGCTTTTTGCCATCCAAATCAACCCACGCCAGTCCCGAACCGCCTTCGGAAACGTAGCTGCCCAGATAAACCATCGGCTTACCATTGGGCGTTTTTTCGGCGGGCAGATAAAGTGCGGCTTGCGGCGCGCTGTGATTGGTCAGCCAACCACCAGAATTATCTTCGGTTCGCCAGGGCGGATTGCCGGAGTTATAGACCGAAAACTCATAACGCGGTGTAATTTTGTCGCGCACCAGGCCGCGCACTCGATAATTTCCCGGCAAAACGAACTGCGCCGGGATGCGATAAACACCACGCATCGGCGCATCCAAATCGCGCCCCAAATCGTCGGTGCCGTCCCACCAAATGGTGTTCTCTCCGGCGGGAAATTGGGTTTCCGAAACGAGGTTACGAACTCGCTTGCCGCCCGAATCTTCAATCACAAGGGTGACGAACCCGGCCTTTTTGAGATTGAAACGCACCGGAATCGGCGGGCGCGGGCCGTCGTTGGCAACGGGAAATTTGACCGCCTGAAGCGGCGCGTTGTCAAGTGGCGAAAGGGCCATCAACTCGCCAATCCAGATACGCTTACCGCCCTGCGTTTTGGTGCTGGGAGTCCCGGGCGCCGTGATAATCAACCGAACGGCGCGCGTGGTGACAACCTGCCCGAAATCGAGACGATTGGGCACAACGGGAGAAGTCAGGCTGTATTTGATATTGGCGAAGCTGCGAATCGTTTTCCAATCGCTGGCCGCTGCTTCGCGCGGGTGCTGGTCAGCCGGGCCGGTGTAAATTTGCACGTCGGCGGCTCCAAAGCCCGACCAAAGCGCGTTGAGGCCGCTGAGTTTCACAGGCGCGGGCCACGAGAGCAGCACAGATTCCGAATTTTCGCGCGAAATGACCGGTGAATCATTGGTCGGAGCGTTATCCCACGTGTTCCAACCATCGTTGTCTTCGTTGACAATGCGTTTGGCGAGCTTAGGGTTGCGGCTCACCGTGGCGATGCTTTGCGGCGCCAGATTGGTCAATCGGTCGCTTAGGACGAAAACTCCGGCAAGGCGACCACCATAAACCTTATCGGTGATTTCAGCGGTGTGCGAAAAACGCAGCGCGCGAGTATTGGTATTGGATGGCAACGTCCAGAGCGCGAAATCCTCGTCACTGACTTCTTCGTTACTCGGCTCACCGTTTTGCAGCCGTTGCGCCGGAATCCACTGCGAATCGTCGCTCAAATCGCCGGGATAAGGTGCGTCGGATTTGAGCACGCTCAAACTCCCGCCGCCACGCACTATTACGCTACCCACCATCACCGGAGTTTTGAAGCCCAGGCGCAAATAACGCACGCCCGGAACGGTGGAATTTCCAAATTCCACCCCGCCCACTCTGACGATTTTCTCGCTCCAAATCGCGCGTTCCAGCGGCGGGTTTCGCTCGGTTGGGTCGCCTATCAATGATTTTTCGACGCCATTCTCCCACTGGGTGAAAGCGGCAGCGTCGAGATTGTCAAACTTAACCGGAGTCGCCATATTTGGCGATTGGGGACCATTTTGCGCCTGGAGTGCGCCTGGAAGCGACGCCACTGCCAAAAAGAGCAGACAGTGGGAAAGAGAGAGTTTTCTTAAGTTATTCACAGCTTCTTTTTTCGGATTGGTTTGGATGAAGGCTTATCGAGCGTCAGTTCAATTTGGAGTTTTGAGGGGCTTTGGCAAAACCTTCTGTAAGGCTTCAAACCAGCGGGTGGCCATTTTTTCGGCGCCCCTGGCGTTGGGATGCACCTTGTCGCCCCCGGTGTCGGTATCGGGATCGAAACCTGCGGCTTGATTTACCAGCACGACAGGTTGTTGAGGGCTATTCAGTTCGGCGGCCAAGGGATCGAGGGCTTGATTGAACTCAGGAATGTAGGAATATTTGGGCAATTTGCCGCTGGTGATGACCTGAGCCAGCAAAACGATGACTTTGGGGTTGATGGTTCGTGCCGTCTCAATAATTTTGCGAGTATTTTTCAGCATTCCCGCAACTGGATTCTGGTCGGCAAATTGGTTGTGTCCGGCGTGAATCAACACAATGTCCGCCGGATTTTGACGATACCACTCCTCAAAATTTGCGGCGATTCCACCCACATTCCAACCGCCACGCCCTTCGTGTTTCAATACGCCCAATGGCGAATCTTTGACCGGGCGCGTCTCGCGCGAGCCGACATAAGCCACGTTGTAACCGGCGGCCTTGAGCTTTTCCATCAGAGGATAGCGGTAGACGAAAAACGCGCCGCCTTCGGTGATGGAATCGCCCAGTGGCATAATCGTAATCGGTTTATTGTTCGTAGGAGTCGGCGTTTCATCCGCACGAACCAGTGCGGACACAGACAAAAACACCATCAACGCGAGGCAAAACAAGCGTGAGACTAATTGAAATGGCATGGGAATTCACCGGTATATCATCGTTATCTGAAGAGATTAACGAGTGCTAAAGGTGAGTTGTTTTTTGTCGGCTCCGGCATATTCGGTCCCGTGAGCTACGCGACTTACGGCGCCGGAGATATTAACGCTTGTCGTGGTCGCTATGGGCGTGGATGCCGGCATTCCATAGGAAAGGTGTTCCGGGCGATACCATTTCACATGACCGTCTGCCGCCAGGTAGTTTGAGCCGTCCAAATGGCGGGCCATCGGTTCAATGTCCAACGTATTTGTCCAACTCGCGGTTGGAAATGGTTCGATGACCGTATTCGAGGGGATATAGGCGTAGCTGCTTACGTAGTAGCGCGCCGTGCCGACAGGAGAGGCTGCCTCGCCCTCGACCAGTTGATAGCGGGTTGGAGAGTTCTCATACAACATCACGGTTTTTGCTGGCGCATTCAGAGCCGGGAGGTTCTTGAGATATTTGAAGCCGTTATAGCCAAAGCCTTCTGGATATTTGAGCCGCTCTCGCACCAATCCATAATTGAGCACATAGCTATAGTTTTTGAGTGTCGAGGTTTCCTGTTGGGCAGGATTGAACTGACGACTGGGACACAGGTAGACCTGAGTGCTTTTCACATAGGGCAGGATTTGTCCGGCCCAACCGATGCCCTGGTATTTCACCAGGCCATCTGCATCTTCATCAGGGTATAAGCCACAGGGAAAATATTCATCGAAATCCTGCATATATTGCATCATGCCCAGCCCCAACTGCTTCAAGTTGCTCTGGCAGGACGAGCGGCGCGCATTTTCGCGGGCGCGGCTAAAAACCGGGAACAAAATCGCCGCCAAGAGTGCCAGGATAGCTATGACGACAAGTAATTCGATGAGGGTAAAGGCCCGATTATTGCGGCGCTCTGCGCCAAAGTGAAGCGGTTGAACCATTGTTGAACACCTAACTTGAACTTCTAAAGTAAAATTCTAAATTCCGGCACTTTCTGGCAGTTTTGATTGGTAATTCCAGGCGGACATTTCAACCATCCGGCGTTGAAGGGGACTCGTTCCCTGCGCCCAATCAGGGCGGCAGGTCAGGCGGGGAATCAGGTGCATCTTCACCAAACGGCGTTTTGGTGGACCTGTCAAACGCCCGGTGGTGCGTTCCCAGAGCATTTGTGCGGCTTCGGCTCCGATTTTCTCCCAGGGCAGACGCAGGTAACTCATGCCCGCGGCGCGTGTGCGTGGCGTCTCATCGAAGCACACGATGGCGGGCCAGCGTTCGATGGGAATGTTGGCCTCGCGCAGCATTTGCACCAAGCCGTGCGAGGCAAAAGCGTTCACAGCGATGATGGCCGTAATTTGAGGAGAAGGCAGCAGTTTTTTGGCGGCCACTTGCGCGCTTTGAATCTGAGCCTGTGCTGAGGAATAGTTACTAACGAGCGGACAGAAGGACAAGCCTTGAGTCCGGTATCCGGCGCTTTCCATTACGTGACGCCAACCGGCTTCGCGCTGCACCGACCAGGGAAACTGCCCCGCGTCTTCTTTAGAGCCGTGTAACCCCAGAAACGCGATGTGGCGGTGCCCAACCTCCAACAAATGCCGCGTTGCTTGAGCGCCACCATCTTCATCGTCGAAATCAACAAAATCTGTGGGCGTTCGAGAAGGAGTAACAGGCCCAAAAGTCACCGTCGGTCCATGAGAGAACGCGGATAAATCTTCGGCCAAAGGCAGTTCACAGAAGAATGCTCCAGATACAGAAATCATTTCACCGTGTTGGAGATGACGCAATGTTTCTGCAAGAGTGAATGAAGCACTGCTCCCCTTTAGCTGGGCAATCCTGTCTTCAAATCCATTCTGCATCTGAGCGACGAACATATGGTTTTCGTGGGAATTTCTCGACAAAAACAGATAAGGTTTCGCGCTCGCCATTGGTGGGCGCCCAACGAAAGTCCCCACGCGCGGCACCGCATAAAGTAAGCCCTCTTCCATCAAAGTGCGAATCGCTTCATTAACAATCCGCTGCGACACGCCGAAACGGTCAGACAACTCGCGCATTCGAGGCAAAGGCTCGCCCACGGGAAGACTTCCATTACGACACATGAGCCGCAGTTCCTCCTGAAGAGCCTGGCGGCGTTGTCCGATTTCTTTGTGCGTTGCCATAGGAAGCTACCGTTGCAAAAAGGAGCAGAAAAGGAGCAGCAAGAGAATTATACCCATTCTTTCTCATTTCTAAACACTTGAGTCGTTTTTTCTTTGGACTTCCCCGCTAAAGTGGACAATCCGTTCAGCTAGGATTTCTCGTGATCGTGTGGGCTTTGGCCTGTTCCCGTGACACGGCGGCTTTTTAGTCCAGCATCCGCCCAATAGGCACCCGGCTACATACAGCCATCCTTGAACCGTAGCGACATAGATAACCAGTAGTGCGGGTTTGAAGGATAGTCACAGAGCCACGTAACCTTGATGGTGACCAAACCTTCGAGGAGCCGCTCTGTGACCAGTGAAGATTTTACCGTGGCGTTGTTTTGCCGTGTGGACGACGTGTTGAAAGACCAAGCCAAACATTGTCTGGCGAACCTGCACCCCAGCGAGGTGGTGACCTTAGCGATGCTGCAGGTTTTACGTGGCGAAGGCAATCATGCCTTTTACCGCTGGGTGCAAAAAGAATTGGGTCATTTATTTCCGCGCTTACCCGAACGCACCCGGCTGTTTCGCCTGTTCGTGCAGTTTGAGAGTTTGGGGCAACACTTTTTAGCCCAACCCACGTTTTTCGGCATCGCCGATTCCTTCGGGATAGAGTTGGTGCATCCCTGGCGGGAGCGGCGCACCCAACGCGCGGTGGCGCGCAAAGGGTTGAGCAACCACCGCTGGATTGTCGGAGCCAAGTTAGCCATCGTGACCGATGACACCGGACGGATTGTGGGCTTTGAGGTGGCCGGGGCCAACGTTCACGATACGAGCTTTCACCCGTTGATTGAGCAGTGGGAAGACGAAATGATTGTCTTGGCTGACCAAGGTTTTAAAGCCAAAGACGACAATCCACAAAATCTCAAAATCTGCGCGAGGGGACAATGGAACGAGCGCATGCGCGTCGAAACCGTCTTTTCGCTCTTCACCGTCATTTTGAAGATGAAAAAACTCACGCACCGGTTGTTGGCGCCGCTCAAAGCGCGCCTCGCCTACACCTGCGCTGTCTTCAATCTTTGCACTGCCTGGAATGGTGAGGTCAAACTCCAACTCGCGCCCTTTGCCCTCTAACCAACCCGCACTACTGGTTAGATAATGGCTCCGGCCCAAACCCGATTCAGCCCGGCTACCGATTCGACCTGATACGGATGGTTCAGCAGGGGCTATTTTTTCTGTTTTCTCTTGAGCCAACTCAAACGCTGCGATTCGGAAATTTTTGCTTAAAACTTCATCGCTCCAAACTGGTGCCCCAAAGAGGTGCTCTTTCACTATTTTTCAAACCGTGTAAAGATGATGGCTAACGCCCATGCCTGATTCACACTCTCTTTTCGTTTTTCAACTCGGCGAACACCACTTCGCCTTACCCTTGAGAGTGGTAGAGCGCGTGGCGCGCATGGTCGAAATTACTCCGCTGCCTCAAATGCCTCTGGAGTTGTTAGGCGTAATCAATGTGCAGGGCCTCGTTGTTCCTGTCATAAATCTGGACTATATTTTCGGTTTGCAAAATGAAAGTGATGAAGCGCAGAAATGGGAGTTGGATGATTTTTTACTCATTGTGCAAAGCGCGACGCGAACCCTCGCGGTGCCGGTTAATAACGTGACCGGCGTCGTCGCGGGCGATCCGGCGGCAGTGCGGAGTGAGAGCGCAAAATCTGTGGTTAAGCTCGAACAGGGATTAGTCGCGGTCTGCGATCCCAATGACTTTTTGCCGCCCGCAACGGCCCATTTTCTCGATGAGGCTTTGGCGGAGCAAAAAGCATGAAAGCCCCCTTTGCCGACGCGCTCATGGCTCAATGGAGTGAATTGGTGGCCACGCACTTAGGGTTGCATTTTCCGCCCGCGCGATGGGGCGATCTTGAGCGCGCCCTGCATCGAGCGGCGCCCTCTTTAGGTTGCGCCGCCGATGAAGAGAGTTTTGTTGAGCTTGCAGATAGAGGATTGGACACAAATCAGGTCGAAATATTGGCGCGCTATCTCACAGTCGGCGAAACCTATTTTTGGCGCGAAAAACCGGCTTTGGAGGCTCTCGAAACCCAAATTTTACCGCCCTTGATTCAGGCACGGCGGGGCAGCGACGACAAAACGCTCAAAATCTGGAGTGCGGGGTGTTGCACGGGTGAAGAACCCTATTCTGTCGCCATTTTGCTCGCTCAACTGGTGCCTGACATCCAAAACTGGCGTATTAAAATTTTCGGCACCGACATCAATTCCCAGTTTCTGCAAAAGGCTGAAACTGGCGTTTATGGAGAGTGGTCGTTTCGCGGCGTCCCTCCAGGCCTACGCGAAAAATATTTCCACAAAACACCCCAAAACCGCCATCAAATCCTGTCGAAAATCGCCCAAATGGTAAAGTTTTTTCCGCTCAATCTGGCGGAGGATGCTTTTCCTGCGATTTTGAATGACTTATATGATGTGGACGTGATTTTGTGCCGAAACGTGCTGATTTATCTCACACCCGCACACATCCGGAAAGCCGCCGCCAATTTTTATCGGTGTCTCTGCAACGGCGGTTGGCTCATCCTCAGCCCCGCCGAAGCCTCGCCGACTCATTTCGCCCAATTCCACAGCCACCACTTTCCAGGCGCAATTTTATATCGTAAAGAAGTTCACGCCCCAATTCCTGCCTTCGTCCCACCAGCGAGTTTAGCGCCGCCTATCGCAGTCACCCCGCCCGTTTTTGTGGCGCCAAAGGTCATAAAAAAGCCCATCCAGGCGCCTAAAACACCTGTGGCCGAGCCAAATTTCTGGGAAAAGGCACGCAATGAGGCCGATGCAGGCAAATTGGACGCGGCCCTTGAAACTATCCGGTGCGCCCTGGCGCGGGACAAAATGAATCCGCTCGGCCATTACCTCCACGCCACGATTTTGCAGGAACAGGGCGCGACTCCCGAAGCGGTGGCCGCTCTCAAACGGGCGATTTATCTCGACCCCGATTTTGTGATGGCCCATTTCGCGTTGGGCAACCTGTGGCGGGAAGCTAAAAAGCCTAAGGAGGCCCAAAAATCGTTGCAAAATGCTCTCAGTGCCCTGCAAAATTGCGATGATAGCGAGATCGTGCCGCACTCAGATGATTTGCCTGCGAGACGGTTACAGGCGATAATCACGGCATTATTGCAAACTGAGACTTCTCCATGAGCGAAAAAACTGCGATTTCCGAACTCGCTGACCCCGCCGAAACAAAAAGGGCCGTTTTGCAGGCGCGGGCACGGGAACTGGCGCGGGAAATCGTGCGCGACGGAGACGGCGTCGAAAGGTTGGAAGTCATTCAATTCGCCCTCGCCCATGAAAATTACGCCGTCGAAGCGCACCATGTGCGCGAGGTCCAAGCCTTGCGCGAACTGACGCCCTTGCCTTGCACGCCGCCGTTTGTTTTGGGCGTCATGAACGTGCGTGGCCAGATTTTATCTGTCCTCGACATCAAACGATTCTTTGAATTGCCGCAAAAGGGCTTGAGTGATCTCAACAAGGTGATTATCGTCCGCACCAGTGAAACGGACGTGGGATTTCTGGTTGATAGCATCGACGGCGTTCGTTCAATTCACCTTGATGAAATCCAGGCGTCTTTGCCCACCCTCACCGGGATTCGAGCCGAGTATTTGCGAGGCGTGACGAGGGAACGATTAATTATTTTGGATATGCGGAAATTGCTGGCTGATCCGAAACTCGTCGTTAATGAAGAAGTCGGGGTCTAAAGCAGCTGAAAATGCAACCGGGGAGATTCTCATGAAGTGGTTTAGCAACCTGTCAACTCGCGCAAAACTGTTTGTCTCCTTTGGGGTGATGTTTGGCTTTCAGGTCATCCTGATCGCGATGGCCTTCACCACCATGGCCGCGCTCCAGCGGGCACAGCAAGAAACCCAGCGCTCGCAAAAAACCCTCGTAGAGAAGCACTTCGCCAACGTTGAGGACAACTTGATTTTCCGGAGAAACCAACACGCGGCGCGAGCGGATTTGCTGCTGATGATGTCGTCGCCCAATCGCGCGCAAAAGGATGTTCAGCTCAATAACATCAAAAAGGCCATCGAAGAAAACGATACGATTATCCAAAATTTGCTAAAGCGCAATCAGGATGACTCAGCTACGTTATCCAAGATTAAAGAAATGGTGGCGCTCCGAGACATTTTTAATCAGACGCGGGACCGGCAGGTGATTCCGCTGATTTACGGCGGGAAAATCGCCCAGGCCCAGCAGATAAGCCTCGGCATCCAACAGCAACGCTTTGACAAGATGCGCGAACTCGGGGTGGCGCTGGGGAAAGACGCCACGGACAAAGCCCAGGCCGCCGTAGCCGAATCGGAGCAGCAGACCGCTCAAGCCGCCCAACGCGCCAAACAAACGGTGCAAATTTTCCTCATGGTTGGTGGTTTTTCGTTGCTCGTCGGCGTTTTGATGGCAGGGTTCTTAGGCCGTATCATTGCCAATCCGTTGGCGGAGATCACCGGTGCGGCAGAGAAGATTGCCCTCGGTGACCTCTCAGTCACCATAACAACCCTTCAGCGCCACGACGAAGTGGGCGTCCTGTCGCAGACGTTCCACCGGATGCTCGGAGGGTTGCGCGACGTCAACCTCGCATTGGCCGAGGCGGTCAACGTGTTAAGTAGCTCCGCCAGTGAAATATCGGCTTCGACAAGCCAATTGGCGGCCAGTGCGACCGAAACAGCCTCCGCCGTGACTGAAACAACGGCGACAGTCGAAGAAATCCGTCAGACGGCGCAAGTGGCCAGTGAAAAAGCGCGTTTTGTTTCGGAAAACGCCCAAACCGCCGCGCGTATTTCTCAGGGCGGTAAAAAAGCAACCCTGGAAACCAGTGAAGGCATGGCGCGCATCCGCGAGCAAATGGATTCCATCGGCCAATCCATGATGCGCCTCAGTGAACAGAGCGCCGCCATCGGAGAGATTATCGCGGTGGTAGACGATTTGGCTCAGCAATCGAATTTATTAGCGGTCAATGCCGCCATCGAAGCCGCCAAAGCCGGAGAAGGCGGCAAGGGCTTCGCCGTCGTGGCTCAGGAAGTGAAAAGTCTGGCCGACCAATCGAAACAGGCCACCACCCACGTGCGCTCCATTTTGAGTGATATCCAAAAAGCCACTGGCGCGGCAGTCATGGTCACCGAACAGGGCAGCAAAGCAGTTGAGATTGGAGTTTTCAAATCGGAGCAGGCCGGTGAATCCATTCAAACCTTAGCTGAAAACGTTGACGCCGCCGCGCAATCGGCGATGCAAATTGCCGCTTCAAGCCAACAGCAGTTGGTGGGGATGGATCAGATGACGTTGGCGATGGAAAGTATCAAGCAAGCGAGCATGCAGAACGTGGATGGAGCGCGGCAATTGGAAGAAGCCGCGCGCAACGTTAGCGATCTTGGGCAAAAGCTGAAGCAGTTGGTAGAACAATACAAAATGTGAGAACGGGAGGGACATCACTATGAATTGGTTCAATAACATCTCGACGCGCGCCAAGCTGTTTGTCTCCTTTGGCGTGATGTTCGTTTTTCTGGCCCTCCTCATCGGCACGGCCTTCTTGAGCATGGCGGCCATCCAGAAGGCTCAGCAGGACACTCGTCAATCGCAAAAAGTGTTGTTTGAGCAACATTTCGCCAATGCCGTGGATACTTCGGATTTTCGGCGCAATTTAATCGAAGCGCGAGCGTTTTTGCTGACTATGATGCTGTCTTCTACCCGTGAGGAACAGCAGGCCGCGTATGAAATCATCAAAAAACGCGCTGCGGACAATGACGAAATCATCCGCCATCTTCTCGAACGCAACCGGGACGATGGCCCTCTGATCGCAAAAATTCAGGAGATGCAGACGACCCGTGCGGCATTTAACCAAACGCGTAACAATCAAGTCATTCCTTTGATTTACTCCGGTAAAATTCCGCAGGCACAGCAACTGGGTCTGGGAATTCAGGCGGAGCGATTTGAAAAAATGCTGGCGATTGGCCAGGAACTGGGCCGCGATGCCACCGCCAAAGCTCAAGCCGCCCTCGCCGAATCGGATAAAAGGGCGGATTTAGCCGCACGGCGAGCCAGCCAAGCGGTGCAGATTTTCCTGGCAGTTGGCGTCCTGGCGCTCGTGGTTGGTCTTTCGATGGCTGGATTTCTCAATCGCTTGATCGCCCATCCATTGCGGGGAATTACTAACGCTGCGCAACAAATTGCCGCCGGGGATTTGGACGTGGCTTTAGATTCAGATGGGCGCCGCGACGAAGTGGGAGCTTTAAGCCAAACTTTTGGCCGCATGACCGGCTCACTGCAACAAATGGCCGGAGTCGCCGACAAAATGGCGCGGGGCGATTTGCGCGTTCAGATACAGCCGCAAGGCGAAAAAGACTTGCTGGGCAATGCCTTTTCCTCGATGATTGGCAATCTGCGTAAAATGCTGGCCGATGTGGCCGAAGCGGTCAACGTTTTGACGACTTCGACGACCGAAATATCGGCATCGACAAGCCAATTGGCGGCCAGTGCAACACAGACAGCGTCCGCCGTGACTGAAACAACGGCGACAGTCGAAGAAATTCGCCAGACGGCACAAGTAGCCAGCGAAAAAGCGCGTTTTGTTTCGGAAAACGCCCAAACCGCCGCCCGTATTTCTCAGGGTGGCAAAAAAGCGACCCTGGAAACCAGTGAAGGCATGGCGCGCATCCGCGAGCAAATGGATTCCATCGGCCAATCCATGATGCGCCTCAGTGAACAGAGCGCCGCCATCGGAGAGATTATCGCGGTGGTAGACGATTTGGCTCAGCAATCGAATTTATTAGCGGTCAATGCCGCCATCGAAGCCGCCAAAGCCGGAGAAGGCGGCAAAGGCTTCGCCGTCGTGGCTCAAGAAGTGAAAAGTCTGGCCGACCAATCGAAACAGGCCACTACGCAGGTGCGCGCCATTTTGCACGACATCCAAAAAGCCACTGGCGCGGCAGTCATGGCAACCGAACAGGGCAGCAAGGCGGTCGAGGCTGGTGTCGCTCAATCAAATCAGGCGGGCGAATCTATCGAAACTTTGGCGGACAGCGTGTCCGCCGCCGCTCAATCGGCGATGCAAATCGCCGCTTCGAGCCAGCAGCAGTTGGTGGGCATGGATCAAATGACGTTGGCGATGGAAAGTATCAAGCAAGCGAGCATGCAGAACGTGGATGGAGCGCGACAACTGGAGGAAGCCGCGCGCAACTTGAGCGAACTGGGGCGAAGTTTGCAGGAACTGGTGGGACGCTATCAGATTTAGAGTTCCTAAAAGAATGAGATTTTGCCAGTTAGGAGTAGGCTCGCGAGAGCCGTTTGTCTCGACTGGTAGTTCGTCCAAACGGCTCTCACGAGCCTACTCCTAACCATCGGGATTTCTTTTATGTAGGAACTCGTTAGAAGGCTGCAACTCACGCCACTGGTTCATAATCAGAGAATTTGTAGTCGAGGTTACCGAGAGGAGGAACCAAAACTATGCCGACAAAAGACGAGGAATTTCTCGAAAAACTTCGCGCTGCCTTCGCCATCGAAGCGGAGGAGCATTTGCAAACCATGTCGGAGGGCCTCCTCGCATTGGAAAAAATAGCGGACGGCCCACCACAAACACCGCTTATCGAAAGCGTTTTTCGGGAAGCCCATAGCCTCAAAGGGGCCGCGCGCGCGGTTAATGCCGCCCAAATTGAGGCTTTGTGCCAACCGCTCGAAAGCCTCTTCTCCGCCTGGAAAAAGGGCGCGATTTCGGCATCTCCACCGCTTTTCGCGTTGATTTATCAAGCCCTTGACCTCACGGCTAAACTTCTGAACGCCCCCGACACTTTAATGAGCGCCCAAATTTCGGATTTGGCCCAACAATTGGAACGCCTGGCCAAGGGAGAAACGTCCGCCGTCAAAAGGGGTGCTTCCGGCAATGGCAAGTCGGCTCCAATTCAAAACCTCGCAATCGAAACGAAAATAGAGCAACTCGCCCCACCCGAAGCAAAAAATCCGGTGCCCCCTTCACAAAATGGACCCCAAGGCCCGGCGAATAATGAACCTTCGCCGCCGCAAAATCCACCGCCCCACGCACCGCTTCCCGACACGCCCGAAAAGACGGCGATTGCCGAAACAGTCCGCATTTCGACCGCAAAATTAGATGCGCTTTTATTGGAAGCCGAGGAAATGCTGACCGTCAAACTCACCGCCTCACAACGCGCCGCTGATTTGCGCGATCTGGCGACGAATTTGACTGACTGGCAAAAAGAATGGGCCAAAATTTCGGAAGAAGCGCGCCACCTTCGCCAGAGCGTCGCCCAAAATAGTGATCTCAACGCCGTGCCCATCAGAAAACTACTGGATTTTCTCGATTGGAACGGCGACGCTCTGAAAACTTTGCAAAACCGCCTGGCCATTTTGACACGCACCGCCGAGCAAGATCGGCGCGCTCTGGGCAGCCGAGTGGACAGCCTGCTTGAGGACGCCAAAAAGTTGCTCATGCTGCCCTTTTCCACGCTCTTGGGCGGCTTCCCCAAATTGGTGCGTGATATCTCGCGCGACCAGAATAAAGATGTGCAGTTGGTCTTGCGCGGCGGCGAGGTTGAAATGGACAAGCGGATTTTGGAAGAAATAAAAGACCCACTCGTCCATTTGCTGCGCAACGCGGTGGATCACGGCATCGAAACGCCCGCCGAACGCGTGCGCGGTTCCAAAAGCGCACGCGCCACTGTGACTGTTGCGATTTCCCAAAAAAGTGGCAACGAAGCTGAAATTCTGGTGCAGGACGATGGCGGCGGCATCCCGCTTGAAAAAGTCAAGCAATCGGCAGTGGCCCACGGTCACCTTTCCGCCGAAGCTGCCGCCGCGTTGGACGAAACAACGGCTCTCAATTTGATTTTCCAATCAGAAGTTTCGACTTCGCCCATTTTGACCGAAATTTCCGGACGAGGTCTGGGTATGGCCATCGTGCGCGAAAAAATTGAGAAATTGGGCGGTCACATTGAAGTTGAGACAACGTCCGGAGTCGGGACGACGTTTCGCATCGCGCTGCCATTGACTTTAGCCACCTTTACCGGCCTTTTAGTCGAGGAAAACGGCCAGACATTCGTGTTGCCCGTGGCAGCCATTGAGCGCGTGGTGCGCGTCAAAAATGACGACATCCAAACAGTTGAAAACCGTGAGACAGTATGCCTACCGGGAATTTCGGGAGCCGAAGTGGTTTCTCTTGTTCATTTGGGTGATGTCCTGGAAATGAGTGCGGTTCAAGCCAAACGAGAAACCAATTTCCCCTCTTTGGTTGTGATGGGCAGCGGCGAGGGACGCATTGCCTTTCGCGTCGAGGCGATTTTGCACGAGCAGGAAGTTTTAGTCAAAAAGCTGGGCACACCCTTACAGCGGGTGCGCAACGTGGCTGGCGCCACGGTTTTGGGTTCGGGGCAGGTGGTGCCGATTCTCAATCCCGTCGATTTGCTGAAATCAGCAGTGCGCGCTGGCATTACGGCCCCCTCGCAGGCCTCTCCCGACGCTGAAAAAGCCGAAGGTGCTTCGATTTTGGTCGTGGAAGATTCGATTACCTCGCGGATGCTCCTGAAAAACATTTTGGAAGGCTCCGGTTATCGCGTGGCGACGGCAGTGGACGGCGTGGACGCTTTGACGACCTTGCGCGCTCAGGACTTCGACCTCGTGGTTTCGGATATTGACATGCCACGTCTCAACGGGCTGGATTTAACTCTCAAAATTCGTGAGGATAAGCGTTTGGCCGAGATGCCAGTGATTTTGGTGACGGCACGGGGCACGCCCGAAGACCGCGAACGGGGCATTGAAGTCGGGGCTAATGCCTATCTGGTTAAAAGCAATTTCGACCAGAGCAATTTGTTGGATGCCATTGGGCGGTTTGTTTGAAAGTGTCAAAGTTGAGTCGGGTGTCTGGCCATTGAAGAGCGGGGCCAATCCAAAACTCCATGATCAAAGTTTTCGTCGTTGAAGATTCTCCGGTCTCCCGGCAGCTCATCGTTCATATTCTCGAAGGCGATCCGGGCGTCAAGGTTATGGGCACGGCGACCAACGGTCAGGAAGCGCTCGATTTTCTGGCCCATAACAAGCCGGACATCATTACGATGGACATCCACATGCCGCTTTTGGACGGGTTTGAAACCACGCGGCGCATCATGGAGACCCGACCGGTGCCCATCGTGATGGTCAGCGCGAACTTACAACCCGCCGAGCTTGCCCTGGCATTTCGGGCGATGGAGGCTGGAGCGGTAGGCGCCGTGGAAAAACCGCGCGGAATTGGGCATCCCGATCACGAGACGATGGCCACCCGATTGGTGCAAACCGTCAAGGCTCTTTCGGAAGTGCGTGTGGTGCGGCGTTGGGCGCGGCATCCTCTTCAGGGTGCGGTGAAGATGGAAGCCAAAGCGAGTTCAGTGCCGCTTAAAATCGTAGCAATTGGGGCTTCAACTGGTGGCCCACCGGTTTTGCAAACGATTTTATCTGGATTAGATAAAAATTTCCCGGTGCCAATCGTGATCGTTCAACATATCGCGGCGGGGTTTTCTCAGGGGTTGGCCGATTGGCTGACCAAAAGCACCGGATTTCGGGTCACCATCGCTCAAGCGGGCGAAACTTTGGCGGCGGGCCACGCTTATGTCGCGCCTGATGGAGCGCATTTAGGCGTCAATCGAGAAAATCGTGTCGTTCTCAGTGCCAGCCCGCCCGAACATGCGGTGCGGCCCGCCGTTTCGCATCTTTTTCGTTCAGTAGCCGGAGCTTTTGGCGTTTCTGCCACCGCCGTTTTATTGACCGGAATGGGACGCGACGGAGCGGCGGAACTCAAGTTGCTCAAAGACACCGGGGCTATCACCTTCGCCCAGGACAAGGAAACTTCAGTGGTGCATGGCATGCCTGGCGAAGCCATTCAACTGGGCGGGGCGACCTACGTTTTGCCGCCCGAACGTATTGCAGCCATGCTAAACGGTCTTGCACATAAAGGCGCTTAAAATATGGAACTCGAAGCGTTGTCCGCTCCTGATTCACCGCAAAGTCTGGAAATTTTGATAGCCGAGGATAGCCTGACGCAGGCCATGAAACTGCAATTCATCCTCGAAGAACAAGGCTATCATGTGGCTGCCGCCCGCAATGGCGCCATAGCTCTGAAAATGTTGCAGGAACGAGTGGGAAACGCCTTACCCACGTTAGTAATAACCGACATTGAAATGCCCGAACTCACGGGCTATGAGTTGTGTCGGGCCATCAAAAGCGATGAGCGGCTCAAGCACTTGCCGGTCATGCTTTTGACTTCCCTTTCCGATCCCGAAGACGTGGTCAAGGGCCTGGAATGTGGTGCGGATAGCTTCGTCGTTAAACCCTATGAGCCGGAGTTCCTCTTGGCACGGCTGCAATATATTTTGGCGAACCAGCAATTGCGCGCTCAAAATCTGCCTAACTCCGCGAATGGATTAGAAGTGTTTTTTGCTGGCCAAAAACACACTTTAGAGCAGGCACCGAGCATTCAGACAACCCTCGATTTACTTCTGGGCACTTACGAGACGGCGATCCAGAAAAAGGCCGAACTGAGTCAGGCCAAAGCATCTCTGGAAGAGCAAGCGCGCAAACTGGCGAACTCCAACACCGAATTGGAACAAATCGGCACCGAGTTACGCGAAAAAAACGAGAGGATGCAGGCCGACCTTGATTTGGCTCGTGAAATCCAAAACGCCTTTATCCTCAAGCAATATCCTTCCTTTCCTCACCACTTCGCGCCCGATCAAAGTGCCCTGCGCTTTTTGCACCGCTGGATTCCTACCACGACTTTAGGCGGTGATTTTTTTGATGTTTTGGCTTTATCCGAGACCAAGGCTGGCGTTTTTATCTGCGACGTGATGGGACATGGCGTGCGCAGCGCCCTTGTCACAGCCATGATGCGCGCGCTGGTCGGCGAACGCACTTCCGTGGCGGTCGATCCGGGCCAATTTTTGGGCGAAATCAATCGTCATTTGCTCGCCATTTTGCAGCAAACACGCACGCCAATGTTCGCTTCGGCCTTTTACATGGTTGCCGATGTCGAAACGGGGCGCCTTACCTATGCCAACGCGGGCCACCCCAGCCCAATCCTGGTGCGGCGCGGTCAAGGAGACAATCGTTCATCGGTGGAATGGCTGTTGGAGGCCTCCCCGCTTTCCGGCCCGGCCCTCGGCGTGTTTGAGGACGCACTCTATCTAACCGAAGAACGCGAGTTGCAAGCATCTGATTTAATGATGCTTTTTACGGATGGCCTTTTTGAAGTCGAAGGCGCGGACGAGGAATTTGGCGAGGAGAGATTACTGGACGGCGTGCGCCAGCGCGTCCACTTAGCCCCCAGCGCTCTTTTTGACGATCTTTTAAACGAAATTCGAGAATACGGGGCAACCGGAGATTTTGAAGATGATGTGTGTTTAGTCGGCGTGGAAGTGACGCGACTGGGAATCTCAAATTCTCCCTTCTGAAAGCAGAATACGCTCAGTAGCGAATGCTGTTCATAACTGCTGTTTGGAGTTACTGCCAAAGGAACAGAGCCTTTGTAATCCCCACATACATGAGAAGTGTCCTCGCTTCAAAAGACCTTACTCCAGCTTTTGTATTGACTAAAGTGGTGCATTGCAAACTCAACGACGGGTTAATCCATATGCGCAAAAGCTGCCGCCAATTTGAAGATGGCGGCAGCTTTTTACCAGGTCAGAGTTCCCTTACGGATATTTAAATCTTTACGGGCAAATTTTACGCGGTCACTTTGCGCGTTCTTTTGCGAGGCGCGGTTGCTACGGGCGCTTCGCCCTCTGCTATCGGTTTGGCAGTGGTTTTCCGCGTCGCCGTAGAGCGCTTCACCGGGGCCTGTTGGCTGAGGGATTGACTCAGCATCTCCGCTTCGGCCTGCAACCAGTTCTCCATCTCTTGCCCTAATGCAAAGTTCTGCTCTTGCGCGATGTAATACGCGCGCTCTGCGATCATGTGTCGCACACTGTGGTCCTGCAGGAGTTCTTCCTGCGTCTTTGTCAATTTGCTCATGTTGCTTGGTTATAAATTAATTTTCTGGCAGGCCACTCTCGTTGAGCGGCTCAGCACGGGGGTATTCTATCAAAGCTTTTTCAAATCTCGCCAGAAGACGAAGATGAAAGGCAAGGCGCAAAATGAAAGAAAGGCCAGCAAAAAGCCAGTAGTCCGTTGTCCTGCCTACCGATAGCCACCTCGTTTTCAACCGCACATTATTGCAGCATTATCAATTGCACCAGTCGCGGAAATGTCGGTGCGGTAATACGAACCCCCAATGTCATCGCGGCTCAATGTGGCTCGACTATGCCGAACAAAATAGACAGGTCGCGCAGATCACTGCCGATTTGAACGCATCCAAGCTGATCGAGCTGCATCACGTCACCGACAGAAAACAATTTGGATAAGGCAATAACCTGGAAAGAATTCTCGCATGCAAAGTTCGGCAACCACTGTTGATGAATATCTGAAGAATGTTCCCTGGGAGCGTTTGGAAACCTTGACCAAACTGCGCGACCTGTGCCGCCGAGTTCTCGAAGGCTATGAAGAAGCAATGCACTATGGGATGCCCGGCTACTCCAAAGGTGGCATGGTAGAAATCGGTTTTGCCAGCCAGAAGAACTATATTTCGTTCTATGTTCTCAAGAAAGAGGTCCTCGACGCCCATCGAGAAGAATTGCCGCCGAGTGGCAAATGCTGCATTCGCTATTCCAAGCCGGAGAAAATCGATTTCGCCGTCGTTGAACGGCTGCTAAGGGCTACGGTCGCTTCCTCAAGCCCAATTTGTGAGAGGGCATAGAGGTCGCGCGGCCATACGAATAACTTCCTACGCCGCGCCCTTTACCGCCTTGACGATCAACATTGGGAGTTCCACGCACAACGTGTTTTTCCTCGGTTTCGTCTGGGTCATCCTCCGTTATGGCGCAACGAAGCCTTGCAATGGGTTGCCATAGAAGGCGGCGGATTTCCACGCCTGGGCATCCCACTTTCCGTCGGAGGTGCCTTGCACCTGCGTCGGCAGAATCATGGCAATGCCGCCGATTTTGTTCTTGGCAACCAGGCCGTTGTCCACGATTTTTCCGTCCGCGCCAACGCTGAATTTCGCAGCGCGAATGAGATCGCCATCGAATAGCACTTTGACTTCGTAGTCACCGGGATTGGCGGCCAGAAAATGCGCGTCATAGCGATTGCCAGAAGTGTCGGTGTTCCAGCCGCGCACTGAGTTGAAGGTAAAATCCCACAAATAGTAGTGCGGATCGCTCTCATCACTGCCCGATGTCAAAATCGAGCCTATTGTGCCCGCCGAGCCTGTTTGCTCTTTGGTGCTGGCGATTTGCTTGCCCTGATAAAACACATAGGCCGCAATTTTGGTGTTGTCTTCACTGGGATTTTTAATCCAGAGATTGACATGCAATGGTGGGGCTTTGGGTTCACGCAGCCAATCCGTCCACAAATAGCCAATCGGCAGCCTCCAGTCGTTATTGACATAGTATTCAAACTGATTCTTGAACGCTGGAGCGCATTGCCCTTATGAAATTTTGCGACCGTGAACTTGCCACGCATCAGGTTCGCTTTGACGCCCGTAGCCTCATTGACCATGCGGATATTGAAGCCGAACGTGCCCACGTCGGTGATGCCGCGCTTATCCATATGGCCGCTGGAGCCAGCAATGCCAACATTTCGCACTTCGTTTTCTCCAGCGGCGTCACATAAACAATCCACCGAAGTCCACAAGGCGCCATTGGGCTTGGTGAAGTCCACCACGAACTTAGTGCCTGCTGGCACCGGCCCCAGGACGGAAAAATGGCCTTCGGGCACCCAACTCCAATAGTTATCCGTGTTGGGTTGCTGCCAGAAACGCTGCATTCGGTCGGCACGAATCACCAGGGTGGATTTGAGCAAAGTCGGGCCGCCAGCGGGCGCCGGTTGGTCAGTGGTTTCCTCAACGGCGGCTGCGGTTGTTGGGGTTGGGGGTTTAGAAGCCAATGACGGCGCCGCGACAGATGCACTAAAACCCGCCAGAGGATTGCCATAAAAGGCGTGGGTTTTCCAGGAATCCGCTTTTAAGGTGCCATCGGCGGTGCCAACAACCGAAACCGGCAGCACTTGGCGAATCCCGCCCAGTTTGTTCTTGGTAGCGATGCCATTATCGGCGATTTGACCGTCTTCCACGGAAAACTTCGCCACGCGCGCGAGTTTTCCGGCGCGCAAGACACGGATTTCATAGATTCCGGGGCTTTTGTCGAGGAAAAGCGTGCCTGCCCAGTTGTTGGCTGAGGTGTCCTTGTTGAAGCCACGGACTTTGGTGAAGGTGAACTGCCAAAGATACCAGTTGGTCGAATTTTCACTGCTGGGCGTAGCAATTTCATCGGGCGTGTATCCGCGCGCCGTGTCCACTTGCTGGCCGTCGCGGAACAAAAGCGCCTGCATCTCCGTTCCTTCCGAGGCACCTCGAAACCACATCTGCGCCGAAACCGGCGGCGTGTTCTGATTGTCATCGGCGGGATTGAGCCACAAAAAACCAATCGGCACGCGCCAGTCCTCGACCGTGCAAAAGTCCATTTTGTTTTTATCGTTCGCGGGCACACGAGGCACTGGGTATTTAGTGACTTCGTATTTGCCACTAAAAAACACTTCGTTCTGGCCGGTGAGTGCGTTTTTTAGTCGAATCTTGAAAGGAAACGTCCCAATACCAGTTATCGCCTTCTTTTCGAGTGCATCGTCCGCGTCGGGCGTTTTTATCGTGGCGATTTCATCGTCGCCGACTTCCTGGGTCGGCATTTTGATGGTCATCCAGGGCGCGCCATTGGGTTTTTCAAACTCGGCGCTAAACTGGCTGCCACCCGACACCGGCCCCAAAATCTCCAGCTTCACCTGTGGCACCCACGAATAGGTGTTGTATTGTGGCTCTTTGGCGGCGGGATTCGGCCAGTAGCGCAAATAGCGATGCAGCTTGACGGCGACTGTGCGCTTGAGCAGCGTTGGGCCATCCGCAGCGCAGGATGGCTGTGCCATCACATTTATCAACCATACAACAGGCACAAGGGCCACAGTTCGGGCAAAACGAGGCGAGAACATGGTTTCTCCTTTGAGTTGGGTGAACATCTCTATGATAACGCACTCTTGCGGTATGTTCGATATATCCTCTGCCGATTTGAGCAAGTAATTAAACTGGGAATGCGCTCAAACATCGCACCTGCACAGCGTGAATTTTCACCGCACCAGTCGCTTGCTTCCATATTAATGACCGCTGGTGTCCTTTGTAACCGCGTCCAGCCACCAAATGCGTCCAATCAACACCCTTGCGACTTGACCTGAGCGTGCGGAAGTTTTTCTGCGACAATCCAGGGTGCTCCCGCCGCATTTTAGCCGAGCCATTGCCGCAACTGGTTGGTCGCGCAAAAATTGTAGAAACAAAATCGCTGCTGCGACCAGCAAAAGAGCAAAAGTCCCAATGCCTGCGAGAAAGTAAAACCGCGTTTTCTCATAGTGTCAGCTCACTTCCACTCAAACGAAAACCGATTTGCCGTCACCGTCGCGCCCATCGGCATTTGTGGCGCCTTGAGCCACTTGACGTGCCCATCGGCGAACGCGAAGTTCATACCGTCCAAGTGCTGCGAAGTCGGCGATTTCGGGTCGCCAATCCACGCGGCGGGAATTTTCGGGATGCTGTAACGTGCGTTGGTGGCGTCGCTGCCGGTGTTGCCATCGCCAAGCAAGACGGTGTTAGCGATATAAATCAGTTTTGCTTCGTGGAGGCCAGAAAGCTGGGAATTGAACCAAAAATCGGTGAATTGAGGCTGTGTTGCGTCATCAATTGTGTTCGCAGGATTCACCTCCAAGGGACACTGATAAATCTGTGTGCTTTTGGTGTAGGACTGAATCGCATCAGCCCAGCCAAACGGTTGGGGGTAGGGAGTCTGGCTCTTCGACACATTGTTGACGGCGACGATTGAGAATTTCTCGTCGTAGTCTTGGAGATATTGCTTTATTCCCAAAGCAATTTGCTTGAGTTCTGGTGTGCAAATGGTTCTCTTGTGGTCTCTCGAACGCGCAAAAATTGGAAACAAAAAAGCTGCTAAGACCAAAAGGGCCGCTAAAACTACGACCAGTTCCAGCCAAGTAAAACCGTGCTTTCGCATGACACAAACCTCCAATAGCGGAGAGTTTACGTCACAGCGCAATTACAACTCCAACAATTGATCTGGCTTCGGCGTGCCGGTGAGAATTTCGGCGCCGGTTTCGGTGATGACGAGCATATCTTCGATTCGCACGCCGCCCCAATCTTTGAGATAAACGCCAGGTTCGCAGGTCACGATCATTCCCGGCGCGAGTTTGCCTTTGCCGAGTTTGGAAAGACGCGGCTGTTCGTGGATATCGAGGCCGACGCCGTGGCCCAGGCCGTGGCCGAACTCTTTTTTGTAGCCCGCCGCGTCTAAAATGTCGCGGGCGATGCGGTCGGCAGCTTTGCAATCTAAATCGGGTTTGAGAGCCTGTGCGGCGGCGACCTGGGCCTGCCAGACGAGGTTATAAACCTTTTTTTTCTCGTCGGTGGCTTTTCCGAGGCAAACCGTGCGCGTCATGTCAGAGCAGTAGCCGTTGAATCGCGCGCCCATGTCAATGGTGACTAAATCGCCTTTTTCGAGCCGTTTTTCGCTCGCCACGCCATGCGGCAACGCCGAACGCGCACCGGACGCAACGATAGTGTCGAAACTGGTGCCGCTACCGCCTCGCGCGCGAATTTGATGCTCGATTTCCGCCGCGATTTCCAATTCGACTAAACCGGGCCGCAGGTTTTCCAGAACGTGCATCATCACTTCGTCGGCGATGCGAACGGCCTCGCGAATGATTTGCAGCTCGTCGGCGCCCTTTTCGAGCCGCAAATCTTCCACGGCGCGCTGCGTCGAAACCGTTTCGATGGGTTGGACAAGCTTTTTAATCTCTTCCCACGCGGCAACCGACGTGTGTTCGGCTTCAAAACCGAGCTTTTTCGGCCCGATTTTCTTCAATTCCTGCGCCGCCCGCTTCCACAAACCTCGCTCGGCGATGAGAATTTTGGCGTTTTCGCCAACCTGCTGCGCGGCCTGCGTGCGATAACGAAAATCGGTGATAAACAGCGTCTCGTCGCGCGTGACAACGACCATGCCCGCCGTCCCGCTGTAGCCGGTGAGGTAGCGCACGTTGGTGAGATGCGTCACGGCGAGCGCATCGCATTTGAGGCGTTTCAGTTCGCCACGCAGGTTTTGGAGTCGAAGAGCGTAATCCATGTTATTTTTGCGCCAGTGAAATTGCCGCGCGAAGGCCCAGTTCGTAGCTCAAAACACCGAAACCGGCGATAAATCCCGCGCAGACTGGCGAAATGACCGAAGTGTGGCGAAACTCTTCCGCGCGCGCGGCGGTGTTGGAAAGATGCACTTCGACGACCGGAATTTTGATGGCGGCGATAGCGTCGCGCAGCGCATAAGAATAATGCGTCCACGCGCCCGCGTTCAAAACAGCCGCGTCGAAATCGCGGGCGTGAAGCCAATCGAGCAACTGGCCTTCGTGGTTCGTCTGGCGCGCTTCGATTTCGGCGCCCAGTTCGGCGCCGAGTTTTTCGAGGCCCGCGTTGATGGAATCGAGCGTGGCAAGGCCGTAAACGTCGGTTTCGCGTGTGCCCAGCAGGTTCAAATTCGGGCCGTGCAGGATGAGAATTTTCATTGTATAGCCAAGAACAAAACGTGAAGTCCCGTCATTCTGAAGGAGCTTGCGACTGAAGAATCCCGCGCAGTTCTTACCCACGGATTCTTCAGTCGCAAGCTCCTTCAGAATGACGGATAGCAGCCTACAAGGGCATTCACACCTTCCGCTCGATTTTCAGCTTGCCACTTTTAATCGCCGCTTCTGCGGCGTCCACCTGCTTCAAAACCGGCGCGGGAATCTGCGATTTCAAAGCGTCGTTCCATTCCACACCAATCGTGTCGTTTTTCAGGTTCAATTCAACAAAATCGGGCTTAAAAGTGCCTTTTTCGGCGCTCTGCGCGACCATTTCAAAGGCGTGCGGCATTTCGATGACTGCCGAACCCAGACAAACATCCGGCGCGGCGGCGTTCTGATTGCGATTGGAGCCAAAAACCCAAACTTTTTTGCCACTTTTCGAGGCTTCCTGCGCCGCGACGAACATTCCGTTGCCCGCTTGGTCGGCGTTGTGAAAAAGAATGTCAGCGCCTTGCGAAATCAGGGTTTGTGCGTGCGCTTTGCCCAAATTCTGGTCTTCAAAATTGCCAACGAATTTGGTGATGACTTTCACTTTTGGATTGACGCTTTTGGCACCCGCCTCGAACGCCGCGAAGGTGGAGCGAATCACCGATAAATCCATGCCGCCGATGCAGCCCAGAGTGTTCGTTTTGGTCATTTTCCCAGCGACAACACCGAGCAAATAGGTGCCTTCTTCGAGTTTGGGAACCAATGTGGCAACGTTGGGCGCCTGTTTCACATCGCCGGCGACGACGACGAATTTGGTATCGGGAAACTTAGGCGCGACGGCTTTCACGGGTGCGCCGAACTCGAAACCATGGCAAAAAATCAAGTTTTTGCCATCCTCGGCGAACCCGCGAATCGCCGGTTGGAAGTCGGAGGAGCCTTTAGTGACCTGATTTGCAACGTCCGCGCCAAGTTTGTCTTTAACGCCCTGCAAACCTTCATAGGCGAGTTGGTTCCATCCGCCGTCGTTGATGTCGCCGGGCGTGATGAGCGCGACTTTGAGCGACGATTTAGGCGCATTCGCACCGGTAGCGGTATCGGTGGGTGCGGCGGTTTGTGAGTTCTGGCAACCGCCGAGCAAAAACAGCGGCAACAACGCGAGAAGAGGAACAGGTTTCATGGAAGTTTTGCGACGAAATGAAAGCTCCCATCGCCCCAAAAGTCCCTGGGGGCGTAGCAGCATCATGGTGATGAGTATCAGCGCATACAGCACAAAACGCAGCGCGTTGATGTTTTTGGCAAGCAACGCAGTGCCAAAACGCAACGTGACAAAGAGCAGAATGGCACCCACGATTGGCCCCGCCAACCAACGCACTACGCCCAACGGTGACCGCATTTGGGCGAGAAAACGCGGAAAAGTGAGAATTAAAATCGCCAGCAACAGCCCTGCCATCACCCACGAGGCGCCGGAAACGGTGCGAAGCACTCCGGTGAGCGTAGTGAGCGCGAACGCCGCGCCGACACTGCCCGTCAGCGAACCGAGCCCGCCAACAACGACCATCACAACCAATTCGATGCTTTTATCGAATTGGAAGCTGTCGGGATTAAGATTTCGCAGCAAATGGGCCTGCAAACCGCCCGCGACACCGGCCCACATCGCAGCGATGACAAACGCCAACACTTTGACCTGCGTGGTATTGATTCCCACGGCTTCAGCGGCGATTTCGTCCTCGCGCACCGCCCGCATCGCACGGCCTAAATTGGAATCGCCCAGATTTCGCAAACACACCAAGCACAAAACCAGCGCGGCGCCAATCCACAGTCCGTTGGCAAGTTTGGGAATATCCCGAAACCCCGTCGCGCCGCCGATGGCAGGCGTGTTCTGGATGATAGAAACTATGATTTGGTTAAAACCCAGCGTCACAATCGCCAGATAGTCGCCGCGCAATCGAAGCGAAGGCAAACCGACTAAAAGACCCACCAACCCCGCCGCCAACGCGCCCAGCGACAGCGAAACCACCAGAAGCGCCGGGTCAGTCAAAATCAGGCGCGGGCCGATGACTTTGGAAAAATACGCCGCCGTGTAACCGCCAACAGCCATAAAACCAGCGTGGCCGAGCGAAAACTGGCCGGTGATGCCGTTGACGAGGTTCAAACTTGCCGCCGCAATCGCGGCGACCGCACCCATTAAAACGAACTGCTCGTAACTGTAAGCGTTGAGGCGTGAGCCGAGAACACGATCTAAAAGCCATAAAGCGCCTAAAATCGCCGCCGCGCCGAATAAACGGGGCAACCAAGACCGAGAATAAGGATTTAATGCTAAAGCGCCTACAGCAACCAGAAGCAGCAACTGGTTATTGAAATCACCGATTCCTCGTTCAAATGCCCATAGTGCCTGGAACGCTGCCAATACACCGAACAAACGAAGCCACCATTCAAATAGATTAAATTTTTTCATTCAATCACACTTTTTCGGCGACATTGTGCCCCAAAAGCCCGGATGGGCGCACCAGAAGCACCAAAATCAGGATAAAAAAGGCCAGAGCGTCGCGGTAGCTCGAAAACCGCGAGGCCGCAATCGCCGTCGTTGCTGCCCCCAGAAGTAGGCCTCCCAAGAGAGCCCCGCGAATGTTGCCGATGCCGCCAATGACCGCCGCGACGAACGCCTGAAGGCCAACCTGCACGCCCATCTGCGGATAGACCTGCGGCTGATAGATGGACTGCAACACGCCGCCGACACCCGCGAGCGCCGAGCCGATGGCAAAAGTCAGGGCGATAATGCGGTCGGTATTGATGCCCATCAACGCCGCTGCGGGCCGGTCAAGAGCCACGGCGCGCATTGCGCGGCCCACGCGGGTTTTGCCGACCAACCATTCGAGCGCGAGCATGAGAAATACCGTTGCTCCGATAATCGCCACGTCAATTGGGGCGATAGCGAAGTTGGTCGTCTCGTAAAACGGCGCGCGAGAAATCAGTTCGGGAAAACCACGCTTATCGGGTGAAAAGAAGAGTTGTCCTGTGTATTCGAGGAGCAGCGATACGCCGATGGCGGTGATGAGCAATGTCAAACGCGGCGCATTGCGAATTGGGCGATAGGCGAGTCGTTCGATGAGCAAGCCCGCAATCGCAGCCAAAACCATAGCCGCCAGTAAAACGACAAGGAGCGGCACGAAGGTTTGCGGTTGGTCCCAAAGTGGCGGTGCTATGGTTCCCAATCGGGCCGCCGCGAACAGCCCGGCAAACGCGCCGACCATAAAAACATCACCGTGGGCGAAGTTTATGAGACGCAAAACGCCGTAGACCATCGTGTAGCCTAAAGCGATAAGACCATAAATGGCACCCAACGTAAGGGCGCCTACCAAATACTGCAAAAGCTGCATTGGAGTGGGAAAGCAAAAGTCACAATTCCTGCGGGTGGTGTGTCAGGCGTTGAGTATGGAGTCGCGTCGTGAGACGCAGTGGAAAGCATGGGAGACAAAACCAATTCTCTCTTCAACTCCCTGCACCGCGTCTCACGACGCGACTCCATACTCAACGCCTGACACACCACCTTTTACATAGGGACATGGCACGCCGTGTTCCTACGAGAACTGTTAACGAGAGCTTAAGCCGCCAACTCTTCCGGTTTGGCGCCGTTTTGGAGTTTTTGCAGCATGTCTTCAACTGCTGCGCGATCTACCGGCAGTTTCACTTCGCGGCGCGTGTAACCCGCCAGAAGCATCGCGTTGGCGAGTTCCAACGCCTGCACGCCGTCACGTCCACTGGCGACCATCAAACTGGGGTCGTTCGCAGCCACCGCTTTAGCGAAAGCACGTGTCACCTCGGTGTGGCCGTGAGGCGCATTTTCGACTTCCACTTCGCTCCAACTGCCCGATGGCGCTTCAAACGCCTTTTCGGAAGTGGTCAAGTGCTTCATTAACGGTTGGTCGAGCGTATAACGACGCAATTTGCCGCCTTCCAGAACGAGCGCGCCGTTATCACCCGCGACTTCAAAGCGTTCGCCTAAACCGGAGGCTTCCGCAGTCGAGGTGTAAAACCAGCCCGTTTTGCCGCCACCGTAATCCAGAATCGAAACGGAGGTGTTTTCAACTTCGATTTGATGCCCGCGCGTTCCAGCGACACCAAAAATTGATTTGGGAGAACCGCCCATCCAGGCCAGCAAGTCGAGTTGATGCGGCGCCTGGTTCATCAAAATTCCGCCGCCCTCGCCTTTCCAGGTGCCGCGCCACGAACCGGAGCCATAGTAGGCCTGCGTGCGATACCACGGCGCGGTCATCGAAATGCGGTAAATCTCGCCCAGTTCACCGGACGCAATGATTTCATGCATTTTCTTCTTGAGCGGCTCGGTGCGCTGGTTGAACATCAAACCCAGCAAAACGCCGCCTTTTTCCGCCGCTTCGACCATTTTGTCGGCTGCCGAAACGGTGACAGCGATGGGTTTTTCGCTCAGCACATGCACGCCGTGCTGTGCCGCATATTCCGCGACCGGGGGATGAAAAAAATGCGGCGTTGCAATCAAAATCGCTTCCACGCCGCCTTTTCCAATCAGTTCTTCGGCGGACGAAAACGCCGTCGCGCCCGTTTCTCCGGCGACTTTTTGCGCCGTTTCCGCGTTCACATCAGCGACCGCGACCAACTGGGCTTCTTCAATCTTTTCAAAAGCTCGCGCGTGGCCGCCGCCCATGCCGCCCACGCCAATCACACCAAATTTAACGGGTTCCAAAATGAGAAATCTCCTTGACCGCAAGAGACTTTAACACAAGATTTGGAGGGGCAGTTCGCCCTACTCTTCAGGCCACAAAACGTGGTGCGCGTCGAGATGGTCATTGAGAATTGGCACGACTTCACGCGAAAAAGTCTCGAAAAACTTGCGGTTCCAATAGCCGCGTTCAACTTCGCCGCGCATGACCTCAACGGCCTGCCAGGATTGAAGCGGAGGGCGATAGGGGCGCCAGGTGCGAAGACTGTCATAAACATCCACCAGCGAAAACATCTGAGCTAAAAGCGGAATTTTGTCGGCGCGCAGGCCATCGGGATAGCCAGTGCCATCGCCCCGTTCGTGGTGATGGCGAATGATTGGCAAAACCGGTTGCAGGGCCATTACGGGCTTGCACAAGTTCTCGCCCAGTTGCGGGTGTGACTTGATAATTTCCATTTCGCGCGCCGTCAAAGGCTGCGATTTTTCCAGAATTCCGCCGGGAATGGCGACTTTCCCGATGTCGTGCAAATAGCCCGCACGTTCCAGAGTCAAAAGCTGATATTCGTCGCAACCACTCGCAGCTCCTAAGAGCACCGCCATGACTGCCAGTCGTCTACAATGCCCTTTGGCACGCTTGTCCTGCTCCTCGACACCTTCGGCAACTGCCAGAAGCGTGGTCAACGCGTTGCCGATTTCATCGCGGTAACGCCTTAGTCTCATTAACGAAACCACGCGCAAGACCAGTTCTTCAGGTCGAATCGGACGCAAAATGAAGTCGTCAGGCGCGGTAGGGCCGCTCATGCTCATCGCCCCCTGCCCACCGCCGATTCCGAGCGCCGCTAAGGGGTCAGGATTGTTTTGAGTCGCGGCATTCACCAACAGCCCGACTGGCAAACCCTGTAAATCCTCGTGAGATTTCACCCAAGTGCAAAATTCCACACCAGAGCCGTCAGGCAACTTCTCGCCGCAAATGAGAGCATCGAAAAAGTGGCGTTCGACGTGTTCCCGCGCTTCGGCTTCGTAGGCGCAGATTCGCACCGCATGGCCACGCCGCCCCAGAGTCACAGCGCACATCGACAGGAAGTCGGTGTCGCCGTCCACAATCAAAATCTCGCCGGGGCGGTGGGCTTGCATGGCACGGGAGTGTAGTCCCTTGGAAAACCGGCAAAAAGGGAAAACAAAAACGCCCACCAAAATGGCGGGCGTTTTTGAAACTTGACTTAAAATAGCGCTACGGGGAGTCGAACCCCGCTTTCAGCCGTGAAAGGGCCGTGTCCTAACCGATAGACGATAGCGCCAAGAGCGGAATAGTATTTTAGCCGCGTTTTTCATAATTGGCAAGGCCTAATTCCAAAAAATCAGGGGATTTGACCCGATTATCTACCCGCGTTTGCTGGATTCAGAGCGAATCTAGCAAACGCGGGCGAAGTGAAAGTCAGGCTTTGCTCAACCCATACATGATAGCTTCGGTTAACGCTTGCCACGACGCTTCGATGATGTTGGTTGAAACGCCCACCGTTGACCACGATTTCTCATCGTCGGCAGATTCCAATAATACCCGAACGCGCGCCGCTGTGCCTTCGCCGGTATTGACGACGCGGACTTTGAAATCAGTCAGCCGGATTCCCGCCATCGCCGGAAACGCTTCGGAGAGCGCCATACGGAGCGCCTTGTCGAGCGCGTGAACCGGGCCATCGCCCTCAGCAACGGTGTGGAACACCTGTTCGCCCGCGCGTATTTTGAGCGTGGCTTCGGTAATCCACTCATCCAAACCGGGCCGCAGTTCGTTGATGACACGCACGCCAAGCAAATCGAAGAGCTTTTCCTCGCGGCCCAGAGCGCGCTGGACAAGCAAATGGAAACTCGCTTCAGCACCTTCAAATTCGTAACCCTGATTTTCGAGCCGTTTTACCTCGCGCAAGATAGCTGCGGCTTCGGGCGAGCCTTTGGGAAGGTTGACGCCCATATTTTCAGCTACTTCGCGCACATTCGAAGTTCCGGCGAGTTCGGAAACCAAAATCCGCCGCTCGTTGCCCACACTTTCCGGCTCGATGTGTTCGTAAGCCCGCCCGCCCGCTTTTTGCACGGCGTCCACATGCATTCCGCCCTTGTGGGCAAAGCAGGAACGTCCGACAAACGGCTGGCGGTCGTCGGGCGCCATGTTCGCGACTTCGGCGACGAAATGCGAAAGATATGTCAATCCGCGCAAATTTTCGGCGGGAAGCACCCCGTAGCCTAATTTAAGCTGCAAATTGGCGATGACCGAAGTCAAATTGCAGTTGCCACACCGCTCGCCGAAGCCATTGATGACACCCTGCACTTGCGTGGCGCCCGCAGCGACCGAGGCAAGGGCGTTTGCGACGCCTAATTCACAGTCGTTGTGTGTGTGGATGCCAACCGCGACGCCGATTTTGAGCGCGCGACAGGTGACTTCCTGGATAAAATCGGGCATTGTGCCGCCGTTGGTGTCACACAGCACGATAAATTCGGCCCCACCATTCGCAGCCGCTTCCCAGACTTTGAGCGCGTATTCGGGATTGGCGCGAAAACCATCGAATGAGTGTTCTCCATCAAAAAAGACGCGCCGACCCTGACTTTTGACCCAGCGCACGCTTTCTTCGACCATTTTCAGGTTCTCGTCCAGTGAAATGCGAAGTGCCTCGGTGACTTGGAAATCCCAGGATTTTCCGACCAAAGTAACAACCGGCGTGTTGGCGGCAACGATTTTTTGCAAGTTGGGGTCGTCTTTGGCTTCCACTCCGGCGCGGCGCGTCATGGAAAAGGCACAGAGCGCTGAATTTTTCCATTTTTCTTTCGCGGCGAGCGCAAAAAACTCTTCATCCTTGGGATTGGAACCGGGCCAGCCGCCTTCGACGAAATGGATGCCGAACTCATCGAGCTTGCGCGCGATTTTGAGTTTGTCGGCAACGGAAAACGAAACGCCTTCGGCCTGGGAGCCGTCGCGCAGTGCGGTGTCGTAGAGAAAAACTTGAGGTTTCATGGTTGAAGAGAAGAAAAGACACAAAAAAGCCCGCCGACGAAATTGCTTTCGTGGCGGGCTGTGGTGCGCGGGTAGCGCACATAAAAAGCACGAACTACCAGCGTCAGGCCAGAAGGCCCGCCGGGACGATAATTCGCGCAATAATTCGGTTCATGGGAAGCTAAAGAGCATTATAAGGAAGGGCGAAAGCCACCGCAAGGAAAATTCACAAAAAACGAAGCATTTTTTAAAGATGATGCCCTCGAAAAGGTTAAAATTTTCCATAATCGGCTTCAGAAATTTTTATGACTCTCAATTCTCTCCGCCTGAAATTCACCCTCGCCCTGCTCTTGACGAGTCTTTTGTCGGTTGCGCTGGTTAGCGTGATTTCGCGGCAAATGTTGTTTAGCCGCTTCAATCAGATTGCGATGGAGCAAAATTTTCAGGACTTTTGTTCCGATGTGCGAAATTACGTCTCCACCTACGGCTCCTGGGATGCCGCTGAACGCGCGGAACCGTTTCCACGCTTCGTTCAGCGCAACCATCGGGGCAATCCCGGCTCTGCGGGAGGAAATACGGGCGAAAATTTTCGCTTCATGCTGATTGACACCCAAGGCCGCGTCCTCATGGGGCCTCCTGACCAGCGTGGACGCATGGCACCACCTGAACTCCGCGCCGGTTCTGAAGCGATTGATGTCAATGGCCGCACTATTGGTTACGCCGCCCGCGCGGGTAACCCCGTCTATACCCAGCAAGATCGCCAATATCTCGCAGCAGTGCAGGAAGCTTTGATACGTGGCATCATTGCCGCGACCGTTTTGGCCCTTGCGCTGGGTCTAGTGATTGGAACGGGCCTCAGTTCCAAACTCACCGAACTTACTAACGCCGTTCAAGCAATGAGTAGCGGCAATCTGCGCCAAACCGTCGCAGTGAAATCAGACGACGAAATTGGCGTTCTGGCGCACGCCTTCAACCAGATGAGCGGTGAATTGGCGCAGGCGACGGAAAATTTGCAGCTTTCCCACGCCCAAATCTCGCAACAGGCCGCGCAACTCAAAGAAATTGCCGTCCGCGACGGTCTCACCAAGCTTTACAATCGCCGCCACTTCGACGAGCAGTTAGGCCACCTTTTCGCTCAAGCCATCCGCTACAATCGCCCACTCACTGTGATGATCGGCGACATTGATTTTTTCAAACGAATTAACGACGGCTTCTCCCACGCGACGGGCGACGAAGTTTTGAAACGCGTCGCGCTAATCTTGAGCGGCGCGGTGCGCCAGAGCGACATCGTGGCGCGTTACGGCGGCGAAGAGTTCGTCATCGCCTTCCCAGAAACGCAACTTACCCAGGCCGCCGCACTTTGCGAACGCTTGCGTCAGATGATTGAAGCGCACCCGTGGTATGAAATCCACGCCGATTTGAAAGTGACGATGAGCATGGGCCTCAATAATGACCCAGCATTAGGTGGCCCTGAAAAAATGATTGCCGCCGCCGACAAACTGCTCTACGCCGCTAAGGAAGGTGGCCGCAATCGCGTCTGTGCGCCGCTGCCCAAGCAAATCCCGCCCGGTGCGCCAAGAATCGCGTAGGGGCGGGGTTCCCCGCCCAAAACGGCGTCCCGCCGTTTTGGCTTGAACAACATTTCAATTTTGGGATAGGTGAGGGGTTTTGGGCGGGGGTTCCCCGCCCCTACGGTAGCACTATGACTTCACGTTTTAATCCACTCAAACACCATCGGCGTTCGACCCGGCTGGACGGTTACGATTATTCTTCACCGGGCATTTATTTCGTCACCATTTGCACTCACCAAAACCGCGAAGTATTAGCAGCCTTGCAGGGCGGGATTTGCGAACTCAAAATGTGCGGACGCATCGCACAAAATTTTAGGTGCGCGCTGCCCGACCTTTACGCCAATGTTGAATTAGATGAATGGGTCATTATGCCCAACCACTTGCACACGATTCTGCGGCTTCTTGAAACTTCCGAACCAACACGTCCCGCCTTGGGCGCCATTATTGGACGATGGAAATATGAAACCACGCGCGAGATCAATGACCTTCGCGAGCAAAAGTGGCAAAATGGCCGGATGCAGGTTTGGCAGCGCGGTTTTTACGACCGCATTATCCGCGACGAGCGCGAACTCGAATTCGTGCGCCAATACATCCGCGACAACCCACGCAACGCATCAGCCCAACCGTAGGGGCGGGGTTCCCCCGCCCAAAACGGCGGGACGCCGTTTCAATCTGTTGCAACGCTATGGAGACGTGCAGAGTTTTGGGCGGGGGAACCCCGCCCCTACGGTTTGCGATACTTTCCCCATGTCTCCCGCCGCTGATTTCACCCAACTCCGCGAAGAAGCCGTTTCCCTAATTCGCCAACACGCGCCCGAACGCTTGCAAGAGCCGCTCATTGCCCTACTGTGTCCGGCGATTGCGCTCCTTTAAACTGAAACGTATGGAAGAACCTGAATTGTGGACTGCCGAAGAACTGGCAGAGCGCGCCGAAATCATTCACCAGGCACATGAAAAACTGCTTTTTCTCGCCAAGCGCGCCTTCCCCGACAAACTTGAATTTGAATACCAAGAAAAGGAACGAAAACTCGAAGAAAAAATCATGGCTAAAACTTCTCCCCTCATTTTGCCCGCCGTTTCTCTAAGCGCCGAATACTTGGTTATGGGACATCTGTTGCGCCGGAACATTCTGACTTACAAAGCACCACCCAATAACGCTGGTTACGATTTAATTTGCATCCATCCCGATCCGAAAGTCAGCGGGAAACACATTCGGATTCAGGTCAAAAGTCGCTACCAAACCGATTGTGATTGGAAAGTGCCTGTCAGGGAAACCACTTTTGAAGCGTTCGACTTTTTGGCCGTCGTCATGCTCAACATCGGCAACTTCTATGACCCGCGCGGCGAGGGAGAAACCGGAGCCAAGGACCCAGAGATTTATTTCTTGCCGCCCGAAGTTGCGCTCAAATATTACTCGGTCGTCAAATCCGGTTTTAATCGCGTTGATCTCAACAAACTCACCGACGAAGAAGCGGCGAAATATGAATTGCAAAACGGCATCGAACTTATCGCCCAAGCTCTCAACATTCCCTATCCTGACCGTCCGCAATTAGAAGAAATATCAGAATCAGAGGCCGACTAAAAATCCCATCTGCTAAAATTCCATTGGAAAATCCGTTATGAGCAACCCTGACAAAGACCCTGCTGTTTCTGCTCAAATTGAGCAACTCGAAAACGAAGAGTGGCTTGAATCGCTCGATTACGTTCTCAAAAATTCCGGGCCGGAGCGAGTTGCAACGCTCCTCGAACGGCTCGAAACCCACGCTCACAAGATGGGCGTCACCATTCCCTTTTCGGCGAACACGCCTTACATCAACACCATTCCCGTAACCCGACAGCCACGCTATCCCGGCGATTTGGCGTTGGAAAAACGTATCCGCAACCTCGTGCGCTGGAACGCGATGGCGATGGTAGTGCGCGCCAACAAAGCCTCCGACGATGGGCGCAGCGGCGGCGTAGGCGGACATATTTCGACCTTCGCGTCGTCCGCCACGCTTTATGAAGTGGGCCAGAACCACTTTTTCAAGGGCAAAGACCATCCCGACGGCGGCGACCAGGTGTTTTTTCAGGGCCACGCTTCGCCCGGAATGTATTCACGCGCTTTTCTCGAAGGCCGTTTGAGCGAAGAAAATCTCACCAACTTCCGCCGCGAACTCTCTCCGGGCGCACAGGGACTTTCCTCCTATCCGCACCCGTGGCTCATGCCCAATTTCTGGGAGTTTCCGACAGTTTCGATGGGTTTGGGGCCGATTGGCTCGATTTATCAGGCCCGCTTCAACCGCTACCTGCATAACCGAGGCTTTAAAGACACTTCCAAACAGCGCGTCTGGTGTTTCATCGGCGACGGCGAATGTGACGAACCGGAAACTCTGGGCGCGATTTCCCTCGCGGCGCGCGAAAAACTGGACAATTTGACGTTCGTTATCAACTGCAACCTGCAACGACTCGACGGCCCGGTGCGCGGCAACGGAAAAATCATTCAGGAACTCGAAACCATCTTCCGGGGCGCCGGTTGGAACGTGATTAAGGTCATCTGGGGCAGCGAATGGGACGCGCTTTTGGAAATGGACAAAAGCGGCGACCTCGTGAAACGCATGGGCGAAGTCGTGGACGGTCAGTATCAAAAATACTCCGTTTCCCCCGGCGATTACGTGCGCGAACACTTCTTCGGCGCGACCGAAAACACTCGCAAAATCGCCGAACACCTCTCCGACGAGCAAATCCGCACCATCCGGCGTGGTGGACACGACCCACACAAACTTTTCGCCGCTTATGAGGCCGCCACCAAATCGGAAGGCAAGCCAACCGTTATTCTGGCGAAAACTATCAAGGGTTACGGTCTGGGCGAAGCGGGCGAAGGAAAAAACATCGCCCACAACCAGAAAAAGATGAACGAAGATGAGTTGCGGACCTACCGCGACCGTCTAAACATTCCGATTTCAGACGACGAACTCGACAAAGCGCCATTTTATCGCTTCCCCGAAGATTCGCCAGAGATGGAATACCTCCGCGAACGCCGTCAGGCCTTGGGCGGCCCGGTTCCCGAACGCCGCGTCGCGGTGCCGCAGCTTCCCGCGCCTTCGGACAAGGTTTTCGCGCAGTTTTTGACCGGCACTGACCCCAAATCGGACAAACAGCCTTCGACGACGCAGGTGATGGTTTCCATCATGCAAAACCTGTTGCGTGACGAGGAATTGGGCAAATTTGTCGTGCCGATTGTCCCCGACGAAGCGCGCACCTTTGGTATGGAAGGTCTGATTGGGCGTTTTGGCATCTATTCGAGCATCGGCCAGCTTTACGAACCGGTGGATCGCCAAAACGTGATGTATTACAAGGAAGCCAAAGACGGGCAAATCCTGGAAGAAGGCATCAACGAAGCTGGTTCGATGGCCTCGTTCATCGCCGCTGGCACTGCCTACGCTACCCATGGTATCCCGATCATTCCGATGTATATCTACTACTCGATGTTCGGCATGCAGCGCGTCGGCGACCAAGTCTGGTTGGCGGGAGACATTCGCGCCAAAGGCTTCCTCATCGGCGGCACCGCAGGCCGCACCACGCTCAATGGCGAAGGCTTGCAACACGAAGACGGCCACAGCCACCTCTTCGCCTACGCCACGCCGAATCTCCAAGCCTATGACCCGGCTTACGCCTACGAACTGGCGACCATCGTTCAGGACGGCATCAAGCGCATGTTCCACGACGGCGAGGACACTTTCTACTACCTCACCGTGATGAACGAGCAATATGCCATGCCGCCGATGCCCGAAGGCTCACGCGAAGGCATTTTGCGCGGTATGTATAAGCTGCGCCCCTCTGCCAAGCCCGATTTAAAACTGAAGGCTCAACTCTTCGGCTCAGGCGCGATTTTGAACGAAGCCGTGAAAGCCCAGGCCATGCTCGAAACCTACGGCGTTGCCGCCGACGTGTGGAGCGTGACCAGCTACCAGCAACTCTACCGCGACGCTCTCCAATGTGAGCGCCACAACCTGCTTCACCCCGGCGAACCACTGGAAATTCCCTACATTACCCAACAGCTCCAAGGCGCCGAAGGCCCGGTCATCGCCGCTTCGGATTATGTCAAAGCGCTCCCCGAAAGCGTCTCACGCTTCGTCCCCAGCGGCCTGGCGAGCCTTGGAACCGACGGTTTTGGCCGCTCCGAAACGCGCGGCGCCCTGCGCGACTTCTTCGAGGTAGACGCTCGCTACATCACCCTTGCAACGCTGTGGGAACTCGCCGCGCGCAAGAAAATGAAATGGGAAAGCGTGCGAAAAGCCATGCAGGATATGGGAATTTCGAGTGAGAAGAAAAACCCGTTCGTGTCGTAAAATAAAAAGGGTGCGGAAGATTCCGCGCCCTTTTTATTTTGGTAAGGCAGGGAGAAATCGAATGGAATACCAGGGATTACGTTCTGGGGCGGAGGAGGAATCTGCTTTAAAAGCAACCACCCAAAAACTTCGCGAGGAAACTGGCGAACTTTCGCGCCAAAACGCAGCTTTAGAAGCTCTTTTGGAACGGCGTCGCAGTATGGTGAATGAATTGCGCGCCAAAATCGCGGAAATGGACAAGCAAAATGCCCAAATTAACCGCGAGGTGGCCGCAATTTTGGGTCAATCAGAGTGAAACGCGGCGATTGGGAGGCCCTGCGGCGGCGCTTCGATTTTCGTTGTGGTTACTGCGGTTTGAGCGAAACCGACAAAGGCGGCACTCTCAGCCTTGACCATTTCCAGCCGCAATCGCGGGGCGGTAGCGACGACCTCACCAACTGGGTTTATGCCTGCCGCATCTGCAACGAGTTCAAAAGCGCCTATTGGCCTGCCGACGAAACCCAACGGCTGTTACACCCTTTGCGCGACGATTTGGCGCCTCACCTGCGGCTGGGAAGTGATGGAGTGTTGCTGGCTTTGACGCTACGCGGCGAGACACATCTGAATCAGTTGCAGCTCAACCGCCCCGCGTTAGTAGCGCATCGGTTGGCAAAGCAGGAAAACGAGCGCGAACGCGAGCGGCAGGCTCGCATCATCCGCGAATTACAACTGGCTTTGAAAGAATACGAAGACTTAAAGGCCCGATTGGAAGGCCAGTAAAAATCGCTGCGAGGCAGATAAAAACACTCTCGGACCATCATCTAACATCTATTTTCCCTTTATTTTTCTCATTTTGGGTTGGCAAGCCCTCCCCTACGGGTTAGACCAAAAAGGCGCTGGTTGCGCCCTCCGATGTAACTCTCCCCTGCCCTCTCGATAATTTGGGTTGTTTTCCTGAGCCACCTCAACGCTCGCTCTGCATCGGAAATGCATGCGCGCCTGAGGTGGCTTTTCTTTTTGGTTGCACATAGGTTCTCGCAACCACCGCTTTAGCATGAACATTTACTCGCGCCTTTTGGACGAACTGCGGCCCCACTGGAAGCTGCTGGCGGGCAGTCTGGGCTTCTCCTGCCTCATGGCCGCGATGGAAATGGTGCCTGCGGCGCTCACCCAATCGCTGATCGACGACGCCATCTACGGAAAAAATGCCGAGCGGCTCAAAATTCTGTCCGTGCTGTTGCTGGGTGCCTTGTTGCTTCGGACATTTTCGCACTATGTCCGCATGATTTACACCGGGCGACTGGCGCACGGCATTTTGTATCAGGTGCGAACAAAGCTCTACGAACACCTGCAAAAATTGTCGCTCTCGTTCTATTCCAATAAGCGCACGGGCCAGATTATGAGCCGCGTGACCAACGATGTGGCGGTGCTGGAACAGTTCATCATCGAAGGCATCCGCGATATGTTGGTGAATGCGCTGCGCGTCCTCATCATCGCGGCGATTCTCTTTCACACCAATGCCTATCTGGCGCTCCTGACGCTGATTCCCACGATTCCGCTTTTCTGGGGCACGCGCGCTTTCAACGGGCGAATTCGGGCTTCTTACCGCACCATGCGGCGCCGTTTGGCGGATATGAACTCGATTTTGAGCGACACCATCGGCGGTATCCGCGTCGTGCAAATTTTCGGTCAGGAAGAGTTCGAGGCCGAAAAATTTCGCGCCAAAAGCCGTGAATTTCAAAACGCGGGGCTTTCGACGCAACTTTTGCAGGCGATTTTCTTCCCGTCGGTGCAACTTTCGTTTGGCATCGGACAAGTCATCGTCTGGCTCTACGGAGGCCGCGAAGTTTTGGCGGGCCGACTTTCTCCCGGCGCGTTGGTGATGTTTTCCGGCTACGTTTCGCAATTCTACGCGCCCGTGCAAAGCCTCGCGCAGACCGCGAACCTGTTCGCCAACACCTCGGCTTCAGCGGAGCGGATTTACGAAGTTTTGGATACCCAACCCGATATTCGTTCGACCATCGAACCGGTGCCGCTTCCAGCGGCCAAGGGCGAAGTGGAGTTTGAAAACGTCTCGTTCGGCTACGATTCCAGCGAACCGGCGCTAGAAGAGATTAATTTAAAAGTCAATCCCGGCGAGACGGTTGGCTTGGTCGGGCCATCGGGTTCGGGAAAAAGCACGCTCGTCTCGCTGATTTCGCGCTTTTACGACGCCCGCGAAGGGGCAGTCAAAATTGACGGTCACGACGTGAAGGAAATTGACCTGCGTGACCTACGAAGCCAGATTTCGGTCGTCCCGCAGGAACCGTATTTGTTTCACGGCACCATTCGCGAGAACATCGCCTATGGTCGCCCCGACGCGCCGTTTGAGGACGTAATGAACGCCGCCCGCGCCGCCAACGCCCACGACTTCATCATGCGGCTCCCCGACGCCTACGACACCCACGTCGGCGAACGCGGCACCAAACTCAGCGGCGGCGAACGCCAACGCATTTCCATCGCGCGGGCCATTTTGGATGACCCCAAAATCCTCATTTTGGACGAAGCCACCAGCGCCGTAGACACCGAAAGCGAAGTGGCCATCCAAACTGCGCTCGACAACCTGATGGCAGGCCGCACGACTCTGGCGATTGCCCACCGCCTTTCCACTGTAAAAAACGCCGACAAACTGGTCGTCATGGAAGCGGGCCGCATCGTAGAAGAAGGCACCCACGAACAGTTGATGGAACACGAAGACGGTTTGTATCGCCGTTTGGTAGAAATGCAAACCAAATTGGGAAGCGAAGAGATTTGATTCAACACAGAGAACACAAAGATTGCACAAAGAATCACAAAGATTTTTAGAAGTTTTTCTGTGTCCCTTTGTGTAATTTTTGTGTTCTCTGTGTTGAATTCCCTTGCCTCAAATCATGGAAACACATTTTTTAGCGCCTGAAAAGGTGAAGTTGAGCCACAAAAACGGCGCGTTGTGGCTCAAGATGGACGGCCAGAAGGTCGAACTCGCGCGGCCCAAACGCTCACGGCCACTCAGCGCGCCGGATGGCTGGATCGTCCTGTCGGAAAAAGAGGGCAGCGAAATCGGCGTTTTAAAAGACGTGGCGAAGTTAGATGCCGAATCGCGGCGCATTTTGCGCGACGAATTGGAGCGCGCCTACCAGAAAACGCTCATCACCCGAATTTTGGAATTGGAGCGCGAACCATTGAGCGGCCAAGTGCGCTGGCGCGTCGAAATCGAAAGCGACGAGGATCCTGCACCACCCGTAGCGATTCCGGATAGCAAAAACGGGCCACTGCGCCTGCTCCATCGCGCCAAAACGGACGCGGAAGCGCCTACAAGCGCACAGGAACGCGAATTTTTCATCAACGGCGCTGAGGACGTGCAAACGGCGCGCTATCCACAGATTTTTCTTGTGGACACCGACGGCAATCGCTACGAAATCTCTAACTGCGAAGCACTGGATTTAGCCTCGCGGCGGCTGGGCGAACGGTTCTTTTAGTATCAAATGTGCGTCGCCTCAGCGTGCTGGCCGGGTTAAGAACCTTGACCACCGTTGTCAAAACATCTTTATCCCGGAATCCCATACATCAGCGCAAAGAACTCACTCCATCCATCTTCCCCACTGCGATTAGCAGAAGCCCAAAGCTCAAGAACTCTTTTTGAGTCGTCGTTAGCGTGGAATATAATAGGCAAGCACCTGTGTCAGGCCACATCAGCAACTGGCCGCACCGCTGGCATAATGTCACCAACACAGCAAATCCAGATTCGGGTTGGCTTCGCATTGAAAAGCATCCATTCTCTGGGATGGCGTGCTCATTATCCCAATCAAAACCACGAATACATATTCTCAACCTCTCATTTTCTTGCTCAGGCACATAAAATTCGTCTTTAAATTGGGGAAAAATTAAGGACAAGTCACTATGAAGTTCGAGCGCCCATTTTATATCCGCCGTTGTTGGCGCTCGGTTGTTGGGCAAGACAGGCGGGACGCACAAGTCCCGTTGAACAAACCAAACTTTTGCTTCTAAGGAGTAAGGTAAAACAAAGTCCCAGTTAGCCATGTTTCAAGAGCCGCTAACGTCATTCCCTTATCCCTCAGACCCTTTAGTCGAATCCCAATCGCAACCCGTTCCAATATCGGCCACCAACGGCACTTTGAGGCCCAACCGCTCTGCCGGAACTTCGCTCATCACGCGTGAAACCATCGCGCTGATGGCTTCGATTTCGTCTTCGGGGACTTCAAAAACCAGTTCGTCGTGAACCTGCATTGTTAGGCAGGTTTTGAAATGGCCTTCGCGAAGCTGTTTTTGCACCTCGATCATCGCGATTTTCATGATGTCAGCAGCGGTGCCTTGAATCGGGTGGTTAATCGCGGTGCGTTCGGCTCCGGCGCGGACGGGGAAGGCGTTGGCCTTGATGTCGGGAAGCGGGCGGCGACGGCCCATCAGCGTGGCAACGTAACCCTGGCGGCGCGCTTCTTCGAGCGTATCGTCAATGTATTTTTTGACGCCGGGGAGCGTTTCAAAATAGCGTTTGATGAACTCATTCGCCTCGCCCGCATTGGTGCCAGTGCCCAACTGCTTCGCCAGACCGAAACCGGACACGCCGTAAGCAATGGCGTAATTGGTCATCTTCGCCAGACGGCGTTTTTCTTTGTCCACTTCGTTCGGAGCGACGTTAAACAGCGCGGCGGCGGTGCGCGCGTGAACGTCTTCGCCCTTCTGGAACGCTTCCACGAGCGGTAAATCGCCGGTGATGTGCGCCAGAATCCGCAGTTCAATTTGCGAGTAATCAGCGCTCAAAAGGACGTGTCCCGGCGGCGCGACGAACGCTTTGCGGATGAGGCGGCCCTGTTCAGTGCGAATCGGGACGTTTTGTAGGTTCGGGTCGGTTGAAGAAAGTCGGCCCGAAACCGCGCCCGTTTGGTTGAGAGTCGAATGGATGCGGTTGGTTTTCGGATCGCGCAGGCTCAAAAGCGCATCCACATAAGTGACTTTGAGTTTGGTGACGCCCCGATAATCGAGAATCTTCCGCACGATGTCGTGCTTTTCGGCCAAGCGCTCCAACGTGTGAACGTCCGTCGAAGCACCAGTTTTGATGGTGCGGCCCTTTTCCAGCCCCAATTTTTCGTAGAGAATGACCTGAAGTTGTTTGGTCGAGCCGATGTTGAACTTTTCGCCCGCCAACTCCCAGATTTCCTCTTCCAAACGGCGCGCGTCGGCTTCCAATTTGGTGCCCATCGTTTCGAGTTGGCGCGGGTCAAGCTGCATTCCGCAACATTCGATTTGCGCCAGAACGTCCACGAGCGGCATTTCGAGTTCGTCAAAAATCGTTTCTTCGCCGATTTCCGCGAGTTCGTGGCGCAACACCGGTTCGAGGTGCCACAAAACGTTCATCGCCGCAGCCAGAGCCGTTTTGCGTTGCGCGGCTTCTTCGTCGCTCGGTTCTTCGTCAAAAAGCCCCGCTTTGACCTTTTTCTTCGGCGCAGGCGCTTCGGGAAGCGAATATTTGAGATATTTCTCAGCGATAAACGGAATCGGATGCTGCTGGCGCGTTGGTTCGAGCAAATAGCTCATCAGAAGCGTATCGGCGTTCACGCCTTTGAGCGCGATATCGTCGCTTTGCAAGCCGCGCATCAAACTTTTCGCGTCGTGAGCGATTTTGGTGGCGTTTTCGTCTTCCAGCCAACTTTTCACGCCCGCGATTGCACCTGTAAAAAGCCTTTCCAGCACAGTGGGATCCGAAGCTTGGAATTCACGTGACTTGAAGTCGCG
>JADMIO011683254.1_pt1 | contig 84519 bp, 83 predicted proteins | sample 8958161 | NCBI WGS metagenome assembly JADMIO01 (sample SAMN16585339, study PRJNA669376) | soil metagenome | isolation source: Crop rotation soil | place: USA: Cullars Rotation, Alabama | collected 2011 | reverse complement strand
GAGCCAGTGTGATTACATTTGCGGCCTAACTGTGGCCAGTCCAGTTACGCTGGAGTCACTAGTATTTAGGTGACACTATAGAAGCGGCCGCGACAACTTGTCCACGTGGAATTCTAAGCTTAGGATCCCAATGTGCTGGAAAGCCCGCGGCGGCTCGAAGGGACTGCCGCGCAAGAACGCGCTGCCGCTCGGCGGCAAGCCGCTGCTTGTGTGGGCCGTCGAGCAGGCGCTCGCGGCTGCGACGGTCGACCGCGTGGTCGTCTCGACCGACGATCCGGAGCTGGCCGAGCTCGGGCGGAGCGCCGGCGCCGAGGTGCTGCTCCGTCCTGCGGAGCTCGCCGCGGATGACACGCCCGACCTGCCGGTGCTCCGCCACGTCCTCGCCGAGCTCGACGAGGAGCCGGAGGTCGTCGTCTGGCTGCGACCGACGAGCCCGCTGCGCCTGCCGGAGGACGTCGACGGCGCGGTCGAGCTGCTCGTGGACGCGGGCGTCCGCTGCGTGCGCTCGGTCTGCGCCGCCGAGCACCACCCGGCCTGGATGTACACGCTCGGCCCCGCCGGCGAGCTCGCCCCGCTCGACCCGGTCGCGGAGGCAACGATCCTCACCCGTCAGCAGCTGCCGGAGGTCGTGCGACCGAACGGCGCCGTCGAGGTGATCCGCGCCGACGCGCTGCCGGAGTCGGGCCCGCTCTTCGCGCCGCCGGCGCTTGGCTACGTCATGCCGGCCGAGCGGAGCGTCGACATCGACTCGGAGCTCGACCTCGCGCTCGCCGAGCTCCTGCTCGGCCGGAGGAGTGGATGAGCCGGGAGATCTACGTCTCGACCGCCGCCCTCGCCGAACCGCGCGAGCTCTGGGCGATCCTCGACACGCTCGAGGCGGCCGGCATCGACCGGGTGGAGCTCGGCCACTGCCGCGTGCCGGACGCCGACCGGGCCACGCTCCTCGCCGGGTTGCAGCGCCGGAGCGAGCGCTTCCTCGTCCACAACTACTTCCCGCCCTTCGCGGGCGACCTCGTCCTCAACCTCGCCTCCTCCGACCCGGCGATCGCGAAGGGAAGCCTCGCGTTCGCGCTCGAGGCGCTCGAGCTCTGCGCCGCGCTCGAGGCGCCGTTCTACTCCATCCACTGCGGCTTCATCACCGACCCGATCGGCTTCGACGGGACGAGCTTCATCCTCCCGCCCCCGCGGCCGGGCCAGAAGGAGGAGACCGCCGCGCGCTTCGTCGAGAACCTCGGCACGGTCGTCGACCGGGCCGGCGAGCTCGGGCTCGGGCTGCTCGTCGAGAACAGCGTCTGCACGCACGACCTCGCGGGCAAGCTGCTCCTGCTCGAAGCGGAGGAGCTCCTCGAGCTCTTCGCGACCCTTGCCGCGCCGAACCTGGGCCTCCTCCTCGACACCGGGCACCTGAGCGTCACGGCGCAGACGGAAGGCTTCGACGCGCTGCGCTTCGTCGACCTCCTCGCCCCGCACGTGCGCGCCTTCCACGCGCACCAGAACGGCGGGGCGGCGGACACCCACGATCCGGTGGACGAGGGCTGGGTGCTCGACACGCTGCGCCGCCCCGACCTGGCCGCGGCGCCGATCGTCGTCGAGGCCAAGCTCGCCGGCGCCGAGGCGGCAGCCGCACACGTGCGCTGGCTCTCGGGCGCGGCGACCGCGGTACGCTCCGGCTCGTGAGCGACCCTCGTATCGGCGCGCTCAGCGTCTCGACCAACGCGACGATTCGCGACGCGCTGGCCGCGATCGACCGCGGCGGCCTTGGCACCGCGATCGTCGTCGACCCGGCGACTGGCGGCCTCCACGGGCTCGTGACCGACGGCGACGTGCGCCGCGCCCTCCTCGCCGGCGCGACGCTCGACGCGCCGCTCGCACCCGTCGTCCGGACGGACGCGACCGTCGGCCACGTCGGGATGGACCGCGACGCCCTGGCGGCGCTCTTCTCCGAGCAGGTGCGCGTCCTGCCCGTGCTGGACGACGAGGGACGTGTCGCCGACGTGGCCGTCCTCGACCGGCGCGTCCACCTGCCGGTCGCGGAGCCGGAGCTCGGCGACCGCGAGCTCGCCTACGTCGCCGAGTGCATCCTGAGCGGCTGGATCTCCTCGGCGGGACGCTTCGTCACCCGCTTCGAGGAGCTCTTCGCGGAGCTCTGCGGGACGCGCTACGCCGTCTCGACCTCGAACGGGACGACCGCGCTCCACCTCGCGTTGCTAGCGGCAGGCGTCGGGCCCGGCGACGAGGTGATCGTCCCCTCGCTGACCTTCATCGCCTCCGCCAACTCGGTCGTCTACTGCGGCGCCCGCCCCGTCCTCGTGGATGTCGACCCGGTCACCTGGACGCTCGACCCGGATGCCGTCGCCGCAGCGATCACCCCGGCGACGAAGGCCATCATGCCGGTGCATCTCTACGGCCATCCGGCGGACATGGATCCGCTGCTCGCCCTTGCCCGCGAGCACGGCCTCGCCGTGATCGAGGACGCCGCCGAGGCCCACGGCGCGCGCTACAAGGGCCGCCCGGTCGGCGGGCTCGGCGATCTCGGCACGTTCAGCTTCTACGGCAACAAGATCGTCACGACCGGCGAGGGCGGGATGGTCGTGACGGACGACCCGGCGCTCGCCGAGACGATGCGGATCCTGCGCGACCACGGCACGCAGCCGGGGCGGCGCTACTGGCACCCGGTCGTCGGCTTCAACTACCGGCTCACCAACCTGCAGGCCGCGGTCGGCGTCGCGCAGATGGAGCGCCTCGACGACATCCTCGCCGCGAAGCGGCGCATCGCCGGCTGGTACGACGCCGGGCTCGCGGACGTCCCGGGCCTGACGCTGCCGCCGCGCGCCCCCTGGGCGGACAACGTCTTCTGGCTCTACTCCGTCCTCCTCGACGAGGAGGAGCTCGGCCTCACCCGCGACGAAGCGATGGCGAAGCTGGCGGAGCAGGACATCGACACGCGGCCGCTCTTCCCGCCCGTTCACACCCAGCCGATGTTCGCCGAGGGCGCCGACCTCCCCGTCTCGACCGACCTCGCGCGACGCGGCATCAGCCTGCCGAGCGCAGCCGCCCTGCGCGAGAGCGAGGCGCAGCGTGTCGTCGAGGCGCTCGCGACCCTGGCGACGCGCTCACCGGCGTGAGCTTCCACCCCGCCCGGACGCTCGAGCGCCTCGGCTTCGCCCGCCTCGCCGAGCTGGCGCGTCGCGTCCGCGCGGCGATCCACCTCTTCCCCGAGCGCAACCGCGCCCGCCTCCTCCTGGCGCACTCCACGGCTGCGCTCCGCGAACCGCTCGGGCGGCGCGCCTACCGCGTCCTCACCGAGGAGGAGCTGCTCGCCACCCGCACCTCCGACACCGTCTTCGTCTTCGGCTCCGGCGGCTCGCTCGTCGACATCCCGCCCGAGGAGTGGGAGCGGATCGCCGCGCACGACACGGTCGCCTTCTCGCACTTCCACCGCCAGCGCTGGGTGCGCGTCGACTACCACCTCGTCGCGGAGGTCAACGAGCTCGAGGCGACGGGCGCCTCCTTCCGCGAGAGCCCTTTCTACCGGGAGACGATCTTCCTCGTCATGCGGGGCGTCCTCGCGCAAGCGAGCAACGCCATGGTGGGCCGGCGGCTCATCCCACCCGGGGCACGCGTCTTCCGCTACCGGCGGGTCGCCCGCGGTCGCACGCAGCCGCCGAGCAGCCGCTTAGCGGACGGGCTCGTCCACGGCTCTAACACCTCGCTCGACGTCGTGAACTTCGCGCTGCTCATGGGCTGGAAGCGGATCGTCATCGCCGGCGTCGACCTCTACAACCGCCAGTACTTCTTCCTCCCGAAGGGCACGACGCGCCCCGACGAGCGCCCCGGCCTCTCGGTCGAGAGCCCGTTCCGCCAGGCCGACCACCTCCTCGAGATGTACCGCCTCTGGCGGAGCGTCGCGGAGGAGCAGGGCGTCGAGCTCTGCGTCTACGACGAGCGCTCGCTGCTCTCGGCGGTGCTGCCCGTCTACGAGCGGTAGCGCGCCAGCCCACGCCGGGCGCGCGCGCGGGCCTGTTTCACCCGGTGGCGGACGAAGAGCGACTGGATGTGCACCTGGTTGCCGCCGAACTCCCCGTTCAGGACACGGGCGTACTGGTTGAACGTGGAGCTGTTGAAGACGAACGCGTCGGTGCGCGCGAGCAGGAACATGTCCGCGATCGTGTCGCGGATCGAGTCGCGATCCGTGTAGTCGCCCTCGGCGGGGAACGAGAACGTGTCGCCGGAGTCCGGCGGCGGGAACACGCTCCGGCGCGTCACCGCGTGCGGCAGCCGGCCGAGGAGCTCGCTCATCCAGGCGGAGTCGGTCGCGTAGAAGATCTTGAAGTCGTCGCGCAGCGGCTTCGGCAGCCCCTTCGCGCGGGCGCGGCAGGCGCGCTCGAGCACGCGCAGGAAGCGCTCGCGGTTCTCGAACAGCGAGACGTCGACCCGGCCGGGATAGAGGCCGCCCTTGCCGAAGTAGTGGCCGTTCCCGGTGCGAACGTTGAGGCCCACGACGAAGGCGCCGTCGAGGTGCTCCTCCCACCAGCTCGAGACCGCCTGGTCGATCTCCGGGGCGGGCCGCAGCGCACGGTAGAAGGAGCGCAGGAGCCCGTGTCGCTCCGCCTCGGAGGCGCGGACGAGCCGTTCGGGGCCGTGGTAGGGCTGCAGGACGATCGCGCCGGCCGGCTCCGGCCCTTCGCCGGCCCCGAGCGCCTGGGCCTCCTCCGGGCTGAGCCAGGCCGCGTCCGAGTCACGCTCGTACTCGTCGGCCACCGGCGCGTAGGAGACGTCGACGCCGAGCAGCCGCTCGGGAGTCGCGAAGAACTCCGAGAAGTAGTTGAGGCTCTTGTCCTGGAGCTGGGTGCGCTCGCGCCAGTCGACGACCAGCGGACGGCCCAGCCTCCGGGCGAGCCAGAGCGCGCCGCAGAGGCTGGAGAGGTTCGACCCGACGTTGCTCTCCGGGTACGGGCGGGTGACGACGGGGCCGCTCACGCGCGGCGATCCTAGCGATCCGGGGCGCCCAGCCCGGTATTCTCGGCGCTCGGTCGTGACGGTTCCCGTGTTCATCAACTGCCGCGACCGCCTTGCGCCGCTGCAGGAGCTCGTCGCCTGGCTCGAGCGCGTCGGCGTCGAGGAGATCACCTTCCTCGACAACGACTCGGCCTACGAGCCGCTGCTCGCCTACTACGAGCAGACGCCCCACCGCGTCGTGCGCCTGGCGGAGAACTGGGGTAAGCGCGCGCTCTGGCTCGCCCCGGAGGCGAAGGGACTCCTCGGCGAGCGGCCGTTCGTCTACACCGATCCGGACGTCGTCCCGAGCGAGGAGTGCCCGCTCGACGCGCTCGACCACTTCGCCGAGCTCCTCGACCGCTACCGGGGCGTCAACAAGGTCGGCTTCGGGCTGCGCATCGACGACATCCCCACCCACTATCCCCACCGCGACGCCGTGATGGCCTGGGAGAGCCAGATGTGGCAGTGGCCGCTCGGCGACGGCAACTACTTCGCCGTGATCGACTCGACGTTCGCGCTGCACCGTGCCGGCGCCGGCATCCGCCCGTCGGAGGCGGTGCGCACCGGCCCGCCGTACGTCGCGCGGCACACGACCTGGTACGGCGACCCGAGCGCCCCGACCGAGGAGGACGTCTTCTACAGCACCCGCCCCGGCACGCGGGGCAACTGGAACAAGGACGAGCTGCCCGCCTGGCTCGCCGAGGCGCAGGAGCTGATGCGCAGCGCACAGCCCTCGGCGCTGCGCATGGCCGTTCGCCGCGCGAAGCTCTGGCCGTACCTGCACTGGACGCTGCGCGGCCGTCCGCTTCCGCGCGCGCTCGGCTGGACGCGGCGCTACGAGCCCTAAACCCTCCTAAGAGCGGAGGCGCGCGACGCCGGCGGCGGCCTGCGTCTTCAGCGCGGCGGGGGTGAGCCGTGCCCGCCACGGGCGCGGAACGGGGACGCGGATCCAGCCCGGCGGGACGATCGCGGGCGGGTACTCCCACGAGATCCTCCCGTCGGGACGGACGTGCCAGCCGGTGCGCCGCGTCCAGCCCATCCAGTCGCGCGGGGCGAGGATCTGCGGGTTCGGCAGCGCGTTCAGCCACGCCCCCCACCAGGCGAACGTCGAGTTGCTGAGCACGAGCCCGCGCGCGTGCATGAGGAGCTGGAGGTCGAGCGCGGGAGCGTTCTCCTCGAAGCGCACGGCCGGGCGGTCGCCGAAGGCGGAGCGCACCTCCGCGAGGTCGTCGCCGACGAAGACGACGGGTGTCTCCGGCTCCGCCCCGAGCAGGTCAAGGCAGCGCTTGTAGTACGCGCCGGGGAGCGCGATCCCGTCCAGGATCGTGACGTAGTCGGTGCGGCGCACGTGGCAGCAGATGTAGGGCTCCTCGAGGAGCTCGGCGTAGCGCTTCCGGAACGCCTCGGTGTGGTCGGGCCGCACGCGGAAGGCTGCCCGCACCTCGTCCGCGACCTCTGCGAAGAAGCGCTCCGACTGGAAGAAGCCGCGGTAGCGCGTCCCGTCGCTGAGCGCTGCGAGCACCTCCTCCGGCTCGCTGTAGTCGTCGTTCTCGACCTTGACGAAGCGCTCGCAGCGGCCTTCCGCATCCGCCTCCGTGAGCGGCTCCGGGTCGAGCGCGAACACGCTGCCGAGCTCGTGCGGGCCGAGCGCGAATTCGACCCCGAGCCGGCGTGCCGCAGCGAGCCCGAAGGCGTACTGGAACATGTGGTTGCCCAGCCGCTCGCGGGTCTCGACGAGGATCATCGCGCTCAGTGTCGCAGCCCTTCCGGACCGGGGTGCTCGGGCTACGCCACACCGGGAGCAGGCGGATGCCCGCGTACCGGCGAGACGACCCCGATAGCATCACGCGGCCGTGACCGCGATCCTCGGACTGAACGCCTACCACGGCGACGCTGCTGCTGCCCTCGTCGTCGACGGGGAGCTCGTCGCAGCCGCAGAGGAGGAGCGCTTCAACCGCGTGAAGCACTGCGCCGGCTTCCCCGCCCTGGCAGCTGCGTGGTGTCTGGAGGACGCCGGCCTCACACCGGAGCAGCTCGACCACGTCGCGATCGCCCGCGACCCGCGCGCGAACCTCGGCCACAAGCTCCTGCGCACCGTCCGCCACGGAGTCAGCGCGCGCTACCTCAAGAGCCGCCTCGAGAACGCCGGCAAGGTGCGTGACGTCGGCCCCGCGCTCGCCGCGGCGCTCGGCGTCGAGACCCTCCCGGCGAAGGTGCACAACGTCGAGCACCACCAGGCGCACGTCGCCTCGGCGTTCCTCGTCTCGCCCTTCGAGGAGGCGGCGATCATGTCGGTGGACGGCTTCGGCGACTTCGCCTCGACCATGCTCGCCGTCGGGCGGGGCAACGACTACGAGGTGCTCGACCGCGTCCTCTTCCCGCACTCGCTCGGCATCTTCTACACCGCGATCACGCAGTGGCTCGGCTTCCCCCACTACGGCGACGAGGGCAAGGTCATGGGCCTCGCGCCCTACGGCGAGCCGCGCTTCATGGACGAGATGCGCCAGCTCGTGCGCCTCGACGGCCCGCTCTTCGAGCTCGGCCTCGAGTACTTCACGCACGACAAGGAAGGCGTCGACATGAACTGGGACGAGGGCTCGCCCACGATCGGGCGGATCTACTCCGACCGGATGGTCGACCTCCTCGGGCCCGCCCGCGAGCCGGGCGTCGAGCTCGACCAGCGCACGATCGACGTCGCCGCGTCCGCGCAGAAGATGCTCGAGGAGGCCTACCTCCACCTCGTCCGTGCCGTCTGGGAGAAGACGAAGCTGCCCGCCCTCTGCCTCGCCGGCGGGGTGGCGCTGAACGCCGTCGCGAACGGGCGGATCCTCCCCGAGACGGAGTTCCGCGACCTGTACATCCAGCCCGCGGCCGGCGACTCGGGCACCGCCGTCGGCGCCGCCTACGCCGTCTGGAACAAGGAGCTCCGCCAGCCGCGCAGCTTCGTCATGGAGCACGCCTACACCGGCCCCGAGTACACCGACGCCGAGCTGGAGGCCGCGCTCGCTGCGGCCGGCGTCCAGGCCGAGCGGCTCGACGACGACGCGCTCTACGCCACCGTCGCGGAGCGGATCGCCGCCGGCGACGTCGTCGGCTGGTTCCAGGGCCGGATGGAGTTCGGCCCGCGCGCCCTCGGACACCGCTCGATCGTCGCCGACCCGCGGAGCGAGGGCATGAAGGACGTCCTGAACGCCCGGATCAAGCGCCGCGAGGCGTTCCGTCCCTTCGCGCCGTCCGTCCTCGCCGAGCGCGTGGGCGACTGGTACGACCAGGACTACCCTTCGCCCTTCATGGTGCTCGTCTACAAGACCGCGGCCGACAAGCGGGAGCGACTCGGGGCGGTCAACCACGTCGACGACACCGGCCGCGTGCAGAGCGTCGAGGAGCGCGTCGAGCCGCGCTACTACCGGTTGATCTCCGCGTTCGAGAAGCTCACCGGCGTCCCCGTCGTGCTCAACACCTCCTTCAACGAGAACGAGCCGATCGTGATGACGCCCGCGGACGCGGTCGAGACGTTCACGAAGACGAAGATGGACGTCCTCGCGCTCGGCAACTACGTCGCGAGACGTGGCGGCTCCTAACAATCTGCCCGCAAAGACCCCGGTAGTCTTGCCGGCGTGAGCTCGCAGGTCGCAACGACGCCGGGCGCGGCCCGCGCCGTCCGCCGCATCCAGCCCTCGAAGGGGCTCATCCTCCCCGACCTCCACGAGATCTGGCAGTACAAGGAGCTCCTGTACTACCTGCTGTGGCGCGATGTGAAGGCGCGCTACAAGCAGACCTTCCTCGGCTCGTTCTGGGCGATCTTCCGGCCGCTCATCCAGATGGTGATGATGACGGTCGTCTTCAACCAGATCGCCGGGCTGAAGGGCGGCAACAACGTCGAGTACCCGCTGTTCGTCTTCTGCGGGAACCTCGGCTGGGCCTACTTCGCCTCCTGCTTCTCGAGCGGCTCGTCGGCGCTCGTCGGGTCGGCCGGGCTGATCTCGAAGGCGTACTTCCCGCGCCTGTTCGTCCCGCTCGCCTCGGTGATGGCGCCCCTCGTCGACTTCGTGCTCGGCCTGCCGATCCTCGTGCTGCTCTTCGTCTACTACGCGCACGAGCCGACGTGGAGCCTCCTCACGACACCGCTCTTCGTCGCGCTCATCATGCTGATCGGCCTCGGGACGGCGCTCTGGCTCGCGCCGGTCACCGTCCGCTACCGGGACATCAGCTTCGCACTCCCCTTCGTGCTCCAGATCTGGTTCTACGCGACGCCGGTCGTCTACACGGCGGCGCAGTTCAAGGAGAAGATCGGCCACGACTGGGTGCTGAAGGTGAACCCCATGGCAGGCGTGACGGAGTGGTTCCGCTGGTCGCTCATCGGCCACGACCGACCGGCCTTCAGCGCGCTCATCCCGAGCGTCGTGATCATGGTGCTGCTCGTCGGGACGGGGCTCTTCAACTTCCGCCGCGCCGAGCGCACGCTCGTGGACGTGATGTGACGTGAGCGACACCGCCGTCCACATCAACGCAATCTCGAAGCGCTACCGCCTCGGTCAGCTCGAGACCGGCGCCCGCCTCGTGCGACGCGTCGTCTCACGCAAGGATCACCGCATGCACACCTGGGCGCTGAAGGACGTCTCCTTCGACGTCCAGGAAGGGCAGACCATGGCGATCGTCGGAGCGAACGGCGCCGGGAAGTCGACGCTCCTCAAGATCCTGTCGCGCATCACCGAGCCCACCGCGGGCTACGCGGACATCCGCGGCCGCGTCGGCGCGCTGCTCGAGATCGGGACGGGCTTCCATCCGGAGCTGACGGGCCGCGAGAACACGTTCTTGAACGGATCGATCCTCGGGATGACCCGCGCCGAGGTGACGGGCAAGTTCGACGACATCGTCGAGTTCTCCGGCGTCGGCAAGTTCATCGACACGCCGGTGAAGCGCTACTCGAGCGGGATGTACGTCCGCCTCGCGTTCGCGGTCGCCGCGTTCCTCGAGCCGGAGATCCTGATCGTCGACGAGGTGCTCGCCGTCGGCGACGCGGAGTTCCAGAAGCGCTGCCTCGGCCGCATGAGCGAGGTCGCCAAGGACGGCCGCACCGTGCTCTTCGTGAGCCACAACATGCAGGCGGTGCGCCGCCTTTGCACGCACGCCGTCCTGCTCGAGAGCGGCCAGCTCGTCGCGGACGGCGACACGGAGTCGGTCGTGCGCCGCTACCTCGCCTCGCTCGACTCGCCCGAGGACGGGCAGCGCGCCTGGGAGGACCCGGCGATGCGCCCGGGCGACCACCGCGTCCGCTTCGTCGAGGTCAGGGCGACGAACCGCGCGGGCGAGGCATCCTCGACGTTCCTGAGCAGCGAGCCGATCTACGTGACCGTCGAGTTCGACCTCGCGCAGGTCGATCCCGCGCTCATGGTCGGCTTCGACATCGCCGCCTACGACGCGTCGACCGTCTTCCGCGCGATGCACACCGACGCACCGGAGGAGGTCCGCCCGAGCCTCGTGGAGGGACGCAACGCGCTGACGTGCGAGATCCCGGCGGAGCTCCTGAACGGCGGACGCTACTTCGTGAACCTGCGCGCCCGCTTCCAGGGCGTCGGCTGGGTGGCCCGGCCGGATCAGGTGCTGCAATTCGACGTCGTCGCCGACCACGGCGAGTCGCTCTTCCTGAACAAGGACGATCGCCCCGGGGTGATCGCGCCGATCCTGAGCTGGAGCGAGACGGAGCCAGAGACGACGCTCGCCGCGTCGAGCTGGTCGGCCCCCGAACGCCACCGGTGAGCTCCGGGTCGGCGCTCCGGCGGACGGTCCGGCCGGCGGCGCGCCCGCTCAAGCGCCTCGCTCGCCGGCTCGCGCTCGAGGGAGAGCTGCGCCGCGCGCGGCCCGATGCCGACCTAGCGCTCTTCCACGACTTCGCTCCGCCACCCGCGGGGGGCGGCAACCAGACGCTCCGCGCCTTCGTGCGCGCCTGCGAGGCGCGCGGCCTGCGCGTCGAGCACGGCACGATCTCCCGCACGACGCGAGCCTGCCTCTTCAACTCCTTCAACTTCGACTTCGAGCGGCTGGAGCGCTTCGCCGCGCGCCGGCCCGACGGCTGCACGATGGTGCACCGGGTCGGCGCGGTGACCTCGCTCTACCGCGGCTTCGACGACGGCACGGATGCCCGCGTCGCCGCGCTGAACGCGCGCCTCGCCGACCGGACGCTCGCGATCTCCCAGGCGACGATCGACATGTACCGCCAGATCGGGATCGAGCTCGTCGACCCGCACGTCGTCCACAACCCGGTCGACCCGGACATCTTCCATCCGCGCGGCCGCGTGCCGTTTGCGCGCGACCGCAAGATCCGGCTCATCGCCTCGTCCTGGTCGGACAACCCCCGCAAGGGCGGCCCGGTGTATCGCTGGCTCGAGTCGCAGCTCGACTGGGAGCGCTACGAGATGACCTTCGTCGGCAATGTGAGCGAGCCGTTCGAGCGCATCCGCCACATCCCGCCGCTCCCGTCGGCGGAGCTCGCCGCCCTGCTCCGCGAGCACGACGTCTTCCTCACGGCGACCCGGGACGACGCCTACTCGAACGCGCTCGTCGAGGCGCTCTCCTGCGGCCTGCCCGCGCTCTACCTCGCGAGCGGCGGCAGCGCCGAGGCCGTGAAGGACGCCGGCCTCGCGTTCACGGAGCAGGAGCAGATCCCGCCGCTCCTCGAGCAGCTCGTCGAGGAGTACGAGGAGCGCCAGGCGGCGATCGACCTCCCGACCCTGGACGAGATCGTGGACGGCTACCTCGCGGTGCTCGGGCTCGCCGATGGCTAGCGTCCGCGCCGCCGGGTTGACGGTCGCGCGTGCGGCGACCCGACGCTGGCCCGCGGGGTCGCGACTCTTCCTCGTCGGCGAGGGCGCCGGCTGGTCGATCGACCACGACATGCGCGTCGCCGCCGGCCTGGCGCGGAGCCTGGGGATCCGGGTCGCCGACCGCCGCCTCCTGCGCGCCGCCCGCGACCAGGCGGCCTTCGTCGGCAGCCAATTCACGCTCCTCGGCGGCACCTGGGAGCCGCCGCCGCACCGGCTCGCGGTCGCCTACTTCCACGGGCGTCCCGGCACGCCCGGGATGCCGGAGTTCGACGCCTGCTACGCCAGCCTGCGCGCCCACCACGCGGAGCTGGCCCGCGTGCAGGTCTCCCACAGCGAGCTGGAGGAGCTCGTCCTCTCGTCCGGCATCGAGCAGGGGAAGGTGCACCGGATCCCGATCGGCGTGCAGGCCGAGACGTTCGCGCCCGTGAGCCCGGAGCGACGCGCCGAGGCTCGGCGCGCGCTCGGCCTGCCGGCGAGCGCGTTTGCGGTGGGCTCGTTCCACAAGGACGGCGTCGGCTGGGGCGAGGGCCTCGAGCCGAAGCCGATCAAGGGCCCGGACGTGCTCCTCGCAGCGCTCGAGACCCTGCACCGGACGCGGCCGGAGCTACACGTCGTCCTCTCGGGGCCGGCGCGCGGCTACGTCCTCCAGGGGCTCGCGCGCCTCGGGATCCCGGCGGTGCACCGCCAGCTCGACCGCTACGAGGCGATCGCCGACCTCTACGCGGCGCTCGATGCCTACGTCGTCCCGTCGCGGCAGGAGGGTGGGCCGAAGGGGGTGCTCGAGGCGATGGCGTCCGGCGTCCCGCTCGTGACGACGCGGGTCGGGCAGGCGATGGACATCGTCCGCCACGGCGAGAACGGCTGGATGGTCGAGTCCGAGGACGCCGCCGGCCTCGCGTACTGGCTCGACCACGTCGCGGGGGCGGGCGCAGAGCTCGCGCCGGTGCTCGCAGCCGGGCTCGAGACCGCGCGCGCGCACGCCTACGAGGCGCAGCTCCCGCTCTGGCGCTCCTTCTACGACGGCTTCGTGGAGCTCGGGTGAGCCTCATCGGAGAGCGGCTTCCGTGGCGCGTCCGCCGGCCCGTGCGCGAGGCGCGGAACGCCGCCTCCTACCTGCGCCTCGCCGCGCGCCGCCTGCCAGTCTGGCGGGCGATCGCGCGGACGCCGGCGCGCGCAGGCGAGGTCGCGGTCTTCTACGGCCGCGAGGAGATGCCGGGCCGGGACGCAGTCGTGATCGGCGGCGCGGTGAAGTTCCAGCTCCTGAGCGAGCGGCTCCCGAATGCCCCGCGGGACTTCAACGTCCTCTACCTCGGCTCGAGCTCGATGCCGCGCGACGGCGCCGTGCTCGCCCGCCTCGCGCGCCGGCGCGGCGCCACGTTCGTGTGGAACCAGAACGGCGTCGCCTACCCGGGCTGGTACGGCGAGGGCTACGAGCTCGTCAACCGGCCGCGCGCGCGGCTCCTCCACCGCGCCGACCACGTCGTCTACCAGACCGCGTTCTGCAAGCTCGGAGCCGACCGCTACTACGGCGAGCGCCAGGGGCTGTGGGAGATCCTGCCGAACCCGGTCGACACGGAGCGCTTCCGTCCCGGGGAGCGGACAGCGCGGCCACCGACGCTCCTGCTCGCCGGCAGCCAGTACCAGCGCTACCGCCTCGAGGCGGCGCTCCAGGCGCTCGCCCTGCTGCGGGAGGAGCGGCACGATGCGCGGCTGATCGTCGCGGGCGCGCTCTCGTTCGCGCCGGACGGCGAGGCGCAGGCGCGAGCGCTCGCGCAGCGCTTCGGGGTCGCCGACGCGGTCGTCTTCGCCGGCCCGTACACGCGCGCCGAGGCGCCCGCGCTCATGCAGCGCGCGGACCTCCTCCTGCACACGAAGTACAACGACCCGTGCCCGACCGCCGTGCTCGAGGCGCTGGCCTCGGGCCTCCCGGTCGTCTACTCGGCGAGCGGCGGACTCCCCGAGCTCGTCACCGAGGACGCGGGCGTGGGGATCCCTGCGCCGCTCGACTGGGAGCGCGACCACCCGCCCGCGGCGGACGCGCTCGCCGCGGCGGCGCTGCGCCTCCTCGAACGGATGCCCGAGCACGCTGCAGCGGCACGCGCCGCGGCCGAGCGCTTCGACGCGCGCCGGTGGGTGGCGCGGCACGAGGCGCTCTTCGAGTCGCTTCTCAGCTCGTGAGCCGCGCGTACACGTCGCCGAAGACGTGCGCGTCCTCGACGTATGCCCCCAGGGCGGACAGGAGCTCGTCGGCGCTCAGCCACTCCGAGAGCTCGAGCTCGAGTGTCTCGCCGAGCGAGTAGTTGAACGCGTAGTCGCCGAGGCCGGTCAAGCGCGCGACGCAGCGCTCCATCGCGTCGAAGTGCTCCGGCGTGAACTCCAGGGAGAGAGACGCGAGCGGCCTAGTGAGGCCCAGCAGCACCTCGTGCTCGTAGCCCTCCACGTCGATCTTGCAGAACACCGGCTCACCGAAGCGCTCGATCAGGCTGTCGAGGGTGTCGACGGCGACGAGCTCGTGCTCGGACCACTCGCGCGCCCCGAAGCGCCCGCTGGCCCGGACGTGGTCGAGCCACTCCGCCGAGAGCGTCGCCAGCACCGATCCCGGCGCAGTCGCGTGCAGCTCAGCCTGCCCCGGCTCGGGGCCGAGGGCGAGCGGAACGAGCACACAGCGCGGATTCGACCCGAAGCGCCGCTGGAGGATGCCGAGGCAGTAGCTCTGCGGCTCGACCGCAACGACGCGAGCGCCGAGCCCGAGGAAGAGCTTCGTCCGGGCGCCGATGTTCGCACCGACGTCGAAGCAGAGCTGACCGCGACCGACGAACTGGGCGTAGAAGCGCTCGCCGTGCCGCCGGGCACGCCGGCGACGCAACTCGTAGCCCGGGCGCTTGAGCAGGAACCGTGCGCGCGTGGCAAGTGGCGCCGCCATCCGTTGATCGTCGCACATGCGGGAGTGGCGGCGGTAGCGCCCATTTCCAACATATCTGCGGGCTATCCTCCGCCTCGTGAGCGCGCTCACCTCCAGTCCCGAGAGCCATTTCGACGGCGAGCGCGTCACGGTCATCCGCCCCACCCGCGGCTGGGCCGCGCTCAACCTGCGCGAGCTGTGGGACTACCGCGAGCTCCTCTACTTCCTGATCTGGCGGGACGTGAAGATCAAGTACAAGCAGACCGCGATCGGCGTCGTGTGGGTCGTCCTGCAGCCGCTGCTCGTCGCGGGACTCTTCGCCGTCATCTTCGGGCGCTACGTCCACCTGCCGACGAACGGCGTGCCCTACCTGCTCTTCACGTTCGCGGCGCTGCTCCCGTGGCTGCTCTTCCAGAACGCGCTCACGACCTCGACGAAGAGCATCGTCGAGAACCAGGCGCTCGTCACCAAGGTCTACGTCCCGCGCCTGCTGATCCCGATCGCGCCGGTGCTCGCGGGGATCATCGACTTCCTCGTCGGCTCGGTCATCCTCGTGGCGCTCGTGATCATGTACTGGATCCGCGGCGACCTGCCCCCCGGAGCGCTCGGCTGGGGGTTGCTGACGCTGCCGTTCTTCCTGCTCTTCGCGATCGTCACCTCGGTTGCGGTGACGCTCTGGCTCTCGGCGCTGAACGTCCGCTACCGGGACGTGCAGTACACCGTGCCGTTCCTCTCGCAGGCCTGGTTCTTCGCCACGCCGGTGATCTACGGGGCGCTCGTCTTTCCCCTCAGCGTCCGGCCGTGGCTCGGGCTGAACCCGATGGCGGGCGTCGTCCAGGGCTTCCGCTGGGCGCTCTTCGGCGACACGATCGCGCAGGTCGGGCACCTGATGCTGCTCTCCTTCGGCGTCACGACGCTGCTCCTGATCGGCGGGATCGAGTACTTCCGCCGCGTGGAGAGGAGCTTCGCCGATGTCGTCTGACACGCTCGTCCTGACGGCGGAGCACGTCTCGAAGCGCTACCGGATCGGCGAGCGCGAGCCGTACAAGGCGCTGCGGGACGTCCTCGCCGGCATCGCGACGGCGCCGCTGCGCATGTTCCGGCGCGAGGGCGGAGACGAGGAGATCGACCGCCTCTGGGCGCTCGAGGACGTCTCCTTCGAGCTGCAGCGGGGCGAGGTGCTGGGCCTCATCGGCCCGAACGGCGCCGGCAAGTCGACGCTCCTCAAGGTGCTCTCGCGGATCACCGAGCCGACCGCCGGCGAGGTGCGGATCCGCGGCCGGGTCGGCTCTCTGCTCGAGGTCGGGACCGGCTTCCATCCGGAGCTGACCGGCCGCGAGAACATCTTCCTGAACGGGACGATCCTGGGGATGCGCAAGACGGAGATCGTCTCGCGCTTCGACGAGATCGTCGAGTTCTCCGGCGTCTCGCGCTTCCTCGACATGCCGGTGAAGCGCTACTCGAGCGGGATGCAGGTCCGGCTCGCCTTCGCCGTCGCGGCGCACCTGCAACCCGAGATCCTGCTCGTGGACGAGGTGCTCGCGGTCGGGGACGCCGAGTTCCAGGCCAAGTGCCTCGGCAAGATGCAGGACGTCACGCGCGAGGGCAGGACGATCATCTTCGTCAGCCACAACCTGGCGGCGGTACGCAGCCTCTGTTCGCGGGCGCTGCTGCTCGAGAAGGGGAAGCTGGCCTTCGACGGGCCGACGGAGGAGGCAGTCGCGCGCTACGTCGGGCGCGGCGGCGAGGCGGGGCGGGCTGTCGTCGCGGGCGACGGGCTCGCCGAGCGGCTCGCCAAGACGCGGGTGTACGGCGAGTCGCCGTCCTTCGAGTGCACACGCGTCGCCGTCCTCGACGAGCAGGGCGCGCCGTCGGCGACGTTCCGCTCCGACGAGGAGATCACCGTGGCGGTCGACTACACCGTCCTGCGCCCGCTGTCGGGCCTGCGCATCCTCGTGACGCTGACCGACGGGAACCAGGCCGTGGTGCTGCGCACCGAGACGATCGACGATCCGGCGCTCGAGGGCGTGCGCCTCGAGCCGGGCGCGTACCGCTCCCAGGTCGTGCTGCCGCGCCACCTCCTCGGCGACGCGCGGCTCGACCTCAACGTGTCGCTCATCGCGGAGGTGATCCAGGTGCTCGACTACGCGGGGCTCGTCCAGCTCGACGTGCGCTTCGCCGGGCTCGGGAGCAACATGCGCGGGAAGGCGTATGTCCGGCCGGCGCTCGCCTGGCGGACGGAGGCGGCCTCGCCCGAGCAGGCGGCGGCGGGCATCGGTTGAGCCGTCTCGACGACGTGCTCGTCGTCACCGTCCGGAAGAGCTTCTGGGCGTCCCCTGAGGCGGAGGCGTTTCCGCACCGGATCTACGAGCGCGTCTACTACGGGCACAGCTCGCGGCTCGGGAACGCGCTCGTCGTCGCGGTGCGCGCGCTCGTCGCGGCGCTCGTCCGGAAGCGCAAGGTGATCCTCCTCGGCTCGGTCGAGCGGACGGTGCCGTGGTTCATCGCGGCGCGCCGGCTCGGGCTGCTGCGAGGCGCCAAGCTCGTCGTGACGAACCAGCTCCACCTCTCGGACGCGCAGCTCGAGCAGGTCGAGCGGGTCATCCTCTATGCGCGGCCGGTCATCGAGGCCGCGCCCCCTGCGTTGCGCGAGCGGGCGGTGTTCGCCCCGCTGCCGCCAGACGGTGACTTCGAGGCGGCGCGGCGGGACGCGGTGCAGACGGATGCGGTGTTCACCGGTGGCGGCGCCGACAGGGACTTTGCCGCGGTCATCGAGGCGCTGCGCGGCACCGGGATCCCGCTCGAGATCGTGACCTTCTCGCCGGAGACGCTAAGCTACGACGGCGAGCTCCCCGAGGAGGTGACGGTGCACTGGCGGATGCCGCTGCCGGCGTTCCTCGCCCGCCTCGCTGGGGCGCGGTTCGTGGTCGTCCCTCTGCGTGACCCGAACTCCCCGCACGGCCAGACGACCGTGGTGCAGGCACTCGCGCTCGGGAAGGCGGTCGTCGCGACGCGCAGCCCGAGCGTCACGGACTACCTCGCCGACGGCGTCGAGGGACTGCTCGTCGAGGCGGGCGACGTGGACGGCTATCGCGCGGCGATCCAGCGGCTCGCGAACGACGAGGCGTTCCGCCTGTCCTGCGAGGCGAACGCCCGCAAGCGGGCGGCGACGCTGACCTACGCGGAGCTCGGCCGGACCCTGCAGCAGGTCTGCCTGGAGCTCGCTGGCTAGCCGTCGAGACGGACGGGGTCTGACCCCGTAAGCCTTTACATGCTCTGACCCCGTAAAGCTTTACATGCTCTGACCCCGTGATCTTTACAGGGTCTGACCCCGGCTAGCTCTCGCCGGGCAGGATCGCCTGCGGGCCGAGGCCGTGGTGGCGTGCCTGGGCGAGCGTGAGCGCCTCGAACTTGAGCCGGGCGGCGAGGCCGCCGAGGCGGTGGCCGAGCGCCGGCTCCACCTTGCGGGCGAAGAGGATGAGCCACATGACGCCGACCTCGGCGAGGTCCGAGCGATGGCCAAGGAGCTCGCGCGCGAGCTTCGTCGGCCCGTGCCAGGCGTTCACGGTGTCGTGCATGGCGTACGCGCCGCCACGCTCGAGGCGCGGGAACCAGTCGTCGAAGTCCTGGCGCACGCTGGCGTAGGCGTGGTCGCCGTCGATCCAGAGCATCCCGACCGGCCCGTCCACCTCCCCGACGAGGTCGTGCGAGAAGCCGACGCGCGGGTCGACGACGTCCGCGAGCCCGTAGCGCTCGAGGTTCGCGAAGTACTGCTCGCGCTGGGGCGGATCCTCGTGCGGGTCGATCGACACGACCTTGTACTGCGAGCCGGCGTCGCGCAGACCCTGGGCCAGGTACCAGGTGGAGCGCCCCTTGTAGGCGCCGATCTCGACCACGTTGCCGAGGTGGGCCGAGCGGCGGGCGAGCAGGTAGAGGAGGAGCCCTTCCCGCGGATGGATCAGCCCCTCGAGCTCTTGCCCCGTGCCGAGGTCGACGCCGAGGCGCTCCGCCTCGGCCAGGAGCGCCCGGTTGGCCGGGAAGAGCAGGTCGCTACGCATGCGGGTCAATGATGACGCGTCTCCGCGCCGAGCAGGCGCCGGACCCGCGCGCGCAGGCCCTTCGGGGCGAGCCGGCGGGCGACCGACCAGGCGCGGCTTCGCGGGAGCCAGGCACCGAGCGGCGGGCGCTCCGGCACGTCGGTGCGCGGCTCGGTGGGCGCGGGCGTCACGAGCGCGTCCTGCGCCACCCCCTTGAGCGCGACGACCGTGACACGGTCAGGCGTCTTCGCCGGCTCCGCCGGCACCCAGCACTGGTACACGGAGGTGAAGCCCGCGCGCGCCAGAAGGCTCTGGAGGGACGGAGCGGTGAGCGCGAACGCGCTCGTGTTGTCGAGCGAGCTCCAGAGCGCCTTCAGCCGCTCCTCCTGCGACGAGGACGGGTCGTGCTCGAAGAGCGTCTGCCCTTTGTAGACCTGTCCGTCGTAGGCGCGCTCCTCCTTGGCTGCGAGCGCGATCGCGGTGTCGACGACGAGCGCGCGCCGGCAGACCTCGGCCATGCGCGAGACGAACGGGAAGACGTCCTCGACGTCGAGGTGGTAGAGGATCCCGAGGCAGAGGACGACGTCGAACTCGCCGTGCCGCTCGCGGGAAAGGTCGCGGACGTCGCCCTGCTGGAAGTCGACCTCGACGCCGAGCGCACGCGCCGCGAAGCGTGCCTTCTCGAGGTTCGCCTCCCGCCCCTCGATCGCTACAACCTCGGCGCCGCGCCCCGCGAGCTCGATGGCGTACATCCCCTCGAGGCAGGCGAGGTCGAGGACGCGCAGGCCGGAGAGGTCGGGGCCGCAGAGATCGGAGACGACCTGCACGACCCGGCGGAGCTTGACCTCGTCGCCGGCGGGCTCCTCCGAGAGCGTGTAGACGCCGTCGGCGAGGCGGATGTTGTGCGCGGTCCAGGCGCCGTAGCGCTCGACGAGCGCAGCGTGCTCCTGCCGGATCGCCTCGACCTCCATCACCCTCCTCCTCCCACGAGCTTGCTGTAGAGCCGCCTCGCGAGCCGCGAGCGCTTCGCCGGACCGCGCAGCGCGTCCGGCAGCGCGCCGTGCGCGAGCCCGCGGCTCACCTGGCGCGCGCCTAGCTTGACAGGAGCGACGACGTAGGAGGCGCGGGTGCGTCGCCCCTCGGCGGGGCGCTCGTCCGCCGGCAGCGCGGCGAGCCCGGCCGCGAGGAGGGCGCGCCCGGTTGCCTTCCACGGCCGGGTGCGCCCGACCTCGAGCAGGCGCCGCGCGACGAAGGCGCGGAGCCGCTCCTCCGCGGCCGGTCCGAGCCTCAGCTTCTGTGTCGCGCAGGCGAGCAGCGTGTCGAGCTCGGCGAGCGGCGCAGGGCCCGTGTCCCAGAAGCGCGGGTCGTTGGCGAGGAGCAGGCGCAGCGCGTGGACGGGGATGTCCGGGGCGAGCGCTGTCAGGAAGCGCTCCTGGCTCGCACCGTCGACCTCCTGCTGGTAGGCGGCCTTCGTCTGGGAGAGCTGCGCGTCGTGCAGGCGGTAGACGACGAGCGGCTCGGGGACGATGCGGGCGTCCCAGCGCTCGAGGGCGAGCCTGCGCCAGAGGTCCTTGTCCTCCGCAGGGCCGGTCGCCTCGTCGTAGCCGCCGAGCGCCACCACCGGCTCGCGGCGGTACAGCGCCGCGGGATGCGCGACGTAGACCCGCATGATCAGCGTGTGGAAGAGGAACTCGGCGAAGTCGGCGATCGTCGACTCGAGCCGTCCCACCTTGGTGCCTGAGGCGTCGACGAGATCCATCCAGGAGCCGACAAGGGCGACCTGGGGCTCGGCGTCGAGAACGGCGACCTGGCGCGCGAGCCGCTCCGCGCGGCACCAGTCGTCGTGGTCAATCCTGGCGACGAGCTCGCCGCGCGCCTCCTGCAGGCCACGGTTCAGCGACGGCACCTGGCCGAGATTGCGCTCGTTGCGGAGCACGCGGATCCGCTCGTCGCCGAACGCCTCGATCGTCGCAACCGTCCCGTCGGTCGAGGCGTCGTCCACGACGAGCAGCTCGAAGTCGGCGAAGGTCTGGTCGAGGATGCTCGCGACCGCCTCGCGGACGTACGGCTCGCCGTTGTGTACGGCCAAAAGGACGGTGACGCGCGGGCTCATCGGGCGACGGCCGCGGTGCTCTCGGCGCGCCGCCGCGCGCGGCGCAGGCGTAGGAACTGGCGCGGGTCGTGCGCGAGCTGGAACCAGCGCGAGCGCTCGAAGTCGGACAGGGGCAGCGCCGCGACGACCGGAATGACGGCACGCGCAAGAAGAGGCGCGTGGGAGCGCAGCCAGTTGCGCCTCCGCGCGGCGAAGAGCCGCGGGTGGCGGCGGCGCAGGTCGGCGTAGAGCTCGTCGTGGCGCGGGATGCAGTCGGCGAGCATCCGTCCGCCGCGGCGCCGGTAACGCAGGGTGAGCTGCGGGACATAGCGGCCCTGCCAGCCGTCCTGGGCGAAGCTCATCCAGAGATCCCAGTCCTCGTAGCCCGAGCGCAGCTGCCAGCCACCGACGGCGAGGAGGGCCTCGCGGCGGACGAGCGACGCGACGGGAAGCGTGTTCAGGTGCGCGATCAGCCAGGGATCGAGGCGGCGGCCGATGCGCACCGGGAAGTCGAGCTCGCCCCAGATCTCGAGGTCGCCCCAGGCCATCGCCGCGCGCGGGTCTGCGTCGAGCGCGTCGGCGAGCGCGGTCAGGGCGCCCGGGCCGAGCGCGTCGTCGGCGTCGAGGGGCATGACGTACGGCGCGGTGGTCGCCTCGACGCCGGACATCCGCGCGGCCGACAGGCCGCCGTTCGCGCGGCGCAGGACGCGGACGCCGTCCCGCTCGACCTGGGCGAGCACCTCCTGTGTGGCCGGGTCGTCGGAGCCGTCGTCGACGACGACCAGCTCGTGCTCCTCCTGTCCGGCGAGGGAGGCGAGCGCCTCGGGAAGCGTGTCCCCGTCGTTGAAGCACGGCACCACCACGGCGACGCGGGTCATGGCGTGAGCGTACCGCCCCGGCGGAGCCGTTCCGCCTCGTCGTAGGCGGCCGCGAACGCCTCGCCGACGGCGGCGAGGCTGTAGCGCTCGCGCGCGCTGGCGGCGATCTGCGCGCGGTCGAAGCGCGCCGGCTCGGCGAGCGCCTCCTCGATCCGCGCCGCGATCGACGCGGGGTCACGCGGCTCGGCGAGCAGGCCGTCCCCCTCGCCGACCATCCCCGGGATGCCGCCCACCCGGGTCGCAACGACGGGGAGACCGCTGCCGAGCGCCTCCACGACGACGCAGGGGTTGGAGTCGTAGCGGCTTGTGAGGACGAAGAGCCCGGCGGCGCGCATTAGCTCCGCGACCTCCTCCTTGGGCCGGTGGCCGTGGAACGTGACCGTGCCGTCGAGGCCCAGCGTGTGGGCGAGCGCCTCGTAGGTGGCGCGCAGCTCCCCGTCGCCGACGACGTCGAGATGGAGGCCCGGCCGCCGCTCCTTCAGGAGGGCGACGGCCTCGAGGAGGTACTCCCAGCCCTTGGCCTCGTACATACCCCCGACGGCCAGCAGCCGCTCGCCAGCCGGAGCGCCGCCGGGATGGAAGAGCGCCTCGTCGTAGACGTTCGGAACGATTCGGAAGCGGGCTCGCGGCGCCACCTCGGCGATCCCGTCGCGCAGCGCTTCGCTCACCGGCAGGACGAGGTCCGCCCCGTGGAAGGCGAAGCGAGCGGCGCGGCGCACCACCCGGCTCAGCGTGGCGGGATCGTCCGGAAGGAACACGCTCCACTGCTCCGTCAGCACCACGGGCGTGCGCAGCAGCCGGCCGAGGACGACCGCCGGCACCCCGGCGAGGAAGAAGTGCGCGTGGATCAGGTCGGGCTTGAAGCCGCTGCGCCGCACCGCGAGCGCGGCAGCCGCGAGGTTCGAGGCGTAGCTGAGCGGCGCGGGGCTGCGCGGGTAGCGCACGCGCCAGGTCGGGAACTCCTCGCCGGCGACCTTCTCCGTGTGGATGCGCCGCACCGGCGCCCGGTCGAGGTGCACCACTGCCACCTCGGCGTGCGGCGCGACCGCGCGCGCGTGCTCGCGGACGAAGATGCCGGCGCCGGGCAGCTCCGGGGTCGGGTACGAGGCGGTGAGGAAGAGCACCCGCCTCATGCGTCGAGGAACCTCTGCGCCCAGAGCTCGACGTTGAGCGCGCGCCACAGCTCCATCCCTGCGTTCAGCTCCCCGGAGCGGTGCTTCGCGAGCCGCTGCTGCGCCGCCTGCGCGTCGACGAAGCCTCGCGCGCGGAAGCGCTGGGACGCGAACACCTCGCCCGCGAGCTCGCCGAGGCGCCCGCGCAGGAAGCGGGCCTCCGGCGTGACGAAGCCGAGCTTGTCGCGCCGCTCGCGCACCGCCGGTGGGAGCAGGTCGGAGAGCGCGCGGCGCAGCACCGACTTCGTCTCGCCGCGGCGGATCAGCTCGCCGCCGTCGAGCGAGAACGCGAGCTCGACGAGGCGATGGTCGAGGAACGGGACGCGCGCCTCGAGCGAGTGCGCCATCGAGTTCCGATCCTCGTAGCGCAACAGCTCCGGAAGACCACGGCGCTGGAGGACGAGCTGGAGCTGGCGGCGGAGCCGATCCGGGAAGGGCGAGTCGAGGCGCGTGTCGATCGGCGCCGCTCTCCGCAGCTCCGGGTGGACGAGCCCGGCCGCGCCACGGAGACGCGCCCGCGCGCCGCGGCGCACCGCCTCGGGGACGTGCGGGCTGACGAGCGCCGCCGCGGCCCAGCGCGGGCCGTTGCGTCCCGCGAAGGCGCGCAGCTCGGCCGCCGCCTCGGTGATGCGCCCGTGGCGCAGCAGATCCGAGAGGCGGTAGGCGAAGAAGCCGCGGTAGCCGGCGAGGAGCTCGTCCCCGCCCTGGCCGTCGAGCATCACGGTCAGCCCGGCCCGCTTCGCCTCGCGCATCACGTACCAGGAGGCGCAGATCGAGGTGGAGCCGAACGGCTCGCCCTGGGCCTGCACGATCGCGGGGAGGTTCTCCACCAGGTCGTCCGCGTCGAAGGAGACCCAGGAGGCCTCCGCGCCGGTGGCGTCGACGACGGCACGCGCGAACGGCCGCTCGTCGAAGCCGGCGTCGTCGAAGTAGGCGGTCACCGTCTTTTGGCGCTCGTGCCCGTGATTGGCGACCGCGACCGCGATCGAGGAGGAGTCGATCCCGCCGGAGAGGCACGTCCCGACCGGGACGTCGGCGCGCAGCTGGAGCCGCACCGCATCGAGGAAGCTCTCCCGCACCGCGGCGACCGGGTCGGCGGGCGGGTCGTGGCGCTCGAGCGTCCAGTAGCGCTCCTCCCGCCGGCCGTTCGCGTCGAAGGTGAGGGACGTCGCGGGCGGCAGGCGGCGTACGCCGGCGAAGAAGGTCTCCGTGTCGTGGTCGAGGTAGCCCTGTGCCAGGTAGTCGGCCACGGCGGCGAGGTTGGCGTCGCGCCCGCCGAGCACCCACGGCTCGCTGGCGAAGCTGAGGCGGCGCCCGTCGAGGCGGTAGTAGAAGGGCTTGACGCCGAAGCGGTCGCGCGAGGCGAAGAGGGTGCGCCGCTCCGCGTCCCAGATCGCGAAGGCCCACATCCCGTTGAAGCGCTCGACGCAGGCGGGGCCCCACTCCCGATAGCCGGCAAGGAGCACCTCGGTGTCGGTCTGCGTGCGGAAAACGTGCCCGTGCGCGGCGAGCTCGTCGCGGAGCTCGAGGTAGTTGTAGATCTCCCCGTTGAAGATCAGCTGGAGCTGGCCGTCAGCGCTCGCGAACGGCTCGAGGCCCGCCGCTGAGAGGTCGATGATGGCGAGCCGGAGGTGGCCCAGGCAGACACCGTCGTCGGCGAAGACGCCCCGTCCGTCAGGGCCGCGGTGGGCGAGCCGGTCGAGCATCGTCTCGACCGCGGGCCGGTCAGCGGGCCGGTCGAGCTCGACGATGCCGCAGATCCCGCACACCTAGGCGGCCCTCCGCGGACGCTTGCCGGCGAGGGCGTACGCCGCGCCGAGGCTGCGATTGACGAGCCGCTGCGCCGGGCCCGACCTGACGTAGCGCGAGACGAGGAGCGGCGAGAGGAGCCGTCCCCCGTGGCGCCTGCTGACGCGCAGCCGCTCCGGCCAGAACGCATCCTCGAGCGCGCGGCTCTTCGCCAGGTCGTGCGTGCGCTGCACCGACCAGACCGCGTCGACGCGCTGCACGGGAAGCACCTTGCCGATGCGCAGCCAGAGGTCGTAGTCCATCGTCAGCTGGAGGCTCTCGTCGAGCGGCCCCGCCTGCTCGAGCGCGGCGCGGGTGAAGAAGACCGACGGGGAGTAGATCCCGCAGCCCTCGTTCAGCTCCGTCCAGAGGTCGAAGGCGGGCCGGGAGCGGATCCGCCGCGGGTTCACGCCGTCGTCGTTCACGCGGGTCACGTCCGCGTAGACGAGGCCCGCGCCGGACTCCTGCAGCGCGGCGACACCCTGCTCGACCGCGTCGGGGAGATAGGCGTCGTCGGCGTTCAGCCAGCCGAGGATCTCACCGCGCGCGCGGGCGAAGCCCTTGTTCAGCGCGTGCGACTGGCCGCGATCGGGCTCGGAGACCCAGTCGACTCCCTCCGCCTCGCGCAGGATGTCGAGTGTCTCGTCGGTCGAGCCGCCGTCCATGACGATGTGCTCGAGCGGGGCGTAGGCCTGGGCGCGGACGCTCGCGAGCGCCTCGCGGAGGTAGCGGCCTTGGTTCAGGGACGGCGTGACGATGCTGACGAGCGGGCGCTCGTCGCGACGTCTCATGCCACCGCGGCAGCCGGCGCCTCGGCCGGCGCGGGCGCGTCCAGGCCGAGCAGCTGGTCGTAGAGCCGCTCCACCGCGTGCGCGTTGATCGCCGGGTCGAACTTCTCGCGTGCGTGCTCCGCGGCTGCCGCGCCGAGGCGCTGCCGGAGGTCGGCGTCGCCGACGAGCAGGCGCAGCGCATCCGCGAGGGCCGTCGGGCTCGCGTCCTCGAGCAGGAGTCCCGTCTTGCCGGGGAGCAGGACACCGGCGCCGCTCTCCGACCCGGACGCCACGACCGGCTTGCCGTAGGTCGCAGCCTCGAGAACGGGGCGACCGAGGCCGACGCCCTGGTTCGGGAACGTGACGATGTCGAGCGCGTTGTAGATCTCCCCGGTCTCCGCGGTGAAGGGCAGGAACGAGAAGTGATCGCCGAGGCCCTTCTCCGCCACCAGGTCCTTGATGGCCGACTCCTCGTCGGTCAGCAGGTTGGTGATCGCGAGCGCCCGGCCGCGCATCGTCTTGAAGTACTCCGGCGGACGGACGCCGCCGCCCATGATCACGAAGTGCGCCGGGACGCCCTCGGCGACCAGGATCTCGGCGGCCGACACGAGCTCCTGCCAGCCCTTCTGGCGGCGGACGAAGCCGGCGAAGCCGATCGCGACCTTGTCCTCCGGGAGGCCGAGCGCCGCCTTGCCACGCTCGCTCTGGGGCTGCGGCGGGCGCACCGAGTTGTGGACGATCTCGAGCGGCAGCTTGATCGGGAAGCGGGCGGCGACGTCGCGGTCGATCGCGATCGCCGCGTCGCCGAAGCGGCCCATGAAGGAGGCGATGAGGCGGCTGCGCCGGTCGCGGCCCTCTCCTGCGAGGGCGGAGCGCAGGTGCCAGACGATCTTCGCGCCGTGCTTGCGCGCCACCCAGGCGGCAGCGAGGAGCGGCGAGTCGTTGAGGTGGACGAGCGGAAAGCGGTGCTCGCGCACGAGCTTGTCGAGCTGCTTGACGTGCGCCGGGAGGGAGGCGATCTCACGACCCAGCACGAGCCAGCGCAGCCCCTCGTAGGGCGAGTCCCAGGCGTGGGCGAAGATCGAGACCTCGCCCGTGTGGACGATCGCGCCGGCGTCCGCGAACAGGTCGGCCGCGGGCCCCTCCGGGCAGAAGACGTGCGGCTCGAAGCGCGGATCGAGGTGGCGGATGAGCTGCGCGAGCGAGGAGGGCGCACCGCCGAGCTGCGGGCGGTGGTGGACGTAGAGGATCGGGATCCGCCCGGTCTGCGGGAGGATCTCCTCGTAGATCGCCTCGATCCGGCGGGCGTTGCGGGCCGGGTCGAAGTTCTCCTCGGCGTGGGCGCGGGCCATGCGGCCGAGCTCCTGCCGGCCGGGCGCGTCCTGGAGCAGCGTCGCGACCGCGTCGGCGATCGAGTCGACGCCGTAGTCGGAGACGAGCACGCCCGTCTCGCCCGGGACGACCACGCCACCGCCGGAGCGCGAACCCGACGCGACCACCGGGACGCCGCTCGCCGCAGCCTCGATGACCGGGCGGCCGAGCTCCGGCCCCTGCGACGGCGCGACGACCACGTCGGAGGCCTGGTAGAGGTTGGTCGTGTCCTGCGTGAACGGTATGAAGCGCACCACGTCGTCGAGGTCGAGCTCGCGGACGAGGTCCTTCGCCTCCGACTCGTAGTCGCGGGTCAGGTCGGCGAGCTGCAGCGAGCGGCCGACGACGGTGCGGAAGAACTCCTGGCCGCGGACGGCGCCGCCGACGACGAGATAGCTCGCCTCGACGCCGCGCTCGCGCAGGCGTCCGGCCGCCTCGATGAACTCGCGGAAGCCCTTGGACGGGTAGATGAAGCCGAAGAAGGAGACGACCGGCAGGTCCTGCGGCAGGCCCAGCACCTCGCGAGCGGCTGCGCGGTCGCCGGGCCGGAAGCGCGTGAGGTCGACCGAGTTCGGCACGACCGTGGAGCCGACGCCGAAGACCTCCGAGACGTCGCGGTTGATCGCGATCGAGGTCGTCGCGAGCCGCTGGATCGCACGGCGGATCAGCCCCGAGCGGCGATCCCTCCCCTCACCCGGGAGCGCCGAGCGCAGGTGCCAGACGACCGGCAGCCCTTCGCGACGGGCGAGCCAGGCGGCGGGGATGAGCGGCGAGTCGTTGAAGTGGACGAGCTCGAAGCGGTTGGCGCGCAGCACGTGGCGGAACTGCCGCGCGTGCGAGGGGAGGCGGACGAGCTCGCGCGCGAAGAGCAGCCAGCGCCGGCCGCGGTAGGTGGAGGCCCAGATGTGCGTGAAGCCAGCGACCGCACCGGTGTGGACGATGGCGCCGGCTTCGCCGAAGAGCTCCGCCGCCGGGCCGGGCGGACAGTAGACGTGGGGCTCGAAGCGCTCGCGATCCAGCTCGCGGATCAGGTACGACAGCGACTCCGGGGCGCCGCCGAGCTCGGAGCGGTGGTGCACGAAGAGCACCGGGATGGGCCGTCGCGAGGCGGGCACTTGCCTATCCTAACGACGTGGCGGCGCCGCTCACCCGGTGTGCAGCACTCGCGAACATGCTGCTAACACGCCCTTCACGGTCTGCTCCCAGGTGAAGCGCCCCGCCTGCGCACGAGCCTTCGCGCCGAGCTCCTCCCGCAACTGCACGTCGCCCGCGACACGCTGCAGCGCGGCGGCGAAGCCAGCGACGTCGTCTGGCTCGAGCAGGATCCCGGCGTCGCCGACGACCTCGGGGAGCGACGTCCTGTTCGAAGCGATCACTGGCGTGCCGCAGGCGAGCGCCTCCGCGGCCTGGAGGCCGAAGCCCTCGTAGAGGGACGGGTCGACGTAGGCGAGCGCGCCCTGGTAGAGGGCGACGAGCGCCGGGCCGCTCTGGAAGCCGAGCCAGTCGATCGAGTCCGCCACGCCGAGCTCGCGCGCCCGCGCCTCGAGCGCGGGACGCTCAGCGCGGATCGGCCCCGCGACGACGAGACGCGGCCGCTCCCCTTCCATCGCCGCGTAGGCGTCGACGACGACCGCCGAGTTGTCGCGCGGGTCGTCCGAGGCGATGTGCAGCAGGAACGTGCGCTCGCCCGCGCCCGGGACGAACTCCTCCGACACGCCCGAGTACACGACGGTCGCGGCGCAGAGCGGAGCGATGTCGCGGGCGGTCGACTCGGACGCCGCAAGCACGACCGCGGCGCGCCGCAGCGCGAGCGAGAAGAGGAGCAGCGTCGAGCGATCGACCAGCCGCTGGCGCAACGAGACGCCGACCTCGCGGCTCCGCAGCGCGCGATAGCGCGGGTGCTCGAAGATGTACACGACCTCGCGCGGCCCCCAGAGCGCCGCGCGCTCGCTCAGCGTGATGACCACGTCGAGGCCGAGCTTGCGCGCGTGGGCCGGACGGCGGAGCTGCTCCCACACGACCATCGGCCGCGTCGGGACCGTGTGGTAGCGCCACCCCGGCATGGCCGGCAGGGAATCCTCGTCGGGATCCTGCGGGACGAAGACGTCCAGGTCGGGGATCAGCTCGTGCGCGGCCGCCGCGCGCAGGAACTCCCGCTGGAAGCGCGCGACCCCCTTGCCCGCAGCGGTCAGCGAGGTCGCGTCGAAGCCGATCCGGGTCACGCGCGCTGGCCGAGCGCCTGGGCCGCGTGCTCCTCGATCCAGGAGAGGAGGTCGTCGAGCCCTGCGTCGAGGCCGATCTCGGGCATCCAGCCGAGGTCCGTCGCGGCGCGGGCGCAGTCGGCGACGAAGACGAGCTGGTCGCCGGGACGCGACTCGGCGAACGCGACGTCGATCTCCTCCCCGCGCCAGGCCGCGAGCCGCTGGAGGAGCTCGAGCAGCGAGAGCGTGTTCGCCGGCCCGCCGCCGACGTTGTACGCGCGGCCGGCGAGGGCCTCCGCCCGCTCGGCGGCGAGGACGTAGAGCCGGACGAGATCGTCCACGTGCAGGAGGTCGCGCACCTGCTTTCCGTTCCCGTAGACCGTGAGCGGCCGCCCCTGCCGCGCCGCAAGCGCGAACCAGGCGACCCAGCCCTGGTCCTCGACGCCGAACTGGCGCGGCCCGTAGATGCAGGACTGGCGCAGCGACAGCGAGCGCAGGCCATAGATCCGTGCGTAGTCGAGCGCGTAGAGGTCGGCCGCCGCCTTCGAGCAGCCGTAGGGCGAGTGCGGGTCGACCGGCGCGGCCTCGCTGACGCCGGCGGGTGCGTCGAGGTCGGCGTAGCGGAGCTCCTGCTCGGCGATCGTATGCCGCTCGAGCTGCCCGTAGACCTTGTTGGTCGAGACGTTGAGGAACGCCGCCTCCGGCGCCAGGCGCCGCGTCGCCTCGAGCAGGTTGAAGGAGCCGAGGACGTTCACCTCGTGGTCGTCGCGCGGATCGGCGATCGAGGTCGTGACGGCGACCTGGCCCGCAAGATGGAGGACGACGTCGATCGGCCCGTGCGCGGTGAAGGCGGAGTCGACGTCTCCGGCGTTGCGGACGTCCGCCTCGACGAGCTCGAAGCCGTCCTGGCCGAGCTCCTCCCGCAGCCAGCGCAGGTTGAGCGGCGCGCTCGGGCGCGACAGGTTGTCGAGGACGACCACGCGCTCGCCGCGACCCACGAGCGTCCGCACCGTATTCGAGCCGATGAAGCCCGCGCCACCGGTGACGAGCCATGTCCTCCGCGCCATGGGCGCGAGGCTACCTCATCACCCTCCACAGCTTGCCGACGTAGCGGCCGGGATGGAACCGCCAGGCGTGGTGATGACGCCACGTCCGCCAGCTGAAGCGGGCGGTGAACGCCCAGGCGCCGAGGCGCTCCGACGAGCGGTACGGAACGCGCCAGAGGTAGCGGTAGTCGCCCCGGCGGCGGTGGCTCCAGATGAGCTGCTCCGGATGGTCGTCCGCGGTCTCCCAGCCGCCGTACTTGCGGACGTCGTTCACGACTGGGTCGGCGACGCGCTTGTAGAAGTGGATGTTGAGCAGCGTCTGGTTGGGCCGGAAGAGCGGGCAGTCGCGGATGATCGGGTTCTCCTGGTAGGCGATCCCGCGGTTCAGCTTCTCCACCTCGCCGGCCGAGAAGCCGAGGTTGCGGCCGGCGACCGAGTCCTCGTACATCGGGACGACGACCTCGTCGTAGAACGAGCCGCTCGTCCGGAAGCCGATGATCCCCCCGGCGATCGCCTCGCGCTCGGCGACCTCGTCCCCGATCCCGTACAGCTCGAAGTAGTCGGACGGGATCATCGGGCGCACCCGATGCCCCTGCCCGACGACGAAGTAGCCGCGCTCGGCCACCTGCTGCAGCGGCTCGGCGAGGCTGCGCAGGACGGTCGCGCCGGCATCGAGCCAGAAGAGGACGTCGGCCTCGAGGTGGGTGAAGATCCAGGTGCGCCAGGTGAAGCCCTGCGACCAGTGCGGGACGAACTCGGGCACCGTGCGCAGCTCGACGCCGCGGATCGCTCCCACCAGCTGGCGCTGGCGCGGGCTGAGGCCGAGGTCGTAGGCGACGATCCCGTCGAAGTCACGCGCGTTGGCATGGACGGAGCCGAGGAGGTTCAGGAGGTGCCAGCCGTACCGCTCGTCCGCGCCGGAGACGAAGAGCGTCGTCATCGAGCGGCCAGCCTACTGACGAGTCCGGCGACCGCAGCCGCCCACGCCTCGGGCGTGTGGCCGGCGGCAAGCTCGCGCGAGCGGAGACCGGCGGCGGCGCGCCAGTCCGCGTCCGCGACGACGCGGGCGAGCGCGGCCCGCAACGCATCCGGGTCGCCGGCGGGGACGCGGTAGCCGTTGGCGCCGTCCTCGACGAGGTCGTGCGCGGCCCCCACCGCGTCGGTCGCGACAAGCGGCAGGCCCGCGGCCGCGGCTTCGTTCAGCACCATCCCCCACGGCTCCGAGCGCGAGGGCAGCACGAAGGCGTCGGCGCGCGCGTACCACGCCGCGAGCTCGTCCTGGGAGAGCTGCCCGAGGAAGCGGACGGTCGCCGGCGCGGCGGCGCGCAGGCGCTCCTCCTCCGGGCCCGAGCCGGCGATCGCGACGTCCGCGTCGAGGCCGGCGACCGCCTCGAGGAGGACGTCGAGGCCCTTCTCCGGGACGAGCCGGGCGACGCTCAGGAGGAGCGGGCGCTCACGCGGCGGCTCGGTCGCTCGCAGCTCCGCGACGCGGTCGCGGAAGCGGGCCAGGTCGACGGCGTTCGGGGCAAGGACGATCCGCTCCGACGGCACGCCGAGCTCCAGCAGGTAGGCGGACGAGGCCTGGCCCGGGACGAGGCAGGCGGCACAACCGCGCAGGAAGCGCAGCTTGAGGCGCCGCGCAAGCCCGCTTCCCCCGCGCGTGTCGGCGGGCGTGCTCTCGACCCAGACGATCGCCGGGACGCCGTGGCGGCGCGCCCAGCGAAGCGCCTGCCAGAAGGCGGGCTGGTTCCAGCCACCGAGGACGACGGCGTCGGGTCGTGCGCGCTCGAGGGCCCGGCCGACGCCGCGGCTCGCGACGAGCCACACGCCGCGCCGGGTCAGCCCGTGTCCGCGCAGGACGGTGTGCGCGAAGCGCAGCTCCTCGTCGTCGAGCCGGTAGGAGCGCCGCGGATCGCTCGCCGCGAGGAAGAGCACCATCAGGTCGACGCGCTCGGCCAGCGCCGCGAAGAGCGGCGCGCGGAACGGCGCCGGCACCTCGGTGAGAAGCGCCACGCGCGCGCTCACGCGCCGGCCTCCGCGTAGAGCTCGAGGATGCGTGCCGCCATCGCCCGCGCGGAGAACTCCGCCTCGACCCGCCGCCGCCCCGCCTCGCCGAGGCGTTGCGCCCGCTCGCGATCCGCCAGCAGGTCGCGCAGCGCCGCGGTCAGCGCGGCCACGTCCCCCGGCGGAACGAGGATGCCCGTGTCCGGCGCCACAACCTCGGGCGTCCCGCCGACCGCGGTCGCGACGACCGGCGTCCCCTGCGCCATCGCCTCGAGGATCGTCATCGGCAGCCCTTCGACGCTCGAGGGCAGGACGAAGACGTCGAGTGCCGCGAGCAGCCCGTCGACGTCGGGGCGGTAGCCCGTGAAGAGGACGCGGTCGCGGATGCCGAGGCGGTCCGCCTCCTCCTCGAGCCCGCGCCGGAAGGCGCCGCCCTGCTCGATGTCGTCGCCGACGAGCACCGCCCAGACTCCGTCGAGGTCGGCGACCGCGCGGAGCAGCTCGCGCTGGCCCTTCACCGCGCAGAGGCGGGCGACCTCGCCGACGAGCGGCGCGCCGTCAGGCACCTCCTCGGGGCGCTCCGCCTGCGCGGAGGCGCGGTCGAGGCCGTTGTGCACCGTGACGAGGCGCTCCGTCGGATAGCCCTGCGCGACGAGGCTCTTCCGGGTGGCGTCCGAGACGGCCACGATCCGGAAGCAGAGCCGCGCCGTCAGGTTGTCAAGCCGGATCTGGAGGCCCCGTCCCGCACCGGAGCGGAACGCGTTGTCGATGTGGATGTGCGCGAGGACGGCTGCGCCGACGAGCCTCCCGGCGAGGCGCCCGAGGACGTTGACCGCGAAGTGCCCGTGCGTGTGCACGAGCTCGGTGCCGCGCAACGCGCGGCGCAGACGCAGGAGCGACGCGACGCTGAGCGCCCCGCCGAGCGGGACGACCTCGACGGGGAAGCCGTCCGCGCGCACCTGCTCGACGAACGGGCCGGCGGTCGGTGAGACGAAGCGCACCTCGTGGCCCGCCTCGCGGGCCGCGCGGGCGAGCGCGAGGGCGACGAGCTGCCCGCCGGCGACCTCCCCGCCGATGACGAGGTGCGTGACCCTCACGGCCGCTTCGGCCGCGTGCAGACGGCCACGAGCTCCGTCGCCCGCTCGAGCTCGGCCGCCTCGATCACCACGTCGTCCGCCGTCGCCTCGGCCATCGTCGCCGTCCCGGTCAGCACCGAGGCACGGCGCAGGACGGCACTGCGCTTCCGCAGGCCAAACACGTCGAGCCGCTGCAGCACCCGGTGGCGGCGCGTCTGGAGGCGGCGCTGGCCGAAGAGCTCCACGCCGTCGAAGCTCCCGTGGAGGAGCGCCTCGAAGTCGGCGCGTGCGTACTCCACGTGGTGGAACGGGTTGTCGGGGCTGTGCGTCGTCCGCGCGACCTGCGGCGTCGAGACGACGAGGGTGCCGCCCGGGCGGAGGACGCGACCGAGCTCGGCGAGCACCGCCTCGGGAGCGGGCACGTGCTCGATCACCTCGAACGCGCAGACGGCGTCGAAGCTCGCGTCCGGAAGATCGAGCGCGGCGAGGTCCATGACCCGGAACTCGACGGTCTCGCTCCCGTAGCGCTCGCGCGCGTAGGCGATCGCGTCCTCGCTGAGATCGACGCCGAGGACGTCCTCCGCGAGCGTGCCGATGAAGTGGGAGCCGTAGCCCACCCCGCAGCCGGCGTCGAGGACCGTCCTGCCGCGGCACCAGCGTGCCGCGAAGTCGTAGCGCTTGAGATGGAGCGCCACGATGCCCGGCTCGGTCTCGTCCGGGACGATGCGTTCTGGGTGAGTCAAGGCCACTATCCTTGCACGGTCGTGCCGACGGTCTCCCCGCAGAACCGCCTGGAACGCGTCGTCCCTGCGCTCCTCGGACTCACAGTGCTCGCCTTCGCGGCCGGCTCCAGCTCGGTCGACGCGGTGACCCGGCTCGCCCATGGCGCGCGCTGGGCGGCGCTCTTCGCGCTCTTCGTCGCCACGGCCGTGTGGGCCGGCTGGCGCACCCGGACGCTAGCGCTGCCCGTCGCGGCGATCGTCGCGTCGGTCGCCGTCGTCGGCCTGGCGCTCCTCTCGACGCTCTGGTCCGTGGCGCCGCGGCTGACCTTCGAGCGCGCGGTCTCGCTCGGGCTGCTCCTCGCGACGGCCGGGCTGCTCGCCGCGGCGGCGCGCGAGCGACCGGGGCGGGCGCGACTCGTCCTCGGAGGACTGCTCGGCGGGATGGCGGCGGTCGGGCTCGCCGGGCTCGTCGTCCTCGCCTTCGCCCACGACAGCGCCGTGGAGCGCGCGAGCATCGAGACGCCGGCACGCTTCCGCGGGCTCGGACAGAACCCGAACACCGCCGCGCTGCTCTTCGCGGTCGGCGTTCCGCTCGCCATCTGGGCGCTTCTCGCCGCCCGTGGGCGCGCCTACCGCGTGCTCACGGCAGGGCTCATCCTGCTGCTCGTCGGCTCGATCGTCGCCTCGGGATCGCGCGCGTCGCTGCTCGCCGCCGCGTGCGGGGCGCTCGTCCCCGCGGTCGTCGCGCCGGGGCGCGGGAGGGGACGCCTCCTCGCCGCCGTCGCGGTCGGAGCCGCGGCGGTCGCCTGCGCGCTCCTCCAGCAGCTTCCGGACGCCGTCGCGATCAGGCCGTCCGCTCCGTCGGCGCACTCCGGCAAGCCAGCGCCGCCGCCTCGCTACCTGGACGCCGAGTCGTCCTACCCGCTCGGCGCCGACGTCGGCGGGCCCCTGCCGGGCGGCGGCCAGCCGACGGTGCGGCGCTCCTTCCTCTCGTCCAGCGGTCGCGTCCAAGCCTGGGAGGGCGCCCTCCGGCAGGCGGCGCAGCGCCCGCTCCTCGGCTACGGGTTCGGCACCGAGACCCGCGTCTTCGTCGACCGCTACTACGGCTTCGTCGCGGGTCTGCCGGAGAGCTCGTACATCGGGATGGCGCTCCAGCTCGGTGTCGTCGGCGTGCTGGCGCTGCTCGCTCTCGTGGCGGTGCTCGCCCTGCCCGCGCGGCGCGTGCTCGGCGGCCCGCAGCGCACGATCGTGGCCGCCTGTCTCGGCGCGGTGCTCGCCGGACTCGTCCTCGCGGGGGCGCAGTCCTACCTCTACTCCGTCGGCAACATCGGTGCCGCCACGTTCTGGATCTGCGCGTTCCTCCTGACGGCGGTCGTCGATGAGTAAGCCGCGCCTCCTCGTCTTCAACCAGTACTACTGGCCCGGCCTCGAGGCGACGGCGCACCTGCTCTCGGAGCTCTGCGCCGCGCTCACCGAGGAGTACGACATCACCGTCGTGACCGGCCGCCTGCTCGTCCACGCGCCCGACCCGGAGCGCGTCACCCACGACGGCGTCGACATCATCCGGGTGCGCTCGACCGCCTACGACCGGCGCCGGCTCCTGCCACGGGCGATCAACTACCTCACGTACATGCTGGAGTCGCTCCGGGTCGGCCTCGCCGCGCCGAAGCCGGACATCGTCCTCTGCATGACCGATCCGCCGGTGATCGCGAACATCGCCCTCGTGGTGGCGCGCCGCTTCCGGGCGCCGCTCGTCGTCATCAGCCAGGACGTCTTCCCGGAGGTCGCCGTGGAGGTGAAGCGGCTCGAGAGCCGGCCGCTGATCGCGATCCTCCGGGCGCTGATCGGCTTCTACCTGCGCCGCGCCGACCAAGTCGTCGCGATCGGCGAGACGATGCGCCGCCGCCTCGAGGCGAAGGGCGCCCGGCCGGAGCGGATCGAGGTCATCCCGAACTGGGTCGACACGAGCGCCATCGAGCCCTCTCCGCGCGACAACGCGTGGGCGCGCGAGCAGGAGCTCGTCGACCGCTTCGTCGTCATGCACTCGGGCAACATCGGCCACGCCCAGGATCTCGACGCGCTCGTCCGCTCCACCACCTTCCTGCGCGACCTGGACGACCTCGCGGTCGTCGTCATCGGCGGTGGCGCACGGCTCGCCGAGCTCGAGGCCCTGACCGAGCTGCTGGAGACGGACAAGGTGCGCTTCCTCGGCTACCAGCCCCGCGACACGCTGTCGCTGTCGCTCTCGGCGGCGCGCCTGCACTTCGTCGGGCTCTCGCGCGGGCTCTCCGGCTACGTCGTCCCGAGCCGGCTGTACGGGATCCTCGCGGCGGGACGGCCCGTCCTCGTCTCGGCCGATGCGGACAGCGAGACGGCGCTCGTCGTCGAGACGGTGGGCTGCGGGATCGTCGTGCCGCCGGGGCGGCCGGAGCTCGTCGCGAAGTCGCTCCGCGACGCCCACGACGGTGTCTACGACCTGGACGAGATGGGCCGGCGCGGACGGGAGTACGTCCAGCGCGAGGCGGATCGCAGCGTCGCGATCGAGCGCTACCGGAAGGTGCTCGGTGACCTCGCGGCGCGCTAAGGCGGTCGGCGCGGCGCTCGTGGCCGCCGTCCTCCTGGTTGCGGTCGCGCACCTCGAGGACAGCCACCAGGCGACTACACAGGAGCGTGGGATGCGCCACGTCATGGCGCTCGTCGGTCCGCTCGAGGGGCCGTCCCTGTCCGGCTACCGGCAGCTCCCCGGCATGGACTGCCTCACCTACCGGCGCGGGACGAACGTGTTCGCCCTCGAGCTCTGCACGGATGGGGAGGGCCGCGTCGTCGAGGCGATCGACCGGCGCACCGAGACGCGGCACATCTGGAGCCTGCGCTTCGACCCGGGCGAGTCGGACGTGCGCGTCGATGAGGCGCAGGTGCAGCGGCTGCTGCGGAAGATGGGCGCGTAGCATCGTGCTCGTGATCGTCGAGACCGTCTTCTGGGCCTCGCTCGCGGCGCTCGTCTGGACGCACGTGGGCTATCCGCTCGCGGCGGCCGGCGCGGCGCGGCTGCGCGGGCGGCATGTCCGTCTCGACGAGGCGTTCGAGCCGACCGTCACCGTGATCGTGGCGGCCTACAACGAGGAGGCCGTCATCGAGCGGCGGCTCGAGAACCTCCTCGCGCTCGAGTATCCGGCGGAGAAGCTCGAGCTCGTCGTCGCCTCGGACGCCTCGAGCGACCGCACCGACGAGCTCGTGGAGCGGTTCGCTCCGCGGGTGCGGCTCATCCGCTGCCCGCGCGGCGGCAAGGTGGCCGCGCAGAACCACGTGGTGCCGCAGACGAGCGGGGAGGTGCTCGCCTTCTGCGACGGCAACGGCACGTGGGCACCGGACGCGCTGCGCAAGCTCGTGCGCAACTTCGCCGACCCGGAGGTCGCCTACGCGTGCGGGCAGCTCCGCTACGAGCGGGCGGACGGGTCGAACCGCGAGGGGGCGTACTGGCGCTACGAGCTGTGGCTGCGGCGGTCGGAGTCCCGGCTCGACTCGGTGACCGGCGGGAACGGGGCGATCTACGCGGTGCGGCGCGGCGACTACGTCGATGTCGACTCGCGCTTCGGCCACGACCTGTCCTTTCCGTACCTGATGGTGCAGCGCGGCCGGCGGGCGGTCTACGAGCCGGAGGCGCTCGCCTTCGAGAAGCCGACGCCGACGAACGAGACGGAGTACCGGCGCAAGGTGCGCATGTTCGAGCACTGCTGGCTGATCGTCGGGCGCGGGCGGATGCTGCGGAGGCTGCGTCCGGTGTACCTCACGGAGATCGTGTCGCACCGGCACCTGCGCTACGCGAGCGGGCTGCTCCATCTCGCGTTGCTCGGGTCGTCGTTGGCGCTCGTTCGCGAAGGGCTCCTGCACCAGGTCGCGACGGGGGTTCAGCTCGGCGTGCTCGCGGCAGCGCTCGCCGGCGTCGGGATCGCGCGCTACTACGTGCTCGTCTCCGCGGCGACCGTCGTTGCGCTGTGGAATGCGCTGCGCCGCGGGGTGCCCGCGACGTGGGACGCGGCGGAGGGGACGCGCTGAACCGGGCGCTCGACGTCGCGCTCGCCGGTGCGGGGCTCGTCGTCGCGGCGCCGTTCGTCGCGCTCTCGGCGCTCGCGGTCAAGCTGGAGGATCGCGGGCCTGTCCTGTACCGCCAGACGAGGGTCGGGAAGGACGGGGTCGACTTCGAGCTCCTCAAGCTGCGCACGATGATCGTGGGTGCGGAGACGGTCGGCGCGGGGTTTGCGGTGGACAAGGGCGACGCGCGGATCACCCGGGCGGGCCGCGTGCTGCGGCGTCTCTCCCTCGACGAGCTGCCGCAGCTCTGGAACGTGGTCCGCGGGGACATGTCCCTGATCGGCCCGCGGCCGACGCTCCGCTACCAGGTGGAGCGGTACGACGAACGGCAGCGGCGGCGGCTCGAGGTGAAGCCGGGGATCACCGGCTGGGCGCAGATCCACGGGCGCGCCACGCTCTCGTGGCCGGAGCGCATCGAGCTGGACGTCTGGTACGTCGAGCACCGCTCCGCGCTCGTCGACCTGAAGATCTTGTTGCGCACGCCCTTCTCGCTCTTCGGCGGCACGTACAAGGGCGCGACCGGCGGCTGGAAGGGCTAGCTCCGGCGACCGCCCGGCCATGCCCCTTTCCGCGCTGTCCCGTGCGGCCAAACCCGCGACGAGACACGCACAAAACTGCAACAACGGCTTCGAATTGCCTGGCGCCGAGCCAGGTGCCCCCAAACGTCGGGGACAGACCCGGGTCTGTCCCCGGTGTTCGCGAAGTGCAACGAAACTGCTACTGCTCCGACGGCTAGAGGACGGAGCGCATCAGCTCCGCCAGCTCGCGCACGCGCGCCTGACGGTCGACGCGGGCGCGCTGCTCCGCCGTGAGCGTGAGCGACTCGAGAGAGGAGGCCCGCCAGCGCGCGTGCAGGTCACGCAGCGCCGCCGCAAGGCCGTCCACGTCCTCCGGAGCTACGACCGGGCCGGCGCCGAGGTCGCGCAGAAGCGCCGCGGCCGCGCCCTCCGGCGGCACAGCTCCCAGAATCGGCCGCTCGGCCGCGAGGTACTCGAACACCTTCCCGGAGAGGACCCCCTTCCCGCGACCGCCCGCCTCGGGGATGAGCAGGAGCAACGCCTCCGAGTCGCGCTGCAGCTCGAGCGACCGGCGACGCGGCACGTACGGGACGAGCTCCACCTGCGCGCCGAGCCCCTCGCCCTCGAGCCACTCCCTGTCCGCGGCACGGAAGTCCCCGACGAACCGGACGACGACGTCGTCGAGCCCGCTCCGCTTCAGCGCGGACAGGAACGGCCGCGGGTCGCGCTTGCCGAAGAACGACCCCGTGTGCGTGATCCGGAACCGCTCGCCGCGCGTGTACTCGAGCCCGGCGAAGTCGTCGAAGTCGGAGCCGTTCGCGATCGTCACCACGCGTCCGCGCGGATGCAGCGCCTCCGTCTCGGCAGCAATCGCCTCCGACACGCACGCGATCGCGTCCGCCCGCCGCGCGACCACCCGTGCCACTCCGCGCTGGCCCAGCTCCTTGGCGCGCACGAGGCGACTCTCGGCCCGCATATGTGGGTGCGCGACGAGCGAGTCGCGGAGATCCGCCACCCAGCGCGCCCCCGTCGCGCGGCGCACGGCCGCGCCGACGAGGTGCACCGATCCCGGCGGCGAGGTCGTCAGCACGACGTCGATCCGCTCCTTGCGGACGAGCCGGATCGCCGCCGGAACGGCCGTCGCGAGCCAGGTCGCGTTCTCGTCCGGGACGATGAGCCGCCGGGAGAAGAGCGACGCCTCGCGGCGCAGCCGGTCGAGGCCGCTGCGTCCGTGCAGCTCCTCCGCCCGCTTGCGCCCAGCCGGGCCGACGTAGCGTGCGCGATGCACCTGCGCCCGCTCCGGCAGCGCGAGCTCATCGTCGCGGTGCACCCACTTCGAGTCGTCCGGCGCGAGGACGTGCGTCTCGATCCCGAGCTCCGGAAGATGCGTCGCCAGCTTGAGCGGCCGCTGCACCCCTCCTCCGCCCGCGGGCGGGAAGTACCACGTGACGATCAGCGCCTTCACCGACCGGATCCTGGCAGGCGATAGAGGCGGTAGCGCCGGTCCGCATAGAGGGGCCGGAGCGCCGGCTTGCGCTCGCCGCCGGTGACGACGAGCCAGTGCGCGCCGAAGCGCCGCGGGATCGCGAGGTCACCCGTCCGCAGGAAGCGCACGACGGCGCGCTCCCGCTCGTACGGACGGTTCTCGCCGCTGTCCGCCACGTGCGCGGGCGGCGCGGCGGCCACGTAGACCGGGGCGTACGCGGCGATGCGGTAGCTCGTCTCGAGATCGGCGAAGACGACCGACCCGCGCGGCACCCGGGTGCGCAGCGCCTCGACGAGCCCCGGCGTGAGCGCGCGCCGATCGGTCGGCGCGTTCGTGCTCCAGCGCGCGAGCCCGTGCACGCTCGCCGGGAGGAGGAACACAACCGTTGCGACGAGCGCCGCCGCACCCGGCCGCTCGAACGGGTCGCGCGTCCCCGCGAGCGTGGCGAGCAGCAGCCCCGCCGCCCCGGCGAGGAGCGCGAACCACGCGACGACGCCCGGCTCCTGCAGCCCCGGCACGCCGGAGAAGTCCCCCGGCCAGGCCAGCTCGAGCGCGACCCCCGCAACGAGCGCGAGAGGCACGACCGCCCAGCGCAGCCCGCGGGCGAGCACGCTCATCCCCCCGGCAAGCGCGAAGGCGAGCGGCAGGAAGCTCGCGAGCCGCCGCGACTGCGAGAGCGACACGCCGTCGGTCACGAGCGTGAAGAGCTGCGGGACGAGGAGGAGCCCGAGCACCGCGACCGTCCCGCCCACGACGAACGCGGCCCAGCGACGGCGCAGCGCCAGGCAGGCGAGCGGGACGAGGGCGAGCGCCCCGACCGCGATCGCCCCGCTCCGTACGATCGCCGCCGCGTCCAGCCGCGCGTGCGTGCAGCTGCCGACGATCCACTCCGCGTAGTGCGTGCACGCACGCGTGCGCTCGTCTGTCCCCGGCTTGTACGAGACCGTGTCGCGGATGATCGGGTACAGCCACCCGATCACCCCCGCCGCCGGCACGGCGACGAGCAGCAGTCCCTTCGTCCCGACGACGAGGTCGCGCCGCCCCGCAAGCGCCCGCGCGACCACGAAGCCGCCGAGCGGAACGAGCAGGAAGAGGACGTAGGTCGGGTGCACGAAGGCGAGGCTCATCGCCGCGAGCGCCAGCAGAACGCCGGTGCCGCGGCGCGGCACCTCCACGAAGCCGAAGAAGAGCGCGATCGTCGCGACCGCGAGAAGCTGCCGGGACGCCGTCGCCGGCAGCGCGAGCGCGACGTAGGAGCCGCCGTGCCCCGGCGCGAGCGCGAAGAGGGTCGCCTGCACCGCGGCCACCCCCGCGCCGAGCCAGGCCGAGCGGAACACCGCCACCCCCGCCTCGTGCGCGATCAGCACGGCCAGTGGAGCGAGCACCGCCTGCTCGTGTGCGACCACGCTCGCCGGGTCGACGCCGGAAAGGCGCGCAATCGCACCAAGGACGCCATGCCAGAGCGGGAACGCATAGCCCGGGTGGAGGCTCCCGTCCGCGAACTCGTTGACGCGGTGCAAGGTGAGGTGCGGAAAGTCGAGCAGCTTGCGAATGCGCCCGAGGTGGAAGAGCGCGTCGCCGGCCAGCACCCCGGAGACGGCCCAGAGCAGCCAGCCAAGGACGACCCCGGAGCCGGCGACCCACCACGACCCGGCGACGCGCTGCGCCGGTCGCGCCCGGGCGGCGAACGGCAGCGCGAGCGGCGCGACGAGCGCGTAGAGCACGAGCGCCAGGGTGAAGGAGCGATGCAACGCGATCGCCACCGCCAGCGCCGGGGCGAACAGCCCGACCGACGCGGCGAGCGTCGCCGAGGCGGAGCGCCACCCGAGCGCGCGCGCCGCGATCCTCCCCGGAACGAGGAACAGGATCGTCGCCGCCGCAAGCCTGAAGTACAGCCCCGCGCCCGTTTCCGGCAGGAGCCGCGCCACGCCCAGCTCGAGCAGCGCGCCGAGCGCGACGAGGACTTCGAGCGCGAGCGTCATCGTGGCGTCGCGAGGAGCTCGGTGACGGTGCCGCCCTCGAGCCAGCCGGCGCCTTCGCGGTACATCCGCCCGCGCGCCCCGCGGAACGCGAGCCCGCGCAGCCGCAACGACCGGGCGAGGAGCCGCCGCGCCCGCTCCGCCTGCGCCTCACCTCGGTGCTTCGCGAAGAAGCGCAGGTGCCCGCGGAGCTGCTCCTGGAAGAGCCGCCCGCCGTGCGAGGCGCCACCGACGTGCGTGACCTCCGCCGCCGGGGTGAACCAGGTCTCCCAGCCCGCCTCGCGCAGCCGGTAGGCGAGGTCGACCTCCTCGCTAAAGAGGAAGAACGCCTCGTCGAGCCCGCCGATCGCGTCGAGCGCCTCCTTGCGCGCGAGGAGCGCCGCGCCCATGACCCACTCCACCTGCCGCTCCTCGTCGTGGTCGAAGCTGCCCGCGTAGAAGCCGTTCCACAGGTCCGAGTGCGGCCAGATCTTGCGGAGGAACAGGTACTCCGTCGCCAGCCGCCACAGCGTCGGGAAGCCGCGCACCGAGCGCTGGAGCGACCCGTCCGGGTTGCGGAGCAGCGGCCCGACGAGCGCCGCCTGCGGATGCGCGTCGAGGAAGGCGGCGAGCTGCGCAACCGCGTCGTCGACCGCCCAGGCATCGGCGTTCAGCAGGAAGACGTAGTCGCCGCTCGCGCGAGCGATGCCCGCGTTCCAGCCGGCGCCAAGCCCGCGATTCTCCTGCTCGAGGACGATCGCGTCCGGAAAGCGCTTCGCCACGAGCGCGAGCGTGTCGTCGGTCGAGCCGTTGTCCACGACGATGCACTCGAGCCCGCGCACCGAGGCGAGGCAGGGCTCGATCCACGGCATCGCGTTGTAGGTGCAGACGACGACGGAGACGGAGGAGGAGCTAGCCATCGGGCGCTGGCTCCGTGGTTCGCCCGTGGCGGCCGATCGCCTCCCACAGGAGGATCGCCGCCCCCGGCAGCGCGAGCGCGATCGTCACGAGGAAGAAGACGAAGCCGGTCGCGAAGCCCTTGCTCGCGCTCACGCCGAGCTGGCCGAGGAAGCTGACGAAGAAGGTCTCCCGCACGGCGAGCCCGTTGATCGTGAACGGGACGAGCATGACGAGGAAGAGCAGCGGCCCCATCACGTAGTAGGGCCGCGGAGAAAGGTGCACTCCGACGGCGAGCCCGGCGAGCCAGATCGAGAGGACGCGCACCGACTGCACCGCCAGCGTGAGCGCGAACACGCCGAAGAGGAGGCGCACATTGTCGCGATAAGCGTGGATCCCCAGGTAGGCGTTGCGCAGTGGCTTGTCGACGCGCAGCTTCCTCAGGAGCGGCTCGAAGCGGGCGAGGTGGCGCGCCGCGGTCCGCGAGAAGAGCGCCACGCCGAGGGCGATCGTCGCGAGGACGAAGACGCCCTCCACCCACAGGTAGGCGCCGACGTCGTAGCGTCCGAGCGCGAGGACGAAGCCGATCGCCGCGAGCGTCAGCGTCGCCGCGCCGCCGAGCGCCCGCTCGAGGAGGACGGTGCCCGCGATCGGCCCGCCGTTCCCCGGATGGCGGCGCGACGTCTCGAAGATCCGCATCGCGTCGCCGCCGATCGAGGTCGGCAGCACCTGTCCCGCGGCATACGACGTGTAGTAGGCGCGGACGAGCCAGCGCTGGCGCTCGTGGATCCCCCGGGCACGCAGGAGCCAGCGCCAGCGCATCGCCATCGGGTAGACGCTGATCGCGTTGATCGCGAACGCGGCGAAGAGGTAGGCGAGGTTCGCGTTCGCGAGGTAGTGCGCCGTACGGCGGAGGTCGATCTTCCAGACGAGGTAGGCGACGCAGAGGCCGGTGACGACGAGCGTCCCGGTCAGGCGGACGGAGCGCTTCCTCATGCGGTGAGCCGCGCGTGGACGCGGTGCAGCGCGTCGACGACGTCAGCGATGTCCCGCTCGCTGTGGGCGGGCGAGAGCGGCAGGGAGAGGATCTGCTCGCCCGCGCGCGCCGCCTCGGGCAATGGGGCCTGCTCGGGGAAGCGCTGCCGGTACCAGGTGAGGAGGTGCACCGGCAGGAAGTGGATCGAGGTCGAGATGTTCTCCTCCGCGAGCAGGCGCATGTAGTCGTCGCGGGTGCCGCCCGCGCGGGCGGGGTCGACGCGGACGACGTAGAGGTGCAGCGCGTGCGTGTCGCGCGGGTCGCGGGCGAGCGCGTCGATGCCGTCGAGGTCGGCGACCGCGGCGTCGTAGGTCGCGAACTGCTGCTCGCGGATCCGCGCGTGCTCGTCGAGGCGGTCGAGCTGGACGAGCGCGATCGCCGCCAGCACGTCGGAGAGGTTCGTCTTGTAGCCCGGCACCGCGAGGTCGTAGCGCGAGCCATGGCCGCGCCGCATCAGCCGGAGGTCCTCCACCGCCTCGGCGACGTCGTCGCGATTGGTCGCGAGGAGCCCGCCCTCGCCGGCGGCGACGTTCTTCGTCGCGTACAGCGAGAAGCAGGTCACGTCCGAGATGGCGCCGATCTTCCTGTCGCGGTAGCGGGACTCGAAGGCGTGCGCAGCGTCCTCGACGATCGGGACGCCGAGGGCGAGGAGCGGGTCGAGGTCGGCGGGCTGGCCGTAGAGGTGGACGGGGAGGAGCGCTTTCGTGCGGGGCGTGACGGCTGCGGCGACCTGCTCCGGGTCGATGTTGAGGTCAGCGGGGCGGACGTCGACGAAGACGGGCGTCGCGCCGGTGTGGACGATGACGTTCGCGGTCGCGGGCCAGGTGAGGGGTGTCGTGATCACCTCGTCGCCGGCGCCGATGCCGAGCGCGACGAGCGCGAGGTGCATCGCTGCGGTCGCGGAGGAGAGCGCGAGGACGTGGGTCGCGCCGAAGTAGTCGGCCGCGCGACGCTCGAGCTCGGCGGCGCGGGGGCCGGTCGTGAGCCAGCCGGAGCGCATCGTCTCGGCGACGGCGGCGATCTCCTCCTCGCCGATCGCCGGAGGCTGGAAGCCGAGCATCGTGGCCCGCCGCTCGTCCGTCCTCTCCACGCGCAACAGCCTAACGGGGCGCCGGCGTCGCTTCGCGGCTCAGCGCCAGCACGATCCCGGAGCAGAGGAGCCCGGCGAACAGCAGCGCGACGGCGAAGGCTCCGAGCTCGACCGGGAGGACGGCCCGCTTCGGGATCCGGATCCACTCGGCGCCGACGATCGCGGACCGCCGCTGCCCCGGCCCGTCGAAGAACTCATTGTTGTCGCCCTTGAAGCTGTACCGCCCGCGCCGCACCTCGGCGATGCGGTGCAGGACCAGCCCGCGATCCTTCGGGTCGCGGTACAGCACGACGTCGTCGACGCGGTACGTCCCGTGCGGCCAGGTGAGGACGAGGTCGCCGGCCCGGATCCGCGGCTCCATCGACATGCCTGCCATGCGCACCGAGTGCACCGGCGCGAGCAGGAGAAACGCCGCGCACGCGAGCAGCGGGACACCGCCGAGCACCGCGAGGACGACGCCCCGCCTGCGCCGCCGCGCCATCAGCCGGCGACCGCCTCCACGGGGTCGACGACGAAGCGGATCGTCGCGACTGCAGCAGCGGCCCGCGCGAGCGCTTCCTCCCGCGACTGGCCCACGGCCAGCACCGCTCCGGCGCGATCCGCCCCCACCCGAAGCGCCCCGAACCGGTGTCCCGCGCGGCGGTACATCCGCACCCGCGCGACGCCCGGGAGCGCCTCCGCGTCCGCCACGCCCTCGACGGCGCGCAGCTCCCCGATCGGCGGGACGAGGAAGCGCGTGACGCCGCCCCCCACCGCGACCGGCTCGAAGAGCGGCACCTCCTCGCCGAGCGCAGCCGCCACGGTCATCGCGTTCAGCGGCGCGCCCGTCACGGCTTCGACGAGCTCTGCGTCGTGGCCGCCGCCGAGCCGGGCGGCGAGCTCCACGACCCGCGGGCCGTCCGCGCCCACCACGATCTGCGTGTACGCGGGCCCGTCCACGACGCCGAGTGCCGCAGCCGCCGCCGCGGCCAGCTCCGCCGCCTCGGCTGCGTGCGGGGACGGATACACGTGCGCGAGCGCCACGCCGAAGGCATCTTCCCCGCGCTCGCGATCGGTCACCGCGAGCGGAACGAACCGTCCGCGCTGCGAGAAGGAGACCACCGTCACCTCCTGTCCCTCGACGAGCTCCTCGACGATGACCGATCCGCCTCGAGAGGCCTCGCGCGCAACCTCGAGCGCGCCGGCGAGCTCCTCCTCGCGCCGCACCACTGTGAGCCCGCGCTGACCCTGGCGATCGGGCGCCTTCACGACGCAGGGCAGCCCCACCGCCCGGAGCGCTGCGCCCGGATCCTCCGCCTGACCGAGCGCCGCCCAGCGCGGCTGCGCGACGCCCGCCTCGGCGAAACGAACGCGCTGCCGCTGCTTCGAGGTCGCAAGCTGCGCCGTCTGCGGCGCCAGCGGATGCGGGAGCTCGAGCTTCGACGCAACCCTCGCGGCGATCGCAACGGGCCAGTCGATCCCGGGCGCGACGATCCCGTCGACGCCTTCCGCGCGGGCGAGCTGCTCGATCGCGAGCTCGTCCTCGGTGGAGACGAGCGCCCGCCGATCCGCCAGCGAGAAGCCGATCGCCGCCGGGTCGCGGTCGAGCGCGATCACCGTGACGTCGGGACGCGCGGACGCAGCCTCGAGCAGCCCGAGCTGCGCGGGCCCCGCGCCTAGGACGAGGAGACGCTTCGTTCCCGCTGCAGGACCGACTGCCACCAGGCCTCATTCTCCCGGTACCAGCGGACCGTGCGCTCGAGCCCCTCGTCGAAGCTCGTGCGGGCGCGCCAGCCGGTGAGCTGCTCCATCTTGTCGGTCGTCCCGATGTGACGGTCGACCTGGCCTGGCCGCTCGTCGACGTAGCGCTTGAGCGAGGCCGGCTTGCCGAGCGCCTCCAGCACCTGGGTCGCGACGTCGTCGACGGAGATGTCGATCCCGGTCGCGACGTTCAGCACCTCGCCGGCAACGTTCTCGAGCGGCGCGGCGATGATCGCGGCGATCGCCTCGGCGTCGTCCTCGACGAAGAGCCAGTCGCGGGAGGCGTGGCCGTCCCCGTGGATCGTCAGCGGCTCGTCGCGCAGCGCCTGGGTGATGAAGCGCGGGATGGCCTTCTCCGGGTGCTGGCGGGCGCCGTAGTTGTTGAACGGCCGGACGATGACGATCGGCAGCTCGTACGTGTACCAGTACGAGTAGGCGAGCCGGTCGGCGCCGGCCTTCGTCGCGGCGTACGGCGAGCAGGGGTTGAGCGGGTGCTCCTCGTCCATCGGGGCACGCTCGGCCGTGCCGTACACCTCCGAGGAGGAGATGAGGATGAAGCGCTCCACCGGCGTCTCGCGGATCGCGTCGAGGAGGATCTGCGTCCCCTCCACGTTCGTCGTCACGAACTCGGAGGCGCCCTCGCGGATCGACTTCTCGACGTGCGACTCGGCGGCCGCGTTGACGATCACGTCCACGTTCGCGACGAGCTCGCGCATCAGCGTCGCGTCGCGGATGTCGCCGTGGACGAAGGAGAGCCGCTCGTGCGACATGACGTCGGCGAGGTTGTCCATGTTCCCGGCGTAGGTGAGCGCGTCGAGCGAGACGACCTGGTGGTCAGTCGCGTCGAGGAGATGGCGGATGAACGCCGAGGGGATGAACCCGGCGCCGCCGGTCACCAGAACGCGCTTCGACACCTAGATCTCCTTCTCGACGATGTAGAGGGGGCGGCCTTCGACGTCGCGTTGGATCCGGGCGAGGTACTCGCCGATGATCGCGAGGATGAACCCCTGGACGCCGAGCACGAAGACTATGCCAACCCCGGCGAAGAGCGGTCCGGGGAAGTTCTGCTGGTCGATCCAGAAGGCGACGGCGTAGATCCCGAGGCCGGTTGCGAGGGCGCCGCAGAAGAGGCCCATCGTCACGCCGATCCATTGGATCGGCTGCGGCCAGAAGCCGGCGAGGACGTGGAGCGCGAGCCGGGTGAGGCGCAGCGGCGAGTAGCGAGAGTGGTCGGCACGGGCGGTGTGCGCGACGTCGATCTCGACGACCGAGGCGCCGCGCGAGAGGACGAGCGCCTTCGTGAACTTCTGCTTCCCAATCGCGCCGAGCAGGGGGATGATCGCGTCGCGGCGGTAGGCGTTGAAGGCGCAGCCGAAGTCGCTGATGTCGGCGCCGGTGAAGCGGCGCAGCATCCCGTTGATGAGCCGGGAGGGGAGCGTCCGCCCCCAGGAGTCGTGGCGGGCGCGGCGCTTGCCGCTTGCGACGTCGACGCCGGCGTGCACCGCTGCGACGAGCTTGGGGATGTCCTCCGGCTGGTTCTGGAGGTCGGAGTCCATCGTGACGATCACCTCGCCGCGGGCCCGCGCCAAGCCGGCATGCATCGCGGGGTGCTGGCCCGCGTTGCGCTTGAGCTTCACGAGCCGCACGCGCGGGTCGTCGCCGCGCAGGGCGACGAGCTCGTCGAAGCTCCCGTCGGTGGAGCCGTCGTCGACGTAGACGAGCTCGAACGGCTCGCCGGTCTCCTTCAGTGCGGCGAGCGCGCGGCGGTGGAGCTCCGCGAGCGACGCCCGCTCGTTGAAGACCGTGACGACGACGGAGATGCCCGGCGCGGCGGCCTCGTCCGGCTCGACGCCCGTGGGGGCCGGGACGATCTCAGGACGCGCCATCCACACGCAGCGTACTACGGGAAAACTGGGTCTGACCCTGTAAAGCTTTACGGGGTCAGACCCAGTTAAGGAAGTGTTAGGGCTAGGCCGCGGCTTCGACGGCGAGCTCGGGGCTCCGCTCCCGCTGCTTGCCGGGGAGGAAGAGCGCCGCAACGGCGCCGCCGGCGACGACCGCAGCACCGACCCAGAGCGCCGGCGTGAGCCCGTCGACGAACACCTCGCTCGCGCCCGGGCCGCTCCCGTAGCCGCCGTAGCGGGAGAAGATCGAGGCCAGCACCGCGACGCCAAACACGCCGCCGAGCTCGCGGATCGCGTTGTTGGCACCGGAGGCCTGGCCCTCCTCCTCCTTGCGCACCGAGCTCAGCACGACGTTCGCGACGGGCGCGAAGAAGAGCGCCATCCCCGTCCCCGAGAGGATGAAGGGGAAGACGAGCGACGAGTACGGCGCCGTCGCCGAGTCGACCGACGCGATCAGCGCGAGACCGATCGCCTGCAGCGTGAGCCCGATCGCCATCAGCGGCTTGCCACCGATCTTGTCCGAGAGCGCACCCGCCGGCGGGGCGATGAAGAGCGGCATGATCGTCCACGGCAGCACGCGCAGCCCGGACTGCAGCGGCGAGAAGCCCTGCACCGTCTGGAAGAACTGCGTGAGCAGGAAGATCGAGCCGAACATCCCGAAGAACATCAGCAGTGACGCGACGTTGGCCGCCGCGAAGGCGCGGTTGCGGAAGAAGCGCATCGGCAGCATCGGCTCGGGCGTCCGCAGCTCCCAGGCGACGAACGCGACGAGCAGGAGCGCACCGATGAGGAGCGTGCCGACGATCTCCGGGCTCGACCAGCCCTGGCCGTTGCCGCGGACGAGGCCCCAGACGATGCCGAGCAGACCAACGCTGACGAGGCCGAGACCCGTGAGGTCGAGGCGGCTCGAGGGGCCGTGGCTCTCCCGTAGGCGCAGGAAGGCGAGCGGCGCGAGGACGAGTCCGATCGGAACGTTGAGCCAGAAGATCCAGTGCCAGTTGAGGCCGTTCACGACGGCGCCGCCGACGACCGGGCCGAGCGCGACGGCGAGGCCGCCGATCCCGCCCCAGGCGCCGAGCGCGACACCGCGCTTCTCCGGCGGCACGGCCGCGCTGAGGAGCGTCAGCGTGAGGGGCGTGATGATCGCCCCGCCGAGCCCCTGCACCGCGCGGGCGGCGATCAGCGTGTTGATGTCCGGCGCAAGCGCGGCGGCCGCGGATGCGACGGTGAAGATCCCGAGGCCGATCGCGAAGGTCAGCCGTCGCCCGATCCGGTCGCCGATGGCCGCGCCTGTGAGGAGCAGCACGGCGAAGGTCAGGGTGTAGGCGTTGACCGTCCACTCGATGCCCTCGATGCCCGCGCCGAGGTCGAGGCGGATCCGCGGGATCGCGGTCGAGACGACGAGGTTGTCGAGCGTGACCATGAAGAGTGCGATCGAGGTGATCGCGAACGTCCAGCCGGTTCTCCTGCTTTCCACCTTCAGCCTCCTTTACTAGTTAGCGATCACTTACTTGGGGTCGAAATAGAGAGCGTGCTACTGCGTGTGCGGCGAGAAGCACTCCGTCGTCAGACGGCGCGCCCAGCCCGCGTCGAGCGACGGGATGTCCATCGCGGCCATCACGTTGAGAAGCATCCCGAACGCGAAGAACCGCCGTACGTCTGCGTCGGAGGCGCCCGAGACGCGCTCGGCGTACTCGTAGAGGTCGCCGTAGCCGCGCTGCACGGCCTTGCGGATGTCCTCGTCGTCGCACGCCGCGTAGGCATGGAGCTGCGCGAGGAGTCGCGTGCGGTCGCCGAGCATCCGCATGACGTAGGCCTTGCCGATCGCGTCGAGCGCCTCTTCGCGCGGGACGCCGGCAGCGGCCTCCTGGAAGAGCTCGAGCGTCTCGGCGAAGCAGCGCTCCACGGCGGCGACGAAGATCTGCTTCTTCGTGCCGAACAGGCGGAAGAGGTAGGGCTGCGAGAGACCGACGCGCTGGGCGATGCGCTCGATGGAGGTGCCGTGGAGGCCACTCTGCGCGAACTCGATCACGGCCGCGTCGAGGATCTCGTCGCGCCGCTCCTCTGCGCTCTTGCGCTCGGTGTCGACCGGGGTCATGGCGGGCATGTTAGTGAACGCTTACTTCCATGTCAAACCGCCAGAATGGGGAACCGTGCCGACTGCCACGATCGCGCCGTCGTACACCCTCCTCGGCAAGCTCCAGCGCGGGCTCGGCGCCGGCTACCTCGAGGCTCTACGGATCGACCGCGACGCCGCACACGAGCTGCTCCTCGCCTGCCTTGCGGAGGATCCACGCCGCGATCCGCGCACCGAGTCACGCGGCCGCTACTACGGCGAGCTCTGCCGCGAGACGCGCGTCGACCTCGCGGAGCTCGCAGCGCTCGTCGAGGCTGCCGACGCGTACCCCGCGACCCGGCGGCTCGTGCTCGAGACGGTCGGCTGGCTCGCCTGGCGGGGCATCGCAGGCCCGATCGCCATGCTCCGCGGCTACGTCCTCGGCGGCGGCGAGGAGGCCGCGCTCGCCGCGTCGTTTTTGTGGGAGCCGAGAGCTGCCGTCGGCCTGCACGAGACGCTGCTCGCCCGCTACGGGTCGCAGGAAGCCGTGGACGCCGCCGCGCGCCCGGCCCTCCCCGACGAGGAGGCGGCGCCTGAGCCAGAGCCCGACGGCGAGCCGCTGGCGCTCGTCGAGGCGCTCGCGGTCGCCCTCGAGCGCGACGAGTGCGTCTGCGCCCTGAGCCGGGCGGTCGCGCGCACCGCCGGAGATCCGCTGGCGCTCCTCGAGCGTGCCTTCCGCCAGACGTCCCGCTCGTCCTGCCGGGTGACGATTGCGCGGGAGCTCGCGCGCTCGAGCGACACCTTTCCGGCCCGTGCTGCGGAGTCGCTGTGGGACGCCGAGCCGCAGGTGGTCGCCGCCGCCGCATCGGTCGTCAACCTCGACGCACCGGGGGCGCGGGGGCGGCTCGAAGCGCTTGCGCGGGACGGCCTCGAGCCCGCCCGGATGCGACTCGCCCCGCCCCAGGCCTGACAGCCGAGGCGGCCGCTAGGGTCGGCGCGTGCGACCCCCCGCTCTGCTCGTCGTTGTCGTTGCCCTCTCGCTCCTGCTCGTGCCGCTCGCCGCCGCCGCGACCGAGCGCGACGCCGCGCTCCCCTCGGCGACGACGGACGCGGCGACGAGCGTCACGGCGACGGGCGCCAAGCTCAACGGCCGCTCGACGCTGAACTGCTCCGGGAGCCGTGGCTTCAAGCTCGCCTATCCGGACCACGTCGCGAGCCTCTCCGGCGCCGCGGGCAGCGGCACGTCGGCCTTCGCCCTCACCGTGACCAGCCTCCAGCCCGGCACCGCGTACGCCTACACGGCCTTCGCGACCGACTGCGGCGGGACCGCGACGGGCAACCCGGTGCAGTTCACGACGCTCGCCCGGGTGAGCCTGACGATCAGCGGCTCCGGCAAGGTCACCGGCGGGATCTCGTGCACCGCCTCCTGCAGCGCGGACGTGAAGAACGGCCAGCAGATCTCCCTCACGGCGACGCCGAGCGCCGGCTCGAAGTTCGTCTCCTGGGGCGGTCAGTGCGCAGGACAGACCCAGACCTGCTCCGTCTCGCCGACGGGCACCGCGTCGATCTCGGTCACCTTCGGAGCGGTTCGCACCTTGACCGTGACCAAGAGCGGCGACGGGACAGGGACGGTCTCGACCGCCGCCGGAGAGATCGCGTGCGGCTCCACCTGCGCCGCCAGCTTCACGGCGGGCGCGAGCGTCGTCCTCACCGCCACCCCGAGCAGCGACTCGGTCTTCGGCGGCTGGAGCGGCGGCTGCACCGGCACCGCCCTCACGTGCACCGTCGCGCTCGCGAGCGACCAGATGGTCACCGCCACGTTCGCGAAGGCGAAGAAGCTCTCGGTGGGTATCCACGGTCGCGGCACGGTCACGAGCTCACCGGCGGGCCTCACGTGCACGACGGCGTGCACGGCCCTCGTCGCGCCCTCGACGGTCGTGACGCTGAGCGCGGTGGCCGAGCCCGGCTGGCGCTTCGTCGGCTGGAGCGGCGGCCCCTGCACCGGCACCGCCCCGTGCCCGGTCACGATGACGGCTGACACGACCGTCTCGGCGGAGTTCCGGCCCTTCTTCATGCTCCGCGTCATCGGCGTCGGCGGTCACGGGGTGGTGCGCAGCGCGCCGAACGGGATCCTGTGCGGCAAGTTCTGTACGAAGGCGTTCCTGCAGGGAGCGGTCGTGACGCTTCGCGCGCAGGCCGCGGCGGGGTACCGCTTCGTCGGCTGGGCCGGCGACTGCCACGGTGCGAAGGGCTGCCGGGTGACGATGTCCCGCGCCCGGGACGTGGTCGCGCTCTACGCCAAGAGGTGACGCAGCGCCTCGGCGACGCGATCCTGCTCGTCGTCCGTGAGCTCGCTGTGGAACGGCAGCGCGAGCGCCCGCTCGTAGGCCTGCCGCGCCCCTGAGAACTCGCCCTGGTGGCGGTAGGCCGACAGGAGCGGGAGCGAGTACGTCCCGATCTGGCACTCGATGTCCTGCGCGCGGAGGCCCGCCATCACGTCGTCGCGGCGATCGACCTGCACGACGTAGGCCTGCCAGCCGTGGCGGTCGCCCTCGTCGACCCGCGGGACGGTGACGGGGAGGTCGGCGAAGCGCTCCGCGTAGCCGCGGGCGAGGCGCTCGCGCGTCGCGAGAAGCTCGTCGAGGCGGTGCACCTGCGGGATCCCGATGGCGCAATTCACGTCGGCGATCCGGTAGTTGAGACCCGCGACGGGCATGTCCGCATAGCCCGGTGGCTGCCAGCCGTGATGACGGAGCTGGCGCACCGCATCCGCGAGCTCGGGCCGGTTCGTCGTGACCGCCCCGCCCTCTCCGGTCGTGACGACCTTGCGCGGGTGGAACGAGAAGCAGGCGAGCTCGCCGAGGCTCCCGCACGGACGGCTGCCGCGGTGGGCGCCGAGGGCGCCCGCGGCGTCCTCGAGGAGCGGCACCTCCGGCAACTCCTCGACGCGGACCGGCCGGCCGAAGAGGTGCACCGCGACGATCGCCTTGGTGCGCGGCGTGACCGCGGCGCGCGCGAGCTCCGGGTCGATGTTCATCGTGACCGGGTCGACGTCGACGAGAACGGGCGTCGCGCCGGCGAGGACGACGACGTTCGCCGTCGCGGGGAAGGTGTAGGCGGGGACGAGCACCTCGTCGCCAGGCCCGATCCCGAGCGCGAGCACCGCGAGGTGGAGCGCCGCTGTCCCCGACGAGACGGCGACGGCGTCGGAGCAGCCGGTCGCACCGGCGAGCAGCTGCTCGAACTCGGCCACCTTGGGCCCCATCGTCAGCTGGCCCGAGTGGAACACCTCGACGAGCGCGGCGAGCTCCTCGGCGCCGACGTCCGGCTTGGCCAGGCGGATGGTCGTCACGCGGCCGTGGCGGCGAGCTGCTCGCGGTGCCAGGCGATCGTCCGCTCGAGCCCGTCGTCGAGGTCGACCGCCGCGCCAAAGCCGAGCAGCTCCCGCGCCTTCTCGACGTTCGGGATGCGCAGCTCCACGTCCACGTAGTTGCGCGGGACGAAGACGATCTCCCCGGGGCAGCCGGAGATCCGCTTGATGCGCTGCGCCAGGTCGAAGATCGTGACGGCCGAGCGCGCGTTGCCGACGTTGAAGGACTGCCCTACCGCCTCGTCGCGCTCGAGGCAGAGGAGGAGGCACTCGACCATGTCGTCGACGTAGCACCAGGCGCGGATCTGGGAGCCGTCGCCGTGGATCTCGAGGTCGCGCCCGGCGAGGGCGTCCTCGGTGAACTTGCGGATCGCGCCGCCGCCGACCTGTCCCGGCCCGTAGACGTTGAACGGCCGGACCGTGACCGCGGGGACGGCGTACTCGTCGTGGTAGGCGTGGGCCATGTGCTCGCCGGCGAGCTTCGAGACGGCGTACGTCCAGCGCGCCTCGCCGACGGAGCCGGTGGTCGTGACGGCGCCTTCCTGGACGTTGTAGGCGTGCGTCCCGAAGACCTCGCTCGTCGAGAACTCGATGAGGCGCTCGACGCCGACCTTGTGGGCCGCCTCGAGGACGTTGTACGTCCCGATCAGGTTGACCTTCATCGTCAGCACCGGGTTGTTGATGACCGTGTCGACGCCGGCGATTGCGGCGCAGTGGACGATGTGCGAGACGCCGTCGGCCGCGCGCAGGACGGCGTCCGCGTCGAGCACGTCGGCCTGGACGAAGGTCAGGTTCGGGTGGCCGGAGAGCTCGGAGCCGCTCAGCGTGTCGCGGTGGAGGTTGTCGAGCGCGATGATCTCGTTCGCGTCGATGAGCCGGCGGATCAGGGTGGTGGCGATGAAGCCGGCGCCGCCGGTGACGAGAATCTTCTTTCCCTGGAGGGCCACGACTGGGGCGAGTCTATCGGGGGTACCTTGAGCAGGATGCGCAAGCTGCTCCTCCTCGGGCTCCTGCTCTGTGCCGCACCGGCCACGGCGGCGAGCGGCGGGACGTCGCTGCAGATCGCGGTCTGGCCGCAGGGCGCCGAGGGACAGCCGCATCTCTGGACGCTGCGTTGTGCGCCCGCGCGCGGAACGCTGCCGCACCCGGGGACGGCGTGCCAGCGGCTCGCGCGGCTCTCCGCCCCGTTCGCGCCCGTCCCGCCCGGGAGCGTCTGCACGATGATCTACGGCGGCCCGCAGCGTGCTCGCGTGACGGGAACGTTCCGCGGCCACCGGGTGCGGACGACCTTCAACCGCGGCAACGGCTGCGAGGTCGCCCGGTGGAACCGTCTCGCATTCCTCTTCCCCTGACCCGCCGTAAGATCGGCTTCCTATGGATCCGCGGCTGCCCGTCTACCTGCGCCTCGCCGAGCTGAGCGACGAGCGCTTCGTCGACTGGGTCTACCGCGTCGCGCTCCAGCGGGAGCCGGACGAGGACGGGCGCGAGTCGGCGCTCGCGCGCCTGCGTGCGCGCCAGCTCTCCCGGCCGGGGCTGATCGCGGAGCTCGTCGCGAGCGAGGACTTCGCCGCGACGCGCGCGCTTGACGACGCGGTCGCCGCGGCGGCGCGGGCGCGGCGGGAGGGCGAGCGGCTGCGCGAGCTGACCGGCCCTGCGGAGCTGGACGAGCGGGTCATCGAGCTGCCGTGGGTGCTGTCGCGCTACCACGAGGACGAGCACGTCCTCGACGTGGGGTACGCGTTCGCCGAGCCGGCGTACCTCCTCGGCCTGCTCGAGCTCGGGGCTGATCGCCTCGTCGGCGCCGACCTCGCCGAGCCGTTCCCGCTCGAAGGGATGGAGACGGTACGCGCGGACATCCGCTCGCTGCCGTTCAAGAACGAGTCGTTCGACCTCGCCTTCTGCGTCTCGACGATCGAGCACGTCGGCAAGGACAACAGCGGCTACGGCGTCCGCGCGCTGAGCCGCGGCGGGACGGAGAGCGGCCTGCGCGAGCTGCGCCGCGTCCTCACCGATCGCGCCCGGCTGCTGATCTCCGTGCCGACCGGAGCCGAGGAGGATCACGGCTGGTTCGTCCAGCACACGCCAGCGGGCTGGCTCGAGCTCTTCGGGCACGCGGGCTTCCACGTGCCGGAGCACGAGGTGTACGCGGTGGACGCCGCGGGCTGGCGGCCCGTCCCGGACGAGTCCGTGACGGGCCTTGCTTACGGGGAGCGGGGCAAGGCCGCGTCAGCCGTGCTGTGCGCGGAGCTGCACGTCAACGCAGACGTCGGCCCGTCGCTTCGCGAGCGCGTGCGCGGGCTCACGCACCGCTCGTAGCCGCGTTCCACTCCTCGAACGGCACGTCGCGGACGTGTGTCGCGACGAACCACTCGTGACCCTCGGGGTCGCGCGCGCTGAAGCTCCGATCGCCGTACGCCTTGTCGGTCGGCTCGTCCGTGATCTCGGCGCCGGCCGCGCGTGCGCGCTCGTAGATCGCGTCGACGTCGTCCACGTAGACGTGGGTTCCCTGCGTCGAGCCGCCGAGCTGCGCGGGCGTGCGGTAGTCGTCGCCGGGGTCACCCATCATCACGACGGCGTCGCCCAGCCGCGCCTCGGCATGGCTGACGAAGCCTTCCGGGCCGGTGTAGCGGACGGTCTCCTCGAAGCCGAACGCCTCGTGCAGGAACCGAAGCGCCGCGTCGACGTCGGCGTAGTAGAGATAGGGCGTGATCGTTTGCATGGCTCCTCCTAGCGTGTCTTGCGGCGGCGGCGGATCTCGACGTCAAGCGCGTCGAGGCGATTCGTCCAGAACGTGCGGTAGCGCTCGAGCCAGGCGTCGAGCTCGGCGAGGGGGGCGGGATCGAGCGAGTACAGCCGGCGCTGGCCCTCGCCTCGGACGCGGACGAGACCGTGCTCGCGCAGCACACGGAGGTGGCGCGAGACGCCAGGGCGGCTGGTGTCGAACTGGGCCGCGAGCTCGCCGGCGCTGTGCTCCCCTTCGGCGAGGAGCTCGACGATGCGGAGGCGTGTCGGGTCGGCGAGGGCGTGGGCTGCCTTCATCGCGCCTCCAATGGAAGACGAGCGAGGGATCGCGTCCAGAAGCCCAGCGCCGCCATCCCACGCGGCGCTGAGACGCCCACGTGGTCGACGACGAGAACCGTGCCGCCGTCCACCTCCGTGAGCTCGAACCGGACGATGGAGGCAGGCTCCTCGTCCGTACGCCAGTCCAGCTCGAGGAGGTGCGGCGGGTCCTCGCTGAGAACCGTTCCGAGCGGCTGGCCGAGCCAGCGTGCGACCGAGTCCGGCTCGGTCAGGGCGGCCCATACCTCGGCCGGCGAAGCGAGGTAGCGCCGGGTAACGCGGAGCGAGCACTCCTCCATGGCGTTAGTGTAACTGGTGTGTTACGTAACTGTCAAGTTACGCGCTTGCCGTCGCCGAGGATGAAGAATCCACCTTCGGTCGTGCGCACGTCGACCGCCCAGCCGAGCTCGGCGAGCTGACGCTGCAGGGTCGACGAGTCGTAGTAGCGCTTGACGATCTCGAACTCGCGTCCGTCGTTGAGCTGCCGGCGAGCGACGTCGCCGTCGAGCTCGACGGTGCTCCAGCTCATCGACGGAGGCTGCGTGTCGACGAAGAAGACACGCCCACCTGGGACGAGCGCACGGTCGACGAGCTGCCAGAACTCGGCGAAGCGGGGCACCGGGACGTGCGAGAGCCAGAAGCCGAAGAAGCACACGTCGTAACGGCGCGGGGGCTCCCACTCGAAGATGTCCGCGGACACGAGCTCGACCCCGTCGCCGACCCGTGTCCGGTTCAGCTCGAGCGCTTCCGGCGCCGCGTCGACCGCCGTCAGGCTCTCGGCGTACCGCACGAGATGGCGTGTCCACAGACCTGTCCCCGCCGCGAGCTCGAGGACGGCGCCGCGGGGCGCGAACGCTTCGAGCGCGCGCTCGACCTCCGCGATGTCGGCTCGCCACCTGGCGTTCTCCTCCGGCCCTCTGTCGTAGGCGCCAATGCGCTCCCACCACTGGTCGTACTCTGGCGCGCGCTCCCGGTAGTAGCGCTGCTGCTCCTCGATCAGGCGCTGGGCGGTCGCCTCGTCCATGCCGCGATCCTATCCCCCGTTAGCATCGCGGACGTGGAAGGCAAGACCGTCCTCTTCGTCGGCGCCGGCCGGCACCAGCGCAAGGCGATCCGGCGGGTGCTGGAGCTCGGCGTCCGCGTCGTCGCGGTCGACCGCAACGCCGACGCGCCGGGGCTCGCGGATGCGACGGTGGGCGAGGCGGTCGACTTCCAGGATCTGGACGAGGTCACCGAGGTCGGGCGGCGCCACGGCGTCGACGGCGTGCTCACGGTGTCGGCGGATCGCGCGGTGCCGATCGTGGCGGCGCTCGCGGAGCGGCTCGGGCTGCCGGGCATCGGCTCCGACGCGGCGCACAAGGTCACGCACAAGGTGGCGATGCGGCGCGCACTCGGCGACGCGGGGGTGCCGCAGCCGCGCTTCGCGGCGCTCCGCAACGTCGCGGAGGCGCACACGGCGGCCGCCACGGTAGGGCTGCCGGCAGTCCTGAAGGCAGCGGACTCGGCGGGGCAGCGCGGGCTCTTCCGCGTCGCCTCGACGGACGAGCTCGACCTTGCGCTGCCGCTCGCGCTCGCCGAGTCGACGCGCCACGAGGCGATCCTCGAGAGCTTCCATCCCGGAGACGAGGTGAACGTCCTCGCGGTGGTGCGCGGCGACGACGTGGCGATCGTCACCGTCTCGGATCGGTTGCGCCCGCCGGGGATCGGCTTCGGCGTCGCAACGGCACACGTGTTTCCGGCGCGGCTCGATCCGGCGGTGCGGGCCGAGGTGGAGCGGGTCGCCGCCCACGCGATCCGCGCGGTCGGGCTGCGCGACTCGATCGCGTATCCGCAGCTCCTCGTCTGCGACGACGGGGAGGTGCGCGTCGTCGAGCTCGCCGCCCGTATCCCGGGCGGGCAGATGGGCGCCGTGGCCGAGATCGGCGCTGGCGTCGACCTCGTCGAGCTGCAGGTCCGCCTCGCGCTCGGGGAGGAGATCCCCAACGCGCTCGTCCGGCCGCAGAGCGAGCAGCCGCTTGCGATCAGCTTCCTGACGGCGTCCCCGGGGCCGCTCCCGACGGGACGCGTCCGGTCGGTCGGATCGCTCGACCTCGCCCGCGAGGCGCCCGGCGTCGTCCAGGCGGAGACGTACATCGAGGTGGGCGAGACGATCCGCCCGGTGCAGCGGGACGGCGACCGCCGCGGCTTCGTCATCGCGACCGGCGCGACGGGCGAAGACGCGCTGCGCCGCGCCGAGGCCGCCGCGCGCCTGATCGAGGTCGAGGTGGACGCGGAGGTGCCGGCGTGACCTGCGACTTCTCGCTGCGCCACTACGAGGAGCTCCTGCACGCAGCCCAGGCGGGCGGGTACGAGTTCGTCCACTTCGACAAGGAGCCGGAGGCGGGCGACCTCTTCCTGCGCCACGACGTCGACCTGTCGCTCGACGCCGCCGTCGAGATGGCCGAGCTCGAGGCGCGCCTCGGGATCCGCGCGACCTACTTCCTGCTCACCCAGAGCGTCTTCTACAACCTGCTCTCGGCCGAGGGGGAGTGGACGCACGTGCACCTGCGCGAGCTCGGACATTCGGTCGGGCTGCACGCGGTGTACCCGCGCGCGGAGCACGACGCGCGCTTCGACCGCGTGATGGCGTGGCACAACCCCGACCCGGGCTACATGTTCGAGCCGGTCGGCGGGCTCGTGAACGTGATGGCGGAACCGCATTTCTCGCGCGAGCACTACCGCTCCGACTCGAACCACAACTGGCGCAACGGCTGTCCGCACGACGAGCTGGCGGCGGGCGGCTTCGAGTGGCTGCAGCTCCTCGTCCACCCCGAGCTCTGGGTCTACGAAGGTGCGACGATGCGCCAGTCGATGGAGGCGATGCTGGCGCACGAGCAGGAGCGGGACTGGGAGCGCCTCGCCGAGGATCGGATCGACCTCTCGTGAGCCTTCGGCCGCTAACGATCCTCGTCTCGGCATGCGGCGCGCCGGGGACCGCGGCCCTCCTGCGCGGACTCCGCGAGAACGGGGAGCGCGACGTGCGCCTCGTCGGAACGGACATGTCCGAGCGGGCCATCGGGCGGCATCTGTGCGACGCGTTCCACCTCGTCCCGGCGGGGTCGGCGGACGAGTACCCGGACGCGATGCTCGAGGTCTGCCGCGCCGAGGGAGTGGACGCGATCCTGCCCCAGTCCTCGTTCGACCTCGAAGGCCTGGCGCGCGCGCACGACCGCTTCGACGGCATCGTCGTGATGGTGTCCTCGGTGGACACGATCCAGCGCTCGAACGACAAGGCCGAGACGTATGCGCTCCTCGATCGGCTCGGGATCCGCGGACCGAAGTGGCGGCGCGTCCAGGGCGGCGAGGCGGCTGCGGCGGCGGCACGGGAGCTCGGCTACCCGGACGTGGACGTGTGCATGAAGCCGGTGTTCTCCTCCGGCTCGCGAGGGTTCCGCGTGCTGTCGGCGAGCGCGGACCGGCGGACGCAGTTGCTCGAGAACCGTCCCGGCGTGTCGATGGCGATGCAGCTCGAAGAGCTCATCGAGCTGCTCCCGGAGGACGGCGGCCCGGAGCTGCTCATCATGGAGCTCGCGACCGGCAAGGAGCGGACGATCGACGGCTTCGCGCGCGACGGCGAGCTCCTCCTCGGCCATCCGAAGACGCGCGAGGCGATGCGCGCCGGGCTCGCGATGTATTTCGAGACGCTCGACGACCCGGCCCTGATGGACACGGCCCGCAAGCTCGTCCGCGAGCTGCGGATCAGCCACTTCTTCAACATCCAGCTCGTCGGCGAGTGCGTGATCGAGATCAACCCGCGGATCTCGACGATCGTCTACCAGGAAGACCTGAACCTCCCGTACCTCGGCGTCAAGCACGCCCTCGGCGAGCTGTCGGACGACGAGGCGCGAGCGCTCGCGACGCGCGTCCGGCCGACGCGGCGCGCCCTGCGCTACTTCGACCAGGTCGAGTGGGACGCATGAGGGTTCGGCGCAGCACGAGTTCCCCATCCCTAACCCCCACCCACCCACGGGGCGAAGGGGCGTTACGGGCGAGGGTATCGCCGCGCGACGCACCGAACTGCACCGACTTCGCACCGATTCCGTGACGGGCGATGCGTCGAAGGGCGAGCGCCCACTCCGCGTCGTCCACTGCCCGGTGAACATCGCCGGGATCCCCTGGCAGAACACGCTCGCGCTCCGCCGCAAAGGCGTCGACGCGAAGCTCGTCGTCTTCAACCGGATGAAGCTCCATCCGGACGCGGACGTCTCCCTCGACCGCCCGGACGCCGGCCTGCTGCGCCGCCAGATGACCCAGTGGCGCGCCTTCGCCCAGCTCGCGCCGCACACCGACATCTTCCACTTCTACTTCGGACTCACCCTCGTGCCGAAGTCCCTGCAATTCCCCCTCTTGCGAGCCCTCCGGAAGAAGTCCGTCTACCACTTCCTCGGCTCCGACATCCGCGGCAAGACCCCGGAACAGCTCGCGTACGGCAAGCGCGCGGACGCGCAGATCGTCGGCTCCTACGACGCGATCCGATGGGTGCCCGACGCCGAGGTCATCCCGCCTGGACTCGACCTCTCGCGCGTCGCCCACGTCCCGCCCTCAGACCGCGAGCGCCCGCTCGTCGTCCACGCCCCCTCCAACCGCGGCAAGAAGGGGACGGAGCACGTCGTCGCCGCCTGCGAGCAGCTCCCCGTCGACCTGGACATCGTCGAGGGCCTCCCCAACGAGGAGGCGAAGCAGCGCTTCGCCAAGGCCGACATCATCGTCGACCAGCTCAACGCCGGCTGGTACGGCGTCTTCGCGATCGAGTCGATGGCGATGGGGAAGCCGGTCGTGACCTTCCTCCACGACGAGGCCAAGCGGCGCACCGAGGACGCCTTCCGCCGGCAGGTGCCGATCGTCTCCGCCTCGAAGGAGACGCTCGTGGAACGCCTGCGCTGGCTCGTCGAGATCGGCCCGACCGAGCGCCGCCTGATCGGCGCCCACTCCCGCGAGTACGCCATGAAGGTGCACGACATCGACCCGATCGCCGACCGGCTCATCGACCTGTACTCGAGGCTGTGACAGAGGAGCTCGACGAGGCGACCCTCGCCGCGAGCACGGAGGAGCCGCGCAGCCGCCTCGGCCAGCAGCTCGGCCGGCTTGCGAAGCAGTCCGCGATCTACGGCCTCGGGAGCATGGTCTCGCGCCTGCTCGCGGTGCTCCTGCTCCCCCTCTACACGCACTACCTCAGCCCGAGCGACTACGGCAAGGTCGGCGTCCTCACTGCCTGGTCGGCGGTGCTAGTGATCGTGCTGCGCGCAGGGATCTCGACCGCCTTCTTCCGCTTCTACTTCGACGCGGACGACGATCGCGGCCGCACCCGCGTCGTGCGCACCTCCTTCTGGTTCACGATGGCGATGGCGACCGCCGGGCTCGTCCTCGGCCTCGCCTTCGCGGAGCCGATCTCGGCCGCCTTCCGCGACGTCGGCGCCGACCTCGTCCGCGCCACCCTCGTCGGGGTGTGGGCGCAGATGAACTACGAGCAGCTGACCTCGCTCTTCCGCGTCGAGCAGCGCGCCCTCGCCTTCGGCCTCGCCTCGCTCGCGAACGTGCTCGTGACCGTCACCGCGATGGTGCTCTTCGTCGCCGTCCTCCACTGGCACGCGATGGGCCTGATCGTCGGCAACTTCACCGGGACGCTCGCGATCTACCTCGTCCTCCTCGGCTACCGCCGCTACCAGCTCGGACTCGAGTTCGACCGCGGCCTGCTGCGGGAGATGAACCGCTTCGGCCTGCCGCTCGTCCCGGCGGCGCTCGCGCTGTGGGCGATCAACTTCATCGATCGCTTCCTCGTCGTCTGGCTCTCCGGGAAGGACGCGGTCGGCGTGTACACGATCGGGATCCAGATCTCCTCCGCGATCGTCTTCCTGCTCTTCGCGTTCCGCACCGCGTGGCCCGCGTACGCCTACTCGATCAAGGAGGACGCCGAGGCCAAGGTCACCTACGGCTTCGTCCTCATCTACCTCTCGTTCCTCACCTGCTGGATCTCGACTGCGCTCGGCGTCCTCGCACCGTGGGTCGTCCGCCTGCTCACGAGCGACCCGGCCTACCAAGGAGCGGACCGCACCGTCGCGCCGCTCTGCTTCAGCGCCGCCGCGTTCGCGGCCTACACCGTCGTCTCGATCGGGGTCGGGCGGGCGCGCAAGACGCAGTTCAACTGGGTCATCACCGGGCTCGCGGCAGTGCTCAACGTGGGGCTCGTCTTCGCGCTCGTGCCGCCGCTCGGGATCTACGGCGCCGCGCTCGCGTCCCTCGTCGCGTACGTCGCGATGTTCCTCGGGATGTCCTGGCACGCGCAACGGCTCTTTCCGGTGCGCTACCAGTGGCGGCGCCTCGCGCTGCTGGCGGGGACTGCGGCGGCGCTCACGGCGGCGGGCCGCCTCACCCGCGGGCCGCTCGCGCTCGAGGTCGTGCTCGCCCTCGCGCTGCCGTTCGTCCTCTTCCCGCTCGGCTTCTACCTGCCGGGCGAGCGAGCGCGTCTCGGCGCGCTCCTCCATCGCTAGAGGGCGCGCCGGGACAGGGGCAGGCGCCGGGGCTACTCGTCAGAGAGGTCGGCGTCGCACGCGTCGCAGCAGTCACCGAGCTGGACGTCGTGGATACAGCGCGGCGTCGGGATCGACCAGCTGTGCAGGCGCACGGCGGTGTCGACGTACCGGAGTCCGACGACGTCCGACTGCTCCGTCGTTGGGTACAGCGCTGGCGGTGCCTCGAAGAGAAGACTCATTGCGGGAGCCCTCCAGTGGGATGGTTTGCGCGGCGGGTAAGGCTTGCTTACCTCGCTCTGGAATCTACGCGCCGAAACGGTGGCGGGAATCACCGAGGCGGAGATGCGACGCTCACCCGTAAGGGGGATCGATATCGATCGAGGGATCATCCCCCGACTGGGGAAACCTCCAGGACCGCGGCGCCCTCGAGCGTCCCGGCGCGCAGCCGGGCGAGGGCGTCATTCGCCTGTTCGAGCGGGAATGCGTGCACCGTCGTGCGCAGCGGCACCTGTGGCGCGAGCGCGAGCAACTCCTCCCCGTCCGCACGCGTGAGGTTGGCCACCGAGCGCAGGGTGCGCTCGCCCCAGAGGAGCTCGTAGCGGAACGAGGGGATGTCGCTCATGTGGATGCCGGCGCAGATGACAGTGCCGCCCGGGCCGACCGCCGCGAGGGCGCGCGGGACGAGCTCGCCGGCGGGCGCGAAGATGAGCGCCGCGTCGAGCTCCTCCGGCGGGCGCTCGCTGCTCGCGCCTGTCCAGACAGCGCCGAGGGAGCGGGCGAAGCGGTCGGTCTCGGTGTCGCCGCGGCGCGAGAAGGCGAAGACGCGCCGTCCCTGCCAGGCGGCCACCTGGGCGACGATGTGGGCGGAGGCACCGAAGCCGTAGAGCCCGATCCGCTCCGCGTCGCCGGCGAGGCGCAGCGCCCGGTAGCCGATGAGGCCCGCGCACAGGAGGGGTGCCGTGTGCGTGTCAGTGTCGTGGTCCGGCAGGTGGAAGGCGAAGCGCTCCGCGACGACCGCGAGCTCGGCGAAGCCGCCGTCGAGCGTGTAGCCGGTGAAGCGCGCGTCCGGGCAGAGGTTCTCGCGGCCACTCGCGCAGAAGCGGCACGTCCCGCAGGCCCAGCCGAGCCACGCGATCCCGACGCGGTCGCCCGCGCGGAAGCGGGAGGCGCCGGGACCCACCGCGACGACTTCGCCGACCACCTGATGCCCCGGGACGAGCGGAAGCTTCGCACGCTCGAGCTCGCCGTCCACGATGTGCAGGTCGGTGCGGCAGACCCCGCAGGCGTGCACGCGCACGAGGAGCTGCGCCGGCCCCGGCTCTGGATCCGGCAGCTCGTAGTACTGCAGCGGCATCCGCTGCGCCTCGAGCACCATCGCGCGCATCCGCTCAGTCTCCCATTCGGTCGCGCTGGACTGCCGCGACTAAGCTCCGCGCATGCTCCGGCTCCTCCCGCTCCTCCTCGCCTTAGCGGTTCATGCCGGACCCGCGCACGACCTGCGCATCGGGGCGGTCAAGGCGCTCCCGGAAGGGACCCTCCTGACGCAGTCGAAGCGCACCACGCTCAGGGCCTTGACGACCCTCCGGTTCAGCGTCCGCGTGAAGAACGCCGGCACGGCGCGCGAGGCCCGCGTCCGCGTGACCCTTACCGTGCTCGAGCACACGCCGATCGTCGTCAAGCGCACGATCGCGACCATCGAGCCCGGGACGGAGCGCACCGTCGTCTTCCCCGTCCGCGAGGCGCCCGAGTTCGCAGTGCCGCTGAAGCTGATGGTCTCGATCGCCCCCGTCCCTGGAGAGGAGCGACTCCGGAACAACCTCGCGCAGTACCCGATCCTCTTCGAGGTGTAGCGCCGGAGCCGCTCACCAGTCCGCCCGCCGACGGGAATATGCTGGGCTGCCATGGCTTCGGCGTCTGCCCCCGGCGTCAACCGCGAGCGATCTGGCCGCATGACGGCGACGGTGACCGTCGACGGCGTCCGCTTCGCGGCGGAAGCAGTGCTCTCGGACGGACCTGATGCCCGTGTCCATCGTGGCCACGTGCTCTCCGGAGACGCGCCACGGCCCGCTGTCCTCGTCGCCTATCGCCAGCCACGGGACGTCGCCGCCATCGCAGCCGCAATGCGCGCAGCCACCGCGGCAGGTGTCGCGACGCCGGAGGTGCTGGGTTTCGCCGCCTACGACCGCTCCCCGATCGGCGCCGCGACGATGGTCGTCGAGCTCGTGCCCGGCCGCTCGGTACCGCTCGAGCTCGGGCGTCGTGCGGCAGCGCGCCGCGCCTTCTCCGAGCTCGGCGCCCTGCACGCCGAGATCCATGCGGTGGCGGCCCCGCGTCAGCTCGCTAGCGCTCCTTCCCCCGCCGTGCTGCTGGAGCGGTTCGAGGTGCTTGCGATCGAGCCGCCCACCGGCCTGGCCGGTGCCGTCGCGGCGCTCGGAGGAGCGACGAGCGCGCAGCTTCTGCACGGCGACTTCCACAGCCGCAACGTGCTGATCGACGCCACCAGCCGTTTCGTCATCGACTGGTCGTTCGCAGCCGCAGGAGACCCACTCCAGGACGTCGCGCGAACCCTCCTCCTGCCGAAGATCGCGACAGCGCTCGTCCGACCGCTCTCCCTGTTCGAGCAGGGCATCGAAGCGCGCAGTGACGACTACCGCTCCGGATATCGCGCGCAGGCGGGCGCACTCGACGAAGCGCGGCTGCACGACTGGCAGGTCGTCGGTGCCGCATCCGCGCTCTGCGACGCGTACGGAAACGCCCTCAGCGGCCGAGCGGGCAAGAGCGTCCGGCGCGAGCTGCAGGTCGCGCGGCGGCTGCGAAGCGTCTGCGAGACGCTCGTATGAGCGAGGGGATTCTCTTCCTGCTCGCCGGCACGACGGGAGACGTCCTGCCGGGCGTGACGCTCGCGGCGCGCTTGAACGAGCGGGAGCCGGTCACGGTTGCAACCCACGAGCCGTTCCGGGCGCAGGTGGAGCAGCTCGGGATGACGTTCCGGCCACTTCCCGGGTCACACGCCGAGCTCTTCACGACCCCGACCGGTCGCCTGCTCAAGAGCACGCACGGGCGCTCCTTCAACCACGGCCTGGGTACGGCGCTGCTCTTGCGCGAGATCCAGCCGGCGTTGTTCGACGCGATCGAGACGCTCGAGGTCGAGCGCCGGCGGCTGATCGTCTACTCGCCCCTCTGCGTCCAGGCGCAGTACTTCGCAGACAAGGCGGGCGTGCCGGCCGTTGCGCTGCACTACCAGACGGCGTTTCCGACCGGCGCGCACGGGAGCCCGTACGTCTCGGCGCCGAGTTCGCGCTTCCCGCTCGCGAACCGCCTCTCCTTCGAGCTCAGCCTCCTGCTCGAGGACACCCTGATCAGCCCGAAGGCCCGCGCCGCCGGGGCCGAGCGCGACGTCGAGTTGCCGAAGCGGCACGCCCTGCTCGCAGGCGCATGGGAGCGCGCCGCCCTGCACCTGCAGGCGGTCAGTCCGTGGCTGACTAGCGAGGTGCCCGTGTCCCGTTTCGGCGAGAAGCGGACCGGCTTCCTGCCCGTTCCACCGAGCGCGTTCAAGCCCCTGCCGGAGGCGGTCGTCGCTGCAAAGGAGAGCGGAAAGAGGCTCGTCTACTTCGGGATGGGCAGCCTCTCGCTGTCCGGCAGCGAGCGCGTCGCCAAGAAGCTCGAGCAGGAGGTGCTCCGCCGCGACGCCGTGTTCCTCGTCGACCGCACCCCGGCTGCGGACTCGCGGGCGATCGCCACGGCCGGCGTCGACCACGCCCAGCTCTTCGAGCTCTGCGACGTCGTCGTCATCGCCGGCGGCGCCGGCACCGTCTCGACCGCGTTGCGGGCCTCCTCCCCCCTCATTGTGCTCCCGCACTGGTTCGACCAGTTCACCTGGCTGTACCTGTTGCAGCGTCGTGGCCTCGCGGCACCGGACACGCCCCCGAGCGGCCGGTGGTCGTCGGCGATCGCACGTGGGCTGGACTGGGCGTTCAGCGCGGAGACGGAGGCGCGCGCGTCCGAAGCGGGTCGGATCCTGCGCGCGGAGGACGGCGTCTCGCTCGGGGCGGACGCGGTTCTCGAGCTCCTCGACGCGGCGTGAGGCTCCAGTGTCGGAGATGAGACCGCTGCTGCGCCTCCCCGGGCTGCTCGCGTACTTCGTCGTCTCCCAGTGCGCCCGCGTCGGATTCGCGGCGCTCGTGCCCGGCCTGCTGCTCGTCGCGGCCAACAGGCGCTCGCACGGCTATGGCCTCGCGGGAATCGCGGTGTCCGCGCTTGCCGTCGGGAATCTCATCTCAGGGCCGTGGAAGGCGAAGCTGATCGACCGCCACGGGATGCGACGGCCGCTGGTGCTGATGGCGATCGGCAGCGGAATCTCGATCGCGGCGCTCCTCGTCGCGATCGAGCACGGCGGCGGCTGGTACGACCCGCTGCTCGTGCTCGGTGCGTTCGGCCTCGGGCTCTGCCGTCCCGCGCTCGGCACCTATTCACGGCTCCTGTGGGCGCGCAGCCTCGATCCTGAGAAGGACGGCGGAGTCCTGCTCAAGCAGGCGATGGCGGTCGAGAGCACGCTGTCGGGCAGCGCGATCGTCCTCGGGCCGCTGCTCCTGAGTGGCCTCGTCTACGCGGGCGGCGCAACGGTCGCGTTCACGGCGGTCGCCGTGCTCGTCATGGCGAGCACCGCAACGCTCAGCGGGCTGCGTGCGGTCAAGGAGCTGAAGCCGTCCGAGGAGCCTGCGACCTCGTTTCCACTCCGACAGCTGCTCGAGGACTGGGAGACGCTGCTCGGCTCGGCGGCGCTGTACGGCGCCCTCGCCGGCGTCCCGCTCGTCGTCGTCGCGAAGGCGGACACGCTTACGTCGTCCCTCCTCATCTCCGCCCTTGCCGGCGGGGCGCTCGTCGCAGCGGTAGTGGCGTCGCATCCAGCGCTGAAGACGCGGGCGCTGATCGTCGTGGGGCCTCTTGTGGCGACCGCGATGGTCGGCCTGATGCTGGCAGACACGGTGCCGCTCGTCGTGGCCGTCGCGGGCTTCGGCGCCGGCTGCGGCCTCGTCGAGATCGCGCTCTCGATGCGGGGGCTCGCGCCTTCTCAGCAGGCGGTCCTCCTGAGCTGGCGGACGAACGCCGGCGCACTCGGCCAGGCGGCGGGCGCGGCGGCGGTCGGTCTCTGTGTCGCCCACGACCCGCGGCTCGGCCTGGTGATCGTCGCGGCGCTCGTGCTTCTGAGTGGCGCGGCCGGCGGGGGCCTGGCGTCGCTACGACGCTCAGACGAGGTTGCGGAGGCGGATGCCGCTGAACTCGAGCGTCGAGGCCGCAACGAGCGCCCAGATGCGGGCAAGGTCGGGCACGACGCGCAGCTCGATCCCGGCCTCGGCGTGCCGGAGCAGGAGGTCACCTAGCGGCACGACGTCGAGCGGCTCGACCGGCTCGCGAGCGATCCAGTAGCCGTGGGCGCGTTCATACGGGGCAAAGCCCTCGACCGGCAGGCGATAGCCGTAGACGCGGGCAGAGCGCAGCGCGTCCAACCAGCCGGCCTGAACCGCATGCACCCGCAGCGTTCGATCGCCGAGAAGGAGCCGGTCGACGTCGGCGGCAGACGTGCCTTCGCCCGCCCACCACGTCGCGCGCGGACACTCCCGGGGGAACCAGTACGCCGGTGCGTGAGCGTCGTCGATCGCCCAGACGAGCGCCTCGGCGCTGTCGTGCTCCTCGTTCGCCCGTGGCTCGAAGCGGGAGATCGAGTCGTCTTCGCTGAAGTGCCAGAGGGCGGCCGTCACGCCGTACGACTAGCGCGGCGCCCAGTCGTCGCGCGGGTTGTGCAGGGGCGTCAGCAGCGCTTCGACCTGCTCGCGCAGGTGCTTGTAGTTCGGCGGGAGGGCGATCTCGGAGCCGAGGCTCTCCGCCGGCTCGTCCACCGCGAAGCCGGGACCCATCGTGGCGATCTCGAACAGGATCCCGTTCGGCTCGCGGAAGTAGATGGACTTGAAATAGAAGCGGTCGATCACCGGCGTCGGCGTCGCGATGCCGCTCGCGGCGACGCGCTCCCGCCAGGCGTCCTGCTCCTCGACGTGCGAGCCCCACGCGACGTGGTGGACCGTCCCCGCGCCGGGGACGCCACGCTCGGCGGGCGCCGTGTCGTACGCGTAGAAGCCGCCGCGGAGCTCGCCGCGCACCTCCCAGTCGGTCTCGCCGCGGGTCTCGAAGCCGAGCGTCTCCTCGAAGAGCTGCCGGCTCGCCTCCGGGTCGAACGCGTAGGCGCGCACGCCGTCGAAGCCCTGGAGGGCGAGCTCGGAGGGAATCTCAGGATGCTCCGCGATCAGCGGCGGATCCTCGGACGTCGAGACCGTGAGCTGGTGCTCGAGGCCCTCCTCGTCCTGGAAGCGCAGCCAGTCGGCCGACTGCTCGATGCCGATGTCCGCCGAGCCGAGCCGGGCGGCCCAGAAGTCGAGCGCGTCCGCCGAGGCGACGCGCCAGCAGATCCGGTGCACCATCCCTGCCCCGGCGCGGCCGGGACGGGCGCCCTTGTACTCGAAGAAGGTCAGATCGGAGCCCGGATCCCCGTGCTCGTCCGCATAGAACAGGTGATAGACGGACGGGTCGTCCTGGTTCACCGAGCGCTTGACGAGCCGCAGGCCGAGGACACCCACGTAGAAGTCGACGTTGCGCTGCGCGTCGCCGGTGATGCACGTCACGTGATGGACGCCTTCGAGCTTCACCCCGGGCATCTTAGGTTGCGCGCACCACCCTGAGTCGGTACGGTCTGGGCGATGGCGAGCGCAGGACTGACCCTTCTCCTTCTTACCGAGGCGGCCGCGGGCTAGCGTTGCTGCCCGATCCCGGTCGCCGAAGCCTCCAAGCATGGGGGCTTTTTTGTTGCCCGAACCACCGACGAGGAGTGACATGAGCAGGATGCCGACCCACAAGTACCGGCCCTATCCGACGGTCGAGCTGACCGACCGGACATGGCCGGACCGGACGATCACGAAGGCGCCCATCTGGTGCAGCGTCGACCTCCGGGACGGCAACCAGGCGCTCGTCGACCCCATGGACCCGACGCGCAAGCAGAAGATGTTCGACCTGCTCGTCGCGCTCGGCTTCAAGGAGATCGAGGTCGGCTTCCCCTCGGCGTCGCAGACCGACTGGGAGTTCGTCCGCCTCCTGATCGAGGAGGACCTGATCCCGGAGGACGTGACGATCCAGGTGCTGACCCAGGCCCGCGAGGATCTGATCGCGCGCACGCTCGAGTCGGTGAAGGGCGCACGGCAGGCGATCGTGCACCTCTACAACTCGACGTCCGAGACGCAGCGGCGCGTCGTCTTCCGCTCCGACCGCGAGGGGATCAAGGACCTCGCCGTCACCGGCGCCAAGTGGTGCCTCGAGTTCCGCGACCTGGCCGGAACGGACACCGATATCCGGTATGAGTACTCGCCGGAGAGCTTCCACGGCACCGAGCTCGACTACGCCCTGGAGGTCTGCGAGGCCGTCCTCGACGTCTGGGAGCCAACGCCGGAGCGCAAGGCGATCGTGAACCTCCCCTCGACCGTCGAGTCGTCGACACCGAACGTCTTCGCCGACCGGATCGAGTGGTTCCTGCGCCACCTGTCCCGCCGGGACAGCGTCATCCTCTCGGTGCACCCGCACAACGACCGGGGCACCGGTGTCGCAACGGCGGAGATGTCCCTGATGGCCGGTGCGGAGCGCCTCGAGGGGGCGCTCTTCGGCAACGGCGAGCGCTCCGGCAACCTCGACCTCGTCACGGTCGCGCTCAACCTCTTCAGCCAGGGCGTCGACCCGGAGCTCGACTTCTCCGACATCGACGAGGCACGCCGCGTGGTCGAGTACTGCAACCAGATCGGCGTCCACGAGCGCCATCCGTACGTGGGCGACTTCGTCTACACGTCCTTCTCCGGCTCGCACCAGGATGCGATCAAGAAGGGGATGGAGGCCCAGGACGCGGACGGCACCTGGGACGTCCCCTACCTGCCGATCGACCCCAAGGACGTGGGTCGCACCTACGAGGCGATCATCCGCGTCAACAGCCAGTCCGGCAAGGGCGGCGTCGCCTACCTCATGAAGACGGAGCACAGCCTCGAGCTGCCGCGCCGGCTCCAGATCGAGTTCTCGAAGGCGATCCAGGAGATCGCCGACAGCGAGGGCGGCGAGGTGACCCCGGAGCAGATCTGGCGCGCCTTCGCGGAGGAGTACCTCACCGCGGTGCGCCCGCTCGAGCTCGTGTCGCTGCGCAACCTGGAGGGTGAGCCGGGGCACGACCGGGTCGAGGCGACCGTCCGTCTCGAGGGCGAGGAGCGCACCGTCGTCGGTGCGGGACACGGGCCGATCGACGCGTTCGTCGCCGCGGTCGGGAGCGAGCTCGGCGTCGACGTCCGCGTCCTCGACTACTCCGAGCACGCGCTCCGCTCCGGGGCGGATGCCGCTGCTGCGGCCTACATCGAGGCGGCGGTCGGCGACCACGTCCTCTGGGGTGTCGGCATCGACGAGAGCATCGTCACCGCGTCGCTGCGCGCCGTCGTGAGCGCCGTGAACCGCGCGGCGCGCCTCGCCCCGCTGCAGGACGCCTCGCTGACGGCTTAATCGATCCGCGTCCGCATCCGATACAGAACGGATGCGGCGTCTGGTGATCGCGCTTCTGTGCGCCTGCGCCCTTGCGGCGGGGGCGGGCGACGCGCGCGCCGGGATGACGCTCGGCGTCTCCGACGACGCCGGCAAGTACTCCCGTGACGGCGGCGCCTCGTTCTTCGCGCAGCTCCGCCAGGCCGGTGGGAGCGAGGACGCGATCGTCGTCTGGTGGGACGCCAAGCACCCGACGGCCAACCCGGAGGAGGCGCTCCTCGACGCCGCCGTCGCCCACGCGCAGCTCGCGGGCGTGCGCGTCGTGATCGATGTCTACCTGCGCCACGCGAAGGACTACGCGACGAACCCGCAGGCGCCCGCCCAGTACGCGGCGTTCATCCAGGGGCTCGCGCGCCGCTACCCGGGCGTGCGCGACTTCATCGTCGGTAACGAGCCGAACCAGCCGCGCTTCTGGCAGCCGCAGTTCGGCCCGGGAGGCAAGCAGCTCTCCCCCGCGGCCTACGTCAGCTCGCTGGCGGCCGGCTACGACGCGCTGAAGGCGTTCGACCCGGGAATCCGCGTGCTCGGCTTCGCGCTCTCCGAGCGCGGCAACGACAACCCGTCCGCGCGCTCGAACGTCTCGATCTCGCCGCTGCGCTTCATCGCGGCGGCCGGCGCCGCCTACCGTGCGAGCGGGCGCGCGAAGCCCCTGATGGACGCCTTCGCGTTCCACCCGTACCCGCGCAACCCGCTCGATCCGCTCGCGCGCGGGCTCGCCTGGCCTAACGCCGGCGCGAAGAACCTCGACCGGATCAAGCAGGCCGTCTGGGACGCCTTCAACGGGACGGCCCAGCCCACCTTCGAGCAGGGACTCCAGCTCGCGATCACCGAGGTCGGCTGGCAGGTCGGGATCCCGGCGAGCTCGATCGCGGCCTACACCGGCCAGGAGAACACGACGACGACCGACGAGGCGACTCAGGCTTCGATCTACGGCGACCTCGTGCGGAGCTCCCTCTGCGACGCGACGATCAGCGACCTCCTGTTCCTGCACCTGATCGACGAGACGGCGCTGCTCGGCTTCCAGTCGGGGCTGATCCGCGCCGACGGGACGAAGCGTCCCGCCTATGCGGCGGTCCGCGCGGCGTTCCAGGCGAACGGCGGCAAGTGCGCCGGGACGCCGACGCAGTGGGCCCACGCCACCGGGGTCGTCGGGCTCAAGGCCCGCTTCCCGGTGGTGCACGACGCCCGCCACGTCGGGGATTGGAGCCTCAACGCGACCGCCGCGGAGGGCGCGAGCTATCGCGCCGTCCTCGTGGCGCTCGGCTCCGCGACGGCAACGCCGGACGTCGTCGCTGCCGCGCTCGCCGGAAAGGGGCCGGCGCGGGTCGCGCTTGGAGCCACCGGCAAGCTGCGGGCCGACGCGCAGACGGCGATCGCGCTGCCCCAGCGCCCGGTCAAGGTGGGCTCGTACGTGTACGCGCTCCAGGTCGTGCCGCTGCTGGCCGCTGGGCGCGCGCAGCTCGTCCTCAGCCGCCCGTTCGCGCTGCGCTAGCCCCGCAGCGGCTGCCAGGCGGGCGCGAAGTCGCTGTTCTGGATGTGCCAGTCGACGAGGCGGGCGTGGGAGCCGTCCGCGTCCATCACGACGATCCCGCTCGTCCCCTTGTGCCACCGGGCGAACGCGATCTTCCTGCCGTCGGGCGACCAGGCTGGCGTCGTGTCGAGAGGGCCGCGGGTGAGCCGGTGCACGTGCGAGCCGTCGGCGTCCATCACGTACAGCGAGTACTGAAACTCCAACGCGCCTGGCAGCTGGTCTCGTTGGCTCGCGAAGACGATGTGCTTGCCGTCCGGCGACCACGCGGGATCCGTGCTGTCCGGGCCCGTCGTGAGTCGCTTCAGGCGGGAGCCGTCGTCCCGCATGACGAAGATCTGCAGGCGCCCGCGCCAGCGTCCGACGAACGCGATGGTCGAGCCGTCGGGAGACCATGCCGGATCGAGCCCGCTGGACATCACCCGACGCGGATGCGACCCATCCGCGCGGGCGACCATGATCCCCTCTTCGCCCGAGAACGCGTCGGCCGAGCGGACGAACGCGATCCGGGTCCCGTCCGGCGACCAGGTCGGATCCCTGTCGCGCGTCCGCTGCGGCGCGGGGTCAGGCGCCGGCCGACCCGTCGCATCCACCTCGACGATCGCCATCGGCTTGTACCAGGACGGGGTTGCCAACGCATTTGAATCGGTCGACATCCCGAACGCGAGCCGCGTGCCGTCAGGCGACCACGCCGCACCGACCGCCTCGAGACCCGGCCCCTGGTAGTCGTTCTGGAGGCCGCGCGCGAGCAGCCGGTCGCCGGAGCCATCCGGGTTCATGACGTGCAGCTCGCCCTCGCCGAAGCCGCGCACGAAGGCGATCTTTCCGTTGCGGAGATGCTGCGCGCTTCCGCCGCAGCTCACGAGGAGCGCCGGAACGACAAGGAGGACGGCGAGGGAGGCGCGCACCGCGTGCCGAGCCTACGCCGCACGCGGAGTAGCATCAACCGCGTGCGCCGCTCGCTCCTCCCGCTCGCGGTCGCAGGCGCCTGGGCCGCGCCCGCCGCGGCACCCGTCTGCCCGCCCCTCGCCGACGCGTTCCGCCTCGACCGGCGCGTCGACTCGCCCGGCGTCGCGCTGACCTTCGACGACGGCCCGCACCCGGACGGGACGCCGGCGATTCTCGACCTCCTCGCCGCCGCGAACGCGACGGCCACCTTCTTCCTCGTCGGCGAACAGGTCGAGCGCTACCCCGAGGTGGCGCGCGCCGTCGCCGACGCCGGCCACGAGGTCGCGCTCCACGGCTTCCGGCACACGCTCCTCCTGCGCCGCACCGTCCGCGAGCTCGCGGACGACCTCGCCCGCGCGCACGCCCTCATCGAGGACGTGACCGGCGCCTCACCGCAGCTCTACCGCCCGCCCTACGGCGTCTTCTCGCTCGGCGGCCTCCTCCACGCGCGGCGGCGCTGGCGCCCGCTCCTCTGGTCGACCTGGGGACGGGACTGGACGCGCCGCGCGACCCCGACCTCCGTCGCCCGCCTGGCGACCCGCGACCTCCGGCCCGGCGACGTCGTCCTCCTCCACGACGCGGACCACTACAGCGCCGAGGGGTCGTGGCGCGTGACCGCCGGCTCGCTGCCGGCGATCCTCGAGGCGGTTCAGGCGCTCGGCGCGCCGTTCGTGCCCTGCACCCAGGCGACGTAGCGCCGAACGCCCTCGACGAACGGTGTCTCCGGGCGCCAGCCGAGCTCGGCGGCGGCGCGCGCACCGGAGATCTCCGCCGGCGCCAGGTCGCCCTTGCGTCCCTCGACGGAGACGAGCTCGACGTCGCCGACGATCTCCTGCACCGTCTCGGCCACCGTCTTGATCGTCACCGAGTCGGGCGAGACGAGGTTGTAGATCCGGTTCGCCGCCTCCGGAGCGAGGCCCGCCACGACTCCTTCGGCCAGGTCCTCGACGTACACGAAGCGCCGCGACTGCGAGCCGTCGCCGGCGATCGTGAGTGGCTCGCCGCGCAGCGCCTTGGCGACGAACGCGGCGACGACGGCGGTCGGCCGCGAGCGCGGCCCGTACGGGATCCCGAAGCGCAGGATGGTGTGCTCCTGCCCGTACAGCTCGCCGTAGGAGCGGCAGTACATCTCACCGGCGAGCTTGGTCGCCGTGTAGAAGTGGGACGGCAGCCCGAGCGGCGTGTCCTCGTCAAAGGGCTCCGCGCCGACGGCCTTGTCGTAGGCCCAGACCGTGGAGCCGTAGACGACGCGCTTGACCCCCTCCGCGCGCGCGGCGTCGAGGATGACCTGCGTGCCGCGGACGTTCACCGCCTCGGCGGCCGTCGGATCCTTGATGACCTGGTCGACGTCGGCCCACGCGGCCAGGTGGATGACGGCGTCGCAGCCGCGTAGCGCGGCGCGCACCTGCTCGGGATCGAGCAGCGAGCCCTCGACCCACGTCACCTCGCCGTTGTGATGCAGGGAACGGAGCAGGTCGAAGTTGACGGCCTCGTGCCCGGCGGCGAGGAGCTTGTCCAGCACGTGCGACCCGATGAACCCGGAGCCGCCCGTCACCATCACCTTCACGCGGCGGCCTCGCGGTCCTTGGGGAGCCCACCCTCGTCGAGCGGCCGGTAGTAGAGCGGCGCGCACCAGTGGTTCTCGGCGATCCAGTCGGCGTTCGGGAGGTCATCCTCGGAGCCCATGATGCGGTGGCAGGGCTGGTCGTACACCTTGCCGGTGGAGCGCTCGATCGGGTCGAAGACGATGTACTTGTAGAGGCCGGAGGTCATCCCGTCCGGCAGCTCGATCCGCGCCGGGTGCACCGGGTCGAGGAGCTGGCGCGCCATGCGGTTCTTCCACGCCACGATCTCGTCGAGGCGCTCGGTCTGGACGAGCCCGAGCGCCGCGGTGAACTCGTTCATCCGGAAGTTCAGGCCCTCGACCTCGTAGCCCGGCTTGCCGTAGTTGCGGAACGTGCGGGCGAACTCGATCAGCTCCTCGTGCTTCGAGACGAGCATCCCGCCCTCGCCCGTCGAGATCGTCTTCGTCGCCGCGAACGACCAGATGCCCGCGTCGCCCCAGGTGCCGGCGCGGCGCCCGTTCCACTCGGCGCCGTGCGCGTGCGCGCAGTCCTCGATGAGGAAGATGCCCTCCGCCTCGCAGAGCGCGGCGATGCGGTCGCTCTCGAACGCGAGGTGCCCGCCGATGTGGACGAGGAAGGCCGCGCTCGGCTTGTGCTTGTGCACCTTCGCCTCGAAGTCCGCGAAGGACATGCAGAGGTCGTCCCGGTTGGAGTCGACGAAGACGACCTCGGCGCCAGCGTTCACGGCGGCGAGCGGCGTCGCCATGAACGTGTTGGACGGACAGAGGACCGTGTGGCCACGCACGCCAGCAAACTCGAGGGCGGCGAGCGCGGCGCCCGTCCACCCGTTGAACGCGACGGCGGGCAGCCGGTTCCACTTGTGCCAGGCGGCCTCGAACGCCGGGGTGACCGGCCCTTCTGACCACTGCTCGCGGTCCATGATCTCGTCCCAGAGCGCGTGGACGCGGTCGCGGTCGCGGTGGTCGAAGCCGATCGCGAAGCGGTCGATATCGGGACGGGGGCCGACCATCAAGAGGCGCAGACTACTCCGCCCGGCGGCCGCTCGCACCCCGAAGGGGCCGGTATCCTCGAGGCATGGACGGCGTCGTCGTCGCGGTCAGTCGCAGCCCCACGCACACGATGAGCAAGCCCGCGGCGGAGTCGATCCGGCTGCTCGCCGGACTGGGTGTCGAGGGCGACGCGCACCAGGGCGTGACGGTCAAGCACCGCTCGCGCGTGCGCGCCGACCCGACCCAGCCGAACCTCCGCCAGGTGCACCTGATCCACGAGGAGCTCCACGACGAGCTGCGCGCCTCCGGCTTCGCCGTCGCACCCGGCGTGATGGGCGAGAACGTCACGACGCGCGGGATCGACGTCCTCGGCCTCCCACGCGGGACCCAGCTTCGCCTCGGCGCCGAGGCCGTCGTCGAGGTGACCGGCCTGCGCAACCCGTGCGGCCAGCTGAACGGGCTCCAGGAAGGGCTCCTGGACGCGACGATCGACCACGACCCCGAGGGCAACCTGATCCGCCGCGCCGGGATCATGGGGATCGTCCTCGCAGGCGGCGACGTGCGCCCCGGCGACCGGATCGAAGTCGTCCTGCCGCCGGAGCCGCACGAGCCGCTCGAGCGCGTCTAGCCCGGTTGGCGTAGCCCTTCGCCGCGGCGCTACCGTGGAGCGATGAGGCTGATCGAGGCAGCCGCGGGGCACGAGCAGGAGCCGCGGCCACTAGAACAGGTCGAGGCAGAGGCGCTCGACGCCTACTCGACCGTCGTGACGCGCGTCGCGGAGCGACTCTCGCCGGCAGTCGCGAACCTGCGCGTCTCGAAGCGCGGACGAGGCGGCGCTGTCCTCGACGGCGCCGGCAGCGGCGTCGTAATCGCGCCCGACGGCTACCTCCTCACCTCGGCCCACGTCGTCGCGGGCGCCTCATTCGGCGAGGCGGCGTTCCCGGACGGACAGGAGCTGCGCTTCGCGATCGTCGGAGCGGACCCGCTCTCCGACCTGGCCGTGCTGCGCCTGGCCGACCGACCACCGGCCTGGGCGACGCTCGGCGCTGCCGAGCGGCTGCGCGTCGGCCAGCTCGTCGTCGCGATCGGCAACCCGTACGGCTTCGCGAGCTCCGTCACGGCGGGCGTCGTCTCCGCGCTCGGACGCTCGCTCCCGACGCAGGCGGGCCGGATCGTCGACAACGTCATCCAGACCGACGCCGCGCTCAACCCCGGCAACTCGGGCGGCGCGCTCGCGGACGGCGAGGCACGCGTCGTCGGCATCAACACGGCGGTCGCCGGGATCGGGCTCGGACTCGCGGTCCCGGTGAATGACGCGACGCAGCGGATCGTGGCCGCGCTCATGCGGGACGGCCGCGTGCGCCGGGCCTACCTGGGGATCGGCGGCGGGACGCGCCCACTACCGCCACGGCTCGCCGCCCGCGTGGGCAGGCGGCGCGGCGTCGAGATCGTCGACGTCGTCCCCGGCTCCCCGGCCGCGCTCGCCGGCCTCCGCCCGGAGGATCTCGTCGTCGCGGTCGACGGCCAGCCGGTGGAGAAGGTGGACGACCTGCAGCGGCTCATGGTCGAGGACCTGATCGGGCAGCCGGTCGCGATCGAGCTGCTGCGCAGCGGCGAGGCGGTCCAGCTCGAGCTCGTCCCGATCGAGCTCGACATGGGGTAACGACCCCGTAACACCGCCGAAACGGAGGGCGCCTAGGCTGGAGCGATGTCCGAGCTGCTTGCAAATCGCCCCGCCGAGGTCGTCCCGCCGCCGACGCTGACCGCGCCCGACGGCGTGCGCCTCGTCCGGCTCCGGCTCGCCGACCGGCCGGGAAGCCTCGCCCGGGTCGCGGAGGTCTTTGCGGTTCACGAGGTGGACGTCCTCCGCCTCGAGATCGTCGCGCAGGAGGCGGGCTGGGCCACCGACGACTTCCTCGTCAAGGGCAAGAAGGTGCGGGAGGCGCTGCGTGTCCTGGGCGCCACCGACGGCATCAGCGTCCTCACCTGCCGGGACGGCGTCGACCTGCCCGACCCCGGGATGGCGATGGCCGCCGCGTGCGCGCTCGTCAGCTTCGCGAACAGCCGCCGCCACGCCTACCGCCAGCTCGTCCACGCCGCCCTCTCCCTCGTCTTCGCCGAGGCCGCCGTCGTCTCGATCCTCTCGGACGACCTGTTGCGCCCGGTCGCGGCGACCGTCTCCGGGCTCCCGGCGGCGCTGAGCGAGCAGGCCTCGCTCCTCGCCTCATCGCTGCACAGCGGTCAGCCGCTGTCGGCGGACGGGCGCGTGCCGTGGACGACCGCGACCGGCTGGCGCGAGCGGCTCCCGAAAGGAACGGTCGCCTGCATCCCGGGAGGGCCCGGCCTCGTGCTGACCCTCGTCCGGAAGGACGAGACGCCGTTCGTAGACGCCGAGCTGCAGCGACTCGCCGCGCTCGTGCGGGTCACGCTCGGGACGCTGCGCATGCACGAGTTCCGGCGCGAGCCGGAGGTCGTCGCCTAGCTGTACCTTTTGTCAAGGAGAAGGGCGTTCCGGCCGAGAATAGGAACGCGATGTACGGGTCCGCACAAGTCGTTGACAGTCAATCGCGGCTGCGTACGCTTGTGAAGAGGCGGCTAACCCGCGTCTGCTCGCCGAGAGAAAGGTCGTAGCTCCATGCGCGCGGTCTCCCGCGTCCTGGGCCCCCGCCCGCTGCCGCTCCTCGCGATCGCGACGCTGAAGCTCGTCGTCATCGCAGTCTTCACGTACGCGATCCTCGACTCGCAGGCCACCTCTCGCCACGAAGCCGAGAAGCGTTTCGACGCTACCGCGACGATCTCGGCCGCCCTCACCTCGTCGCTCTTCGGCTCCTCCCAAGGCACCACCGCGGCTGCGGCCGCCAAGCAGTACGGCGGCACGACCATCTCGCAGGAAGCCCTCGACGCCGCGGCGGCGCAGAGCAAGAGCTATCTCCTGATTCTCGACAGCCGCGGCAAGGTGCTCGCGGCGTCGAAGAACACGCCTGCGTTCGACCGCTCCCCGGCGTACGCCGCGGCGAAGCACATCCGGCTCGCCCTCGCCGGGCAATCCGAGCTGTCGGACATCCTCACGTCGAGCGGCAAGCCGGCCCTCGAATGGGCGATCCCCTTCACGACCGCGCAGGGAAGACGCGTGCAGGTCACCTCCGTCGACGCGGCTCTCATCTCGTCGTTCCTCGGCAGCTACCTCGCACGGACGAAGACCTCCGCGAAGAGTCAGGCCTTCATCCTGGACTCGGCCAATCGAGTCGTGGGCGCGTCCGCTCCGGGAGCCGCCGCAGGAGCGCGACCCGACGCTCCGGGACTGCTGGAAGCCGCACGCCACGGAGATCGCGGCAGCTACCGCGAGCGTGACACGCATCGCTACTTCACGACCGCGCCCGTCGACGGCTCCACCTGGCGTGTCGTGCTGAGCGATCCGACGAGCACGCTCTACCCGGCGCTAGCCGGAGCGAAGAGCTGGTACCTCCTCGCAGCGCTCGCCGCACTCGTGCTTGTGGCGACGTCGAGCACGTTCTTCCTCCGCCGCGCCTTCGTCAACGGCGCCCGCCTCGCCACGACCAATCGCGAGCTCGTCGATCTAACAGCCACGCTCGAGGAGCGCGTCGCTGAGCGCACCGCCGCGGCTGACGAGCGCGCGACCGAGCTCGCCCGCTCGAACGCGGAGCTCGAGCAGTTCGCCTCTGTCACCTCCCACGACCTGCAGGAGCCGCTGCGCAAGATCCGCATGTTCGGCGACCGCCTGCGCGAGCGACTCGGCGACGACCTGCCCGCCGAGCCGGCCGAGGATCTCGGCCGCATGCAGAACGCCGCCGAACGCATGCAGCGCCTGATCAACGACCTCCTCGACTTCTCGCGCGTCACGAGCCGCGGCAAGAACTTCGAGCCGGTCGACCTCGGCAAGGTCACCGAGGAGGTGCTCTCCGACCTCGAGGCCCGCGTCATCGAGCTCGACGCCAAGGTCGACGTCTCCGCGCTGCCCGTGATCGACGCCGACCAGACGCAGATGCGCCAGCTGATCCAGAACCTCCTCAGCAACGCGCTCAAGTTCCACCGCGAGGAGGAGCCTCCGCGGATCCGCATCAGCGGCGACATCATCCCCGGCGGCGAGGCGCACTCCCAGTGGGAGACCGCGGCCGCCGACCGCTGCGTCCTCAAGGTCGAGGACAACGGCATCGGCTTCGACGAGAAGTACGCCGAGCGCGTCTTCGTCGCCTTCCAGCGCCTGCACGGGCGCAGCAGCTACGACGGCACGGGGATCGGGCTGTCGATCGCCCGCAAGATCGTCTGGCGGCACGGCGGCAACATCACCGCCGAGAGCGTCCCCGGCGAGGGCTCCACCTTCACCGTCACCCTCCCCGTCACGCACCGCAACGGAAAGGAGCCGTAGTGACCGCGTCACGCGCTATCACGATTCTGCTCGCAGATGACGATGACGAGGACATGGAGATGACGCAGGAGGCGCTCCGCCAGAGCCGCCTCGGCAACGACTTGCGGGCGACGTCCGATGGGGAAGACCTCATGGACTACCTGCTGCAGCGGGGCAAGTACTCCGACCCCGCGGACGCGCCGCGTCCCGGTCTGATCATGCTCGACCTCAACATGCCCAAGAAGGACGGCCGCGAGGCGCTCGCCGAGATCAAGGCGAACCCCGACCTGCGCAACATCCCCGTCATCGTGCTCACGACATCGAGCGCGGACGAGGACGTGCTGCGCAGCTACGACCTCGGCGTCAGCTCCTTCATCACGAAGCCCGTCACGTTCGCCGGGCTCGTGGAGGCGATGGGCGTCCTCACCCAGTACTGGTTCGAGATCGTCGAGCTGCCGAACGGAAACGGCAACCGCTGAGATGCACGCGGAGGGCGCACTGAGCGTGGACATCCTCCTCGTCGAAGACGACGAAGAGGATTACCTGCTCACGAAGGACATCCTCGCCCGCTGCAACCACGGCTTCCAGCACAGCCTCGACTGGGTCACCGACGGCGCCGCCGCGCTCGAGGCGGCGGGGGAGCGCGAGTACGACGTCTGCCTCGTCGACTACCGGCTCGGCCCGGAGAACGGAATCGGCGTTATCCGCAGCCTCCTCGAGCACCGCGACGACCTGGCGGCGATCCTGCTCACAGGCCAGGGCGACCACGAGGTCGACATCGAGGCGGCCCGCGCGGGCGCCTCGGACTACCTGGTCAAGGGCGAGGTCAGCCCGACGCTCCTCGAGCGCACGATCCGCTACGCGCTGCGCAGCCGCGCCGACCTGCGCGCGCTCCGCGAGAGCGAGGCCCGTAAGACCGCGATCCTCGAGCTCGCGCTCGACGCGGTCGTGTCCGTCGACGACGGCGGGCTTATCGTCGACTTCAACCCGGCTGCGGAGACGATGTTCGGCTACGGACGCAAGAGCGCAGTCGGGCGGCGGCTCGACGAGCTGATTGTCCCGGCCGCGGAGCGCGTGCCCGAGCTCGACTTCTTCGCTCGCGACCTGGCAACAGCGGAGGGCGAGCTGCACGCCGCGCGCGTCGAGAAGATCGCCATGCGTGCAGACGGGACAGAATTCCCGATCGAGCTCTCGGTGACGCGCGGCGAGCTCGCGGGGCGTCCGTTCTTCACCGGCTACATCCGCGACCTCACCGAGCGTCGCCAGGCCGAGCGCGAGCGCGAGAGCCTCGAGGCCCAGCTCCGCCAGGCCCAGAAGATGGAGGCGCTCGGACGCCTCGTCGGCGGCATCACCCACGACTTCAACAACCTCCTCGCGGTCGTGAGCGGCTACGCGGAGCTCCTCGACCAGAGCCTCGAGCGGGAGGATCCGCGCCGCGCCAAGCTCGAGCAGATCCGCGGTGCGACCAAGCGCGCGACAGGGCTCACGCGCCAACTCCTCGCCTTCAGCCGCCAGCAGCCGTTGACGCTCCAGGTCCTCGACCTGAACGAGGTCGTGCGAGCGCTCGAGCCGATGCTTGCCGGTGTCCTCGGCGAGAGCGTCGCACTGACGACGAGCCTCGATCCCGAGCTCGGACACGTCCGCGCCGACGCGACGCAGATCGACCAGATCCTCATGAACCTCGCAGTGAACGCGCGGGACGCGATGCCGGACGGCGGGACGCTCACGATCGAGACGCGCAACGTCGAGACGGACGCCCAGCCGTTCGTGCAGCTGTCCGTCCGAGACACCGGCATGGGCATGGACGCGACGACCATCGCCCATGCCTTCGAGCCCTTCTTCACGACCAAGGAGACCGGCAAGGGGACGGGGCTCGGGCTCTCGACGATTTACGGCATCGTCCAGCAGAGCGAAGGCTCGGTCGCGATCGAGTCCGCGCCCGGCGAGGGAACGACGTTCACCATCCTCCTCCCGCTCGTCGAGGCGCCGCTCGACCCGCAGGGCGGCCTGCCAGCGTCGAGGCTCACGCGCGGAGCAGAGACGATCCTCCTCGTCGAGGACGACGAGGCGCTGCTCCCGCTCTTCCGCGGGGCGCTCGAGGCAGAGGGCTACACCGTCATGAGCGCCACGAGCGGCGAGGCGGCACTCCAGCTGGACACCGAGCGCGTCGACCTCCTCATCTCCGACGTCGTCATGCCCGGCATCGGTGGAGTCGCGCTCGCAACGGAGCTCGCCGCGCGCCACCCGCGGCTCGGCATCCTGCTCGTCTCGGGCTTCAGCGAGTCGGGGATCGCCGATGCGCAGACCGGCGGCCTGGACGTGAGCTTCCTGCGCAAGCCGTTCAGCCTCGCGGACCTGAGCGCCAAGGCGCGCGAGCTGCTCGACGTCCGCGCCCGCGCGTGAGCGCTAGACCGCGAGCTGCGGCTCGAGCGCGCGGACGCCGCAGAAGCGCTCCACGACGTCCGGGTCGAACTGCGTGCCGGCGTTGCGCCGCAGCTCGGCGAGCGCCTCCGCCTCGGAGCGGCCCTCGCGATACGGACGCTCGCCGGTGAGCGCGTCGAAGGCGTTGCAGACCGCGACGATCCGTGCGGCGAGCGGGATCGCCTCGCCCGCGAGCCCGTCGGGGTAGCCGCTGCCGTCCCAGCGCTCGTGCGTGGCGCGCACGACGAGCGAGACCTTCTCCAGTGAGGGCGCCGCCTTTCCAGCACAGTGGGATCCGAAGCTTGGAATTCACGTGACTTGAAGTCGCGGCCGCACTGACCCTATAGTGAGTCGTATTAATTTAAATCATACCAACATGGTCAAATAAAACGAAAGGCTCAGTCGAAAGACTGGGCCTTTCGTTTTAATCTGATCGGCACGTAAGAGGTTCCAACTTTCACCATAATGAAA
>JADMIO011101885.1_pt1 | contig 84529 bp, 78 predicted proteins | sample 8958161 | NCBI WGS metagenome assembly JADMIO01 (sample SAMN16585339, study PRJNA669376) | soil metagenome | isolation source: Crop rotation soil | place: USA: Cullars Rotation, Alabama | collected 2011 | reverse complement strand
GCGACAACTTGTCCACGTGGAATTCTAAGCTTAGGATCCCAATGTGCTGGAAAGGACGCCCCACGATGCTGAGGCGTGCCACGCCGCCGTCGATGACCAGCGACAGTTCCCGGGAGCTCGTGACAACGTGGCTGTAACGAACGAGCCGGTCGAGGGCATCGCGCAGCGTGGCGCTCGCGTAGACGGCGAAGCCGAGCGCGTGAAACGTCGTCGGTCGCACGAACTGGGACGCTCGAAGGCCGAACGCGGGATCGCCCGCGAGCTCGGCGGCCGCCTTCCAGAGCTTGGACGCCACCGTGGCGGGAAGCCGTGCGTTTGGATCGCGCAGCGACTCTCGCGACAGCCCGGCGCGGGCGAGCGCGGCGTCCGCGTCGGCGTCGATCGCCTCGAGCGCGTCCACGATGGTGCGCGACCAGCTCGAGAGGACCGAGGGAAGGCTCAATGCGCCGCGGCTCTTGGTGGAGAGGTCAGCGCCCCGCGGAGGTCGCTGCCCTGCCGATGGGTTCGGCTGCACGGCGGCGAGGATAGCAGGTCGGTGCGCAACGGTCGTATCACGGGTCGGTCAGGAAAACGGCGCTCCGCGTCAGTCGACGCGAACCACCCGGACTCCCTGGATCCCGGCGTCCGGCGCGGCGTCCACGACCAGGAAATGGCGACCCATGTCGTCGAAGCGCTCGGGGATCGCGCCCCCTCCGCCCGAGATGTACGCAGGTATCCCGGCGTTGTCGAAGGCGTAAAATGAGTGGATATGCCCGTAGAGCGTGAGGTCCACGCGGCCCTCGGCGAGCATCGTGAGAAACTTCGCCGCCTCCGCTCGGCTCGCGAACGCGCCGTTTCGCACGCCGATCGGGTCCAGGGGCGGGATGTGCATCCCGACGACGTGCACGGAGTCGCGGGCGCGGGCGAGCCAGCCGTCGAGCCAGCCGTAGACGATGGGATCGAGCGTCGCGCTCGCCGAGTCCAGCAGGGTGAAGGTGATCTGGTGGAAGTCGAACTGGAAGCTGCCGCGTCCGTACCAGTCCTGATAGTTGGACGGTGACTCGCCGAGCTCGTGGTTGCCGAGCGTCGTGAAGTACGGGATCGAGAGCGCGCCGAGCTCGCGCTCGAACCGCGCCAGCTGGTCGTCCTCGCCTTCCGACGTGAGGTCCCCGGCGCCGAACAGGAACCTGAGGCCCGGCTCCTGGTTCATGCGCGCGTAGATGTCCCCCACCCGGTCGATCGCCTCCTGCACGTCGCTCATGACGGCGAACCGCAGCGGGAGGCGCTCCGTGGCGTCCGGCGGAGCCACGCGAAGCGTCGTCGTTCCGGACGGCAGCTCCAGCCGGAACGCGTGCCGCGTCGGGAGCTCGGAAGGCGGCTCCGCCTCGATCCTCACGGCGCCGTCCGTCGAGGTGACCGTGACGTCCGGCAGCGCATTCCAGACCTCCAGACGGAGCGAGCGAGCCTCGCCGGCGACCACCTCGACGTCGAACGACGGCGCGCTGCCCCAGAGCACGAGCTCGCCTCCCGTGAGCCGGCGCACCGCTGCGAGGCCGCCCTGTACGGTGACGCGCGCGCCGCTCGCCTCGGCTTGCCCCACCTGCTCGTCCCTCCTGGCGCGATCTTGCGCCGGACGGTTGCACGCGACGAGGCCGAACACGACGGGAAGGACGAATCGCATGGCGCTCGACATGTCTTTCACCATTTCCTCATCAATATGGACGCTCCCGCGGCGAAGGCCGAACCGAACTGCGCGTCCACGAGCACCCCGATCGAGTCGTTGAAGTACCAGCGGCCCGCGGCGCCGAAATAACCGGGAATACCGGCCGAGACGCCCGGCACCAGCCAACCCCCGACGTAGCCGTCGCGCCGGTGATCGTAGTAAGCGAGCACCTCGCTGCCCGCCCCCGAGCGTCCACGGAGGACGGCACCGAACCCGAACCGCGCGAGGAGCATCATCTCGCTGTCCGAGGGCACCTTCATGCCCGGCACGTCGTAGACGAAGAGCTCCTGCGCATAGCCCAGGTCCGCCTCGACGAACGCGCCGCGCAGCGTGGGTCCGACGTTCGCGAGATCGTAGCGGCCGCGAAGCGCCACTTCTCCGCTCCAGAAGGCGAAACCCGCGGGATCGTGTCGGCGATAGGTGCCGGCCACGACCACGTCGAGCGACGAGAGATCACGCGGCGGCGCCGTCCGTGGCAGCCCGCCGATGAACCGGTACGCGCCTTCGACGCGGTAGCGCGCCGTGTCTCCCGCCGTGGAGAACCAGCCGGATGGCGTGACGCGAAAGCGGCCGGCGCGGAGCGACAGACTCTCCACGAGGAAGTCACGGTAAGAAAACTGCGGATCGTGAACCTGCCGGTAACCGATTTCTGCCTCGACGAAGGGAGGCGCCGTGACGCGTCTCCCGGCGGCGCCGGCGTCGGGTGAGAGCGTGCCGTAGAGATCGGCGGCGAAGGACGTCGCGAGGAGCCCGACGCCCAGCCCCGTGATGGCCGCGGCGGGGCCGATGAAGTAGCGCGACGCACCGGTGAGGAAGATCGTGACGCCGCCTGCCAGCGTCATTCCGGCGCCGACGCCCTCGGCGAGGAGCAGGCGATTGCCCGTGCGCGTGTGGCCGAGCGCGTAGTGGCCCGCGCCGTGAACGACGAGCCCCGGCACCACAGCCGCACCCGCCGCCAGAGCGCGACGGTTCGCGGACGGTTCGGCGGGAGCCGCGGCCTTCGGCTCCGCCTTTTTTTGGGCCGGCGGTGCGTCCCCGCGCGGCTCGGCGTGAGCGGGCACGGCGACCAGTGCCATGGCACACCACAAGACGAACGCGCCCGTCCGACCAGACAAGACGCCGAGCATAGAAAGCGACGACTCTTTTTTCAAAGGACTGTGCACGGCGCGGCAGAGCGCTACATTCCTGCGCGTCCGGCCTGACGCCTCGATGAGCAGCCCGCGTCTTACCCCCGTTGCGGTCGCGAGCGCCCTCTTCATCGAGTTCGTCGATTCGACGGCGCTGTCCACCGCGCTGCCGACCCTGGCTCGCGCGTTCCACAGCGACCCGGTGCACCTGAAGCTCGCGCTGACGAGCTACCTGGTCGCCCTGGCCGTCTTCGTGCCCGCCAGCGGGTGGCTCGCGGATCGGTTCGGTGCCAAGCGGGTCTTCATGAGCGCCATGGCGGTGTTCGTCCTGGGCTCCGCGCTCTGCGGGCTTTCCCGATCGCTCCCCGAGCTCGTGGCGGCGCGCGTCTTTCAGGGAGCCGGCGGCGCGATGATGACCCCGGTCGGGCGTCAGATCCTGCTCGGAAGCGTCCCGCGCGGGCAGCTCGTCTCCGCCATGGCATGGTTCACCACGCCCGCGCTCGTCGGTCCGCTCGTCGGGCCGCCCATCGCCGGGTTCATCCTCAGCGTGGCGGACTGGCGCTGGATCTTCTTCGTCAACCTGCCCATCGGCGTCCTCGGCATGGCGACGGTGAGCGCGTTCGCGCCGGAGGTCGTCGCCCCGCGCCCCGGCAGGTTCGACACCCGGGGGTTCGTGCTCACCTGCCTCGGCATCACCGCCATCGTCGTCCTGGCAGAGACGGCGGGCGCGGGGCTCACGCCCGTCTGGTCGCAGGTGGCGCTCGGCGTCGTCGGTGCCGTCTCGCTCGCCGCCTACGCCCGTCACGCACGCCGGACGGAGCGACCGATCCTGAACCTGCGCCTTCTCGGCGTCACCACGTTCCGCGCGAGCCTCCTGGGTGGCAGCCTGGTTCGTCTGGGCCTCGGCGCGACGCCGTTCCTCATGCCGCTCCTGCTCCAGGTCGGAATCGGCTGGAGTCCAGCCAAGGCGGGTCTCGTCTCCATCGCCACCGGGGTCGGCGCCATCGCTTGCAAGCCCGTCGCTGCCGGCTTTTTGCGGCGTTTCGGCTTCCGCACGCTGCTTCTCTGGACCGTGGCGGGCACGGCGCTCTTCACCGCTCTCCCCGCGGCCTTCCGCGCCTGGACCCCGATCTGGGCCATGGTGCTCACCCTCTTCTTCGGCGGATTCCTGCGCTCCATGCAGTTCACCTCGACGAACAGCCTCGCCTACGCGGACGTGGACAATCAGCAGGTGAGCCAGGCATCCACCCTCGCCACCGTCGCCCAGCAAGTCGGCATGAGCTTCGGCGTCAGCTTCGGCGCGCTCCTCCTGCACCTCACGCGCGGCAACGAAGCCACGCTCACCACGGAGAGCTTCGTGCTCCCGTTCCTCGTGATCGGAGCCGTCACCTTGCTCGCTCTCCCCGTCTATCGAACGCTGGATTCGCGCGCGGGGGAGAACCTGTCGGGCGAGGTGGCGCGAAGGCCGGAGGGCTAGGCGGGTACATCGATCCCGATCCGTCCGAGCGCCGCCCGCCCCTGGGCACTCACGCGCAGCGCCCTCGAACGCGGCGTCTTCGTAACCCACCGCCGCTCCAGAAATTGCCGCAGCAGCGCCGCGCCGAGCGCGCCCGACACATGCGGGCGACGCTCCGTCCAGTCGAGGCAGCGGCGAGCGAGTGGCCTGCGCCCGAGCTCGAGCGCGGGCAGATCGATGGCAAACGTTGCCTCGAGCCAGCGCTTTCCGCCGGGCGTCAATCGATACAGATGCGCGCCGGACCGCACGATGACGCGCTGACGCAGGAGATGGTCCGCCAGGGCTACCGCGAGCGCGCCCGCGAGGTGATCGTAGCAAGTCCGCGCCCCTCGCACCGCTGCCTGCTCCTTCGAGAGAGGCCGCGCAGGGGGCGGCTTCGTCGCGACGACGCCGAGCGCTTCGAGCGCGTGCACGACATCGACGCTGGCGAGGCGGTAATAGCGGTGCCGTCCCTCCTGCCTCACGGTGAGCAAACCACCAGCGACGAGCTTGCCGAGGTGCAGGCTCGTGGCCGCGCCGGAAAGGCCGGCGACGTTCGCGAGCTCGGTGGCTGGAATGGCCCGCCCGTCCAGCAGGGCGACGAGCATCGCTGCCCGGGTGGGCTCGCCGATCAGGGCGGCCACGTCCGCCAGCGAGTGGTGCGCGGTCATCGAGAAACAGGTTACCCGCTTTCGAGCGCGCATGCTTTTGCCGGCGCAAAAGCATTCTGCCGGCGCGGCGCGCTACCTTCGCGCGATGACGATCACGTGCTTCATCCGCTACCAGATCGACCCGACGAAACTCGAAGATTTCCGCGAATACTCGAGGGCGTGGGGCCGCATCATCCCGCGATGCGGCGGCCATCTTCTCGGGTACTTCCTGCCGCACGAGGGAACGAACGACGTCGCCTGGGGGCTCATCGCGTTCGACAGCCTCGCGAGCTACGAGGCGTATCGCGCCCGGCTCAGAGCGGACCCCGACGGCGCGCGGAACTTCGCCTTCGCGCGCGAACGCCGCTTCATCCTCCGGGAGGAACGGACCTTCACCGAGCTGGTCGACGGCACGGCAGCCCCCCTCGCACCCGCGCGAGCTGGCTAGGCGGGTAGCTCCCGGACGTAGGCGAGCAGGCGATTCGCGAGCGCCTCGGGTCTGGACAGCGCGACGAGATGGCCGCCGGGGATCACGTCCGCGGCGACACCGAGCCGCTCGCGAGCGATCCGCTCCTGAAAAGCCCTGGGGAAGAATCGATCTTCCGCGCCCACGACGACCTTGATGGGGATCTCTGGCCAGGCGTCGAACCGGCACGGTTCCTGGAAGGCGACTTTCGCTTCCTCGTGCTGCTTGGAGGCGCTCTCGCGCACTACATCGGCGGGGACGTCGTGGAGAAAATACGTCTCGATATCGAACTCGGGGCTGTAGCCGCTCTCCACGGCGGCCTGCTCCCGCGCCTCTTCCGACGCCGTGTTGCCCCACCACGCGCCCGCGGTCTCGCCGGGATTCGGGATCATGGCATTGACGAACACGAGGAGGCGAACCGAAGCGCGCTCACAGACGAGCGGCGCGGTGAAGCCGCCCATGGATTGAGCCACGAGTATCACGTCCTTGCGCTGGCCGATGGCGCGCGTGGTGATGGCTGCGTAAGCGTCGAGGCCAGCACGCTCGTCCGCACCCGGGAGCTCGACGGCGATGGCCTCGTGGCCTGCGGCTTCGAGGAGCGGAGTGACTCGACTCCAGTACCACGCACCCCCGCCGGCCCCGGGGACGAGCACGAACGTTGCCATTCCGACCTTTTGGGGCCGGAACCGGCGTCCGTCCAGCCTCTCCGCGCTCAGCGATCCTGTGCCGGAGGACGGGACTGGAGCGCCGCGGCCTCGGCGTCCGGCGTCACCGTAGGCCAGATCCGGGAACGACGTCCCGCGCGCGCTCGTAGTGCACCGCCGCGGCGTTCCACTTCTTCGCCGTGCGCGCGGCGTCCCCCCAGGAAGAGATGCGATCGCATCTGCGACCAGAGCGGTGGTCGGAGGAACGGCAAAGAGGACGCCCGCAACGAGCGCCGCGCGACGCGTGAGTCCGAGCGCGTGTGCGGCCACCCGAGCCCTGGTCGAGATGCGCGTGGTCGAGCCAGAGGTAGCCCCCTCCGAGCGCCGCGCAGTGCGCGGCGAGCGCCGCAACGGCCGCGACCACCCCGGGACGTCGCTCGACGAGCATGAGCCGCCGATGGACGCCCGCGCGAGTGACGGCCGCGTGACGGCGCGGTTAGATTTGCCGCCGCCGGTTGCACCTCACCCACCTCCTTGCGATACAAGCAGCCCGCCGGTTCACGCACGCCACCATGACGACCCCGCGCCGCCTCTTCCTTTCCCAGCTCGGTGTCATGGCCGCGGCCAGCCTGGGCTTGCCGGGTTGCCGCAGGGCCCACACGCGACGCGAGATCTTCTCCGCGCTCGCCCGCGACGTGCTCGCCTCGGATATTGCGCGGATCGTGACGGCCAGCGCCGAGCTCGATCGCAGAGTCCAGACGTTCGTGAAGTCTCCCGCTCCCGGAGCCCTCACGGAGGCTCAAGCGGCCTGGAAGAACGCGTTGCTTCGATGGAAGCGCGGCTACTGCTACCGGAACGGGCCGCTGGTGGAGACGGCCGCGCTCCTGCGCGCGGCTTTCTGGCCAACGCGACCGCAAGCGATCGACGCGATCCTCGCAAAGCCGCTGCCCGCGGGCGATTACTTCGCCGAGGTCGGTGTCGACGTGAAAGGGCTGTACGCCCTCGAGTACATGCTCTTCGGGGCAGACAAGACGCCTGCCATGGAAGCGAGCCGCTTCGCAGGCCCGGACGCCGAACGCCGGAGGCAGTTCGTGAGCGACCTCGCGCGGGACGTTCGCGTCTGGTCGGAGAAGGCCAGCGCCGCGCTCGGCGACGGCAAGAAGCTCGCGGACCGGATGGCGAGCGGCGAGAAGGACACGCTGTCGTTCCTCGTGAACCAGATGGCGGGCACGGCGGAGTCGGTGCGACAGCAGACGCTCCAGGCGCAGGACCTCGCCAGGAATGGTCGCCTCAAGCCGAGGGAGATCGAAGGGTGGCCGAGCAGTATCTCCACGGAGGTCCTCGACACGCTCGTCGGCGGTATCGAACATCTCTACACGGGCAATGACGCAGGGCTCGCCGAGCTCGTCGCGGCGGTCGCGCCGAAGCTCGAACCGCGGATTCGCTCGGCCTTCCGCGGCGCCAGGGCCACTCTGCGAGCCCTCGGAGGCCCCATCGAGGACGCCGCGCTCGCGAAGCCCGGAGCCCTCGACGCCGCCGTGGAAGCCACGAAGACGCTGGAGATCTGCCTGAAGACCGAATTCGCGACCGCTCTCGGAGTAACGCTCACGTTCACGTCCACCGACGGCGATTAGAGTCGTCTACCCATGTGGCCAGATCTCCGCGGACGTCGCACTCGCGCTACCGGCGCGTCACACGCAGGCATCTCTCCACATCACTTTCCGATTATCGGAGAGTCACTGCGGCGTCCCGCCGAAGTAGCTTTGCATTGTGCCTGACTCTCGTTCTTCCTGAGAGTCCGCGCGCGGAGGGCTCACATGTTCAAACAGCCGAGGCACTTACTGCGGAGCGGAGCGAAGCACCAAACGTCCAGGCGCATCCAGTGGGCGGCGGTCGTCGGGCTATCGGCGCCGGCGCTCGCCGCGACCGACGGCTGCAGCGCAGCAACGGAAACCGACATCGAGAGCTACGACGACGTCGATAGCGTCGAGAAAGGCCTCGGCACGCCCGTCACGGTCACGTTCCAGAACGGCGCACTGCCCTCGGCGTCGTACGCGGGCTCCACGGATGCGACGATCCGGCAGGCGAGCGCCGCGTCCAACACGGGGAACGCCACCACGTGCGAGGCGGACGGCGACGACGGCAGCGGAGTGGACAAGTCGTGCCTCCTCCGGTGGAGCCTCTCGGGCATTCCATCGGGCAGCGTGGTTCAGACGGTGAGCGTCGTCCTCCGCGTGGTGAACAGCACGGGCAACACGTACAACCTTTACGCGCTGTCGCGCGACTGGACGGAGTCGGCCGTCACGTGGCAGCGCGCCACCGCGTCCGCCACGTGGCAAACTGCCGGCGCGATGGGCGCCGCCGATCGCGGAGCCGTCGTCGGCACCATCACGGGCGCCACGGGGAGCCGCACCGTGAACCTGAACGCCGCGGGCGTCGCGGCCGTGCAGTCGTGGGTGGACGGCGGCACCAGCGCAGGCCTCGTCATCGCGAGCACGTCGAACACGGACGGCATCGACCTCGCGTCGTCCGAGCACGGCACGACCTCGTATCATCCCGCCCTCCGGATCACCTACGCCCCGCCGGACGGCGGCGGCGGCGCCGGGGGCGCGACGGGCACCGGGGGCGCGACGGGGACGGGCGGCGTCGCGACGGGCGGCGCGGGAGGAACCGCGACGGGCGGCACCCCGGGCGGCGAAACAGAGCCGAACCTCCTCGTCGCGTTCATCGGCGACCAGGGGGACAACGGCAACTCGGACAGCGTCTTGAACCTGATCCGGAACGAGGGCGCGGCCGCGACGGTGCACAACGGCGACTTCGACTACGGCAGCAACCCCGCGGCGTGGAACGCGCGCATCGACGCCATTCTCGGCGAGAACTACCCGTACTTTGCGGTGATCGGCAATCACGACGCCCCCGCGTGGAACGGCTCGAGCGGTTACCTCAGTTACATCACGGCGCGCGAAGCTCGCGTTCCCGCGATGAACTGCACGGGCGAGCTCGGGGTCAAGTCCACGTGCCACTTCCGTGGTCTCCACCTCGTGCAATCGTGCGTCGGCACGAGCGAGCTGCGCTCCACTTGCGGGAAGGACGCGACCGACCAGGTCAACTTCATCCGCGACTCGCTCGCGGCGGACACGTCCATCTGGTCCATCTGCTCCTGGCACAAGAACCAGAACGACATGCAGGTCGGCACCAAGGGCGATGAGGCGGGCTGGAACGCCTACAAGGAGTGCATGAAGGCCGGCGCCATCGTCTCGACGGGCCACGAGCACTCCTACGCGCGCACGCGGGCCCTCACGGACCTCGGCAACCGCGCCGCCGGACACGGCGTCACCGGGCTCTTCGACACCGTGCAGCTCGGCACCAACCGCACCTTCGTGTTCGTCTCCGGCCTCGGCGGGAACAGCGTCCGCGCCTACGACGCCTCGGGCCACGACGACGACACGTGGTGGGCCTCCTACACCACGAACAACAAGTGGCTGAAGAACGGCGCCGTCCAGTCCGGCACCGGCACTTACGGCGCGCTCTTCGTGCGCTTCCACGTGGACGGCAACCCGAAGAAGGCAACGGCCTATTTCAAGGACCTGAGCGGCCGGCTCGTGGACGAGTTCACGATCCTGGCGCCTTAGGCGCCGAGCACCTGGTTCCCGGGCCGGGCAGCACATTTGCGCTGCCCGGCCCTCTGCATCAAGCTCACGCGATGCTCGGAATTCCCATCGCGCTCGCCGTCTCGAACGCAGCCGAGTGGGTGATCCACAAGCACGTGCTCCACGGGCAAGGTCGCGTGCGCGGCACGTTCTGGAGCTTTCACTGGCACGAGCACCACAAGAACGCCCGCGCGAACGGCTTCGTGGACCCGGACTACGAGCGCTCGCTCCTCGGCTGGAACGCGCAGGCGAAGGAAGCCCTGGGGCTCCTCGGGGGCGCGCTGCTCGTGACGCCGCTCTTCCCCGTGGCGCCGTTCTTCGTGCTCACGTCCTACTTCGCGAGCTACCGCTACTATCGCATTCACAAGCGTGCCCATCAGAACCCCGAGTGGGCTCGCGAGCACGTGCCCTGGCACTACGACCATCACATGGGCCCCAACCAGGACGCCAACTGGTGCGTGACGAATCCCTGGTTCGACAACGTGATGGGCACCCGCGAGCCCTACGCCGGCACGGAGCGAGAGCGCACGGACCGGGAGAAGCGCGGGAACAAGAGCCGCCAGCGGGCTGCCGTGTGAACGTGCCCGCCCGCGCTTTGCCGGGATGGCGCGCGCGCTGGTAGGCTCGGCGCGGCTCTCATGCATTCGAACCCCTGGAAGCGTCACCGGCGCAGCGTCGTCTACGAAAATCCCTGGATCGTCGTGAACCACGACGAGGTGCAGAGACCGGACGGCAAACCGGGCATCTACGGCGTCGTCCATTACAAGCACCTCGCCGTCGGCGTCGTCGCCCTCGACGCCGAAGATCGCGTCTGCCTCGTGGGCCAGTACCGCTATTCGCTCGATATCTACTCGTGGGAAATCCCGGAGGGCGGCGGAAGCCTGGACGAATCGCCGCAGGAAGCAGCGGCGCGGGAGCTCCGCGAGGAGACGGGCTTCGCCGCCCGGAAATGGACGAAGATCGGGACGGCGCACCTCTCGAACTCGGTCTCGGACGAGGTCGCCATCTACTTCCTGGCCGAGGAGCTCGAGGCCGGCGAATCCGAACCGGAGGGGACGGAAAAGCTCCAGGTTCGATGGGTCCCGTTCGACGACGCCGTCCGGATGGTGATGGAGGGAGAGATCACCGATTCGATCAGCGTGATGGCCCTCCTCCACGTCGCCGCCCTCCGGCGTGGTCGGAGCGCGGCGGGGCTCACCGCATGATCGGGTACCCGTCCAGGCGGAGCTGAAACACGAAATACGGCGGAACGCAGGCGCCGACGCCGCTCTTCCGGGTCCGCGCGCAGACGTAGTCCTGCCGGCAGGAGTGCTCGGCGTCGCACTCCGCCGCCGCGACACCCAGGACGAAATCCTTGGCGCAGCGATCGAAGGGCCCCTTCGACCGCAAGCAGTTCTGGAAGCCGTCGACGTCGAGGAAGTCGGCGCAGATCGAGCCCGCGAGGCGGCTGTCGCAGCGCGCGCTGCAGGAGCCCTGGGGAAAGCCCTGGAAGTTCGTGTCGCACACCTGGGCGGCGCCGCATGCGTGGCTCTGCATGGAGCTCACCTGATCCCGGTGTGGGCGGGCATTCGGCGTCATCGTGCCGTACTCGCAGGGAGCGCCGACCGCGCCCTCCGCGAGGCAGATGCCCACGTCGTCGTCTTCCACCCGGGTGCAGGCGAGGCCCGCCGCACACGTCCAGCCGGCAAAGCCCGGATCGCCGAGCCCGCAGGGCGCGCCTTCCGTGCCGCTCTCGTCGCGCTCCGGAAACGGCGCGAACTCGGACGGCCCGGCGCCGCTCGCGACGGCCTCCACGTAGGTCCGCCGGCGCCCGAGCTCCCGGCTCAGGTGCGACGATGAACCGGTGAGGAGCGCGTTGAACGCGGGCGTCTCCACGGGATCGAGCCCCACGTGATGAAAGCCCGCGATGGACCGGCTCTGATGGCAGCCGACGCAGCTCGCCGCGTCCAGTCTCCGGAGGAGCGCGGCAGGCGTCCGTATCGTCTGGTAGGCGTCGAGGGCGATCCCGGCGAAGTCGTTCTCGTCGAACAGCTTGCGAAAGGGGCGGTTATGCACCCGCGTGAGGCCGCGCGGCGAGAACGACACGGCTTGCTTCGCCAGGAACCGCTCGGGAAGCTTCAGCGTGCCGCGATCGACGTCGGCGAGCACCTCGGGTTTTTTGAGGTGAGCGAGGAGCTCGGCGCGAAGGGCACGCGCGCCGGCGAGCGCGGGCACGTCCGGCATGTTTTCCATGGGCGCGGGAGCAAACGCGGATCTCTCGCCGTCCGGGTGAAAGACCCGGAGGCCGTACTCGATGTGGCCGGCGAGGCTCGGGTGCACCGACGACTGGAGCCGGAAGGTTTGCAGGTTGCTCTCGACGGACTTGAGCCGCCACGCGGCGCGGTGCGCGGCGGACAGCGCGCCCCGCGAGAGCAGCCATTCCGCGGCCTCGCCGCCGCGCAAGGTGGCCGGCGTCTGCCACGACTGCGCGGCGCCCGCGCAGCCCGCGGCGCCGGCGTCGTCCACCCAGAACACGACGTTCAACGTCATCGGCAGTCGCGACGCCATGGGCTTGCCGCCCTGCGACGTCTCGTAGGAAAGCCGATAAACGAACCGGACCTCGCCGCAGGTGCCCTCGTAGAAGGCGCGCCGATCCAGTCGATTGAACACGCCGGTGAGCTCGAATCGCATCTCGTTCGAGTCGAGCCAGCGCGCGTCGAAGAGCCGGAAGCCGTCGACGGAGGTGACCCGTGCGAGGGGAAACGGCCTCGCTGCGGCCCGGACGTCCCCCGCGAGGGTTTCGAAGATGGGCTTCAGCGCGGGAAGCGCGCGGAGTTCCCGGGTGGTCGCGGCGGGGGACGACGCGACGAGGCGACCGAAGTCGAAACCCGCCGCCTCGAGCTTTCGAAGCTCGGCCGGCTCCACGACTGCGACCAGCGCCGTGGTCGGTTCCGCGCTCGGCGGCTCCCCGGGCGGGGCCTCGGCGCTCGCTTTTCCCGGCACCGCCCGGACCGCGGCAGGTGCGGGGGGCGCCGGAGCCCGGGACGGACCGCAGGCTGCCCCCCCCAGGCCGGCGGCGAGCGCGAGCAATAGCTTCATTTGGGCCGCAGATCTTCGCATCTCGAAAAACCGTACGACGAGTGTAAGCCGCAGCTGCCCCGGCGCGTTGTGGTCGCATGAAAAGAGTGACGACCCGCGGCATCGGGCTCGCCCTGGCTTTCCTTTCGCTCCTCCTTCCGGCCTGCGGCGCTGCTTCGGCCTCGACCGAGACCAAGAGCGCCGCAAACTCGCCGTCCCCGCAGCACCAGGCCGCCTACAGTGAAGAGAGCTCAGGCACCCGCTTCGTCGCGGACTCCGCTCCGGCGACCCTTCCTCCGCCGCCGGGTGCTCCCCCGTCCACCTCGCCGGCGCCGGGTCAGCCCGCGCCGTTGCGCGAGCTCCTGGTCTACGAGGCCACGCTGTCCATCGCCGTCTACCAGGTGGAGCGCGGCGTCGCCGATCTCCTGGCAATCGCGAAGGCGCTCGATGGCAACGTGGTCCAGCGAGGCGACGATCGGGTGATCTTCCGCGTGCCCCGCGCTCGCTTCGAGGAGGCCCTCGCCAGGGCCGATGCCGTCGGGGACGTGCTGCACCGGGACGTCCGCGCGGAGGACGTCGGGGACCAGTTTCGCGACCTCGAGGTCCGTCTTCGCAACGCGCGAGCGATGCGCGACCGGCTCGAGCAACTCCTCGCCCGCGCCACGAACGTCAAGGAGTCACTGGATATCGAGGCGCAGATGTCTCGCGTCACCCTGGAAATAGAGCTCCTCGCGGGCCAGCTCCAGCTCCTGGGACACCGCATTGCGTACTCGAAGGTGACGGTGCTGTTCCAGCCACGCCATCCGGAGACCCTGCGCCGCGAGGTGGTGCGCCTCCCCTTCCCCTGGCTCGGGTCGCTCAGGCTCGGGTCGCTGCTCGATCTCAAGGAGTGAGCTTGCCATGAACGCGAATCTTCGAGTCCGATCCTTCGCCCGGGCCGCGGCCCTGTCTGCCTCGTGCCTCCTTTCCTCGGCGTGCGGGCGACCGTTCGACGTCCGCACCCCCCAGGGCTTCGTGGAGCTCGAGAACCAGCCGCCGGCCTACGATTACCGCGCGACCACGGCCGACGGCGTGGTCGTCGGAGTGCGAGCCATCGACGCGAGCGGGCGCAACGACCTCGGGTTCTGGACGAAAGCCATCACGCTCCAGGTGCGCGACGAGAACGGATACGCGCTCCTCGGGACCAAGGACGTGCGCTCCCTGGACGGCACGGCCGGGCGCGAGCTCCGGTTCGGCCACGACGAGGACGCCGGCCCCTACGCCTACCGGATCACGCTATTTTCGGCTCAGGACCGCGTGTTCGTGCTCGAGGCGGGCGGTGCGCGCGAAGCCGTGGAGCGGCTGTCCCCCAAGCTCGACTGGCAGGTGTCGACGTTCCGCGCCCGCTGCGGGTTCGTGCTCGCCCCAGTGCTCGCTTCGCGCACGTGCAACCGCTGGTGAGTTTGTTCACGGGGGGCCTTGGCCCCCCGCCGCTCCGCGGGCTCGTTCCGCAGCTCGCGTCGTTCCTGCCTCAGCGGAGCGCGGTCGACGCCGTCAGCGCCGACTCGAACGCCCCCGCGTCCGTGTAGATGCGCATCGTGTCCTGCAGCTCCGCCCACTTTCTCACGAAGTCCGCCGTGAGCTGCACGAACCTCGACCCCGTGAGCATGTTGATGTGCGAGAACGCCCTCCGGCGCTGCGCGAGCCACAAGGCCCACGCCGCGCTCACGTCCGTCGTGGCGCCGAGCACCCGCCGCGCGTCGATGAACAGCTCGACCTCGCCGCTCGCCGGAAGCAATCCGGCGAGCGCCACCATGGGCCGATCGCCGTGCTCGCCGATGTCCCGGCCGCTGATCTCGAGGAGCAGCACCCGCGCGCCCAGGCGCCGGAGCATCACTTTGCAGTGCTTCCCCGGAAACGCGAGCTCGTCGTGTAGCATCCTCCCCTTCTACGCGACGCCGGCGCCGCACGAAAGCGCGACGCGACGTCAAGCCCTCGCGCCGAGCGGCGCGTACTCGAGCTCGCGCCCTTCGCGCACGGCGCGGAGCAGGAGCGAGCCGCGGCTCATATCGCCCCGCCCCTCGAAAGCGCTCGGAAAGAGCAGCCTATCGGCGAAGACCTCGAGCAGGGGCTGAACGTATTTGTGGGTGGCCACGCTCCCGAGGAGGACGAATCGAGTCGAAGGCTCGTGCGCTTCGAGGAGGCCCGCGGCGTGACGCACCAGCGGCGCCGTGAAGTGCGGATTATCCTGATGGATGGTGACCCTTGCCCATCCATTCAGGCGCGCGAGAGTCACACGCTCGTCCAGGAGGCAGAGGCCGCCGCCGGCCGTGAGCACGTGCGCCGACGGAAGCCCCGCCGGCGCGCGCCCGAAAGCGCGGGCGTAGGCCTCCTTGCCGCGGAAATACAGGCCGCTCACGAAGCTGAACACCGCTCCGAGCGGGGCCCCCTCGGTCGACCGCAGCTGCCGCGCGAGTTCGAAGTCCGCTCCCTCTCGAGTGAGCATCGCGCCCCGGCGGCCGTCGAGCCGGGCGGGCGAGAGCAGAAAGACGGTGGCGGCGCTCGTCGGGTCCATCAATCGCCGCGTGGCATGAAGAAGCGTGGCGGCACGACGTGATTGCTCCGGCACACGGGGCACTTGCTGGGACGTCCGAGCCGATCCCGCTTCTTGAACACGAACCCGCACTCGTCGCATCGCGACGGCTCGACGACGAAGCTCTCTCCCCTCGCCTTCGCCGTTCGTTCCAGGTGCTCGAGGTGTCCGACGACCTCGCGTTCCGCCACGCCGGCGCGCGCCGAGAGTTCGTGCGCGGTGAGCGGTCCGTCCGCGAGCGCGTCTCTCAGCGCCTGACGCGCGGTCGCCGTACGGGCAGGGACGGTGCGGGTCATGTTGAGCTACGCTAGCAAGGCGCTGACAGTGAAGGTGGACATCACTGAGGTGGGAGCGCGGACGACCTCGTCGTCTCATATGACTCAGCGGCACCCCTTTCACCGCTGTCAGGCCTCGTCGGACAGGGCGTCAAGAGCACCTGGACGCTGCGCGTCGCCGATCTCGCCGACCAGGACGCCGGAAAATTGAATCGCTGGGCGCTCGAGATCACGCCTCGGTAGTTCGAGGCCCCCCTTGCAACAAGCGGCCAAACGGCTACCTGAGACGGCCGCCCTCCATGGGCGGCCGCGTGTTCTGCTACGCTCCGAAGCTCAGCGAAAGCGACTTCCGTAAGAGTGTCTCGTTCTGTCAGAGGTTCGTTTTTCGGCGAGTACGTGCGGATGATCCGCCGCCGCAAGAACGTCGATTGGGAGCGAGTGCTCCCGCCCCAGGATCTCGTCTACGTGTGGCAGCAGATCCAGCCGGATCTCTGGTACCCCATGGAGACGTTCGAGCGCCTCGGCATCGCCATCCTCGAGCACCTCGAAGGCGCGACACTCGACGCCGTTCGCCTCTGGGGGCAGTTCTCGGCGCGTCAGTTCGAGGGGGGAGAGCCGCCGCTGGTCGTGCCGGGCGATCCCATCGAGTCGCTCATGCGCCTGCGCGTGATGCGGAACACGCTGTTCAACTTCCCCGCGTTCGACATCCCCATGCTGACGCACGGTCACGCTCACGTGACCATCTCCTATCATATGTCGCCCAGCGCCGAAGAAGCCGCCTGCTGGCAGACCATGGGCTTCTGCGAAGGCATCGTGGCCATGACGGGAGCGAGCGGCGTGAACGCCGCGTTCCAGGAGCGCTCCTGGAACGGCGACGAGAAAACCCTGTTCACGCTCGAGTGGGACGACGACGGCTGAGCGCCGTCAGCGTTCGTACGGCCCGAGGTCCGTCGGAGCCGTCCGCGCGGCGCCGTCCCGGTCGAAGGTCACGTTCGGCGAGAGCGCCCCCTGAGCGAGGAAGGGCGCCGTGGCCGACGGCTTCCACGCGGCGGGATCGTTGCTCGCCCCCGCGGGGAACGCGGCAAAGATGCCCTGATCGAACGAGGGAATCGTCAGCTCTCCGGCGGCCGCGGTGCGACCGCTCAACGACGCGGCGATGTACGCGTTCTTGACGTACTGATTCTCGGTCACGGTGCCGTCCACCTCCATGGCGAGCCGGGTGCCGCCCACGCCGACGAAGACGTTGTTCTCCACCCGGTTGCGCGTCGAGTTCTCGACGAACTGGACCATCTGCCGGTTCGCCACCGTCGCCACGAAGAGATTGTGGAGGATCTGATTGTCCGACGATCCGAGCTTCGGGTTGGTGGTCTCCTGCCAGAAGCTCACCCCGTGCCGCGCGTACTTGGCGAACACGTTATTTCGCACGATGCTGTGGCGCACCGACGTGAAGTTCGGGCCCTGCGCCAGGCCGTCGTGGAAAAAATTGCCCTCGACGAGCATGAAGTCGCTCGCGCCGCGCCCTCCGTCACCGGGTGTGCCCGCGAGCGCGTCGCAATCCGGGCTGCTCACGTCGATGTTCACGTCGGTGCACGTGGACGCTGGATCGGCGTTGATCTGGAGGTCGGAACTGTAGTTGTTCCGGAGCTCGTTGAATCGGGCGATGTTCCAGTCGCTGCCGTTCGACAGATAGATCCCGTGGCCGTCGCCGCTCCCGGCGTCCCGTCCGAGCGAGCGCTCGATGACGTACCAGTCCGACTGCCCGGTGAAGAACGGATCGCGGCTCTGCCCGTGGCCCTCGCAATCGAGGACGGCGACGCCCTTCTGGTGCTGGGAAGCGGCGTAGTCCGCGCCGACGGCGCGAACTCCGTAGTTTCCGCCGGAGAGCTCGAAGCCGTCGACCGCGACGTAGTCGGCGGCTTCGACGTTGATGCACGTCTGACGACCGGTGGCGCAGCAGTTGATGAGCACGCTGCGTGCCCCCGCGCCGGTGCGCTCGCCGTAGAGTACGACGGGCGCGTCGTACGTGCCGCTACGCTCGCTCCCGAGCTCGTAGCATCCGCTGTATGTACCCGACACGAAGTACACCCGCGTGCCGGGCGTCGCCGCGGAGAGCCCGGCGGCGACCGTCGTGGGAGCCGCCTTCGTCTGACCGTTGCCGCCGCCGGTGGGGCTCACGTAGATGGTCTTGGTCGGCTGCCAGGCGGCGTCGGTGTAGTAGCGATTGAACTTCTCCGCGAAGCCCCGGTAAGAGCCGCCCCTTCCGACCGCGGGCGCCGGCAGCGGCACGACGGTCAGGACGCTCGCGTTGCCTCCGGTGCTCGCGCCGCCGCTTCCCGGCGAACCTCCGGAGCTCGGCGCCCCGCCGCTTTGCGCCGAGCCTCCGGACCCGCCGGTTTGCGCGGAACCGCCGGAATTCGCCGGCGCGCCGCCGCTCGGCGCGGAGCCGCCGGAATTCGCCGGCGCTCCGCCGCTCGGCGCGGAACCGCCGGAATTCGCCGGCGCGCCGCCGGATGCGCCACCTGTCGAGGCTACTCCGCCCGTCGAGGGTCCAGCACCGCCGCTTCCGCCACTGGCGCCGCCGCTCGCGCTCGTGCCGCCGTTGGCTTGCCCGCCGGTGCCCGACGCCGCGGGTTCGTCACTGCCGCAGCCGGTGATGATGCTGGCGGTCGCGACCGTGCCGACCACGCAGGAGTGGACCAACCGCCCAAGCACGCCGCTCTGTCCTTGCATCGTCTAGCTCCTTGCCGGGCGGTCGGACGTCGCGAGGTGCAACGCCCCCGACCGCAAACGAAGGATCATATCGCCGCAAGCCCCGGCGGAGGTTCAAAAACTGAACCTCTTTGCGGCCCGAGCGCTCACGGAGCCTGGAAATGTTCAGAATCTGAACCTGGCGCGCCGCGGCGCGCGGACACTCAGGGGCGTTCGAGGTACGCGGCCGTGGCCATGCCGCCCGCGGTGCAGACGCCGACGACGGCGCGCTTGGCCTTGCGGCGAGCAAGCTCGAGGAGCGTGCTGCCGACGTAGCGAATGCCGGACATTCCGTAGGGATGGCCGAGCGCGATGGCGCCTCCGTTGACGTTCGTGATTTCCCACGGCGTCTGGAGCTCGCGCTGATTGTAGAGGGTCGTGACGGCGTAGGCCTCGTGAAGCTCCCAGAGATCCACGGCGTTCACGTCGATCTGGTGCTTCGCGACGAGGCGCTGGATGGCCGGCGCAATCGCGATGCTCATCTCTTCTGGCGGCACGGCGCTGAGTTGCATCCCGCGGAACAGCCCGAGGATCGGCAGACCACGACGCGACGCTAGGTTCGCGTCCATGAGCACGACGGCCGCGGCGCCGTCCGACAGCTGGGAAGCGTTGCCGGCGGTGACGGTGCCGCCGTCGTACACCGTCTTGAGCGCGCGGAGCTTCTCGAGCGTCGTGTCCGGCCGCGGGCCCTCGTCCCGGTCGAGCACGACGTCTTTCGTCGACGTCTCGCCCGTCGCCCTGTCTTTGACCGCCATTTTTGCCGTGAAGGGGACGATCTCTTCGGCGTACTTTCCGGCGGCGGCCGCCGCCGCGACGCGCATCTGACTCTTGTAGGAGTACTCGTCCTGCGCTTCGCGCGTGATTCCGTACTTCTGGGCAACGTAGTCGGCGGTCTGGTTCATCGACCACCAGACGCTCGGCATCTTCAGCTGGAGCGGCTCGTAGAAGAAGCCGTTCAGGTTCAGGTTGAACTGCACCATGCTGATGCTCTCGATGCCGCCCGCCACGATCACGTCTGCCTCGCCGGCGGCAATGCGATTGGCGCCGATGGACACGGCGCTGATGCCCGACCCGCAGTAACGGTGGACCGTGATCCCCGGCACTTGCACCGGGAACCCGGCGCCGAGGGCGGACGTGCGGGCGATGTTGTGCCCCGTGGCGCCCTCGGGCAGCCCGCAACCCAGGATGACGTCCTCCACCTCGGCCGCCTCGATCTTCGCGCGCTTCACGGCCTCGGTCAGGACGTGACCGGCGAGCGGAATCCCGTGGGTTTGATTGAGCGCACCCCGCTGCGCGCGAGCGATCCCCGTGCGGCAGTACGAGACGACGGCGATGTCCTTCATGCCCCGGAGCCTAGTGCAGCCACCGGAAACCCGGGAGCCGGCCTCATGCGTCACCCTCCAGGCGCCGGCGCACGGCCAGAATGCGCTGGCGCAGGGAGTCCGCCTCGCGCGCCACGTCCGGGAAGTCGTCCGAACGCGCGGACTCCAGGAGCGACCGAGCGCCGTCCGCGATCCGCGTGAGCTGCGACTTGACCTCGACGAGCGAGGTTTTTGCCTCGTCCGCGGCCTGGAGCGTCGCGGTGACTTCACCGGCGGCCTTGCCGAGCTCCGCGTAGGCCTGCATGTGCTCGCCGAGGCGCTTCATGCGCTCTTGAATGGCCGCGGCGGTCGCCGCCAGTGGCTCCAGCGCCGCCTGCTGGCGCTCCTGCATGCGGACCATCGCCTCGGCCATGCCGCGGAGGCCGACCGCGAGCTGTTCGGGAACGGCCATCGCCTCGTTCAGCTCCTTGGCCGCGCGCCCGATGTTCCTGTCCGAGTCGAGGCGGATCTTGCGGATCGACCGGGAGAGCGACTCCAGCCTGGTGAGCTCGTCTTCGAGCGTCTGTGCCGCCCGGACGAGCTCCGGCACGAGCTTCTCGCCCTTGCGCATCCGCCCGAGTGTATCGCCGCGAGGCGCGCTCTCGTCGAGCAGAAACGGGCCGTCAGCCCCGGCAGCGCCCGCTTCCGGTGTTACAGGTGCTCTGGCAGTGCGTGTTGTCCTGGCAGGCGTCGCCCAGGGCGCCTGCGGTGCAGACGCGCGGAGTGGCGGCGGGACAATGCCCGGCTGCGCAGTCCGCGTTGTCGGCGCAGGGCTGCCCCACGGCGCCCGACGTGCACGTCGCGGTTCCGGCGTAGCAGTGGCCGGAGGTGCACTCTGCCTCGGTGTCGCACGACGCTCCAATTTCGCCGGTCGTGCACTTCCCGGCACCGCAGGCGAGCCCCGAGCAGTCCGTGTCGGCCCCACACGGCGATCCGGACGCGCCGCTCCGGCAGACGGACGTGACGCAGAAGCCGGCGGCGCAGTCCGGGGGTCCGTCGCATCCCGAGCCCACCGCGCCCGACGTACAGAGGCCGCCGTAGCAATGTCCCAGCGTGCAGCGAGCGTCGGCGGTGCAAGCGTCGCCCAAGTTTCCGCCGCAGAAGCCGCCCGTGCACGTGCTGCTCTGGCAATCGCCGCCGTCGCCGCAAGCCGTCCCTGCCGCGCCGGTGACGCACACGTTCGGGTGGCAGAACGACGAGGCGCACTCGGAGCCGCTCGCACACGTCGCGCCGAGCGCCTTCCCCGACGTCGAGCTCTGGCAGCGGCCATTGACGTAGTCGCACGAGCTATTGGCGCAATCGAGCGGCGAATCGCACGCGCTACCGGGGCTGCCGTCGGTGCAGCGGTTCGTGCCGCAGTATCCCGACACGCAATCGGACGAGCCGAGGCACGGCGCGCCGACCGCGCCGGGACCGCTGTTCACGCACTTGCCCTGCTCACAATCGCCCGACTGGCAGTGATCGTCGCGGGAACACGGACGCCCTCCCGGCGCGGCCTGGCACGTTCCCGGTGTGACGCCGGCGGGGTCCACGCAGGTCCGGTTCACGCATTGCACGTCGATGTCGCACGGATCGCCCACGTTGCCCGGGCTGCACGTCCCCCGGCCGCAGAAAAGGCCGCTCTCGCAGTTGGCGGGCTCGATGCACGTCTCTCCGGACTTGCCGTCGGAGCACTTGTCGGCGATGCAGAACTTCGTCTTGCAGTCGGCGATGGTGTCGCACGCGCTTCCGCCGGTGCCGTTGCTGCAAACGCCGTCCACGCACGCCACGGCGTCGCGGCACTGGCCTTCGAGGGGGCGATAGCGGTCGCACGGCGCTCCGTTCGCGCCGTCCGTGCACCGCGAACCGCCGCAGAAGCCGCTCTCGCAGTCGGAAGGGCCGTCGCAGGCGGCGCCGGTCGCGGCCTTGGGCGAGCACACGCTGGAGATGCACGAGCCCTCCCGGCACTGTTCGTCCTTGGCGCAGCGCCCGCCGAGTCTGCCGTCCTGGCAACGGTAGACGGTGCTCACGCCCGCACCGCCGAAGTAAATGCACGCACCGCCGGCGCAATCGACGTCCGCGCGGCACGGCGCGTCGTGCGCGCCGGTGGAACAGCGCTGGTCCTGGAAGCCCCAGTAGACGCAGAGCCCCGAAGCGCACTCCACGCCCCGGCTGCACGGATCGCCGTGCTCGCCGACGGTGCACACGCCGCCTTCGCAGTGGGTCGAACGGCACGCCGAGGCCCCCGTGCAGGCGCTTCCAGGCAGGCCGTCCGTGCACTCGCCCGGCAGCGTCCCGAGAGCGCCGCTGCAACCCCAGCGGCAGTCCCGGTCCACGTAGCAGCGCGAGCCCGCGATGCCGTCCGTGCAGGCGCCGCCCTTCTCGCGCGCGAGGTTCTGTTCCTTGGGCAGCGCGCAGAAACCGAGCGAGCAGTGTCCGTCGGCGCGGCAGGCGACGTCGTCGACGCACAGCTTGCCGAGCGACTCCGCGCGGCAGGCCCCGACGTCGCAGTCGTCGCTCGTCTTGCACTCGTGACCCACCGCCTCGGCCGCGCGCTGGATGCACTGGGTCGCGCGGAGCTCGAAGGCGTCGATTTGCCGTGGATCCAGCGCCGCTCCGCCGTCGGCGTCACCCGCCGTGGAAGCCGCGCAGAGGCTCCGGCAATCCAGGCTCGCGACGCACCCGCGCCCTTCGACGCAGAGCCCGGTGGTAGCCAGGTTCTTGCCGATTTGCGTCGTGATGACGACCTTCGCGCCGGGACAGACGTCCTCGCAATCGAGCGCCGGACACGGCGTGAGCACGTCGCAGTCCTTCGTCTCGGCGTCGAAGGCGACCCCGAGTCCGCTGCAAGGATCGAGCGGATCAGACGTCGACGACGAACCACGACCGTCATCCGAAAGACGCGGGTCCTTCTGGGGCGAGTCCTCGCTGCACGCGACGGCCAGGGCGAGCAGCGCCGAGAGCGCGGCGCCAATGAGCTCGACCGCGGTCTTCGTCTTCGTGCGCGAGCGTAGCGTCATGGCGTCCCGTGTCCTCAGTTGCAGGTGTGCTGCGCGGAGCAGTTTCCGGAAACGCAGTTCGCGGCGTAGTGACAGAACGCGCCTTTCGCGCCGGTGGTGCACTGGCCCGGCTCGGCACCCGCGGGATCGGCGCAGCGGCCGCTTTCGCAATGCTCCGGCGCCTCGCAGGTGGCGCCGTTTTCGCCCGCGCTGCAGGTCCCGCGCACGCACGCGCGGACGGAGCAGTCGGCGACGACCGAGCACGGCGAGCCCTCGGAGCCGTCGGTGCACACCTGACGAGCGCACTTCAGCCCCGAGGTGCAATCGCTGGCCTCGTAGCAAGGCGCGAGCAGGCCGCCCGAGCTGCAGCGGCCACCGGCGCAGACGCCCTCGGAGCAGTCGCCGTCCGCTTCGCAGATGCTGCCGGGTTCCTTGCCACGGCACAGCCCCTGGATGCAGGTCCCGCTCCTGCAGTCGGCGGCGTCGTCGCAGCTCTGACCGACGGCCGAGGTGAAACAGGCGCCGCCGGTGCAGTGGAGACCCGAGGCGCAGTCGCCGTCGTCCGCGCAGCTGCCTCCGGCCTCGCCGCTCACGCAGGTGCCCGTCGCGGCGGTGGCGCTCGAGAGACGGCAGAACCCCGAGGCGCAGTTCGCGTCGGACTTGCAGGTGTCGTCGACGCGGCCGCCGTTGCAGCGGCCACTCGTGCAGCTGCCGTACTTGCAGTGCGCGTCGTCGTAGCAAACGCTGTCGCGCTCGCCGTTGGAGCAGGAGCCCAGGGACGTCGGATGGCCGGAGACGGAATCGACCGCGGTGGGCTCGAAGCGGCAGAGAAAGCCGGCGCCGCAATGGCCGTCGTCGGCGCACTTGAGCGCGTCGGCGCACACCTTGCCGATGCTCTCCTGACGGCAGTGGCCCGCGGGGCAGTCGTCGTCCGAGGCGCAGGAAAGCGCTCCGACGTTCGAGAGCCGGTCCTCGCACGCGCTCCGGACCAGCCGCTTTTCCGGGTCGCAGAGGCGCGCGCAATCCAGGAGCTCCAGGCACCCTTCGGACGGCACGCAAGCCTGCACGGTGACCACCTCGGCCGGCGCCGTGGTGCCCTCGGGCACCGCGGCGGCCGAGGGGCACTCGCAGACGAGCTTCGGGCAGCGGACCACGTCGCAGTCCGACTCGCCGTCGAAGAAGTAGCCCGCGCTGAGGCAGGGGTCGCTCGGCACAGCCGCGGGGAACCCGCCGTCGCCGGGCTGGCCCCCGTCGCCGCTCGGTCCACCGTCCGAGGCGGTCGCCGCAGGGGGAGCGTCGCTGCCGCCGGCGCAGTTCGCGACCGAGATGGAAAGGACGAGTGACACCCCCAGCCACAGGACGCTGCTACGCGCGGTCAAGGCACTTACTGTCATCGGCCGGTCGAGCCCCGTGGATTAGGGGGCGGCGCTCGCTTTGCATTCTCACGACCTTGCTGTCGAATCCGCGTCTCCTGGCGATTCGTGTCGCCAAAGGTGAGACACCTTGCTTGTCGTACGGCCGGGCGTATTTTGGACCCGTGGCTTCCGCCAAGGCGACGGTCCAGCTCTCGGAGCGCGAGTTCACGCGTATCGCGCGCGCTCTGGCGGAGCCCCGTCGCATTCAGATCCTGAAGCAGCTCGGCGCCTCCGAAGGGCCGGTCGCCTGCAGCGCCGTCCACGCCTCGCAGGACATCAGCCCCGCCACCCTCTCGCACCACATCAAGGAGCTCGAGACCGCGGGCCTGGTCGAGATCTCGCGCGAGGGCAAGTTCATGAACCTCCTTTTGAAGCGCGACGTGCTTCGCGCCTATCTCGGGCGGCTTTCGGAAATTTGAGCGCGGCGCGCGCCGCGACCCGTTGACGGTCGTCCGTTCGATATTTAGATGATTGTCGAAACGTCAAATCGACGCCTTCGAGGAATCAACGAAATGTCCAGATTGACCAACAAAGTCGCAGTAGTAACCGGTGCTTCCAAGGGGATCGGCGCGGCCGTCGCGCGGAGCCTCGCCGCCGCCGGGGCTCGGGTGGTCGTGAACTATTCGTCAAGCCGCGAGGGGGCCGACAAGGTCGTCGCGGAGATCGTGAAGAACGACGGCAAGGCCATCGCCGTCCAGGCAGACGTCGCCAAGGCGGAGGACGTGAAGCGCCTCTTCGCCACGACCCAGGACGCCTTTGGCCGGCTCGACATCGTCGTCAACAACGCCGGCATCTACAGGTTTGCTCCCCTCGAGGAGGTGACCGAGGAGGAATTTCACCGCGAGTACGACACGAACGTCCTCGGCCCGCTCCTCGTCACGCGAGAGGCCCTCAAGTACTTCGGCCCCGAGGGCGGCAACGTCATCAACGTGAGCTCCGTCGCGAGCGAGCTCGGCCTGCCGGCGTCGTCGGTCTATTCCGGCACGAAGGGCGCGCTCGACGCGATCAGCCGCGTTCTTTCGAACGAGCTCGCGGGCCGCAAGATCCGCGTGAACACCATCGCCCCGGGAGGCGTCGAGACCGAGGGCACGCACGCCGCGGGCGTAGTGGGCAGCGACCTCGAGAAGAACTTCGTCGCCAGGACGCCCCTCGGACGCCTCGGTCAACCCGAAGACATCGCGCGCGTCGCCGTCTTCCTGGCGTCGGATGACTCCGGCTGGCTCACCGGAGAACGGCTCGTCGCTTCCGGAGGCTTCCGGTGAACGGCGGCGGAGAATGGGCGAGCCCTTGGTGACCCGCGGACCGCCGCTCACTTCCGTGAGGCGGCGGTCTTCGATTCGATGAACGCTCGCCCGAGCGACGTATCGACGCCGAGGGAATCGAGCCCCTTGAACACGACCTGTTCCAGCGTCTCGAGATAGAGCTGCACGAGCTCCCGGAGCGGCAGCTCGCCGAAGTCGTAGAGCGCGTCCGTCCACGGCGCGTCCGCCGTCCCCTCGAGGAAGCCGGGTTCGACGCTCGCCTCGAGTATCAGGGGCAGGACGTCTCGCAGGAACTCCCCGCGTCCGGCGGCGCGCTCCGCGGCGAGGTGTCCCCACCCGAGTCGCGAGTGGCGCACCTCGTCTTTCAGGAGCTCGTGCAAGGTGACGCGGATCTCCGGCTCCTTGCAGAGCTCGAAGCACCGGGTCATGAGCGCGGTGTTCATCGTCTCGCCGAGACAGCACACCGACACCACCTCCCACAGGATGCGATCGCGCGGAGGCATGGTGGAGCGACCGATGCGTTCGCGCGGAGGCACGTGCTCCAGCGCGCCCGGCTCGCCCCACGCCGCGGCGAGGCGCGCGCACAGGTCGCGATGCCGCGCTTCGTCCGCGGCGGCCGCCCGCGCGCCCTGGATCACCACGGGCAGCGCGCCGATCTCGGCGAGCTCCTCGGCCATGCGGGTGAACCGCGCAGCGGCCTCTACCTCTGCGCGCGTGCGGAACGCCCAGGTCGCACCGACGCGAGCACGGACGACCGGGTCGAAGCGCTCGTCACCGACCGTGATTGTTGACCTCGCAGCACGGCTCGGCGCCGCCAACCGGCATGTGAATACTCCGTCCCTTGACACGTCTCATGGCGAGGACTAATCGAACCCCCAGCATGAGGAGCCCTCTCTACTTCAATTCGCGCATAGCGCACGCAGAGCCCCGAGCACGGGCGACGCGCGGCGTGTTGCCCTCACTGGAGGGTAACGAGTAGGGCTGTTTTCCAGGCGTTTCACGCGCCTCGCGAGCCGCCCGAGCCCTGCTCCGGCGGCTTTTTCGTTTTGTCTTTCCGTTCGCGGTCGATCGCTCTCCCGGCGATCGACTCGTGGCCCCCGTCCATTGAAAACCTGGTCCATCTCCCCCCTCGCCGCTCGGTGGTTCGAGCTGCGGCAGTGCTGCACGTGCAGGTTCGAGTCCTGCCGAGGGGGCCGCGGTCATCGCAACAGCTGGCGCGCCGTCGCGCGCATCGAGAGGAGTCCCTCTTTCCTCGGTGCGCGTCCGCCCGTCGCGTCCCAGGCGATCACCCCGACCCTGGGCTCACAACCCAGTCCTTCCTAGGTCGTCGGTTCGAATCCGACAGGGTGCTCCGGCGCCTTTAGCTCAGTGGGTAGAGCAAGGAACACGGACCTCGAAAGTCCGCGTCAGCGTGGTCAAAAAGCCATGCCACACCGGTCCGAGGGGCGCCTCGCCCGAATCCGCCGATTCGACCACCCATGTGGTCGGATTGGCAACCGATCCAGGCCCGGAGCGCGCACGCTCCTCCCGCCAGACCTCCGGCCATCGCCATGCGCCCGCCGGCTGGTCCCGCGGGAGGGATCTGCGCGCGCTGCGCCGGTGTCGGGTCGACGCCGAAGCCGGCTTCCACGCCGCGATCGCTCGCGATCGCTCGTGGCCGCTTTGCCTTCGCGCCGGGCGGGGCGCTCCTCGGATCACTCTTTTCCCGGGGGGTCTTGACCCCCCGCGGCTTCGCTGGCGCGAACCGCTCCCCCGCCTGAAGAGGCGCCGCCGGCGCCTGGCGAGCGGACCGTGCCCGTCGCACTCAGGAGTTCTGCTTCAAGCGGGCTCCACGCATTCGAAGGCGAATGCCCGCATGCCGGCGGTTCCGGCGACATGGAGGTCCAAGATGTTCCGTTTCATTCGAGTCAAGCTGAACGAGCGGGTGGTCGTGTTCCAGAACGGCCTCCCCACCCGGGCCCTCGGAGCAGGTCGTCACCTGCTCGCCGGGTTCAACTACACCGAGCAGCGCTGGAAGATCGACGAGCTCGCTTTCTCGGCGCTGCCCGAGGTGCGAGCCGTGATGCCGAGCGACTGGTACGCCGAGGTGACGCTCGGCATCAGGGAGCGCGGCGTGCTCTTCCACGATGGTCGTCCGCGCGCGTTCCTGCGCCCGGGAACGCATCGCTACTGGAAGCTCGACGCCGTCGAGCTCCGCGTGTTCTCCGTCGACGAGCCGATGCCGGAAATGACGGACGAGCTCGCGGAGGTCATCCCGCGCAAGGAGTGGCTCGAGCTCGTGGTCACCGAACACGAGAAGGGCCTGCTCTACGTGCGCGGGCGGCTCGCCCGCACGCTCGAGCCGGGTCGACACACCCTGTGGTCGCACCCGGAAGCCCCGGTCGTCGCGGCCAAGGTCGACCTTCGCCGGTTCGACCTGGCCATCGCCGGCCAGGAGCTCATGACGCGCGACAAGGTCACGCTGCGGCTGACCCTGTCCGTGGAGTACGCCATCGAGGACGCCGCGCTGGCGACGACCCGCGTCGCGAGCGTGCGTGACGCGCTGTACCTCGCGGCACAGCTCGCCGCGCGCGACTTCGTCGCGGGCGTGACGCTCGACGAGCTCCTCGAAGGGCGCGACGCGATCACGCGCCACCTCGAGGGCGTGGTCGTACCTCAGGCCGCCCGCTTCGGCGTTCGCGTCGAGGCGATCGGCGTGAAGGACGTCGTGCTACCGGGCGAGATGAAGGCCCTCCTGAACCGCGTCATCGAGGCGGAGAAGGAGGCCGCAGCCAACGTCATCCTCCGCCGTGAGGAGACCGCGGCCACGCGCTCGCTCGCCAACACCGCGCGCGTCATGGCCGAGCATCCGGTCCTTCTGCGACTGAAGGAGCTGGAAGCAATGAAGGAGATCGCGGAGCGCATCGAAGAGGTGCGCGTCGTGGTCGGCGCCGATGGCCTCGGCGCCCTGCTCCCCGCCGGCCTCCTCGGCCGCGGCGAGAAGTCCGTGAACGGCAGTTGAGAAAGCCCCGCGGCGGTCGTGAGGATCGCCGCGGGGCCGCTCATCTCCCGCAGATTGCCCGCCGGAGCCGTGTCCCTGACAGACAGCGATTCCGGGCGCACTGAACGAGAGGCCGCCGACCCTCGAACTAAACCGGATTGCGCGATCGCGCGGCGTGAGACGTGGCGCTTGCTCGCGCGCTCCGGACCAACGACCGACTCGCAGCAGGCCCACGGAGCATGCTGCGATTTGCCCTGATGCGGTGCAGGGCTCGTTCGACTGCGGCAATTGGTGACCTTGAAGACCGTGCGCGGAGCGCTACACCAAGAGTGGAGTAGCTGGCTTTGCCAACTCTCGCGCGACCCCGCGGAGTGGCGCGCCAGGTGCATCGGAGGGAGAACCATGGAACAGATCAATCAGCCGATCGAAGGCTCGGACACGAGCCCTTCCGACCTGGAACTCGACGAACCGATGGTAGAGAGTTACCGGCCTACGCCGGTGATTTCTTCACATCCGCCTCCGCCGCCGCGGCTCCGGGCCAGGGCGAACGAGGGCCGTCCCATCGAACTGTCGGAGGGGTCGGAGCCACGTGTGGCGAGGGATCTAATGACCCGGCAGCTCTTCACCATCGGGCGCGAAGACTCGATCGAGAACCTCGAGGTGGCGATGGAGAAATTCCGGTTCCGGCACCTGCCCGTGATCTCGGGGAACCGGCTAGTCGGCCTCATCACGCGCAGCGATCTGTGGCACTTGTCCTCGAGCGTGCTCTCCATGAGCGCCCCCGAAGAAAACGCCATCTTGCACCGCCTCACGGCGGAGCGCGTCATGCAACGAGACTGCGTCACGGTCCCGCCGGACGAACCGCTCACCAACGTGGCCCTGCTCATGTGGAACACGCGCGTGGGCTGCGTCCCCGTCGTCGAGAAGGACGGAACGCTCGTCGGCATCATCACCGAGGGCGACTTCGTCCGGTTGTCGCGGCACCTGCTCTCGCGGTCCGACACGACGCACTGATCCCGCGCGCCCCCGAGCGCGGAGGCGATCACCCCGCTTCTTGCACCACGCGGTTCCGCCCCTCGTGCTTCGCGCGATAGAGCGCGGAGTCGCCGCGTGCGAGGAGTGCATCCAGGTCGTCCTCCGCGCGAAAGCCGGCGACACCGAGGCTCGCCGTCAACCGCACGACGCGCCCGTCGAAGGCCACAGGGTGCTCGGCCCACGGCGGCGCGAAGCCGTTCGGCTGCGACGAGCGCGTCCTTCAGCGGCGTCTCTGGTAGCAAGACGACGAACTCTTCGCCGCCGAGGCGTCCCGCGATGTCCACGGAGCGGATCTGGGCGCGGATGAGTTGCGCGACGTCGCGAAGCACCGCGTCGCCGCCGGCGTGCCCGAACTCGTCGTTGATGGCCTTGAAGTGATCGATATCGAGCACGAGCATGGCCACGTCCCTGTCGTAGCGCTTGGCCTGCCGGAGCGCCGCCTCTCCCGCCTCGTAGAGCGCGCGACGGTTGTCGAGGCCCGTGAGGAAGTCCGTTCGTGCGAGCCGTTCGGCGCGATCGCGCTCCACCTGGACGTCGTGCGCGAGGCGGTGGGATCGAGCGAAGAAATAGCCCAGGGTGCGAATCGAGCGAAATGTGGCCGCCAGATACATCACCGACGCGAACGCGAGGGCAAGGTGGATCGTGTCCCCCTGGAAGGCGAACAGCAGGGTGATGGGAAGCGCGAGCGCAAGGACTCCGAGGAGCACCGTGAGCGCGTGCGCCGAGTAGCTGGCCGCATGGCCCCCGGCCATCAACATGACGAAAGAGAACACGAGGATGCGACCGGCGAGCGGCTCGGGGAGAACGAGGAGGGCTCCGAGGCCCCACCACAGATCGACCAGGACGATGGACGCTACGAAGTACCGTTCCCAGGCCTTGACCAGATCCGCGCTCGGTGTGTCCTTCGGGTAGGCGCGCACCAGGAGAACGCGACCGATCGCGATTGCCGCCGTGCCCCCCGCCCAGAGGACCAGTAGCCTGTGGTTTGCCCATTCCCAGAGCGCGAGGCACAGCGTGGTCGCCGCCAGGGGACTGAAGAGCATCGGGAGCGGCGACTGGATGAACGCGAAGCGAACCCGCTCGGCGCGCACGTGGGCCTCCAGTGCGGCTTCGGAGTCGAGGCGCGGCGGCACACCGGGCATCGGGCGATGCTATCCCAGCGCGCGCCAGGGCCGTGGCGGATCCTACGGCCCGCGCAGTGGGGAATCCGTGCTCGATGTGGCGGAGGTGCACCGACGATGCAGATGGCACACCGGTTGCTGCGCCCGTCGAAGCCCCGTACGTGAGCCGTGCGGGTGCCAGCAAGGAAAGACCCCATGACGGATACGACGTTGTTGTTGATTGTCGTCGCCCTTGCGGCGGCGGCCCTCGTGGTCGTGGCTTCGCTGTTCTCCGCGCGGCGGAACCGTGCGCGCAGCGCGGAGCTCAGAGAGCGCTTCGGACCCGAGTACGACCGGGCCGTTGAAGAGTTCGGCGGTCGCAAGCGCGCGGAGCGCGAGCTCGCCAAGCGCGAGCGTCGCGTGGAAAAGTTCACTGTTCGCGAGCTGAGTGACGGCGATCGAGCACGGTTTGCGGCGCACTGGAGCCGGATCCAGGAGCAGTTCGTGGACGATCCTCGGGCAGCGGTCGCAGGCGCGAGCCACCTCATCAACGAAGTGATGCGCGCCCGCGGCTACCCGGCAGATGGCTTCGAACAACGCGCGGCGGATCTTTCGGTGGACCACCCCGACGTGGTGCAGCACTACCGCGCGGCGCGAGCGCTCGTGGAATCGAGCCGGCGGCAGAACGGCATGAACACCGAGGAGCTGCGGCAGGCGGTGGTGCACTACCGGGCGCTGTTTGCAGACCTGCTGGAGCCACCGGCCGCGGCACCGCGGTCGTTCCGCGAGGCCCACGCCTGAGGGCCGGTCGGGAAACCGACCTTCGTCGTCGAAAAAAATCTCCGTGGGATGTCGAGGAGCGCGGTGCGGCTCCGACCTATGAGTGTCGCCGGCATCCCGCCGGCACCCCACGGAGAGAAGCAAATGCCCGAAATTACTCCTTTTCTGACGTTCAGCAGCCAGGCCGAAGAAGCCGTCACCCACTACCTTTCGATCTTCGAGGGGCGCGTCCTCCACACGATCAGGATGGGCGATGCCGGACCCGGTCCCAAGGGCACGGTGCTCGGGCTGACCTTCGAGCTCCTGGGCAGGACGTATCAGGCCCTGAACGGCGGCCCCAGTTTCAAGTTCACGGAGGCCTTCTCGTTCTTCGTGGGCTGCGACACGCAAGAAGAGATCGATCGCTACTGGACGAAGCTCACCGAGAACGGCGGCAAGGAGATCCAGTGCGGCTGGCTCGTCGACAAGTTCGGCGTGTCCTGGCAGATCGTGCCGAAGAACATCGGAGCGCTGATCGGCGGCAACAGCCCGAACTCTGCGCGCGCGATGCGCGCGATGCTGCAGATGACGAAGCTCGACATCGCGGCGCTGAACCGCGCGTACGAGGGCACCTGAGGCGCGTTCACGGCGCTCGCGCGGTTCTCTGGCGGTCGTTCTCCCAGAGCCAGTCGAGCGCCGCGCCCATCGTCTCTTCCGGGTGCGGCCCCATCTCGCCGTGGCGAGCTTCGGGGATCACCTGGAAGGTCGATGGGATGTCCGCCGCCCGGAACGCCGCGGCCCCCGCTTTCATCAGATCGAGGCGGTCCCGCGCGCCCGCCATCATCACGGCGGAACGCACGTGACCGAGGCCGCGGGGGCTCGGGGCGTCCGGAGCGGCGATGAGCACGAGCCGCCCGTAGCGCTCGGGGCGTTCGCGAGCGAGCGCCTCGGCGCGCGTCGCACCCTGCGAGTATCCGATGAGCGTGACGTCCCGGAGCGGCTCCGCCGCGCCGAGCGCGCGAAACGACGCGACGATTCGCGCGTCGAGCGCGGCGAGGTCGGCGGTCCAGGACGCCCACGGACCGCCGCACGGCTTGTCCCCCTGAGGAGCGATGATGACGCCCTTCTTCGCCGCGGCGTACTGGAAGGACTGCGCGTAGCCGAGGCCGTGCCCGCACATACCGTGCAGGAACACCATGAGGCTCTCGCCCTCGTGACGACCACGCAGGACGAAGACGGGAGGCTCTGCCCCGGGGAGCGGCTCGATGCGCGTCGGGCCTCCCCCGCTCGTGGATTCCGCAAGAGGCGCAGCACCACCGGGCTCGCTCTCGCGCTCCGTGCGGACGACCGCATCCCTGTTCTTCTCCCCGCAGTGCGCTGGCCAGAGCGCCAGAACCGACAACGCCAGAGCTCTCGCCTCCATGGGAAAAGCATAGGGAGCGGTTCGGACGTCACCAGCGGGTCGAGGCGCGAATTGCGCGGCGCGCTTCGCCGATTCCGCCGCGGGCGGCCGTGGTATTCTGCGCCGGTGCGGCCAGATACCTCGCGAGCGGAGCGACGACTCGCCAGTCTGGTCGCGCTCGTCGTATTCGCCTGCGGGCGCATCGGGTACGAGCAGACCCCCGGCTCGGGTGGCGCCGACGCCTCGCTGGGCGGCAGCGGTGGGCGGAGCAGCGGCGGAAGCGAGAGTGGGGGCGCGAGCTCCGGAGGGGACGCGAACGGCGGGTCGGAGAACGGCGGCACCGGCAGCGGAGCGGCCGGTGGGACCAGCTCCGGCGGAGCCCAGCTCGACGGCTCGCCAATGGGAGGCGCCAGTGCCGGGGGGACAGCGAGCGGCGGAGCCGCGACGGGCGGGCTCGACGCGGGAAACGGCGGCACCCTCACCGGAGGAGCGACGAACACCGGCGGCACACTCGTCACCGGGGGAGCGACGAGCACCGGCGGCACACTCGTCACCGGGGGAGCGACGAGCACCGGCGGCACACTCGTCACCGGGGGAGCGACGAGCACCGGCGGCACACTCGTCACCGGGGGAGCGACCGGCAGCGGAGGCGCGGCCACCGCCGGTTGCCTCGCAGCCTGTACGAACGGCACATGCCAGGGGAACACCTGCGTCTTCGATTGCAGCGTGGTCAACTGCAATAACCCCGTCGTCTGTCCTGCCGGAATCCCTTGCAGGATCGATTGCGTGCTCGGTCAGTGCCGGAGCACGCTCGATTGCAGCCGCGCCTCCAGCTGCGACATCACGTGTCCCCCGAACGCGTGCGCTTCGCCCATCCTTTGCGGTTCGGGGCCCTGCAATGTGACGTGCGATGCGGGGGCGTGCAACAGCATCAATTGCTCCACTTCCTCGGCTTGCGACGTGCGCTGCGCGACGGGCGCCTGTTCTTCCCCCATCACGTGCGGGCCCGGGACCTGCACCGTGGATTGCTCCGCCCCCGATGCATGCCGGAGTGGCGTCAACTGCAGCAGTTCGTGCAGTTGTGACGTCACCTGCAGCTCCACGAACAACTGCAACACGAACCTCCAGTGCCCGCGCTCGCAATGCAAGGTCGGGCTCACGTGCACCTCCGCTGTCTCCGGCTGCGACTTGTGCCCGTGATGGATCCCGTGGGACAGTGATCCCGCACCGTGAGCTCGAGACGCCGCAGCGCCACGACCCTCGGCGCCGGCCTCGCGGCGGCGCTCGCTCTCTCCACGCCGGATGCCCGCGCCGGCGAAGGCACTGCGCCAAAGACCGCGCAGGAGGACGCATCGGCGGCGCGCTTCACGCCGCTCACCGCGTACGGCGCGTGGGCCATCGCGCAGCTCATCCCGAGCCCGCTGCTCGTCGTCGGCAAGGAGGACGCAGGCGCGGGGGTTCGCTGGCAGGTGACGCCGCTCCTCTTTTCGTTCGGCATCGCCGAGCGGCCGTTTCGCAGCTTCGTCGTGGCGCCCATCGCCAGGCACTCGGGCTCCGTCGAGCTTCATGTTTCGCCGGAGTGGGCCTGCTGCGCACCGGGCGACGCGACGAGCTGGCTCGTAAGGATGGGCCCCCGCCTTTACCTGCCGATCCTCGAACACGGCGAGCGCCTCTCCTGGTCCATCGGCGGGACGTACCATCGCGCGGCAGACGGTGGTGGTTTCGCCGCCGACGTGGGCCTCTACACGCTGTCCGGCCTCTTCGGCTTGAACGTCACGTTCGCTCCCGGGCTCGAGCGCCGCCAGGTCGCGGCCGCCCTCACCATCCGGTATTTTTGATGCGCGCAGCGACCTGGTTCCTGATCGCTTCCGCGCTGCTGACCACCAGCTGCGGGTTCGCCTTCCGCGTACTGGGAAAGAACCTCGCCGCGCCGGAGATGAAGCGCGTCCCGCACAAGATCGCCGACCCGAGGCGGCCCGACGCGCGTCTGTCGGTCCTCTGGGTGGGTCACGCCACGATGCTCCTCCAGCTGGACGACGTCTTCGTGCTGACCGATCCCGTGTTCACGAACACGCTGGGCCAGGTCTCGCCGCGCCTGGTCGAGCCGGGGATCGACGCCTCCAGGGTGCCGCCGCTGGCCGCCATCACCGTCTCCCACATGCATTTCGATCATCTGTCGTTCGGGAGCCTGGACCTCTTCGAGGACCGGACGAAGATCGTGCTCGTGCCTCCCGGCGTCCGCGCGAACATGCCGCGCTACGACTTCGAGATCAGGGAACTCGCGAGCTGGACGTCTTACGAGAAGAACGGGCTACGGATCACCGCGGTGCCCGTGAAGCACGTCGGCGGCCGGGTCGGCATCGACGAGGGGCTTCAGCCACACGCGTTCACGGGCTACGTGATCGAGTACCATGGGCTCTCCGTGTATTTCGGCGGGGACACCGCGTTCGAAGAGCGCATCTTCCGGGACGCTGGCGCGCGATTTCCCGGTCTTTCTGCGGCCCTCCTGCCGATCTGCCCGAACGAGCCGCGGGACTTCATGCAGCGCACCCACATCGATCCCGGGGGCGCGCTGGACGCCTTCGCGCTCCTCGGCGCGGCGCGTATGGTGCCCATGCACTTCGACACTTTCATCAATTCGGACGATGACTTCGGCGCGTGCCCGCGAATCCTCCGGAACGAGATGCAGCGCCGCGGGCTCACGGACGCTCAGGTGTCCATCCTCTCGATCGGCGAGCAGCGGGTCATGATTCCGCGATAGAATCGGGGCCATGGTGGCGGTGCGTAGCATCGGGGTCCTGGGAGCGCTGCTATCGCTATCGTGCGCGGCGCCTTCGGTCACGGTCCTTCGCCCGACGAGCAGTCCGACGCTGCCCTGCACCGCGCCGCCGCCGCCGGAACCGGCCCGCATCTTCGCGGGCATGGAGAGCGCGCCCCCTCGCACGGAGGGCAACCTGCGCCTCGTCGACTACGCCGTGGACGATCGCCTGACGAGCCCGGGCTACCGCAGCGTGCTCTGGGGCGACGCAGGGCGGATGCTCACGGTGGAACAGGATCGCGCCATCGTCTGGGACGGCGCGACGGGCGCCGCCGTCGCGAGCGTGCGGCTCCCGGAAGCCGTGAAGGGAATCGACGAGTGCGCGGCGAGGCAAGACCTGTCGCGCGCGGCGTGCGTCGTGCACGTGAAGGACCCGGACCGCTCGTTCATCCGGGCTCTCCTCGGCGTGGACATGGAACGCGGCGAAGCGCGCCTCTTCGGCGAGATGCCGGAGGTCGCGCGCCCGTTCACGTTCGCCGAAGACGGCCGGACGCTCATCGCCGGCGGTGACCTGTGGAACGCGGAGAACTGGACCCACGACCGGCATGTCTTCACGCCGTCGCCGTCGCTGTCGTTCGGCGTACCGCTCGCGCACCCGCGGAGCGGCGGCGCCCCGGGGACGATGATCGGCGCCACCTTCGCGAAAGGTTTCCCGATGCGCGGCCCGCGCTGGCACCAGCGTCTGGTGCCGTTCGGGCCGAGGCTCGTGCAGTACCGGGAGGCCGCCCTCGACGTCACTGCGACCGAAGGCGCGGCGCAGTTTCACCCCGCCCCGGGCTACGTCTCCGTCTCCGCGTTCGACGGCGCGCCGGACGTTCGCTTTCCCGTCGAGGATCCGGACACCATCGTCGTCCTCTCGCCGAACGGCAGATGGATCGGGACGCTTGCCCGCGAGTTCACGCTGCGAAAAGCCACCTCGCCGGATACCTTCGCCCGCATCGACGGCATGGCCTGGGCCAATCGCGCCCTCCTGTCGGACGACGGGCGCATCCTCGTCGTGGGTTACGATCGCCCCAACCTCATGGCCGCCGAAGAGTCGGACGGTGCGGAGGCGTTCCCGCGGGTGCCCGAGCCTTCCCCGCGTCTCGAGGCGTGGGATCTTTCGACCGGCACTCTCCTGTGGAAGGCGGCCGAGCCTTTCCCGAACGACACCCACCTCTCCAGCGACGGCCGCTTCCTGTGGAGCGCGCAGCAGCCGCACGCAACGGAGGTGAGAACGGGGCGAAAGCTACGGCTCGATCGACGGATCCGGAGCGTCTCGCCGGAAGGAGTGGCCCTCCTCGACGACGCCTGGGGTGGAACCACGCTGGTCGATCTCGTCGCCGGCCGCGTCATCCTGGCGCCACGGCGGCGCGCGCAGCTCATGGCGGCGACGCGAACCGGGTACTTCGCGACGCGAAGCCATGACCACAGCCTGCAGCTCGAGACACCGAACGGCTGCGTGCGGCTGATTTCGCCCGGGCAGCCCTTCGGGGACGCCTTCGAGCAGCGCTCGGTGGCCTTCTCGGAAGATTCGTCCACCCTGGTTGCCACTGTCTACCGCAACGGAACCTCCTTCTTCGCGTGGGATGCGAGCACCGGCGCACAGCGATACGCCCTGCGCACGGACCAAGGCTACGTCCGCGCAGAACTTCCGCTCCGCGTGGTGCAGGTCATCTCGACGGCGCGGTACCCGACGCCCTTGAGCCAGCCGGACTTCGTCACGCTCGACGTGAACACGGGCGAGTTCGTCTCACGCGAGCCCTACGAGCCGAGAGACGTCCCGTACGTGACCGAGGAGTTCGTCCCCGGCGTGAGGGGCAAGAGCGCCCTCACGGCGTTCTCCTCGGATCGCCGCTACTCGCTGGCCGCGAACGACGCAGGCGAGTTCGCCGTGGGCCGCACCAAGGACGGGACGGTGCTCGGCCGCGCGCACTTCGAAGGGCGCCACGACCGCGTGCAGTTCGCGTGGTTCCCGGCTCCCGGTCGTGTGGCCGTGCAGACGGCGCGCGGCGGCATCTTCGAGTTCGAGCTCGACACCGCCCGATGAGCCCACCTTACTGCGCGTAGTCGTAGCCCGCGGACCAGATCGCGTTCGGCAAGACGATGTCCCCGCAGTCCCACTGGGAGATGAAGAACGTCTTCGTGGTGCGCGAGTAGGTGATGGACGACGGCTTGAAGGGGAGCGTCTCGCCGATGTTGGACCAGGTCTTGCCACCGTCGGAAGAGACGATCAGGTGGTCGTTCCCCACGCTGACTATCTTGCCGTTCGGGAGCTCCACCGGGTAGACCGTCCGCGGGCCGCCGGTCTTCGTCCACGATTTCCCGACGTCCGCGCTCCAGATCCCTCCGCTATCGTAGATGGTGGACCAGTAGAGGGTGCCGCTCGTCGCCCACAGCGGGCGTGCCGCGGGGGACTCCGTGGTGTTCCGCGTCCAGGTCTCGCCGCCGTCGCTGCTCGCGTACACGCCGCACTCGCCGTCCCCATAGCCACAGGAGCCGAGCAAGAAGTGCGCTGGGCCGAGCACGAGGGGCAAGATGGAGAAGTGCGAATTGGGCGGCAGCTTGGGTCCGATGTTCGTCCAGTTGGCGCCGCCGTCCCTCGAGAGGTAGAGCGTCTGCTTGCGCTCGTGACTCCCGGCGAGGAGCGTCTTGCGCTCCGGATCGGTGAAGTCCACGCTGACGAGGTCGTTGTGCCCGACGTTGCCCAGCTGGGTGAACGTGGTACCGCCGTCGGTGGTCTTGTAGATGCCGTCGGCTCCGTTCCCGTAGATGCCCGATTCCCAGAACACGGCGGTGTGCTCGGGGTCGAAGACGATGGACGACGGCCGGTGAACGATGGCCGCCGAGCCCGAGCCCGTTCCGAGCTTGGTCCAGGACGTGCCGCCGTTCGTGGTGGCGTAGAGGCCCACCTTCGCCACTCCCGCGATGACCTGCTTCGAGCACGGGTCCGCCTCGATCAGCGTGAGGTTACCGCACTCGGACGGCATGTTCGCGAGGTTTGCCGTCACGTTCTTCCACGCGGGCGCGGGTGCGGGCGTGGACGGAGCGTCGCAGGTGATCGCGACGGGACGAGACGGCGGAGGCCCGCCCTTGCCGCCTCCCGAGCCGCCGGTGCTCGCGCCTCCCGTGCCGCCGGTCGACGCCTTGCCACCGCTGCCGCTCGACCCTCCGGAGCTCGTGCCACCGGCGCCACCGGGACGGCCACCGGATGCCATGATCCCGCCCGAACCGCCGCCGGTGCCGCGGCCACCGCTGCCGTCGCTTCCGCCGGTGCTTGCGCCGCTATTTCCGCCGGTGCTCGCGGCGTCCCCACCTGGAAGCCCCCCGTCCGTGCTGGAGTTCACGGTGGAGGAGCACGCAAGGGCCGAACCGAGAAGGCACGCCACCCCGGCTACCGTGCGGAATATCGCGGGCATCAGCGGTCCAGTGTCGCGGCGGGACAAACCGGACCACGGGGTACGGAGATTTATCTCACTGACCCGCCGGCGGGGCCGGAGCCGGTGGTGGCGCAGCCGTCGCGGGGGCAGGCGGCGCGCCCTCGGGCGGCGGCGGGCCGGGAAGGTTGTGCGAGGCCCGGGCTTTCGCCAGCGCCGTCGACGTCTCGTACTCACTGACGATCGACGGGCCGGCAATGTTCACGATCGGGTGACGGGGTGCCACCGCCTTGAGCTTCTGAAGCTCGGCGTGGATGGCTTCGATGCCCTCCTCCGTCAGGACGAGCTTCGCCTGCGCGCGCACCAGGTTGGGATTGAGCTTCAACGCCTCGCGAAGGTGCGCGCTCGCCTCCTTGCGAATACCGGCGCGATTCAGCGATTCGAGCGCGCGGAGGTACTGCAGCGCCGCGTCCGTGGCCGCCACCTTCTCGAGCCGCGTCATGGTCGTATCGTAGAGCTCGAAATCCTGGGACAGGAGATAGTAGAACGCCGCCACACGATCCGTGCGCGGGTCCTCCGGGAACTGCCGGACGAGCTCGCGAACGACCGCCCCCGCCGCCTGGAGGTGGTCGACGGAGAGGACATCGAGGGCCAGGTGCATCTTGCGGCCGAACGCCGTGTCTTTCTCCGCTTGCTCGAGCTCGCGCGTCTCGGCATCGGTGAACTTCCGGCCGGCGTCTCGCTCCTGTGTCAGGCGCTGGCGTTCCAGATCCGCTCGCTTCGTCCGCTCGTCCACCACCCGTGCGACGGTCGAAAATCCGTCGCTCCACGCGACCTCGATGGTCGCGTGCATCGTCATCGCGTCGATGCCCGGCTTACCCTGCACCAGGCGAACGGCGTCTTCGAAGCGGAAGATGTCGTCTCGCAAGAGGACGTCCACGAGCTGGTCCATGTTGGTGACGCCGCCGGTCTCCGGCGTGGTCCCTCGCTCCTTCTGCACCTCGGCGATGAACGCGCGCGCTTCGGCGGCAGACATGTGGGGCTCTTCCGCGCCGTTCGCCGGCTGATTCGAACCGCCGCACGCGCCGAGCGCGAGGAGCGTGGAGAAGATGAAGGCAACGCCGAAACGCCGGTGGACCATGGCGCGGGAAGGTATCAGCTCGCCCAGCGGGTTGCACAGGCATTCCTGATGCGGCTAAGGGATGCGCATGAGCATCGTCGCCCGGAGCAACGCCGAACACTACCACTGGGGTACCGGATGCGACGGATGGCGCCTCCTCGCGCGAGCGGACCTCTCCGTCATCGAAGAGCGCATCCCTCCCGGCCTCGGAGAGGTCCCGCACTTCCACACCCACGCGCGCCAGCTTTTCTACGTCCTCTCCGGCGGCCTCGGAATAGTCGTCGAGGGAACGGCGTTCCAGCTGCGACCCGGCGACTCCCTGGAGATCGTCCCGGGCGCGACCCATCACGTGCACAACCCGTTCGACACGGACGCGGTCTTTCTCGTCGTCTCGTCCCCGACGACGGCCGGGGATCGGACTAACGTCCAGCTCGGTGATACGTTCCTCGCATGATGTCGCGTGTCGTCATTCCGTCTCGCTTCAACGGGCCACCGAACTCGGGCAATGGCGGCTATTCGTGCGGCGTTCTGGGGGCGCTGATCGGCGACAGCGCGGAGGTGTCGCTTCGGTCTCCCCCGCCGCTGGACCGGGAGCTCTTCGTGGAAGTGTTCGGCACCGGCGTCGAGCGAAAGTGGAACATGCTGGACGGCGAAGGGCTCGTCGCCACGGGGCGCGCGGCAGAGCCGGACGTCACCTGCCCGGAGCCGCTGAGCGTGGAACGCGCGAAGGCGTCGGAGGCGTCGTACATCGGGTTCGATGGGCACCCCTTTTCCACCTGCTTCGTGTGCGGCCCGGCTCGCGCCGAGGGGGACGGCCTGCGCCTGTTCACGGGCAAGGTAGACGGGCAAAACCTCGTCGCGAGCGCGTGGACGCCGTCAGCGAGCGTGGCCGCGGCAGACGGCACGGTAGAGGGCGCCGTCCTGTGGAGCGCCCTGGATTGCCCCACGTACTTCGGCGGGCGACTGAACGGCTACGGAGGCCTTTCGGTGCTGGGCCGCCTCACCCTGAAGCAGGTGGCGAAGGTCCGCGCCGGTGCGCCGCACGTCGTCGTGGGCTGGCCCATCGGCAAGGACGGCCGAAAGTGGGAGGGCGGCGCGGCCGTCTTCACCGCCGAGGGCGAGCTCTGCGCGTACTCGCGCGGGCTGTGGGTGGAGCTCAAGCAATGAGGGTTCATCACGTCCCCGGCGACCTGGTCGCCAGGTGGCGACTTCCGCGACTTGAAAGACAGCGGGCGCTCGGTTTCGCCGAGTATTTCCGTGTCGTCGCGGTCTCGGTTTGCCGATCGTGATCTGCTCTTCCGTGTCCGCCAGGTCGTCGCAGGAACCGGCGCAAGCGCCGGTTCCTCTTCGTCACTCTTCGTCCAGCGGATCGCCCAGGGCCATGCGCAGGGAGTCGTAGCCGTAGCGGGTGCGGACGCCGTCCACCGCGCGGTGCAGCGGCGCGTGATCGTCGAAGAGCGAGAGCTGCGCGCCGGACGGGCGCAGGTTCGACAGGCAAATGCCGAGGAGTCGAATGGCGGTGCGCCGGGTGCGCGCGCTCTCGAAGAGCTCCCGGATCACGGGATAGAGGTCCAGCTCGGAAGACGTGGGCGTGATGGTGCGCGACCTCTGGAGCGTCTGGAAGTCCGCGTAGCGAAGCTTGAGCGAGACGGTGCGCGCCGTCACTCCGCGCTTCCGGGCGCGCCAGCACACCCGCTCGCAGAGGGAGCAGAGCATGGAGTGGATGCAGGTGGGATCCCTCACGTCCTCGCGGAAGGTGCGCTCGTTCGAGATGGTGCCCACCGCGCTGCCGCTCGGGTCGTACTCCTGGAAGGCGGGGCGCTCGCGGCCGAGCTCGTGCGCGCCCTGGCCGCGGATCCCGCGCTGGATCGACTCTGCCCAGGCGCCGAGCACACGCTGGAGCCTCGGGAGCGGCGCCCGCACGACGTCTTCGAGCGTATTCACGCCGATGGCCGCGAGCTTCTGCTCCGCGACGGGCCCGATGCCGGGAAATTTGCGGGCGGGAAGCGGGCCGAGCAGCGAGAGCTCCGTGCCGGCCGGCACGATCACCACGCCGCGCGGCTTCGCGAGGCCACTCGCGACCTTCGCCACGCAGCGGCTCGTGGCGATGCCGGCGCTGGACGGAAGCCCCACGCGCTCCTGGACCTCGTCCGTCATGCGGCGAACGGTGCGCTCGATGGTGGCGTCGGCGGTCGCGTCGCCGGGGGCGGCGTAGAGGCCTTCGCAACCGGAGAAGTCGAGGAACATCTCGTCGATGCTCGCGACCTGGGACACCGGCGTGTAGTTCTCTGCGATCTTCCTCACCCGTTCCGCGTAATCCCCGTAAACACCGTGCCGGGTGGGCAGGTAGATTGCGTTCGGTGCGAGCTCGAACGCCTGGGTGAGCGACATGCCCGAACGGACGCCGAGCGCGCGCACCTCGTAGCTCGCCGCCGTGACGACGCCGCGCTGACCGGGACGACCACCGACGACGACCGGCTTGCCCACGAGACTCGGATCGAGAAGCCGCTCGACCGACACGAAGAACGTGTCGAGATCCAGACAGCAGAGGCGCGGCGCCGCGAGGGCCATGGCGGCGCCGGATCCTGTATACTGAACGGATGCTCAGGTCAAGGCGGCCCTGTTTACCGCCAGAAACCCCCCGTCAGAGCAGCGCGATGATGTCGTTCAGCGTCTTGCTCGGCCGCATCGCGGCGGACGCCTTCGCGTCGTCCGGGTGGTAGTAGCCGCCGACGTCGACCGGCTTGCCCTGGGCGGCGATGAGCTCCTTGGCGATCGTCGCTTCCGCCGCGGTGAGCTTCTCCGCGATGGGAGCGAAGCGCTGCTTCAGCTCGGCGTCCTTGCTCTGCGCGGCGAGCGCCTGGGCCCAGTAGAGGGCCAGGTAGAAGTGGCTACCTCGGTTGTCGGTGCTGCCCACCTTGCGGGCGGGTGACTTGTCGTTCTCGAGGAACTTGCCGGTGGCGGCGTCGAGCGTCTCCGCGAGGACCTTGGCCTTCTCGTGCTTGAAGACGATGCCCACGTGCTCGAACGACGCGGCGAGGGCGAAGAACTCACCGAGCGAGTCCCAGCGGAGGTACCCCTCCTGGACGAACTGCTCCACGTGCTTGGGCGCCGAGCCGCCCGCGCCGGTCTCGAAGAGGCCCCCGCCCTTCATCAGAGGGACGATGGAGAGCATCTTCGCGCTCGTCCCCACCTCGAGGATGGGGAAGAGGTCCGTGTTGTAGTCACGGAGCACGTTGCCGGTGACGGAGATGGTGTCTTCTCCCTTTGCGATCCGCTCCAGGGAGAACAGCGTGGCGTCCGCGGGCTTCAGGATCCGGAGGTCCAGGCCCTGGGTGTCGTGCTGGGGGAGGTACTGCTTCACCTTGGCGATGATCTGCGCGTCGTGCGCGCGCTTCTCGTCCAGCCAGAAGACGGCAGGAGTGCTGCTGAGCCGCGCGCGGTTCACCGCGAGCTTCACCCAGTCCTGTACGGCGGCGTCCTTCGTCTGGCAGGCGCGCCAGATGTCCCCCTCGTCCACGGCGTGCTCGATGAGCACCTTGCCGGAGGAGTCGGTGACGCGCACGGTGCCCGTGCCCGGGATGACGAAGGTCTTGTTGTGCGAGCCGTATTCCTCGGCCGCCTGAGCCATGAGGCCGACGTTCGGCACCGACCCCATTGTCTTGGGATCGAACGCGCCGTGCTGGCGGCAGAAGTCGAGCACCGTCTGGTACACGCCGGCGTAGCTGCTGTCCGGGATGACGGCGAGCGTGTCCCCCAGCTTGCCCTTGGAGTCGTAGACCTTGCCGCCGGCGCGCACCATCGCGGGGATGGACGCGTCGATGATCACGTCGCTCGGGACGTGCAGGTTCGTGATGCCGTTGTCCGAGTTGACGTACGAAAGCCCGGGGCCGTCGGCGTAAGCGGCCTGGATGTCCGCTTCGATGGCGCTCTTCTCCGCGGCGGGCAAGGTCTGGATCTTCTCCACGAGATCCCCGAAGCCGTTGTTCAGGTCCACTCCGAGCCGCGCGAACGTGTCCGCGTGCTTGGCGAGCAGGTTCTTGAAGAACACCTGCACGGCGTGCCCGAAGATGACGGGATCGGAGACCTTCATCATCGTGGCCTTCAGGTGAAGGGAGAAGAGCACGCCGTCCTTCTTCGCCCGCGCGATCTGCTCCTCGTAGAACGCGACGAGGCTCTTCTTCTTCATCACGGTGCCGTCGAGGATCTCGCCCGCCTGGAGCGGCGTCTTGTCCTTCAGCACCTTCACGTCGCCGCTCGCGGGAACGAACTCTATCTTCACGTCCGTCGCGGCCGGGACGGTGACGGACTTCTCGTTGGAGAAGAAGTCGTCCTTGCCCATGGTGGCCACGTTCGTCTTCGAATCCTTCGACCACGCGCCCATCGAGTGCGGGTGCTTCCTCGCATAGTCTTTCACCGCCTTCGGCGCGCGGCGGTCGGAGTTGCCCTCTCGCAAGACCGGGTTCACGGCCGACCCCTTGACCTTGTCGTACCGCGCCTTCGCGTCTTTCTCCGCGTCCGTCTTGGGGGACTCGGGGTAGTCCGGCAGGGCGTAGCCGTGGGCCTTTAGCTCCGCGACGGCTTCCTTCAGCTGCGGGACCGACGCGCTGATGTTCGGGAGCTTGATGATGTTCGCCTCCGGCGTGAGCGTCAGCGCGCCGAGCTCGGCGAGCGAGTCGGGAGCTCGCTGGTCCTTCGGCAGGAGGTCCGAGAAGGCGGCGAGGATGCGCCCGGCAAGCGAGATGTCCCGCGTCACCACGTCGATCCCCGTGTGCTTCGTGAACGCCTGCACGATGGGCAGAAGCGAGTAAGTCGCCAGCGCCGGGGCTTCGTCGGTCTTGGTGTAGATGATGGTGGGGTTCGTTGACATGGCTGTTCGGGGGGCGAGTGTTCCCCGTTCCCCTCGCCGCGGCAAGGACGAGTGGTTTCAGGTCACCACCAGGCCGCCATCGACGGGGATCTCCGTGCCGGTGACGAAGGACGAGGCGTCACTCGCGAGAAACAGAGCGAGGCCGGACACCTCGTTCGCGTCGCCGAAGCGACCGAGGGGCATCCGCGCCGAGTACATCCGCTCGGAAGCGGCGAGGGCCTCCGGCGGCAGCCCGAACTTTCCCTGGATGGCCGTATGGATCATACCGGGCGAGATCGCATTCACGCGGATCTTGCGCGGTGCGAGCTCGGCCGCGAGCGTCCGCGTGAGTGACGACACCGCTCCCTTCGTCGCCGAGTAGATGGACATGTTGGGCGCGGCGCGTTGCCCCGCGATGGAGGTGTTGGTGATCACCGAAGCGCCGGGGCGGAGGAGCGGGAGCAGCTTCTGCAGCGTGAACACGACGCCCTTCACGTTCACGTCCATGTGCTCGGCGTAGAACGCCTCGTCCACCGCGCTGAAGGGCGCGAGCTTGGCGATGCCCGCGTTCAGGAACAGCACATCGAGCCCACCGAGCTCCGCCTCGACCTTCCGCGCGAGCGCCCCGGCGTCGTCGAGGGAACGCGCGTCGGAGCGGATCACCAGGATGCCTGCGGGCAGCTCCGCGCGAGCCTGTGTCAGGCGCGCTTGGTCCTGTCCAGTGACCGCGACGCGAGCGCCGTGCGCGTGGAAGAGTTCCGCCGTCGCCCGCCCGATGCCCGTCGTACCGCCGGTGATGAGCGCCGTCTTGCCGGAGAGGATGAGCCTGGAGTCGCTGGAGGGTGTCGTCGTCATGGTGGGCATTTCATTTTTTGAATGTTCGGTCAATAATTGAGCAGCAAAAGATCCGGCGCGCGGCCAGAGGCGGCGCCTCAGTCGAGCAGACGGCGCGCGCCGTCCACCACGCCGCGGATGAACGCGGGCTCGCGCTGCACGCGCGCGATCACGCCGAGGCCCTGCGACATCGCGAGCAGCGACCGAGCCGTGGAGCGGACATCGAGCGAGCGCGGCACCTCGCCCGCGTCGTGAGCGCGGCGCAGGGCGCGCACCAGCGCTTCCTCCAGGAGCTTGAGCTTGCGCCGGAGCAGGTCCGCGATCTCCGGATCCCGGGGCGGCAGAGCGCTCGCGCCGTTGCCCACGAGGCAGCCGTTGAAGTCCGGCGCCGACGCGACGAGAACCCACCGATCGAGCAGGACCTCGATGTTCTTGCGGGCGGACCCCGGTGCATCGAGCAGGTCCACGATGCCCGGCTTGAGCACGCGATCGAAGTAAAACTCCACCACGCGCCCGAAGAGCGCTCGCTTGTCCCCGAAGGCGCCGTAGAGGCTCTGGCGTCCGAGCCCCGTCGCGTCTTCTAGATCGGCGATGCCCGTCCCTTCGTAGCCCTTCGCCCAGAACACGTGCATCGCGCGCTCCAGCACGGTCTCGGGTTCGAAGGTCCGCGGGCGTCCGGCCATTTTCCGTGTCGCTCGCCCGAGACATGCCATTTATTGACCATCCAGTCAAATACAGCCCACGCCTCGCCCCTCGAGGAGCTGCGGCAACATGCTCACGTGGACCGACGCCGACGTCCTCCACGCCGTCGAGGTGACGTGGGAGTAGAGTGACCGAAGACCGCTCGCCAGCGCTTCGTCAACGCCGCGCCGATCGCATCCGGCGGCGCCGGCGGGCACGGGCGGGGCGGGCCACCGTCCCCCACGGCGAAGCTCGAAAGAAGCTCTGTGCGCGGCGGGCGTCATCGTTTCGTCCCGGCGTGCGCGATCTGCAGCCGGTGCTCGGGGACGCGCAAGGATGCAGCCGTTCGCGAGCTCGCGAAGCAGTACGTCGAGCTGCGGCGAGACCGTGGGTTGCGTCGGGGCGGGCGGAGGGGCGCGCGACGTGACGCGGAGCGAGCGCGACGGTATGGGGGCCGTCTGCGTGCTCCGCGTCCGCGGGACGGTGGTCCCCCAAAGAAAGCTACGCAGCGGCGCGGTAGCGATCCCGGTCGACGACGACGGTGTGGGCGCCAAAGCGCCAGACCAGGGACGGGCCTTCGCGTGAAACCGTGAAACGCCCGCCGTGCACGCCGTCCAGGTGACAGCGAGTGCACAGCGTGATGACGTTGTCGTCGCTGTCGTCGCCGCCGTGGGCGCGGAAGTGCACGTGATGCGGCGTGCAGTCGCGGCGCCGACAGAACGGGTTCGTGCAGCGGAGGCCGTCGCGGGCGTAGATGTGGCGGTAGGCGACGTTGGGCAACTCATGCGCGTGCGTGTCGATGAGCGCCTGGCACGCGAAGCGGAGGAACGTCATGCCGGCGGGCCGATGACGTTCGAAGAGGCGTTCGAGTCCGCGGTAGGCGGCTCGCATTTCTGGCTCGACGCGGAGGCAAAGGGTGTCGCGTCCGAGGGAGCGGAGGCGACGCGGCGTGTGACGGGCGGCGTAAAAGGCGGATTCGATGGCGGCGATGGTCTCGGTGACGGATTTCTGGCTCGCTTCGGGCTCGTTGAAGACGGCGCCGGTCACGACGCGGGTTTCCAGCGCTTTGAGGTCGTTCACCTCGTCCGTGCTCGGAGGTGGAGGGTCGGATTTCTGGTTCACGCGCGCGAAGAGGCCAGCGGCTCGGATGTCTTCCTCTAGATGAACCAGCGTGCGATGGACCGCGCGGTCGGCCCAGGCAGCGTCCGTGGTCGGCGTCGCGATGCGAGCGACGAGGCGGGCCGCTTCGTAGCCGATGCGATGTTCCCGGAAGGCGCGGTTCAGATGCGGCAACTCGCGTAGCCGCTGCGCGAGCCCACGCCTGGCCTTTATGGAGGAGAGACACATGCCGAGCCGCTCGCGGGCGTACTGGTTGGCCGTGGCGTAGCCGAGCCGTCGCCAGCCGTCGGCGGCCCAGAAGCGGTTGGCCAGATTTCCGATTGTGACGTCGCGCTCGTGGAGAGCGGCGCAGATGTGACGCAACTTCGCGTCGATGGACGCGGCGTCGCCCGTGAAATCCGTGGGCACGTCGTTTTGGACGACGTCGTCCGGCCACCGCGGGATTCGCGATTCGCAGCGGCGTTCGGCTTCGTCGCGCCATTCGTTGCGCTGACGGATGTAGGCGTTCTGGGCGTCGAGGGACGGCGCGAGGTCGCTGGGGGCCGCGGCGCCCTTGGGCAACAGCGGCATCAGCGACGAGGTCGCTTCGCCGACGAGGGCTTCGACGACGTCGTTCATGGTGTTCGCACCGAGGTGACGGGCGAGCAGATGCGCGCACTCGAAGAGGAGGGCGTCTTCGTGGTCCTCGGTGATGGTGAGGGTGCAGAGGGGTTCGGGATCCTGCGCGGCCAGAAATTCGTGGCCGGAGTCGGTGGCGGCTTCGGCCTTCAACTGCTCCTTGAAACGCGCGACGGTGCAGTGCGCGGCGAGCTCCAGTAGACGGCCTTCGCTCTCCGGCGTTGCCACGCGCGCGATCTCCGTGGCCATGCTCCAGCCGACACGGCCGGACACGAGCGCGGCGCGCAACTGCGGCAGCGAAGCCGTCTTTCGGGCCAAACGGCGCGCCTGGCCGATCGCGGTGCTGCCGTGCTCACAGCGCTCGCGGGCGTAGTCGTCGATGGACGTGAATCCGAGCGCGGCGTGGCCGTCGCAGTCGGCCAGCGCGTTCAGCCCCACACCAAGGGCATAGCGTAGCGGGCCAGATTTCCGAGCCGCCTGCGCGAGCTGACGCTCCAGCTCTTGAAGATTCTCGAAGCACGCATCGCCGTGAAGAAGAGCCGTCGATGATTGCATGCTCCATCCATACACCATGGATTTTTGGGCTCATGGGAGCCGCGCTGCGAGGCGATCGACGACGCAACCAAGCGGGAAATCGATTTTTTCTCTAAGAGCGCTCAGGGCGTCGATTCAGGGCCGCTGCGAGGCTTCGTAAGCGAGAGTCTCGAAACGCGGCGCGCGTGCGCCAGAAATCCGTCAAGCGGAATCGACGGTCCGATCCGACACCATGGGTGACGCATCAGACGAAGACAGCCAGGGAGATGCGGTTACCTTTCACCTGGTGAACGTCGCCCCTGAACAGGCGCTGACGAAGCTCTCGAGCACCGGGCGCAGCTCCGGCTGCGACTGGAGGGTCCACGTCTCGTCGCTCCAGTCGAAGGCGTTCCACAGGTCGTGCACGGGCGCGGGGTAGTGCACGGAATCAAGAAACATCGCGTCGACGCGCTTCACTAGCTCGCCGAGACGGCCCGCGACGACGCTCCCAGATAGTACACGCTCCGTCTCGTCTCGGACGATGGACAGAGCCAGTTTCCCGCCCATCGCGCTGATCGGGTCGAAACCGCGCTCTGCGGCGACGCGAACGACACTTGCGATTTTTTCCTTGCGCGGACCGCGAAGGATCGCGACGAGCTCCGGCTCGCCGGGGTGACGAGCGAGGCACGCATCGACGCTTTCGACCGAGGCGACGCCAAGGACGCATTCCGTGGCGAGGCGTTCGAGCGACGTCATTCGAGCTTCAGTTTCGCGGTTTCCGCACCGCTCGCAAGAGCGCGAGCGCGCACAGCAACACCCAGGGCGTGTTCGCAGAATCGCTGCGCGGCGTGCGACAGCCGCAGCCCGAATCGTCGCCGGCCTTGACGGGGGAACCGTCTCCCGCGTCGCCCTCGGCGCGGCCTCCGCTCCCAGCCGCTCCCCCGCTCGCGCTCCGTCCGCCCGCAGCCGTCGCCACGCCACCCGCGCTCGACGACGCGCCGCCGCTACCGCGTACGCCACCAGCGCCCGCGTCCGGCTCGCTGCCGCTCGCACCGCCGCTTCCACTCGCTCCGCCCGACGCGCCGGCGTCCGGCGTGTCCGCGGTTCCGCACGCCGGAGGCACCGGGACCTCCGGAAGGTCGTCCCGGTAGCGCGCCCACATGGCCTCGGCGAAGGGACTCGAGCCGTCTGCGCCGCTCACGGCGCCCGTCATCCAGCGATCGACGTAGTCGAAGTACGCGTCGTGGTTCCACACCGACCTGGCGCCGAGCATGAGCGCCGAGAGCATCTGCCCGACCCACACGGAGCTCGTGCAGCAGTTCCGGTAATCCAGGCAGCCATCCACCGCGCCCGCAGGATCGCGACAATCCTTGGCGCCCGATCCTGAACAGCCGCTCTGGAAGTACGAACCCTGTCCGCCTCCGCAGTCCCAGCCGAAGAGCGCTTCTCCGCCCTGACCGAGGTAGGTCTGGCCGTCTTCGCCGAAGAAGGAGTCGTCGTAGTCCTTGCCGACGGCGAGCATGTCGCAGTCGTTGAGGAGGCGCGCGGCGAAGACGATGGGCCACTTTCGACCACTGTGGTGGCCGCCGTTGGGCTCCCACTTGCCGCCCGCCTTGAGGATGCCGTAGTTGTCGATGCCGAGCTGGATCATCGACGTCGCGAGCTCTCTTCGACTCGGAGTGTCGAGCATCACGTAGAGCGCCGCGTCGCTGACGAAGGCAGAGACTTCGCGGCCGTAGCAAGCGTGCTGGCCCGGGCCGTTGTCCCAGTTCTGCTCCGCGCAGCTGTTCTGGATGGTCCACGAGTTCAGGTGATCCGCGCGCGGGCGATCGGCGGACCTCACGAGCTGTGCGCCGTTCGGTAGGGAGCCCGCCGCGGGAACCTGAGGCAGGAGGTCCCACCGGATCCGAGAGACGTCGAAGTAGCGCTTGTAGGTGCCGGCGAAGGCGGGCCGGAGCGCGCCTTTGACCTGGGGCGCTCGAACGGCGGTGAGCACGGCCTGCGCGGTCATGTTCCCGGCGTTCTTGATCTCCGCGCCCTCGGGTTTGCTCACGCTGGAGACGAGCGAGGCGTCCGGCTGAAGGTCATAGGGGAGCGCGATCTGGTCGCGGGTCTCGAACTCGCCGCCGCGGTCGTCGTACCCCTGCCCGCCGCCCCTGGGGTTCACGCACGAGCCGTTCCGCGTGCCGGTGGGGGCCGGCGTGATCGAGACGATCTTCGCGGGCCCCACGACCCAGTAATCCCCCGTGGCAAACTGCCCGGTCTCGTACGCCCGGTCGAAGGTCCAGGTGACGCCGTACTGAGTGACCGACGTCGCTTCGGCGGCCTGGCCGAGCGTGGTCCAGCCGGCCATCGTGAAACCGAGCAAGAGAGGTAGGGGGCGCTTCATCGATCCCTCCGGGGAATCGCCGAGCGTAACACGGGGGCGCCCCGATCCCCCTTCTGGCTACAAAATGACGCCGGCGCCGCCCTCGCGAGGCAGCGCCGGCGTTCGCTCAGGTAGCCAGGCTACTTGGCGCCTTCTTGCAGGACCTTGAACTCGATGCGGCGGTTCTTGGTTCGCGTCGCCTCGTTCTTCTCCTCGACGCGCGGCTCGCTGGAGCCTGCGCCGCGGGTCTTCAGCCGATCGGGAGCGACGCCGCCGTTGTCGACGAGCCACTGCTTCACGGCGTCCGCGCGGTCTTGCGACAGCTTCTGGTTCACCGCCGGATCGCCCTCGCTCGAGGTGTGACCGGAGATCTCCATGCCGATGCTCGGGTACTGGTTCAGCACCTTGGCGGCGTTGGCCAGGACCGGCGTGGACTTCTTGCTGATGGTGGTCTTGCCCTTGTCGAAGAAGATGCCTTCGATGACGCCCGAGAACTTCTGGATCGCCATCGGGATCTGGTCGGGGCAGCCGTCGGTGTCTTCGAAGCCGTTCTTGGTCTCCGGCTCGCCGACGCACTTGTCCTTGTCGTCGAAGATGCCGTCGCCGTCCTTGTCCTTGATCGCGCAGCCGTCCGGCTTCACGCCGACTTCAGACGGGCAAGCGTCGCAGGGGAGCGGCACGCCGTCCTTGTCCGGATCCGGATCCGGGCAGCCCTTGGGCTCGATGCCGGCCTCGCGCGGGCAATAGTCCTGCGTATCGAGGATGCCGTCGTTGTCCGAATCGGCGGGGCAGCCATCGGGTTCGACGCCCGCGACGGCGGGACACTTGTCGTCCCGATCCAGGAAGCCGTCGTGATCGGAGTCCGGCGGCGGCGGCGGTTGCGCCTTGCGGGAACGCTCGATCACCGCGGACAGACCGAGGTTCATCTCGAAGTTGTGAACCTGGTCCTCGTGGTTCTGGTGCGCGGTCATGTTGTCCCGCAGATCCACGCGCAGCGAGACGGCGTGCGTGAACGGGATCTTCGCGCCGATACCGAAGTGGAACGCCGGGTCGATGTCGTTGCCCATTCGGACGCTCGTGGCGCCAAGGCCTCCGAGACCGACGACGAGGAACGGCGAGATGTACGCCGAGGGTGCCTGAAGGACGATATGCCCACGCGCGCCGTACATGGCGGACCCCGCGTTCGTGCCCTCCACCTTGCTCATCGCTCCCATGGCCTCGGCTTCGATTCCGAGGAACGACGCCGGGTAGTAGCCGAGCCGCGCGCCGATCTCCGGGGCGGTCTTGAGCTCGTAATGAGGGTGGATCTCGTAGCGAAGGTTGTGGTTCGCCGCCGGGAAGAGCACGCCGCCGAAGACGCCGATCTCGAGGACGTTGCCCTCCGGTGGATAGCCGGGCTCGTAGGGCTCGTAGGGCGGGTCTTCGGTCGCCGCGCTCTTCGATTTGGGCGCACCGCCGGATGAATCGCCGGATGCGGAGGCGGAGGCGCCCTCCTTGCTGGAGAGGGAGATCCCTGCGGATCCCGAGGCGCCTTGCCCGAGCGCGGCGTTCGCCACGGTCGCGCAGACACCCCAAGCCAGAAGCCCTGTCACTCGTTTTGACATTCTTTACCCCGTTCGATCTCGAGTAGGCCTAACCCCGGCCCTGAGACTGTCGCTCGCGTTGGTGGGTGATCCGACAGCGGACTATCTCACGAGCGCCAGGCAGCGAACGACTTTTCGGCGAGTGGGGATGGCGAACCAGCAGGCCGGCCATCGGAGTGGTCGGAGGCATTAAATCCCGCAATTCGGCCCGCCGCGCTTGACAGGGGCGGCGCGCGCGCTACTAAACCAACAGGTTAATTAACCATCAGGTTCACTACAATGCCTGCCGACCAGCTCACCGCCACCTTCGCCGCCCTCGCGGATCCCACGCGGAGGGCCATTCTTGCCCGCCTGATCGCGGGCGAATGCTCGGTCACGGAGCTCGCCGCCCCGTTCGACATGAGCCTCCCCGCGGTCTCCAAGCACCTGCGAGTGCTCGAGCGCGCGGGGCTCATCGCCCGCCGTCCGGACGCGCAATTCCGGCATTGCCGGCTGGAGGCGGCGCCGCTCAAGGAGGTGTCCGAGTGGGCGGAAAAATACCGACACGTCTGGGAGCACCGGCTGAACCGCCTGGATGCGTACCTGCAAGAGCTGCAAACGAAGGAGAGAAGCCATGGTCGTAAACCACGCCGCAAATAGTCAAACGTTCAAGGTCACCACCCCCTCGGACACCGACATCCAGATAACCCGGCTCTTCGACGCTCCCCGCGGACTCGTCTTCGAGACGCTCACCCAGCCCGAACACGTGCGCCGGTGGTGGGGCATCCTGGACGAGAACTACTCGTGTCCCGTCTGCGAGATCGACCTCCGTCCCGGCGGCGCCTGGCGCTTCGTCGGGCGCGGTCCTCACGGGGACGTGACGTTCTACGGCGTGTACCGCGAGATCAAGCCACCCGAACGCGTCGTGTACACGGAGATCTTCGCGCCGTATCCGGACGTGGAGTCCGTCGTGACGAGCGTCCTCACGGAGGAGAACGGCAAGACGCGGCTCACGGTCGTCTCGAGCTATCCGTCCCTCGAAGTGCGCGACATGGTGCTGAAATCCGGCATGGAGCGCGGTGCCGCCATCAGCTACGACCTGGTCGAGAAGGTCGCGACGGAGCTCAGGAACCGGACGATGTAGCACCCGTCTTTCGCCATCCGAAAAACCCGCTACCGCTGGGAGGCACTTCTGACGGACACTGTGGGGCAAGTTGCCTCACATGGACGAACAATTCGACACGATCGTGATGGGGGGAGGCCCCGCGGGAGCGGCGACGGCGGCCCTCCTGGCGAGGTCCGGCGTCCGCGCCCTTCTGATCGAAAAAGAAGCCTTCCCGCGGTTCCACATCGGCGAATCGCTCCTTCCGCGCGCGGTTCCGATCCTGGAGAAGATAGGCGTCGACTGCTGCGGCAACGCGTTCCTCTACAAGGGCGGCGCGGAGTTCTTCGACGAGACCACGGGAGATCACGCCGTCTATCAATTCCAGGACGCGCTCCCGGGTGTTCCTGGTTATGCCTATCAGGTGGACCGCGCAGGCTTCGACGAGGCGCTCATCGGGCGCGCCACCTCGCTCGGCGCCGAGATCCACCACGGCGAGCGCGTGAAGCGCGTCGACGTGGACGACGCGCGGGTCGTCGTCGAGACGGATCGCGGCGCCTACACGGGCCGCTTCTGCGTGGACGCCACGGGGCAGGACGCCTTCTTCGCGCGCCGCGATCGCACCACGGTTCCGTACGAGAGCTTCGGCAAGGCGGCGGTCTTCACGCACTACGAGGGAGTGACGAACGAAGCCGCGGAGCTCATCGGCAAGGACGGAAACATCAAGGTGCTCTTGCGCGAGCGCGGATGGGGCTGGCTCATTCCGCTCTCCGGTTCGCGGCTCAGCGTCGGGGCGGTGACCCGCGACGGCGGCGTCAAGGTGGATCTCATCGAGGAGTTGATCCAGAGCTCGCCCCTGACGCAGAAGCTCACCGCGGGCGCCCGCCGCCTCCAGACGCGGGTCATCCGGAATTTCAGCTACAAGTCCGGCCGCCCGAGCGGCGCGCGCTACTCGTGCGTGGGAGACGCGGCGTGCTTCCTCGATCCCGTGTTCTCTTCCGGGGTCACCCTCGGGCTCCTGGGCGCCGAGGCGATCACGGAGCGGCTCGTCCCCGCGCTGAAGGAAGGGCGCGAGGCGGAGCCCGATCTGATGGCGCCCGTGTGGACGCGCATGGAGCGCGCCTACGAGAGCATGAGCTCTCTCATCTATGCGTTTTATCATACCGGCCTCCTCCGGGGCCTGTTCTTCGCGAAGCGTCCGGACCCGGAGCTCCGCGCCGGACTCATCAGCTTGCTCGCGCTCGACGTGTGGCGGGACGACAACCGATTTCAGAGCTTGCTCATGACTTCGAGGATGCGACAGAACTGGATGGCGTGAGCCGCCGGTTCGCCGGGCCCTCTTCGGCCGGCCTTTCGATTCGGGGGAAGCGACCGCTTCATCGTCCATGGTTCTACGGCGCGAAGACGGAACGGACTTTCGCGAGTGCAACTCGTCGTCGGGAAAGATCCGCGTCTGGACGCTCGCCAGGAATCTCTACGTGACCCAGGGCGAGGGCCACATGCAGGACGATCACGCGGCCTTCCTCGAGGAGTACGGCGAGGAACGCCTGCGGCGCGCAGGCGGCAAGATCTACATCTTCCACGACTGGATGGAGATGACGGGCTACGACTCGAAGACGCGCTACAAGATGACCACGTGGTCGGCGGAACACCGCGCGTCCTTCGAAGAAGTGCACCTCGCGGTCCGCTCGCGCATCGTGGCCATGGGCGTCCAGGTGGCGAACATCGCGCTCGGCGGCTTCATGCGCGCGCACACGGGCATCGCGACCCTGGAGCTGGAGCTCGCGCGGGTGCTGCGTCTCGTCGGTGCGGACGGACCCCGGCCGTCGCGGTTCCCATCCAGGTGAGGCAGAGATGCGAAGCTTTGTCCTTCTGACAACTCTACTGGCCATTTCGTCGTGCAGCGACGACGAATCTCCGGGCCCCGGCACGTCCCCGGAGGGGGGCGCCGGGGGGTCGTCGGGCGCGTCCGGGGGCACTTCGGGCGGCGGTTCCGGTGGGAAATCGGGGGGCTCCGCCAGCGGCGGCGCGACGCCGAGCGGCGGCGCGGGGGGCTCCGCGGCCACCGGCGGCAAGAGCAGCACCGGCGGGCGAACGACCGACGCCGGAGGCGCGCCGCCGTCGTCCCGTTGCGAGCCGCTGCCGGTGTCGGGCAGAACCGTGGACGTCTCGCCGGCGGACAACCTCCTCCGCTTCGTACAGAGCGCCAGCACCGGGGACACGCTGCTCCTCGCCGACGGCACATACCGGCTCGGCGGCAGCATCCTCCAGCTTCGCGAGCCCGGCGTGAGCCTCCGCGGGAAGAGCGGGAACCGCGACGCGGTCGTCCTCGACGGCGAGCGCTCCGCCGCCTCCGGCGAGGTCGTCTCCATCACGGCGAGCGACGTCACCGTCGCGGACCTCACCATCGCCAACGCTTACACGCACGCGATCCACGTCCAGACCAGCGACGGCGCGGACGTCCTCCGCACGGTGATCTACAACGTTCGCATCACCAACGCCCTCGAGCAGGCGATCAAGATCAACCTCGACGCCTCCGAGTCACACTTCCCGGACGGCGGGCTCGTGGCGTGCTCGCATCTCGAGCTCACCGGCCAGGGCCGCTCTGCGGTGAGGAACAACTGCTACACCGGCGGCGTGGACGCGCACGGCGCGCGCGACTGGGTCATCCGGGACAACGTCATCGAGGGTTTCTGGTGCCCGGAGGGGCTCTCCGAGCACGCCGTTCACTTCTGGACCGGAAGCCGGGACACGACCGTGGAGCGGAACCGCATCCAGAACTGCGCGCGCGGCGTCGGCTTCGGCCTGGGCGAGAACACGTCGTCGAGCACCGACACGTGGCGCACCTACCAGGACGCGCCGTGCGGCAACGCCACTCCCGTGGGCCACTACGGCGGCGTGGTCCGCAACAACTTCATCGGCGCCAATGACTCCGGCCTCTTCGCGAGCGCGGCGGGGTTCGACTCGGGCGTCGCGCTCGAACAGGCGTGCGGCGCGACGGTCGTCCACAACACCGTCTTCGGCACCACGCCGCCTTCGTCGTCCGCCGTCGAGTGGCGGTTCGCCAACACGACGGCCACGGTGACGAACAACCTGTCCAACGCCCAGTTCCGAAACCGCGGCGGAGGCGCCAGCGCGACGGCCGCGGGAAACGTGGAAAGCGCGACCGCGGCGTACTTTGCAGACGCGGCAAACGGCGACTTTCACCTGAGCGCCGCCGCAACGGGAGCGACGGACAAGGGCGCCGCCGTCCCTGGCGGCGTCTGCGACGAGGACATCGACGGCGAGGGACGGGAGACGCCGAGGGACGTCGGGGCGGACGAACGATGAGCGGTTGCCCCGTAGGCCGTCAGAACGTCAGCACCGGATGCGGGCACGCGGGCGGGCAGTCTTCGCCGTTCGGGTAGTCGGTCTCACTCGTGGGCGTCACTTCTTGCGTGGTGGGAGCGCCGCTTCGGGTGACGGTGATGGTTGCGCGCTCCGTGATCCCGAACCTGATGCCGAAGTGCGTCCACTGCTCGCCGCTGCGATACGCGGTGACGCCGGACGCGCCTGAGCAGCCGGCGCTTCCCGCCGGTAGATCGCACTCGAACACCTGATCGTGTGCCTCTATCCGGAGGTGGTTCGGTTGGCGCGCGTCCAGCGGGGTGGAGAGGCGAAGGGTCGTGTACGAGTCTGGCACGCAGCCCATCTCGGTGCACTCCTTGGTGCAAGACGGCAGAACGAGGAGCAGTACGAAGCAGGCAAGAATGTTCTCCACGTGACCCCGCCTCAGTATGCGATAGGTCCCTTGCTCCGTCGAGCACCCGCCGTGAGCTCCGCCGCATCACAGCGCCCGCGGACACTTTAGTCCTAAAGGGTCCTACGCGAACACGGCCCCCTCGCTCACGCGCGCTCGCGCGCCGACTCCCCCACCCCGTCGAGCGCCCTCCCCAGATCCGCCCGCAGGTCCTCCACGTCCTCGAGCCCAACGGACAGCCGGATCAGGTTCTCGAAGATCCCTATCTCCGCCCGCTGCTCCGGCGACAGTTCGTAGAACGACATCAGCGCGGGCTGCTCGATGAGCGTCTCCACGCCGCCCATGGACGGCGCGACGGTGGCGAGGCGGACGCCGTCGATGAAGCGGGAGGCATCGTTCAGCCCTCCCTTGACGAGGAAGCTGATCATGCCGCCGAAGCCGTCGAATTGACGGCGGGCGACGTCGTGATCGGGGTGCGAGGGGAGACCGGGGTAAAAGACGCGCTCGACGGCGGGGTGCTGCGAGAGGAATCGCGCGAGCTCGAGGGCGCTCTCGTTGTGACGGCGCATCCGGACGGGGAGCGTCTTCAAGCCGCGGACGAGGAGATAGGCGCCGTGGGGGTCCGGCATGCCGCCGAAGAGCCCGCGCGCGTCCCGCAGCGCGGCGATCATCTCGCCCGAGCCGCAGACGGCGCCGGCGAGGAGATCGTTGTGACCGCCCTGGTACTTGGTGCACGAATGCACGACGAGATCCGCGCCGTGGTCGAGCGCGCGGAAGTTGACGGGAGTGGCGAGGGTGCTGTCGATGACGAGCTTGCTCCTCGGCGCGGCCCGGCGGAGCTCCGCGAGGCGAGCGACGTCCGGCACGCGAAGGTACGGATTGGTCGGCGCCTCGGCGAGGAAGAGCCGCGTGGATTTTCGCACGGCGTCCGCCAGAGCCTCGTAGTTTCCCGGCGGGACGAGGGTGTGCTCGATGCCGAAGCGGGACAGGAACTTCGTGACGAACTGGCGCGTCCGCCGGTAACAATCGGACGTCATCACGATGTGGTCGCCGGGTTTCAGCATCGCCCAGAGGAGGGTCGTGACGGCGCTCATGCCGGACGGAAACAGGACGGCGTCCTCGGCGTGATCCAGCGCCGCGAGCTTCTGCTCGGCGACGCCGACGGTGGGGTTGCCGTACCGGCCGTACTCTTCGCGCTCCGTGCGCCCCTCGAAATAGTCGCGAATTTCCTGGGAACCGGAGAAGCCGTAGGTCGCGGTGCAGACGATGGGAACGGTCACGGCGTCGTAGCCGTGGCGTCCCCCTTCGCCGCCGCGAACGGCGAGGGTGTCGATGCTGCTTTTTCCGCCGCGGTCCGTTCGATGGGTCATGGTGGGAGCTTTCCTGCCCACCACGCGCGCGACGTCTCCGAGACGGGGACCCCAGCGACTTAGGGTGATATTTCTAAAGCGCGTCACCCAAGGTGGGCCAAAGTCCGCGCTGATTACCGGTCGTTTCGTGTTCGGTTCTGCGAGGGCGGAGCCTACCACGTCCGGGCCGATCCGGGGGCTCGGGACGTTGAATCGCCGGGAATCGTGACGTATTACGAGGCCCAGGTTCGCATGACCCAAGCTCCGTTCACGGCCAACGCGACCTCTCGGTCGTCCTACCCGAAGGACAAGATCAAGGTCCTCCTGCTCGAAAACATCCACGAGAGCGCCCGGCAACTCTTCGAGGGAGACGGCTTCCAGGTGGAAATCACCTCCACGGCCCTCACGGAGAGCGAGCTCGCCCAGCGCATCGGCGGCGTGCACGTCCTCGGCATCCGGAGCAAGACTCACGTCTCGGCGGAGGTCCTGGCCGAGGCCAAGCGGCTCCTGGCGCTCGGATGCTTCTGCATCGGGACGAACCAGGTGGACGTCGCGGCGGCCAACATCCGCGGCGTGCCGGTCTTCAACGCCCCCTTCAGCAACACGCGCAGCGTGGCCGAGATGATCATCGCCGAGGTCGTCTTCCTCGCGCGGCAGCTCGGGGATCGGTCGAGGGAGGTCCACGCCGGCAAGTGGCGCAAGGTGAGCACCAACAGCTACGAGGTGCGCGGCAAGACGCTCGGCATCATCGGCTACGGCCACATCGGGCGGCAGGTGGGCGTCCTGGCCGAGGCCATGGGCATGCGCGTGATCTTCTACGATCGCACCACCAAGCTATCCATGGGCAACAACCGCGCGTGCAGCTCCCTCGGCGAGCTCCTGACCGAGGCGGACTACGTGACGCTGCACGTCCCCGCCACGCGCGAGACGGAGGGGATGATCGGGCCGGAGGAGTTTGCGCAGATGAAGCGCGGCGTGTACCTCCTGAACGCGAGCCGCGGAACGGTGGTGCAGATCCCGGCGCTCGCCGCGGCGATCCAGCGAGGCCACGTCGCGGGAGCGGCGATCGACGTGTTCCCGGAGGAGCCGGAGTCGAACGGCGACGGCTTCGTCACGGAGCTACAGAACCTGCCGAACGTGATCCTCACGCCACACGTGGGTGGCTCCACCGGCGAGGCGCAAGAAGCCATCGGGCGCGAGGTGGCGACCGCGCTCCTCAAGTTCGTGAACGCGGGCACCACGGTGGGCGCGGTGAATTTTCCGCAAGTAGAGATGCCCCAGGTCCGCGGCGCTCATCGCATCCTGAACGTGCACCGGAACGTGCCGGGCGTGCTCCGGGACGTGAACCACATCGTGTCGAGCTTGAACGCGAACATCCTCGCGCAGACCCTCTCCACGGACGCGGACATCGGCTACCTCGTCACGGACCTGGAGCAGGACGTGTCGAACGAGGTGTGCCAGCGCATCGCCGCGCTCGAGACGAGCATCCGCACCAGGATCTTGTACTGATTCGCGCTCAATCCAGGATCTTGCCCGGGTTCAAGATGCCCGCCGGATCCAGCACGGCCTTCAGGCCGCGAATCACGGCTATTTCCTCGGCCGTTCGCGAATAGCCCAGGTACGGCTTCTTCAGGAGGCCGATGCCGTGCTCGGCGGAGATACTCCCGCCGTGCTTCTGCACGAGGGTGAACATGGCGTGATCCGACGCCGAGGTCTGCTTCAGGAAATCGGCCTTCTCCATGGTGTCCGGCTTCATCACGTTGACGTGCAGGTTGCCGTCCCCGATGTGACCGAAGAGGCAGATCTCCCAGCCGGGGTACCTGGCGCCGAAGAGCGCGTCGAGCTCCGAGCAGAAGCTCTCGAGCGCGGCCACGGGGAGCGCGATGTCGTTCTTGTGGGGCAGGCCCGTCGCGCTGAGGCTCTCGCTGATGCCTTCCCGTAGCGTCCAGAGCTCGGCGGCCTGGGTGGCGCTCTGGGCCAGCGCGCCGTCCCGGATGAGCTCCCGCTCGAAGAGCGACGCGAGCCAGCCCTCGAGCGCCGCCTCGTCCGTGTCTTCCACCTCCAAGAGCGCGTACGTCGGGTAGTCGGCCTCGAAGGGAGTTCGGACCTTGCGATGGCGCTGCACGCGGGCGAGGCACCGGTCCGTGAAGAACTCGAAAGCCGCTATGGTGATGGGCGCCTTTCGCGCGTCGCGGAACAGGCGAAGCACCGCCGCGACGTCGTCTACCGCGAAGAGGAACACGGACTGCCGCGCGGGGAGCCGCGCGAGCTTCAGCGTCGCCTCCGTGATCACTCCGAGGATCCCTTCGGAGCCGATGAAGAGCTGGCGCAGGTCCACGCCGGTGTTGTTCTTCTCGAGCGCGCCGTTCAGCTCCATCACGTCCCCGCGCGCCGTGACCACCTGCAGGCCCAGCACCCAGTTGCGAGTGAGGCCGTAGCGGATCACCTTCACGCCCCCGGCGTTGGTCGCGATGTTGCCGCCCACGGTGCTGGAGCCCTTCGACGCGAAATCGACGGGCCAGGTGAGGCCGAGGGGCTCGCAATGACGATGCACGGCTTCCGTCACCGCGCCCGCCTGCACGCGCACGGTGGACCCGAGCAGATCCACCTCGCCGATGGCGCGCATCCGCGAGAGCGACAGCACGATCTCGCCGTCCTTGGCCATGGCTCCGCCGGCGAGCCCGGTGCGGCCTCCGGACGGCACGACCGCAACGCCCGCCTCGTGACAAGCCCGCAAAAACCGCGCGACCTCGTCCGTGTTCCGCGGAAGCGCGACGGCGCTCGGCGCGGGCGCGTGCACCCGCGTCCAGTCGCGGCCGTACTCGGCGAGCTCCGCCGGATCCTGCGACAGGAAGCCGTCCGGGAAGTCCGCCTCGAGCTGCTCGAGGAAGGCGGCTTTTGGGGGATGCGCCATGGGCGAACCGTAGCTCGCGGACCCCCGAGCGAGAAGTCGTGAGCGCCGCGCTCGCGCCGCTTTTCAGGCGAACGCGCCCTGAGCGGGCCGCATTTCCGTGAGGAGGCTTTCGAGCGCGCTGTACACGAGCTCGGCGTTGTCCTTCAGTCCTGCGGCGACCACGGCGTCCCGGACCTCCCGGGACGGGAAGCGGCTCGTGATGGTGAGCGTCGTCTGGCCGGCGCGCTCGGTCAGCGTGTTCGTCACGAGGGTCTCGCCGGCGTCCCAGCCGTCCCACTCCTCGGTGTTGACGAGGCGCTCCGCCGGCGACACCTCCCGGTAAACGCCGTGGACGCCGACGTCCTTCCTGCCGGGTCCACGGAAGACGAGGCGATACGTTCCACCGGCGCGGAGATCGATTTCACACACCGAGAGGGTGCGCCCGAGAGCAAACATCCATCGAGCGAGGAGGGCCGGCCTGGTGAGCGCGTCGAACACCAGGTGCCGCGGCGCTCGAAACCGCCGCGTGACCACGACCTCTCGCTCCGTCGGCATCGTGATGCGCACGGCGCTCTGGGGAATGCTCCCGATGCTCATCGCTTCTTCCTCTCCCGCTTCTTCTCCGAAGCGTTCATCTCCTCGAGGAGCGCCGCGAGGCGATCGAGCCGCTCCTCCCAGAACTTCCGATAGTTGTCCAGCCAGTGACTGGCCTCCGCGAGCGGCGCCGCGACGAGGGCCCGCGGGCGCTTCTGCGCGTCCCTACCGCTCGAGACGAGGCCGGCGCGTTCGAGCACCTTCAGGTGCTTCGAGATGGCCGGCTGGCTCATCGCGAACGGCTCCGCGAGCTCCGCGACGGACGCCTCGCCCGCCGCGAGCCGCGCCAGGATGGCCCGGCGAGTGGGGTCCGCGAGCGCCGCGAAGGTGGCATTCAGCTGGTTCTCAGTCATCGTCGATAACCGGTCCGGAACATAACCTGAAGGTTATCTACGGCACAAAGCAGCGTCCGTCAAGGCGCGTCGCAACGTCGTGTTCCGTCGCGAGGTTTTGTACCGGGGGGCCTTGGCCCCCCGCGGCTTCGCTTCGCGAACCGCTCCCCCCGCCGCCCTTCGGGCGAGCTCGCTCCGCTCGCGGGGTTGTGTACTGGGGGGGCCTTGGCCCCCCGCGGCTCGCTCGCGCGACCGCTCCCCCCGCCGCCCTTCGGGCGAGCTCGCTCCGCTCGCGGCTAGCCGGCGCGACCGGGCCCGATTGGGACGAGCGGGGCGCCTCGCGCCAGTGACGACATTTGCCTCGCGCGATTCACGCAGTGGCGCCCCGAACTCCCCGTCGTTCTGCGGTTCAACGCGGTACGGGGATTGCTGCTGGGCTGGGTGAAAGGCAGTTCACATGCAGCTCAACGTCAAGAACGCGAAGGGTCTGACGGCGGTGGTGGTACTCGCGGCGATCGCCGTCGCGGTCGTCTTCGCCATGGGGAAGAACGCGCTCGCGCTGGTGATCCTCGCGGTCTCCGTCGTGGGCTACCTCATCTTCTCCATCGGCAAGTCCGGCCTCCCCGGCGCCGAGCCCGAAGCCGAACAAGAGCAGCGCGAGGAGCAGAAGAAGGTCGAGCAGGCGTGGGAGAAGGATCAGGTCCCTCCCCCGGAGCGCGACTTCATTCCCCCGCGGCCGCCAGGGGCATCTCCATCGGCGGATAGTCGAGGTAACCCTCGCGGCCGGCCGTGAAGAACGTCGCGGGGTCCGCGGAAGCGAGAGGCGCGCCCAGCTTGAAGCGCAGCGGCAGATCCGGGTTTGCGACGAAGGGTCGCCCGAATGACACGAGATCCGCCCCACCGCCATCGAGGGCTCGCCCCGCTCGCTCCGCGTCGAACCCGCCGTTGAGAATGATGGGGCCGCCGTAGGCGCGGCGCACTTCCCGGGCCGTGCCGGGAAACCGCTCGTCGGCGCTCCCCACGAGGTGGATGTACAGGAGGCCGCGCAGCGCCCGCCCGAGAGCGGCGTACTGCGCCTCCACCTCGTCGTGCGGCGGCAGATCGCCGAGCGTGCCGTACGGCGAGAGCCGGATGCCGACGCGATCATTGCCGATGACCTGGCTCGCCGCCTCCGCGACTTCGACGACGAACCTCGACCGATTCTCCAGGTTCCCGCCGTAGACGTCCGTGCGGCGGTTGGTATGCGGGTGGAGAAACTGCTCGAGCAGATACCCGTTCGCGCCGTGGAGCTCGATGCCGTCGAAGCCCGCCTCGATCGCCTTCTTCGCGGCGTTCACGAACTCCGAGCGCGCCACGCGGATATCCGCCGGCGTCATCGGCGCGGGCTCGGGGTGCGCCTGCCGGCCGGCGCGATCGGTGTAGATCTCGCCGCCGGCGCGCACGGCGCTCGGCCCGAGGACGCGCGCCCCCTCGGGCATGTTGAGCGGATGACCGATGCGCCCCGTGTGCATCAGCTGGGCGACGAGCCGCCCACCCTCCCGGTGCACGGCGTCGGTCACGACCCGCCAGCCGTCGATCTGCGTCTCGGAGAACAGACCAGGGATCCTCGCGTAGCCGAGTCCGTTGGGCGAAGGCGCGGTGCCCTCGGTGACGATGAGCCCCGCGGACGCCCGCTCGGCGTAGTACTCGCGCATCAGCTCGTTGGGCACGTTGTCCACGGCCCGGCTGCGCGTCATCGGGGCCATGACGATGCGGTTTTTCACCTCGAAGCGACCGAGACGGTACGGAGAAAACAGGTCCATCAAACGCTCCTGTGATTTTCGTGAACCGCCCTGAACCTGGGCCGAGGGAGCACCTGGTGGATCGCCAGGTGAACCTCATCGAGGAAGGCTACGACCTCGCCGTCCGCATCGGCCCGCTCGAAGACTCGCGCCTCGTCGCGCGGCGCCTCGGCCACGAACAGCACCTGGGCGTCTTCGCGAGTCGCGCCTACCTGCGGCGCGCGGGGACGCCGAAGACGCCGCGCGATCTCGCCGCGCATCGCTGCCTCGTCATGACGAGCGCCCGCACGCCCTCCACCTGGACGTTCCTTCACGGCCGCAAGGCGCGGCCCGTCACGGTGGCGCCGTACATCGCGGCGAACAGCTTCCGGCTCCTCGCGTCCCTCGCCGTGGCCGGCGTGGGAGTGGCCCGGCTTCCCACCTTGCATTCGCTCCCCGCGAGCGCCTCGGGTGCGCTCGTCGAGGTGTTGAAGCCATTCGCGCCGCCGCCCGTCCAGCCCTTCGCCGTCTACCCGAGCGCGCGCAACGTCTCGCCCGCCGTCCGGGCCATGGTCGACTTGCTCGTCGAATCGTGGGACGGCGGGTAGCCCTCACGTCACTGAGCGACGTGAACGGTGGCAACCGCCGCGCACTCGTCCAGTCCCTCGATCTGATCGAGGGCGACGGCGTGCTGCCGCCCCCACTCACAGAGCGAACCCATGATCGGCGCGAGGCTCATGCCCAGCGCCGTTGCCGAGTATTCGACGCGCGCCGGCACCTCCTTGAACACTTCGCGGTGCACGATGCCGTGCGCTTCCATCTCGCGAAGCTGCTGGATCAACACCTTCTGGCTGGCTCGCGGCAGGAGCCGCACGAGCTCGGACAGCCGCTTGGGTCCGCTGAAGAGGTTGTAGAGGACAATCGCCTTCCAGCGACCCGCGATGACGTGCAAGGCGCGCTCGGCAGGCAGCATCGGAAGGTCCTTGATGGTTCGGGCCATGGTTACCTGGAGGTGAGTATGGCGGCTCGAGGTGCGTGGACGCCACGCTTCTCGCACTCCAGGTTTGCCTCGCATCGCCCTGAACGAAGGAGAAAAACCGTGAGAGTCATGCAGTTTCGCCGCTTCGGCGGCCCCGAGGTGCTCGAGGTCCTGGAGAAGCCGAAGCCGGTTCCCGGCCCCGGCGACGTGCTCGTGAAGGTCGCCGCGTCGGGCATAAACCTTTCCGACACGCTGCTACGCCAGAACCGGTACGCGGTTACACCCGATCTTCCCTTCGTGCCCGGGACGGAGGTCGCCGGAGTCGTGGAGGCGCTGGGCCCTGGTGTGACGAGCGTGCGCACCGGTGATCGGGTCGCCGTCCTGCTCTTCCGGACGCTTTCCGGCGGCTACTCCGACTTCGTGGTGGCGCCCCACACGGATGCCGTGCCGCTTCCCGCGGCGCTGTCGTTCGAAAAGGCGACGGCGCTGATGATCCAGGGCCTCACGGCGCTGAACCTGACGCGGGACGTGCCGCCGAGGGGTAAGCGAGTTCTGGTGAACGCGGCGGCCGGAGGGGTCGGTTCGCTGCTCGTACAGCTCTCGAGGCGCGCCGGCGCGCGCTCGGTGGTGGCGGCCGCGAGCTCTCACGCCAAGCTCGATTTCGCTCGTTCGCTCGGCGCCGACGCCGGCGTCGACTACACGCGCCCGGACTGGCCAGCGGCGCTGCGCGAGCTCACGGACGGCGCGGGCGCAGACATCATTTACGAGTCGTCCGGCGGCGCGGTGACCCGGGGCAGCCTCGAGGCGCTCGCACCGCGCGGCGAGCTCGTGATCTACGGCGCCCTGAATATCCAGGAGTTCGACCTGGGCGTGCCGGAGTTGATCCCGCTCATCTTCAAGAATCAGTCGCTGACCGGGTTCGCCCTTCCCCCGCTCGGAACGGACGCGACGCGAGCGGATCTCGAAGAGCTCTTTGCCCTCTCGGCGCGCGGCGAGCTCGAGGTGAAAGTCGGTGGAACCTTTCCACTGGAGGACGCGGCGAGCGCTCACCGTGCCATGGAAAGCCGCTCCACCATGGGCAAGCTCGTGCTCGTGCCCTAGAGCGCCTTGCCTTCGATGTAGCCCGCGAGAATCCGCTCCACGACGGCCAAGAGCCGCTCTTCGTCCAGGCCGAGCTCCTTGCCCTCGTCCAGCGCGACGGCGTCGAGCACGCGCTCTGCCAGGCAGAGGACGACGAAGTGTTCCTCGACGCTGAGATCCGGTAAGCCGCGGGCGGCGCGGCGCTCGCGGGCGATGCCGAGCTGGCGCTTGCCTTCTTCCACGTAGGCGCGCCGGATGGCGGGCTCCTGATAGACGAGGGCGCGGAGGCTCGCGCGGAGGCCGCGAGCGTCGCGATAGAAATCGAGCGTGCGCTTGACGATTTCGGCCGCCGTCTGAGCGGGGCCGTTCCCCTTGGAGAGGACCGCCTGGGAGCGCTCCCAGTCTTCCGTGACCCATTCGTGGAAGACGACGCGGAAGACGTCGGCCTTGTCCGTGAAGTGCCGGTAGAACGTGGCCGGCGCGAGGCCCGCGGCGCGCGCGATGCGGTTCGTGTCCGTGCCGTGGTAGCCGTTGGCGGCGAACTCGGCCCTGGCAGCGACGAGGAGCAACGCTCGCGTGTCGCGCACTTCGCCGGGTCTCGAAGGGCGCTTGCTCTCGGTCATTTTCAAAAATGTACACTACGGCGCTGGGGAACGGAGCTTCCTCGTGCTTCGTCCCCGGCGATCGGCGAGCCCGGGACTTGACCAGGCAGGGGGTCGGTGTACGGATTGGCTTCCGTATGTTTCGTGCGTTTCCAGTCCTGTTTCTGAGCGTCCTTTCCCTGGTCGCGGGCTGCGACGACGACTGCGAGGGCCCCTGGTGCGCCTGCTACGCGGGGCGTTGCGACTACGTGTGCGGGGACGACTGCGCCCCCGGGTGCACCGGCGCGAGCGACTGCAACGCGACCTGCGGGGACGACTGCCGGTACAGCTGCCTCAGCGGCCCCAATTGCCTCGTGGAATGCGGGGACCGCTGCAACGCCGTGTGTCAGAGCACGAGCACGTGTCACGCGAGCTGCGGCGCGGCGTGCACCTACGAGTGCAAGAACGTGAACGACTGCGCGCCGGAGGTCGGCCCGGGGAGCACCGTGCGCTGCGAGAGCGTCGGTAACTGCAACGTGACGTGCCACGGCGCGTGCCGCGTGGAGTGCCCGAACACGGGCAACTGCAACGTGCACTGCGCGTCGAGCTCCGCCACCCAGTGCTCGGACGGCCGGTTCGTTTGTGACCAGGCGTGTTGACGGATCCGGGTGTCAGGGTCCGATCGCCTGCGTCAGCGCGACGGAGCCGCCCAGGGCCGCGGCCCGGAGCTCCACGGATTGCTCGGCGACGCGGAGGTGGCTCGAGTAGGCGTCCAGGAGCTCGACGATGGTCGCCCGGCCCTCCTTGTAGGTGAGCTCGGCGATGCGCCGCACCTTCTCCGCGTTCTCGATGCTGCCTTTCTGGCGGTCATAGGCCGCGTGCTGCACGCGGAAGCGCGCCGCGGCGAGATCCACCTCGCGCACGATCTCCTCGCGGGCGAGCGCGGCGCGAGCGGCGGCGGCGTGGCTCTCCTCCACGTGCTGCGTGACGGTCCCCTGCCCGCGGTCGAGGATGGGGATGGGGAGGGCGAGGCTCGCCATCACGGCGCCCCCGGACGTCGGCGAGGCGTTCGGGACGTCGAACCACCGCGTGTAGCCGAGCCCGAGCTGCGGCTCGGGGTAGTACCTTCGGCGCGCAACGTCGGTACGGAGCGTCGCGGCGCTGGCTTCGCGCTTCGCGAGCGTCGCTTCCGGCCGTCGCTCGAGAGCGCTCTGCTCCATGGCCTGATCCGTCGCGGGAGGCGCCGCGGGATCGGGCAGCTCTTCTACCGCGCTGCAGTCGGCCGGAGTCGTGGCGCCACCGATGGACCGCGCTAGCGCCGCGCGCGCGTCGACGAGAGCCGCCTCGCCGAGCGAGACGCGATTCCTCAGCGTGTCGCGCTCGATCTGGAGGCGCAGGCGATCGTACGCCGGGTTCGCGCCGGCCCTGGCGCGCTCGTCCAGCACGTGATCCGCGCGTTCGAGGTCCGCGAGGCCCGCGGCGAGGACGCGGAGCCTCCCCTGCGCCGTGAGCACATCCACGTAGGCGCGCCTGAGCTCCCCCGTGAGCTGCCAGGTGACCGCGAGGAAGCGCGCTTCTTCCGCCGAGGCGGCCGCGCTCGCGGCGTCCTTCCGGAGCCCGAGGTACCCGGTGACCGGCAGCGTCTGGGTGAGCATCGCGGAGAGCTCTTCACGGCCGCCCGTCACCGTCCCGTGCGTGAACCCCTGGCCCGACACGGAGAGCCACGGGTTCTGCCAGACCCCGGCGGCGACCACGGCGGCGCGACTCGCCGAGACCTCGTGCCGGGCCGCGACGAGCGCGAGACGTCGTTCCGCGAAGAGCTGGAGCGCGCGGGACAGCGAGAGCGACGCCGCTGCGGCAGGGGTCACTTCCGCTCCAGGTGGAGGCGCGGGCGCGGGCGGCGGAGCACCGGCAGCGGCCGGCTGGGCCGCGGCGTGAGCGGCGGAAAGAAGAAGACCCGCGACGAGCCCCGAAGGGCCCACGCCGCGGAGAACCAGGAGCCTGACCTTGCGGAGCGCCATCGCCCCGCATCATCTTCGGGCTTTTCCGGGAACGAAAGCCCGCCCCGTCGTGAAAGCCGTGATAGCGTGGGAGCGTGAAGTCGGGCGTGTGGCTTCTGTTCCTATCGGTGCTCGCCGCAGGGTGCGGCAAGCCGGAGCGCCGCTTCGAGTCCGTCTGCCAGATCGTCCGTAAAGACGTGGTCGAAACGGCGGAAAACGGCGACCCGGAGATCCTGGACGTGGAGCTCGAGTGGGATCCGTGTCCCGGCGATCAGTTCCAGGTCGTCCGCGGCGGCAAGGAGTTCGCCGCCTGCATGCAGAACCAGGAGGTCGGCTCCCTGGTCCCCGTGCATGTGAAGCACTGGTGGGACGAGCGCGGCTACTACACGTGGGACGTGTACAAGGTCGGCGCATGCGGCCGCGAGATCGAGCCGGATTCCGAGGGATCCTACGAAAAATCCCAGGAATGCAGCGACGACACCATGTTCGGGCGCACCGCCGGCTTCAAGTGCAGCCGCCGCCCGTTCAAGCGACTCGTCTCCGTGTGCCCGTGGATGGCGCGGCAGTAAATTAGAGGGGACGGCTCCACGAGGAGCCGTCGGCGCACTTCACCGAGTCCACCTGCGCGAGCGCGAGGGACGCCGTCTCCACGTGCTTCAGGAGCACGGCGTGGGTGTGCACTGCTCCGGGCTTCAGGTCCTCGACCTTCTCCTCGGCGAACGCGACGTAGTGCTCGCCACCCTCGTTCATCTTCACGGCCTTGCCGAAGGCGTCGTACCCGTAGGCGACGCCGGAAAACGCCGTCACTTCGCATTTTCCGCGATTTTTCAGGGCCAGGTGGAGTTCCACGCCCTCATCGCCGTTGCCCACGGCGCCCACCTCGAGAAACACGGGGTCGTTCTTCGTGACTTCTGCCATCACCGGCCGCGCCCGCGCGAGCGGCGCCTTCCGGATGATCAGCGACCCGACCTTGGGGACGGCGTTCGCGTCCTTGCTCGACGACTTCTTCGCGTCCGACTCGGAGAGGCGCTCCAGCACTGCGGGCTGGCTCCACTCGCGCTCGAGCATGGAGCGACCGATGAAGATACCGGCGACGAGGCCGAGGACGAGGCAGGCGACGGCGATGATGACGGTCTTCAGCATGATGGCCTCTAGAGGACGGTCGCCGCGATCATGATCACGATGGTGAGCGGCGGCACGGTGGCGCGGAAGAAGCGGAACAGGCCGTCGATCTTGCTCTCGTCCACGAGCATGAACGCCCAGGTCGTGCCCATGTTCAGGGCGAGGCAGATGTAGACGCCCAGCATGAGCTTGTCCGCGTGGGTGAGGTAGCCGGTCGCGGGGAGCGACTGGATGAGCGAATAATGAAAGAGCACCGCGGCCGCGAGCATGGGTGCGCCGGCGTTGCTCCGCACCTCGAGCTCGTCCGGCGGGACCCAGAGCCCGATGAGCGAGATGATCACGATGATGAACGCGGGGACGAACACGCTGAACGCCGCCGACTGCGCGAACCGGTCCAGCCCGAGCTGGAACTTGTAACGGGAGACGTAGAGGTCGTCCCTGTCGAACCGGGGCGGGTACTGATGCTTGAACGCCGTCGCGCCGACGGACGCGACGCCGTAGCCCGTGAGGCGGAACCCGGCGTCGAGCGACGTGCGCTGCGGATCGGGTTCGAACAGGAGCGTGTCGACGCCATACACGCCGTCCTCGATGTTGATCGGCAGGTACTGCGTGTCGAACGGATAGTCGCGCAGATCGATGCTGCTCGAGAACGTGCCGTTGCAGCGCATGAATCGGAACGTCGGCACGTCCACGAGGTTGGTGCAGTCCACGTCGTGACCGTTCGCGAAGACCGGGTGCAGCTTGGGGATGTCCTTGTCCGCCGTGAACGACAGGAAGAAATCCGCCTCGAAGCCGCCCGTCGTGATCTGGTAGTCCCGCACCTCGGAGATCACGAGGCCGACCTTCACCTTCGCGGGGCCGCCGAAGCTCGGGTTCGCGAAGGGCGAGCGGAACTTGCCCTCGCGGTGGATGGGCACCTTGCCGAGCCCCATCGCTTCCTTCTGCTCGTCGCTCGCGTCCTCGGGGAAGTCCTTTTCCGTCTGGATCGCGGTGTCCGAGAGGGTGCGGTTCGTCAGCGAGTCGTCCTCGCCTTCTTCGCCCGCCGGAGCCGCTTCCTTGGCGCCTTCCGCACTCGCCGGCGCAGCGCCCGGCGTCGGGCCCGCTGGCGGGGCATCTTTCGCCGCGCCCACGGCGAGGGCGCCGGTCGCGACCTTCACCAAGGGCGACGCCGCCATCGCTCGCGAGGCGCTGAGCTTGGACGCCACGATCCAGGCGCCGAGGAGCACCACGAGGATCCATGCGGCGATGCGCGTGACGCTCGGCTTCCCTCGCCGGCGAGTCCTGCCTGCCATGCTGCGGCCGACGCTACACCGGTTTCGGCTCGCCCGTTCAACGCGATTTCACTGCGCGGACCCTGGATTCTTGGCAACATCAGCGCGTGCGCGCCGCCCATATATTTTTCTTTATGTGCGGCGTTCTCGCGTGCGTCGCGTGCAAGGCGGCCGCCGAGAGCGAAGCGCCGGCCCCGGCCAAGAAGGAGGACGGCGTCGACGTCGTCCTTTCGCCGAAGAGCATCGCGTCCATCAAGCTACAGACCTCGACCGTGAGCCGCGTGCCGCGGCGGACCACGCTGAGCGTCGCGGGGTCCATCGACTTCGTGCCCAGCCACGTGGCGCGCATCGGCCCGCAGATCGCGGGCCGCGTCGCGACCATCCGCGTGGCGCCGGGCCAGCCCGTGACCAGGGGCGCGGTTCTCTCCACGCTGGACAGCGTCGACATCGGGCGCGCCCGGGCCGACTTCGCCGAGGCCGAATCGCGGGCGGCCCTCGCCGCGAACGAGGTGGCGCGCGAGAAGCGCATGCTCGAGGCGGGCGCGTCGTCGGAGCGGTCGCTCATGACGGCGTCCACGGAGCTCGAGGTCGCGCGCGTCGCGGTCAAGGCCGCGGGAGATCGCTTGCGCACCCTCGGCGCGGGGGCCACCGCGACGGGAACGTCCAGCTTGCCGCTCGTGTCGCCCATCGAGGGCAAGGTGCTCGAGATGAGCGCGCGCGTGGGCCAGCCCGTGGGTCCGACGGACACGCTCTTCGTCGTGGGGGACACGCGCGAGGTGTGGCTCGCCGTGGACATCTACGAGCGGGACGTGGCCAAGGTGAAGGTCGGGGACGACGTCACGGCGACGGCCGTCGCGTTCCCGGGCCGCTCGTTCCAGGGCCGCGTGGATCAGCTCGGCACCGTGGTGGATTCCGAGCGCCACGTGCTCCAGGGCCGCATCGTGCTCGGAAACCCCGACGCCGCGCTCCGGCCGGGCATGATGGCGAGCGCGCGGATCCTCGGTAGCCCCGAAAAAGACGCCCCTCCGGTGATCCGGGTGCCGAGGGCCGCCGTGCAGACGATCGACGGACAGCCGTTCGTGTTCGTGGATCTGTCGGGCGGGAAGTATGCCCTCCGCGCCGTGGATAGAGGCGCCGATCTCGAGGACGGCGTGGAGATCCGCCAGGGCCTCGACGGCTCGGAGACGGTCGTGACGGACGGGTCGTTCATCCTGAAGAGCGAGGTGCTCCGCGCCCAGATGGGGACGAACGATTGATCGATCGGCTGATCGGTTTCTCGGTGCACCAGCGGCTGCTGGTGATCGTGCTGTCCGGGGTGTTCGTGCTGCTGGGGCTCCTCGCCACCACGAAGGTGCCCATCGACGCCGTGCCGGACGTCACCAACGTCCAGGTGCAGATCATCACGCCCGCGCCCGCGCTCGGTCCTCTGGACGTCGAGAGCTACGTGACGTTCCCCGTGGAGCGCGCGATGGGCGGCCTCCCCGGGCTCGAGGAGGTCCGCAGCATCTCGCGCGCGGGCATCTCCCAGGTCACCGTCGCGTTCGACGACGAGACGGATCTCTGGCTCGCGCGCCAGCTCGTCGGCGAGCGCCTGAGCGTCGCGCGGCGCGAAATACCGGAAAAATACGGCGTTCCACAGCTGGGACCCGCCTCGGGCGCGCTCAGCGAGGTGTATCACTTCGAGGTCCGCGGCCCGCTCACCCTCATGCAGCGGCGCACCATTCTCGACTGGATCGTCGTGCCGCGGCTGCGGCTCGTCCCCGGCGTGGTCGAGGTGAACACCATGGGCGGCGAGGCGCGCTCCCTCACCGTCGCCCTGAACCCGACGCGGCTCGCCCAGGCGCGCGTCGGCGTGCAGCAGGTGCTCGCCGCGATCGAGGCGAACCACGTCGCCGTGGGCGGCGCCTACATGGTGGACGGCCGCGAGCACGTGACCGTCCGCGGCGAGGGCCGCGTGAAGACCCCGGAGGACCTGGAGAAGGTCGTGATCCAGCCGGGGGACCAGAACGAGAGCGGGACGCCGCTCTACCTCCGTGACCTGGGCACCGTGCAGTACGCGCCCCTCGTCCGCTACGGCGCCGTCACGCGCGACGGAAGGACGACGAGGCCGTCGTCGGCGTGGTGATGATGCTCCGCGGCGCCAACTCCGCGGAGGTCGTCGACGCCGTGCAGGAGACGATCGACGACATCCAGAAGACCCTCCCCGAAGGCGCGAGCATCGACTGCTACTACGACCGCATGAACCTCGTGGATCGCACGATCCACACGGTGGTGAAGAACCTCCTCGAGGCGAGCGCGCTCGTGCTCGCCGTGCTCTTCGTGATGCTCGTGAACTTCCGCGCCGGCGTCGTGGTGGCCGTCGCGATCCCGCTCGCGCTCCTCGGCGCGTTCCTCGGAATGTGGTGGGGCAAGGTGCCCGGGAACCTCGTCAGCCTCGGCGCCATCGACTTCGGCCTCGTCGTGGACGGCGCCATCATCATCGTGGAGAACGCGCTCCGGAGGCTCGCCGAGCGGAGGCACGAGCTCGGCCGTGTGCTCACCGACGGCGAGCGCAAGGAGGCCGTCATCGCCGCGGCGGTGGAGGTCCGCGGCGCGACGGCCTTCGGCGAGGCGATCATCGCGCTCGTCTATGTGCCCATCGTGGCGCTCCAGAGCGTCGAGGGCCGCATGTTCCGGCCGATGGCGCTCACGGTGCTGTTCGCCCTGGGCACCGCGTTCGTGCTCTCGCTCACGCTCATCCCCGCGCTCGCGTCCCTCGTGCTCTCGCGGGACGCGACGGACCGGCAGAGTCCTCTCGTGCGCGGCGCGGGCCGCCTCTACGCCCCTGCCCTGCACTTCGCGCTCCACCGGCCGCGGCTCGTGACCGCCGTCGCGGTCCTCGCCTTCGCGGGGAGCCTCGGGCTGGGGTCGCAGATGGGGCGCGAGTTCTTGCCGCAGCTGGACGAGGGCACGATCATCTCCGAGATGGTGCGGCTGCCGTCCGTGTCGCTCGCGCAGTCGCTCGATCAGACGCGCCAGACGGAGAAGACGCTCCTCGGCTTCCCCGAGGTGCAGAGCGTCGTGTGTCGCACGGGACGCGCCGAGGTCGCGGTCGATCCCATGGGCATCAACATGTCCGACGTCTGGATCCTGCTGAAGCCCAAGTCGGAATGGAAGACCGCAGAAGACCGCGAGGGCCTCATCGAGGCGTTCGATCACGCGCTCCAGGAGGCCGTGCCGGGCGCGGGCTTCTCGTACACGCAGCCCATCGAGATGACGACGAGCGAGCTCCTCGCGGGCATTCAATCGGATCTGGCGCTCCACGTGTACGGGCAGGATCTCGGGGAGCTGCGCCGCACCGGCGATCGGCTCATCCGCGCGCTCAAGAAGATCCGCGGCGCGAGGGACGTGCGCGCCGAGCAGATCGCGGGCCTGAACGTCCTCACGGCCGAGGTCGACCGTGTCGCCGCGGGCCGTTACGGCGTGAGCACGGACACCGTGCTCGACACCATCGCCGCGATCGGCGGCGTGCAGGTGGGCGACATCGTCGAACCCGGGCAGCGCTACCCCATCCAGGTCCGCTTCGCCGGGCTCGGCGAGACGGGCGCGGCCGAGAGCGAGGCGGAGCGCATCGCGGCGCTCCCCGTGCGCATCGCGAGCGGCGCGGTCGTCCCCCTCGCGCAGCTCGCGCGCATCGACGTGGGCCCAGGGCCGTCGCAAGTGAGCCGCGATCGCCTCCAGCGCCGCCTCACGGTGCAGATCAACGTCCGCGGGCGGGACATCGGCACCTTCGTCGAGGAAGCGAAGACTCTGCTGGACCGCGAGGTCAAGCTGCCCACCGGCTACTTCTCCGTGTGGGCCGGAGAATACGAGCGCCTGCAGTCCGCGACGCGACAGCTCGCGGTGGTCGTTCCCATCGCGCTCGCGGTCATCCTGGTGCTGCTCATTGCCACCTTCGGCAATGCGCGGGCAGCGCTCCTGATCTTCGCGAACGTTCCCATGAGCATCTCCGGCGGGATCGTGGCGCTCTACCTCCGAGGTTTACCGCTCAGCATCTCGGCGGGCATCGGCTTCATCGCCCTCTTCGGCGTGGCCGTCCTGAACGGGCTCGTCCTCGTCTCCAGCATCGAGCGACTGGTGGCGGGCGGAAGGGACGTGCTCTCCACCGGAGTGGGCCTGTCCATCGAGGAAGCGGTCACCACGGGGGCCACCGGGCGGCTCCGTCCGGTGTTGACCACCGCGATGGTCGCTTCCCTCGGGTTCCTACCCATGGCGCTGTCGACGGGGGCCGGCGCGGAAGTGCAGCAGCCCCTGGCGACGGTGGTGATCGGTGGACTCATCACGTCCACTTTGTTGACGCTGTTCGTGTTGCCCAGCGTGTATCGCTGGACGCACAGGGACTAGCTCACGGCCGCGGCGGCACCGCCTTGCTCTGGGGCGGGCCTTCGTCGCCGGTCTCGACGGCGTCGGAGTACGTCGCGCCCTTGGCGCGCTTCGGGTCCGGCTCCCGTTTCACGGCCTTCTTCGTGGCCTGCACGAGGACCCCGCTGCTCGCCGACGCCGCGGTGCCCTCGACGGCCGAGGCGCGCTCCGTCTCGGTGGAGCCCAGGTTGATGTCCACCCTGCGGTCCAGCGCCCACGTGGATTCGTCGTCCCCGCGGGCGTCCTTCTCGCCGCGCGACACCATCTGGATGCGGTCCACGGTCACGCCGCGATCCATCAGATAGGCGCGTGTGGCCGAGGCGCGGCTCACGCCGAGCTCCTCGTTGTGCTCCTGGCTGCCTCGCGGATCGGCTCGGCCCACGATGGTGATGTTCCGGCCCCGGAGCGGGCCGTCCGTGAGGCAGGTCGCAACATCGTTCAGGATGTTCTCACCGCGGGGCTTGAGCTTCGCGTCGTCGTAGTCGAACTGCGGCGTCTCGTCGGCCGCGGCGGGCATCTGGCAGGCATGCCGGAGTTCCGGCGACAGCGCCATCGTGGTCGCGCTATCGTCCCGTGGCGCCACGGTGCGGCCGTTTGACACGTTCGCCGAGGCGTTCAACGAGGCGGATGCGTTTGCCTGTCCCTTTGCCGCCGTCTGGTGACCGCCACAGGCGCCCAGCAGGGCGGCGACGCACCCCGCCGCAACCAGGGAAATACGCGGATTTTTGGGCAAATGAATCATCGTCCATGCTCCTTTCGAGAGTGACTGGAATGAGAGGTGCAAGGTGGGGGCCAAGTGCGCGCATGAGCTCACCAACGGAGCGCCAGGCGCGCACCATGCAGGCTATCGTCGCGGCATGAATCTCGAAGTGGAGGTGCGGTCGGGGCGCTTGCGCGGAGTCGTGCGCGGCGCGTCGCTCGCGTTCCTCGGCATCCCGTACGCGAACGCACCCGAGGGGCCGGCCCGCTTCGCTCCCCCCGTGCCCCGAGCGCCGTGGAGCGGCGTTCGAGACGCGACGCGCTTCGGTGCCATCGCACCCCAGGGCGCGGTGTTCGCGCCCGGCGTCGGCGCCGAGGGCGACGTGAGCGAAGACTGCTTGACGCTCAACGTGTACACGCCGGCGTGCGACGGCGCACGGCGGCCCGTGCTGTTCTTCATCCACGGCGGCGCGTTCACCGTGGGGACCGCCAACATGCCCCTCTACGACGGGCAGGTGCTCGCCGAGGAGCACGACGTCGTCGTGATCAGCGCGAACTACCGCCTCGGCGCCCTCGGCTTCCTCTGCGTCCCGGACGACGCGTCCGTGGCGTCGAACGCGGCGCTGCTGGACGCGGCGGAGGCGCTTCGCTGGGCGCGGGACCACGCGGCGCTCTTCGGCGGGGATCCGGCGAACGTCACGATCTTCGGCGAATCCGCCGGCGCGAGCATGGTCACGATGCTCATGGCTCACGCGCCGGCGCGCGGGCTCTTCCACCGCGCGATCGCGCAGAGCGCCATGGACCCGCTGCGCGTCGCCACGCCGGAGGCGGCGTCGGCGAGCACGCGGTTGATCTTCCGGGAGCTCGGGCTCGCGGATGGCGACGTCCGGGCCCTCCGCGGCGTTCCTCTCGCAGACTTCTCCGCGGCGCAGGCGCGCGTGGAGGCCGACCGCGACAGATGGCCGCATTTTCTGCCGGTTCGAGACGCGGCGAGCCTCCCGGAGGCGCCCGCGGACGCCGTGCTCTCGAGCGACGCGCCGCGGGTCCCCCTCATCATCGGCTACAACCGGGACGAGTGGAACCTCTTCGACGCGGCCAACGTCGTCGAGTGGAACAAGCCCCTCGCGGACGAGGACGCCATCCTGCAGGTCTCGCGCGGGCTCGGCAGTCGCGCGAGCGCCGCGGCGGAGCTGTTCCAGGTGTACCGCGAGTCGCGCGCGTCGCGCGGCCTCCGGGCGGATCCACGCGCCGTCGTGCGGGCCATCCTCGGCGATCTGCGGTTTCGCATCGGGAGCCAGGCCATGGCGGCGCGCTACGGTTCGCGGGAGCCGCATACGTACGCCTATCTGTTCTCGTACGAGTCCCCTGCGCTGCGCGGCGTGCTCGGGGCGTGCCACGCCCTCGATCTGCCGTTCGTGTTCGGCAACCTGAAAGCGCCGAACCAGGACCGCTTCGCGGGCACGGGAGAAGCCGTGGAGCGCCTGAGCCGTGCCATGCGCCACGCCTGGATCGCCTTCGCGCGGGGTGGAGCGCCGGACCTGCCGGGCGGCGTGACGTGGCCCGCTTATGACGCCGCGCTTCGACGCACGATGGTGTTCGACGTCGAATGCCGAGTGGAGAACGACCCGTTCGGCGAGGAACGGCGCGCGTTTCCGCCTTGAACGGCGCGGTGCGCACCGTGGGTTGCGTCTGGGCGGGGGCGCGGCGCGCGACGTGACGCGGAGCGAGCGCGACGGCATGGGGGCCGTCTGCGTGCGGCCGCGTCCGCGGGACGGTGGTCCCCCAAAGAAAGCTACGCAGCGGCGCGATAGCGGTCTCTATCGATGACCACGGTGTGATCGGCGAAGCGCCAGACGAGCTTCGGGCCTTCGCGTGAAACCGTGAAACGCCCGCCGTGCACGCCGTCCAGGTGACAGCGAGTGCACAGCGTGATGACGTTGTCGTCGCTGTCGTCGCCGCCGTGAGCGCGGAAACGGACGTGGTGCGGCGTGCAGTCGCGGCGCCGGCAGAAGGGGTTCGTGCAGCGGAGGCCGTCGCGGGCGTAGATGTGACGGTATGCGACGTTCGGGAGCTCGTGCGCGTGGGTATCGATGAGCGCCTGGCACGCGAAACGGAGGAACGTCATGCCCGCGGGTCGATGACGCTCGAAGAGGCGTTCGAGGCCGCGGTAGGCCGCTCGCATTTCTGGCTCGACGCGGAGGCGGAGGGTGTCGCGTCCCAGGGAGCGGAGGTGACGCGGCGTGTGGCGGGCGGCGTAGAAGGCGGTCTCGATGGCGGCGATGGTTTCGGTGACGGATTTCTGGCCGTCGTCCTGGAAGACGGCGCCGGTCACGACGCGGGTCTCGAGGGTACGGAGGTCGTTCACTTCGGCGGCGGATGGCGGTGCGACGTCGGAGTTCTGGCTCACGCGGGCGACGAGGCCAGCAGCGCGGATGTCCTCCTCTAGATGGACGAGCGTGCGGTGCACGGCGCGGTCGGCCCACGCGGCGTCGGTCGTCGGTGTTGCGATGCGAGCGACTAGGCGCGCGGCTTCGTAGCCGATGCGATGTTCCTGAAACGCACGGTTCAGATGCGGCAACTCGTCTAGCCGCTGTGCGAGACAACGCCTGGCCTTGACTGAAGAGAGGCTCATGCCGAGCCGTTCGCGGGCGTACTGGCTGGCCGTGGCGTAGCCGAGTCGGCGCCAGCCGTCGGCGCCCCAGAAACGATTGGCCAGATTTCCGATTGTGACGTCGCGCTCGTGAAGCGCGGCGCAGATGTGACGCAACCTCGCGTCGATGGACGCGGCGTCGCCGGTGAAGTCGGTGGGCACGTCGCTTTCGACAAAGGCGTCCGCCTGCCACCGCGGGATTCGCGATTCGCAGCGGCGTTCGGCTTCGTCGCGCCATTCGTTGCGCTGACGGATGTAGGCGTTCTGGGCGTCGAGGGACGGCGCGAGGTCGCTGGGGGCCGCGGCGCCCTTGGGCAACAGCGGCATCAGCGACGAGGTCGCTTCGCCGACGAGGGCTTCGACGACGTCGTTCATGGTGTTCGCACCGAGGTGACGGGCGAGCAGATGCGCGCACTCGAAGAGGAGGGCGTCTTCGTGGTCCTCGGTGATGGTGAGGGTGCAGAGGTCGGGGTGCTGTGCGGCCAGAAATGCGTCGTCGGCGTCGGTGACGGCTTCTTTCTTCAGCTGCGCCTTGAAACGCGCGACGGTGGAATGCGCCGCGAGTTCCAGTAGACGGCCTTCATTGTCCGGCGTTGCGACGCGGACGATCTCGGCCGCCATGCTCCAGCCGACCCGGCCGGACGTGAGCGCGGCGCGCAACCGGGGCAACGAAGCCGTCTTTCGGGCCAAACGACGAGCCTGGCCGATCGCGGTGCCGCCGTACTCACACCGCTCGCGGGCGTAGTCGTCGATGGACGTATATCCGAGAGCGGCGTGGCCGTCGCAGTCGGCCAGCGCGTTCAGCGCCACACCAATGGCGTGGCGTAGCGGGCCAGATTTCCGAGCCGCCTGCGCGAGCTGACGATCCAGCTCTTGAAGATTCTCGAAGCACGCATCGCCGTGAAGAGGAACCGTCGATGATTGCATGCCCCATCCATACACCATGGATTTTCGGGCTCACGGGAGCCGCGCTGCGCGGCGATCGACGACGCGAGCGAGTGCGAAATCGATTTTCGTTCAAAGCGCGCTCAGGGCGTCGATTCAGGGCCGCTGCGAGGCTTCGTAAGCGAGAGTCTCGAAACGCGGCGCGCGTGCGCCAGAAATCCGTCAATCGAAATCGACGGTCCGATCCGGCTACATAGGCCGGGAACATAGGTGACGCTTTTCGCGCGCTCGCGGAGACGTGGTGCATGCCGTGGAGGGTCACGTCACCGATGCCCTGGCAAGAAAAAGCACGAAACGGCGGCGCGCTGGGTAAAGCGAACGTCGGTGTGTTACTGACCTGCACTGGAATGAAGCGTCTCGAAGAGCTCGATCGATCACCGGTGCCCGGGGGGGCAGAAATGGTGCTGTACCGGCGGCAGAACGACTTCATGATCTTCGTGAACGGGCTGGAGCTGATGGGCAGCCGCGCTCACGCTTCCGAGGAACAGCTTGCGGCGCTCGGCTGCGCCGGGCTCCGGTCGGTGGCGGAAGCGCGCGTTCTCGTCGGCGGGCTCGGCATGGGGTTCACGGTGCGCGCGGCGCTGCGGGCGCTCGGGGAAGACGCGCGCGTGGACGTGGCGGAGCTGGTGCCGGCCGTGGTGCGCTGGAACCGCGGCGTCCTGGCGCCGCTCGCGGGCGCCCCGCTGGAAGACCCGCGCGTGCACGTGATCGAACAGGACGTGGCGAACGTCATCAAGGACGCCGCGTCGGTGTACGACGCGATCCTCCTGGACGTGGACAACGGGCCGAGCGCGCTGAGCTCGCCGCTCAACGCGCGCCTGTACGACGACGCGGGGCTCGCGCGGACCCTGCGCGCGCTGAAGACGGCCGGAGTGCTCGCGACGTGGTCCACGTCGGACGACACCCGGTATACGCAACGCCTCGCACGGGCAGGGTTTTCGACCCGCCTGGAGCGTCCGAGCGCCCGGCTCGGCGGCGGCGGGCGCCACGTGGTGTGGCTCGCGCGGAAGCCGTGATCTAGTCCACGCTTCCGCCCATCAGCTCGACGAAGTTCTTGCGATAGAACGCGTCCTTCACGGCCTCGCTCTGCCCCTCGAGCGAGGTCTCGAAGCGCTTCAAGGGGTTCCGCCCCCCCTCGACGTGCGGATAGTCGGACGAAAAGAGCAGGAGCTCCGGGCCCACGCGCTGGATGAGCCGGCCGACGTCTTCCGTGGGGTACGGGGTGACGCGCACCTGGCGCTTCACGTAGTCCGAGGGACGCATGGAGAGGCTCTGCATGCGGCTCTCTGTTCGGCCGAACGTGTCCACCACGATCTCGAGCCGCTCGAGCCACGCGGGAAGCCACACCGCGCCGAGCTCGATGACGCCCACCCTGAGGGACGGAAAGTCTTCGAGGACATGATCGAAGATGAGGGCGGCGAGGGCGATCTCCGTCCAGTGGCTGACGGCCATGTAGAGGAGCCCCGTGAAATTCTCGCCGCCGCCGTGGAAGTCCGTCTGCCCCTCCCAGCCGTTCTCCGAGAAGCCGTGGGCGACCTTCCGCGGGGCGTCTCCCTCGACGTGAAAGAGGAGCGGGACGCGCCGTTCGGCGAGGAGCGCGTAGAAGGGACGGAGCGAGGGGTGCGTGATGGAGTGACGCTCCGGCGGCAATGGCGAGATGGTGACGCCGCGAACACCGGCGTCGACGGCGAAGCGCGCCTCGGCGAGGGCGAGCTCCGGATCGTCCAGCGGGATGGCGGTGACCGGGAGCAAGCGCGAGTCCCCCGCGCAGAAGTCGATCATGGCGCGGGTGTGGGCACGCGCGACCGCGTACTTCAGCGGGAGGGACGTTGCGACGTCCGCCTGCCAGGCGCCGAAGGTGGAGAACACGAGCTGCCCCCGGAAGCCGAGGAGATCGAGGGCGCGCGAACGATCTTCCTTGTGAAAGGCGCCATAGGCGTCCCAGCTCTTTCGCGTCATGAGGCCGGCCTCGCTGGCGGCTCGCTCGGCCGGATCTCCCGCTCGCCGCTTGCCGGTCTCGATCATGCGTGCGACGCGATCGACGGCGCCGCTCGTCCCGAGCGAGAAGGACGGGACGTCGGGGCGAAACGCGGGGTCGGCGAACGACGGGAGCCACTCGGGGAGCTCCATCACGTGGGAGTCGGCGTCGTAGTACGTGCGTCCCTCGGCGTACGGCATGCCCCGGTTATACGGCATTTCGCGGCTGGAGCAGCTCCTCCAGCTGCCGCTCGAGCTCCCGCAGCGCAAAAGGCTTGGCCATGAACCCCACGCGCCCCTCCGCCACGAGCCGCGCGACGTCGTCGCTCTTCGTGTAACCGCTCATGAGGACGACGCGGACCGCGGGATCGATGTCCACGAGCTCCCGGAAGGCTTCCTCGCCGTTCATGTGCGGCATCGTGAGATCCATCAGCACACCGGCTATCTCGCTACCGCGCTGGCGGTAAATCTCCACGGCGTCCCGCCCGTTGGACGCCTCTATCACCCGCATCCCGAACCTCGCGAGCATGCGCACTTGCACGGCGCGGAGAGCCGGTTCGTCCTCGACGAGGAGGATGGAACCCTGCGAACCGAGCGGGGTTCTGCTGCTATCGGGCGGGGCCACGGGCTCCGCCTCCCGGGCTGCCGCCGGAAACAGGATCTCGAAGCTCGAGCCCTTGCCCGGCTCGCTCTCCAGCCGGAGCGCGCCGAGGTGCGCCCGGACGATCCCGAGCACCGCGGGCAGCCCGAGCCCGCGTCCCGCGCCCTTGGTGGAAAAGAAGGGCTCGAAGATGCGCGTCCTCGCGCCCGCGGCGATGCCGGGACCGCTGTCGCAGACTTCGAGGGAAACATAGCGGCCCTCCGCGACGTCGGGCGAGTGCATGGTCTGACGGAGAAAAGCGCGGTCCACGCGCTTGACGCTCGCGCGCACCTCGATGAGCCCCGGCCCCTGTCCGACGGCTTCGGAGGCGTTGAGGATCAGGTTGACCAGGACCTGCTGAACCTGCGTCGGATCGGCGGAGATCCTGGGGAGCCCGGGCTGCACCGTGAATTTCAGCTCCACCTTCTTGCTGATCGACACGCGGAGGAGCTGCGTCGTTTCTTCGATGAGGACGTCGAGGTTCGTGTGCGAACGCGAGAGCGTGGTCCGGCCCGCGTAGGCGAGCATCTGCTTGCAGAGCTCCGCCGCCCGGCGCGCCGCCGTCTCCACCTGGGCCACGGAGGCGACCGCTCGGGGCCGCCCCTCGAGCTCCTCGAGCATGAGGCTGGTGTTGCCCAGGATGGTGGAGAGGAGGTTGTTGAAGTCATGGGCGATTCCACCGGCGAGCACGCCGAGGCTCTCGAGCTTCTGGCTCTCGCGCAGGTTCTCTTCGAGCGCCACCTGCTCCGTGATGTCGCGCAGGTTGACGACCACCGCGCCGACGTCCGGATCGTTCAGGAGGTTCGCCATCGTGATCTCGATGGTGGTGTAGTGGCCGGCCTTGTGCCGCCGGCGCGCGCGCGTGAGCTTCACGCATCCGGGCTGGGTGAGCACGGCGCGGACGTCCTCGCCGACGCGGGCCGCGTCATCCAGGTGCAGGTCGCCTCCGGGCGGCCGGGCGAGGAACTCCTCGGGGGTGTAGCCGGTGATGCGTTCGATCGCCGGCGACGCGAAGAAGATGCGTGCGCGCGCGTCGCCGAGCAGGATCGCGTCGTAGCTCTTCTCGACCAGCTTCATGAAGCGGCGCTCGCGCTCCGTGTCGGCGTCCGGCACGGCCAGCAACCGCTCCAGGCGATGCGCGACGTGCGTGACGGCGCCGCTCTCGCCGATGACCGGCAAGCTCGAGGCGCTCGTGAACGTGACGCCGCCGGGACGGCCGGCGTCCGGGATGTTGCTGGACACGGGGATCGCCGTGCGCTGCACCGTCGCGAGCGCGCCGCGGAGAAGCGCCGACGCCGCGGGTGCGTCTTTATAAGGGGGCAGCGACGTGACCGGTTGCCCGAGGACGGCGCGCCGCTCGGTGCCGGTGGCACCGAGATAGCCCTGACTCACGGAGACGACGATTCCGGCGGTGTCCAGGAGCAGCTGAGGCTCAGGCGCCGTTTCGAACACCAGACGGAATGCATCCCCCGAGTTCACGGCGGAGAGCGTACATCAAAACGGACGCCAGGCCTTCAGGCCTCACTGTGGGCGATCTCGACGTGGCGGGTCGTGGCCCCCGTCTTGTCCACCCGGACACGCAGGAGGCCGTTTCGTAAAGAAGCGTCTACCGCCTCCGACTCCGTGCCGCGCGGGACGTCGATGACGATCTCTCGACGGCCGGACGAGAGCGGCAGCTGGCGCCTGGGATCCTCCGCGACGATGCCTCGGATGTGCAGCGCGACGTTCGAGAGCTCGATGACCAGCGATTCGGGCGCCACGCCCGGGAGCTCGATGAACGCGAGGAGCGCGCGCTCGTCCTCGTAGGTATCCATTGGAGGCACGACCGACGGGGCGTCCAGCTCGCTTTCCAGCACAGTGGGATCCGAAGCTTGGAATTCACGTGACTTGAAGTCGCGG
>JADMIO010930421.1_pt1 | contig 84531 bp, 81 predicted proteins | sample 8958161 | NCBI WGS metagenome assembly JADMIO01 (sample SAMN16585339, study PRJNA669376) | soil metagenome | isolation source: Crop rotation soil | place: USA: Cullars Rotation, Alabama | collected 2011 | reverse complement strand
GCGACTTCAAGTCACGTGAATTCCAAGCTTCGGATCCCACTGTGCTGGAAAGGCGCTATCGGGACGTCCGGTGCGCGGCGACATCGCGATGACCGGAGAAATCACCTTGTCCGGACGCGTGCTTCCGATCGGCGGCGTGAAAGAGAAAGTGCTGGCGGCGCGGCGTCACGGCATCAACGAAGTGATCCTGCCCCGGCAAAACGAAAAGCACGTCGTGGAGGATCTGACCGACGACGTGCGCCGCGGATTGAAAGTGCACTACGTCTCGGAGATGGACGAGGTGCTCGCGCTGGCGCTGATGCCGATGAGCGCGAGCCCGAACACCGTCTTCATGTCGCGCACCTGACCTGAGTCAACGAGGCCGCGGGCTTCATCGAGCGTGAACGTGCGCGGCTCGATGTCCTCGTCCTCGTCCTTGTGGGCGAGCCCCGACGGCGCCCGCAGATCTTCGCACCGGAAAAACGTCATCAGCTCGTCGCAAAACCCCGGGGTCGGGTACCACGCGCCCAGCCGGGTGACGCGCGCCGGCGAGAGACCGATCTCTTCTTCGCATTCCCGCCGCGCGCCCGTCGCAGGCTCCTCGCCCGCATCAAGCGTGCCCGCGGGCAGCTCCCAGATCCAGTCTCCGATGACATGCCGATACTGCCGTATCAGAACGACTGCGTTCGGCGACGGCATCGGGATCAGCACAACCGAGCCTCGATGCCGCACGATTTCCATCGCGGTGGTCGCACCGCCGGCAACGCGGATCGTTTCGCGCTCGAGCCGCAACACGCGGCCCGTGTAGATCGTTTCGTGCGAGAGCACCTCTGGACGTCGATCAGCCATCACCCCGTGCCTTTCTGATCTGCATGGCGAAGCTTGGTCAGCAGCTCCGTCAGGTCGTCGGGCATCGGTGCCTCGAACGACATCGGCTTCCCTGATGCCGGATGCTCGATCGTGAGCTTCCACGCGTGAAGGAACGGTCGCGTCAGCTTCGACACGGCTTTGAGGTGCGCCGGCGGATGGTGCTTCACGCCGTTGTACGTGTCGTCGCCGACGACCGGATGGCCTGCCTCGCTGAGGTGCACGCGAATCTGGTGGGTGCGTCCCGTCCCGATCCGGACCGTCACGAGGCTCACACCGCGCAACGGCTCGGCCGCAATCACCGTCGTGACGGCCGCGCGCGTACGCGACCCGCGCGTCGACATCTTGGTACGGCGGCGCGGATCCCGGCCAATCGCTTTGTCCATCACCTGTCCCGGCGTCATCGCGCCCCAGACAAGCGCAACGTAATCCTTCGTCACGAGCCGGTCGTGGAATTGAGCAGCCAAAGCGCGGTGCGCCGCATCATTCTTCGCGATCACCATCACGCCGGACGTGCCCTTGTCGAGGCGGTGGACGATGCCGGGACGGTCGTTGCCGCCGGCGCCGCTGAGTCCGCCCCGTACGTAGTGGAGGAGCGCGTTCACCAAAGTACCGCCCGAGTGGCCGAACGCGGGATGCACGACCATCCCCGCGGGCTTATTGATCACGACCACATCGTCGTCGTCATAGAGCACATCGAGCGGGATCGCTTCGGCTTGCGGGGTGATTGGCGCCGGCGGCGGCACCGTCACCGTGACCGTGTCGCCCGCGCGGAGGCGGTGGCTCGGCTTGATCGCCGGTGAGCCAGCTGCGCGCTTGCCGGACCGGACGACAGAGACCTGCGCGCCGTGAATCAGTTTCTGGATCTGCGACCGCGAGAGGTCGCCGAACTCTCGCGCCAGCAGATGATCGAGCCGAGCTTCGTCGTCGCGTTCGGCGACGGTCAGCGCGCGCGTGCCCGGAGTCGCCACAACATGAAGAGACTGATCGGGACGATCGCCGCCGCGACGACCTGTGATGTCGACAGCACGTTGAACACCATGCCGCGGTCATCGCCGCGGAAGAACTCGATGATGAATCGCGAGATCGCGTAGAGCAGCAGGTAGAGCCAGAACGTGCGCCCGGGGAACGTGCGGCCGCGGCGCTCGGTGGCGAGCAGTGCCGCGAGGATGATCAGCTCGGCGCCCGCGTCATAAAGCTGCGTAGGGTGCAGCGGAATGCCGAGCGGCGTGCCAACGTTGGTCGCCGCGTCGGGATTGGTGAACGTCACTGCCCACGGCACCGTGGTCGGACGGCCGTAGCAGCAGCCGGCCATCAAGCAGCCGACGCGCCCGATCACATGACCGAGGGCGATGCCAGGCGCCATCAAATCACCGGTCGTCCAGACCGGCAGTTTGTATCGCTTGACCAGCCACAATCCGACGCCGACCGCGGCAATGAGGCCGCCGTAAAAAACGCCGCCCGCCCGAGCGAGCGACAACAGCTCTCGCGGATTCTGTTTGAACGTGTTGAAGTCGACGACGACGAGCATCAGCTTCGCGCCGATCAGCGCGGCGATGATGAGGTAGATGCCGAAGTCCATGACCTTGGCGCCGTCGAGGCCGGCGCGCCGTGCGCGGACCACGGCCATCTGCAGGCCGGCGAGGTACGCGGCGGCGAGCAGCACGCCGTACGAATAGACGGGCCAGCCGCGAATTTCAAACAGAACGGGATGCATGTCGATTCCCCAGCAAGAGATCGAAGAACACCAGAATGGCGCCGACGGTAATCGCCGCGTCCGCCACATTAAACGCCCAGAAGTGCCAGTCGCGCCAGTAGGCGTCGACGAAATCTATGACGTAGCCGAGTCGGAGCCGGTCGATGATGTTGCCGAACGCGCCGCCGAGGATCAGCATCAATCCCAGCCGGGCGAGGCGCTCATGTGCCTGCAGCTGGCGCGCGTACAGCGCGATGCCTCCGAGCGCGGCGAGTGCGAGCGTCGTCGTGATGACGCCCTTGAACGGCAGCGTCGAGTTGTTGAGTAGTCCGAACGCGACGCCCGTATTCCGCACATAGGTCAGGTCGAGGACGTGCGGGATCACCGTCACGCTGTCGTAGACAGGCAGCATGCGCACCACCAGAAACTTCACGGCCTGATCGGCGAGCACCACGAGCGCGACGCCGAGGAAAAAGCGCCGGGACGAAGCCGGCGGCGTGGCCAATAGGACCGGTGACGGCGGAACAGGCGGAGGCGGCGCGGGTACGGGCTCCGGCGCGAGCGCGTCAGACACCCGGCGCTCCTACGGCGCTGTCGCAACGCAAGCACAGTCCCGCGCGATCGCCGGTCGCTACCGTGTCGGTGACGTAGCGCCAGCATCGCGGGCACTTGTCGCCGGCCGCTTGCGACACCGCGACGCTGAGCGCGTCCGCGTCGCCGCGTTCGACCGTGACCGCCGACGTGATGAAAATCATCGGCAGATCGGCAGCGGTGTCGGCGAGTAGCGCTCCGACCGCGCCGCCCGCCGTGACCGTGACGTGTGCCATCAGGTTCTGACCGATGTCTTTCCGTTGCCGCGCACCTTCGAGCGCGGCGTTGACGGCATCGCGCACCGACCGCAGCGAGGCCCATCGCGCTTCGAGCGCGTCATCGATAAACGAAGCCGCGTCTATCGGGAAATCCGCGAGATGCACGGAGCCCGCCCGCTCGCCAGGCAGATGCCGCCAGATCTCGTCCGCGGTGATCACGAGGATGGGCGCGACCAGACGAGCGAGGCCGTCGGCCATCATGTACACGGCCGTTTGCGAGGAGCGCCGCTCGCGCGATGCCGCGCCGAACGTGTAGAGCCGGTCTTTCGACACGTCGAGATAGAAGGCGCTCAAATCGACGGTCATGAACTGGTTCACACCCTGGAAGATCGTCTGCAGGTCGTACGCGCCGTACGCCGCGACGATCGTCTGCGCGAGACGTCCGTACTTCGACAGGATGTAGCGATCGACCTCTTCCAGCTCGGCCGCCGGCACCGTATCGGCCGCCGGATCGAAGTCGTACAGGTTCGACAGCAGATATCGGAACGTGTTGCGGATCTTGCGGTACGCCTCGACGGTTCGATCCAGGATCTCTTTGCCGATCCGGACTTCCTCCTGGTAATTCACCATCGATACCCAGAGGCGCAACACTTCGGCGCCGCTCGCCTTGATCACCGTCTGAGGCGCAAGCGTATTGCCGAGCGACTTCGACATCTTGCGGCCCTGTTCGTCGACGACGAAGCCGTGAGTGAGCACCTGCTTGTATGGCGCGCGGCCGCGCGTGCCGACGCCGACGAGGAGTGACGACTGAAACCAGCCGCGATACTGATCGGTGCCTTCGAGGTACAGCTCGCACGGCCAGTCGAGCTCGGGCCGTACGGCGAGCACGGCGAGTGAGCTCGAGCCCGAGTCGAACCACACATCAAGGATGTTTCGCTCGGCTTCGAGATCGGTGCCCCCGCATTTGCACGTGAAGCCGGCGGGAACGAAATCGGCCGGAGGGCGGTCGTACCAGGCGTCGGCGCCGTCCCGTTCGAAGATCTTCGCGGTGTGCTCGATGATTTCGGGCGTCAGCGACGATTCGCCGCACTGTTTGCACGCGAGCGCCGGAATCGGCACGCCCCACGCGCGCTGGCGCGAGATGCACCAGTCGGGGCGCGTCGAGAACATCCCGACCATGCGTTCGCGGCCCCACGACGGCACCCAGTCGGTATCAGCGGCCGCTTTCGTCGCGCCGTCGCGCAGACCATCCATCGAGATGAACCACTGCGACGTCGCCAGAAAAATGACGGGCTGATGGCAACGCCAGCAATGCGGATACGAATGCTCGAACTTCGATGCGTGCCACAACGCGCCGGCGTTCGTGAGCGCGTCGATGACCACGGGATTCGCGTCGAACACTTTCATGCCGCCGACGACGCCGACGTCCGGAAGGAACTTTCCATCGGTGCCGATCGGGGCGTAGATGTCGAGTCCGTACTTCACGCCGGTGCGGTAGTCGTCGGCACCGTGACCGGGAGCGGTGTGCACCGCGCCCGTGCCTGTCTCGAGCGTGACGTAATCGGCGAGCACGCCGAGGGAATCGCGATCGTAGAGCGGATGCTTGAACACGACGCGATCGAGCAGCTCGCCCTTGAACGAAGCGAGTTTCGCACCGATCGCTTTGCCGGTCTTGCTCCGGACGGCATCGGCCAGCCCTTCCGCGAGGATCACAGCTCGTCCGTCACAGTCGTACGCCGCGTAGTCAAATTCCGGATGAAACGCGATCGCAAGGTTCGCTGGAATCGTCCACGGGGTCGTCGTCCAGATCAGCACGGAGACCGTTTTACCGGCGAGCGCCGGCACGCGCGCATCGAGCGCGCCGCGATCATTCGCGGACAGCGGAAACTCGACGTAGATCGACGGCGACGTGTGGTTGTCGTACTCGACTTCGGCTTCCGCCAGCGCCGTGCGGTCGCGCAGGCACCAGTACACCGGTTTCTTGCCCTTGTAGACGAGGCCTTTGTCGACAATGCCGCCAAGCGCGCGAACGATCGCGGCCTGGTACTTGAAGTTCATCGTGAGGTACGGATCGGCCCAGTCACCCGTGACGCCCAGCCGTTTGAAGCCTTGCCGCTGCGCGTCGATGAACCGTTCCGCGTACTCGCGGCATGCGCGCCGGAAATCGCCAAGCGACTTCTGCTTCGCGGCGGCGCCGAGCTCTTTCTCGACGTTGAGCTCGATGGGCAGGCCGTGACAGTCCCATCCGGGCACGTACGGCGCGTCAAACCCCGCCATCGTCTTGGATTTGACAACGACGTCCTTGAGGATCTTGTTGAGCGCGGTGCCGATGTGGATCTCGCCGTTCGCGTAGGGCGGACCGTCGTGCAGCACGAACCTGGGGGCGCCCTTCCTGCGCGCGCGAATCTGCCCGTACAGGTCCTCGGCCTCCCAGCGGGCGAGCGTCTCGGGCTCGGCCACCGGAAGGTTGGCCTTCATCGGGAAGTCGGTGCGCGGCAGATTGAGAGTGTCTTTCCAGTCCGTCATGGTTTGGGTACTTCGACCATTTTATACGTGACGGCTGGAGCGCACCCGCGCGCATCAGCCGCGGACTACAATCGACGGCATGGCCCTGTCTTTGACGGCACGAGAACGCCAGCAGCTGAAAGGGCGCGCCCATGCACTCAGTCCCGTCGTGCAGGTTGGTCACGGCGGCGTCTCGGCGAGCGTCGCGGCCGAGGTCGACCGCGCGTTGACGGCCCATGAGCTGATCAAGCTGCGGATCCTTGGCGACGACCGCGACGCCCGGGTGGAAATCGGCGACGCGCTGGCGGAGAAAACCGGCGCGGCCGTCGTGCAGCGGGTCGGAAAGATTCTCGTGCTGTGGCGGCCGAGGCCGGATGACGAGGAGGAGGGCGACTAGAGCCGTTTGCCCTGCGTTTCCTTCGTCATGAAGATGCCGGCAAGGGCGATCGCGGCGGCGAGCGACAGGTAATACCCCACGGACTGCAAGCCGAACCGCCCAGCCAGCCACGTCGCAACGTACGGCGTGAGCGACGCGCCGAAGATCGCTGCGAGGTTGAAGGCCATCGAGGTGCCGCTGTAACGAACCTCGGTCGGGAAGAGCTCCGACAACATCGTGCCGATCGGCCCGTAAACGAGGCCGACGAGCGTCATGCCCGCGGCCATCATCACGACCGTCGCGACGGTTCCGGCTTGAAAGAGCGGCGCCATCACCAATCCAAACAGGAAGATGCCGACGTTGACCCAGATCGCCGTGCGCCGGCGCGCCCGCTCGGCCGCGATCGCCGAGATCGGAATGCCCGCCGCGAAAAACAAGATTCCGAACAGCTGAATGACGAGGAATTGCTGGCGCGTGTAATGCAGCGTGCCCGTCGCATACGTCAGCGCGAATGTGCTGAGCAGATAGAACGACATCAGCGACGACACCGACACCATGATGCCGATCACGACCGTGCCGAAGTGCTCGCGGAAGAGCGTGACGAGCGGCACGCGCACCGGTGTGTGACGGCCGAGTGCTTCCTTGAAGACGGCTGTTTCGGCGATCGTCAGGCGCACGTACAGGCCGACGAACACGAGCGCGGCGCTGAGCAGGAAGGGAATGCGCCACCCAAAGGCGAAAAACTGATCGTCGGTCAACACTGCGGACATGATCAGAAACACGCCGCCCGAGAGCAAGAAGCCAAGCGGCGCGCCGAGCTGCGGAAACATTCCGTACCACACGCGCTTGTCGGGCGGCGCGTTTTCCACCGCCAGGAGCACGGCGCCGCCCCATTCGCCGCCGAGACCGAGACCCTGACCGAACCTGCAGAGCGCGAGCAGGACCGGCGCCGCGATGCCGATCGACCCGTACGACGGCAGCACGCCGATCGTCACCGTCGACAACCCCATCGTCAACAGAGCGGCGACGAGCGTGGCCTTCCGCCCGATGCGGTCGCCGAAGTGCCCGAAGACAAACGATCCGATCGGCCGGGCGATGAACGCGACGGAAAACGTGGCGAGCGACAGCAGCGTGGCCGCCGCGGGGTCGGATTTCGGAAAAAACAACCGCGGGAAGACGAGGACCGCGGCCGTTGCATAGATGTAGAAATCAAAGAACTCGATCGTCGTGCCCACGAGGCTGGCCACGAGCACTTGCCGGGGACTGTTCACGCGCATGAGAGCGCCATCTTAGGTCAATGCGCGCGGTGACCGCTGGTTTCAGCCCGGGGGCCAGGTCATCGTCCGGCCGGCGAGCACGTGCAGGTGGATGTGAAACACGGCCTGGCCCGCGTCTTTGTTGCAGTTGAACACGGTGCGAAATCCCGGCGCGTCGTAGCCATTCGCCTTCGCGATCGCGGCGGCCCGGCGCGTCATCGCACCGACGAGGGGGTCATCGACCGGCGTCAACTCGTTGAGCGTCGAAATGTGCTTGCGCGGAATGATCAGCACGTGCATCGGCGCTTGCGGCGTGATGTCGTTGATCGCAACCATCTGATCGTCTTCGAAAACTTTCGTCGACGGGATCTCGCCGGCGATGATGCGGCAGAAGAGGCACGAGTCCATCGGCGGATTATAGGATGCGAACGACGATGGCGACGCGCGGAATGCCTTGGAGGTCGTTGAGGATTTCGCGGAGCCGCATCGATGGCTGATTCTTGATCAAGCGTTTGATGTGGTCGCTCTGGCCCGCGCCGAATTCGAAGATGAGCGATCCGCCGACGCGCAGCATGTCCGGCGACAGGGACAGAAGCCCGCGAATGGTGTCCAGCCCGTCGTTGCCGCTGAAGAGGGCGATGCTTGGCTCGTGGCCTTCAACTTCCGGCGCCATCGACGCCCGGTCCGCGTCCGGAACATACGGCGGATTCGACAGCACCATGTCGAACGGGCCGCTGAACTTGCCAAAGAACGCGCCGCGGTCGAATTCGATTTTTCCGCTGACGCCGTGCCGCTCGGCATTGGCCCTCGCAACCTCGATGGCCGCCGCAGAAATATCGGTGGCTTTCACGGTTGCGTGCGGCATCTCGGCCGCGATGGTGACGGCGATTGCACCGGAGCCGGTCCCGATATCGATGACGTCTGGAAAGCGGTACGCGGCCGACGCACGAATCGCCGCGTCGATGACGAGTTCGGTTTCGGGGCGCGGAATCAGCACCGACGGAGTCACCGTGAATCCGCGCCAGTAGAACTCACGCTCGCCGGTGATGTACGCGACAGGTTCACGCGCCGCGCGCCGCGTGATCGCGGCGTCGAAGGCCGGACCAAAGCGCGGCGGCGCCTCGTCGCGCTGATGTCCCAGCCAATGTTCGAGCGTCCAGCCGAGAACGTGGCGTGCGAGCAGACCCGCGTCCTGTCGCGCGTCAGCGGATGTGAGACCCGCCGCTTCGAGGCGCGCTGCCGCCTGCGACACGAGCGCCGCGATGGACGGAGCCGAGGAATCGGTCATTCGCCGGCGGCCGTGGTGTCGGTCGCCTGCCGCAGCTGCGCGGCCTGTTCGTGCGAGCGCATCTCGTCGATCAATTCGGTCAGGTCGCCTTCGAGGACGGACCCGAGCTGGTGGATCGTGAAATTGATGCGATGGTCGGTGATGCGGTTTTCCTTGAAGTTGTACGTGCGAATTTTTTCAGACCGTTCGCCTGTCCCGACCTGCCCGCGGCGATCTTTGGCCATCGCGTCCGCCTGCTTCTGACGTTCCGCCTCGTACAGACGATTGCGCAGCACCTTCATCGCCTTCTGGCGATTCTTGATCTGCGATTTCTCGTCCTGCTGCGAAACGACGGTGCCTGTCGGAATGTGTGTGATGCGCACGGCGGAGTACGTCGTGTTGACGCTCTGACCGCCGGGCCCGCTCGAGCAGAACGTGTCGATGCGCAGATCCTTCGCGTCGATATGGATGTCGACGTCCTCCGCCTCAGGCAGCACGGCGACGGTGGCGGTGGATGTGTGGATGCGGCCGCTCGCCTCGGTTGCGGGCACGCGCTGCACGCGGTGCACGCCGCTTTCATGCTTGAGCCAGCCGAACGCGCCGGCGCCTTCGACCGACACGATGGCTTCTTTCAACCCGCCCGTGCCGGTTTCGCTCGACGACAACACGTCCCACTTCCAGCCTTGGCGTTCGGTGAATCGCTGATACATCCGGTACAGATCGCCGGCAAAGAGCGCTGCTTCGTCTCCGCCGGTGCCGGCTCGGATTTCCACCATGACGTTCTTCGCGTCGTTCGGGTCCTTGGGAATGAGCAGGATGCGAATGTCTTCGAAGAGCGCGGCCAGCTTCGGCTCGATCGCCGCCGCCTCTTCTTTCGCCATCGCTTCGAGGTCGGGATCCCCCGAAGCGGCGAGCTCGCGCGCGTCGGCCAACTGCCGCTCGAGCGCTTCGTGCTCGCGGAATTTCTCGATGAGCGGCTGGATCTCGGCGAGCGCCTTCGTGTGCGTGCGGTAGGCCGGCGGATCAGCCTGCACGGAAGCGTCGCTGACGAGGCGCATCAGCTGGTCGTAGCGCGCAGAGACCGATTTCAGTTTCTCGAGAACTTGCGGGGTCATGACAGCCTCACGAGCCGGCGTCCGGCTCTCAACTCAACCTCCGGAGACGGGCGGCAGGAACGCCACTTCGTCTCCGGCGCGGACGATCGTGTGCCGCTTCGCATAGGCGGCGTTGACGGCACACGACACGTTCTTTTCAAATCTCGCGAGCGGCGGGTGGCTTGCCGCAACCGCCAGCCACACGTCGGCGACGCGGGCATCGTCGGGCACGTCGCAGGCGAGGTCGCCCGTGCCCGCGAGATCGCGCAGCTGCGCGAAGAGCTTTACGTGGACGAGCATGCCCGCGCTTTCGCCAGTTCCCGCGCCTCCGGATCCGCAGGGTCCGCGACGGCGCCCTCGACCCATGCGGCGCCGCCATCGAAGTACTCGTGCTTCCAGATCGGCGCGATCTGCTTTACGCGTTCGATCGCATAGCGGCAGACTTCGAACGCGGCTGCGCGATGCGCACTTGCCGCGGCGATCACGATGCTGGCCTCGCCGATTTCGAGCCGGCCGACGCGATGATGCAGGCCCAGCACCGTGCCCGGCCACGAACCGGCGGCCTCGTCTTGAATCTGCGTGAACGTCTTCACCGCGAGCGGCTCGTAGGCTTCGTACTCGAGATATTGCACGCGCCGGCCCTGATGATGAGCGCGGACAAGGCCGGCAAACGTCGTGACGCCGCCGCAGCCTTCGCCGATGCCGGCCGCCTCGCGCGCGACCTCAGCGGACAAACGGTCCACTGAGAGCACCGCCGGCGTGATCGCTACGAGAGGCATCCGGAAAGTTTAGCATCCGATGCCGAGCGGCCCATGGCCATGACCCAGCCCCGGCGCCCGCTCGATCGCGCGCGTCACATACGCCTTCGCACGTTCCACTGCGACCCGCAACGGGTCGCCCAGTGCGAGATATGCCGCCGCCGCCGCCGACGATGTGCAGCCGGTGCCGTGCGTGTGAATCGAATCGACGCGCCGCGAGGTGAGCTCCGTGATGCCGCTCGCGTCCGCGAACACGTCCACCGCATCGCCGGAGAGATGGCCGCCTTTCACCAGCACCGCCTGCGCTCCCGACGACAATAGCGCGATCGCCGCCGCGCGCATGCCGGCGACGTTCGTGATGGTCGCGCCGGTCAGGACCTCGGCTTCGGGCACGTTCGGGGTAATCAGCGTCGCCATCGGCATCAGCACCTGGCGCAGCGCATCGACCGCGGACGCCGCCAGCAGCGGGTCTCCGCCTTTCGCCACCATGACCGGGTCGAGCACGATCGGCGACAAGCGATGGCGTGTGAGCGCGGCGGCGACCGCCTGAATGATTTCTGCGTTCGCCAGCATCCCGATCTTTGTGGCGGCGATGTTGAAATCTTCGGCGACCGCGTCGATCTGGGCCGTCACGACTGCCGGATCGAGAATCGTCACGCCGCGAACGCCGAGCGTGTTCTGGGCCGTGATCGCCGTCACCGCTGACGTGCCGAACACGCCGAGGGCCTGGAACGTACGGAGGTCGGCCTGGATGCCGGCGCCGCCGCCCGAGTCGCTCCCTGCAATTGTCAGAGCGGTTTGCATTTCGCTAGAATGCCAGCAATGCGAAGCCACGTCATCTCAGGATCGTTGATCGATCGCGCCACATCTGCGTTGCCGTTTTCGAGCGCGATGCGTTTCGCATCGGTCGCATTTGGCATGACGCTCACCGCCGCCGCGGCACAATTCACGCTGCCCGTTCCGTTCACGGCGGTGCCGTTCGTGCTGACGCCGATGGCGGTGCTCTTGACCGGCGCGGCATTGGGTTCCAAGCGCGGCGCCGCCGCCCAGATCGCTTATTTGATCGCCGGCATGATCGGCCTGCAGGTGTTCGCGCCGTCGGCGGTGCTGCCGCCCGGCGCCGCTCGTCTGATGGGGCCGACCGGCGGCTATCTGATGGCGTACCCGCTTGCGGCATTTCTCACGGGCAGCCTCGCCGAACGGGGCTGGGACCGCCGGTACATCACGTCGGCCTTGGCGATGGTCGCCGGACTTGCCGTCATCTACCTCGGCGGCGCGTTCTGGTACACCGCCACCGTATCTCACGCATTCGCGATTACGTTCTCGACGAGCATCGCCCCGTTCATCGGCTTCGACCTCGTGAAGATTTTGGCCGCGTCGGCGATCCTGCCGACGGCGTGGAAGCTCCTCAGAGACTAGGAACGCCTCAAAGGCACAGGGTCAAACGGCGGCGGGAGGCTTGCCCCGCTCGATTTTGACCGGCCGAGCCGCTATCTATTTGACGTACCCAAGACTCCGCATCCGCTCGATCATTTCCTGATCGAGCGGCTTGCCGTTGATGCGGCGCGGCAGGATGCGGCGCGGACCGTAGGTGGGAACGGTGCGAAGCGCGTGCGCGGACCGGAACCCGGCATTGATCAATCCGGTCAACGGCGGCGCCGCAAGATCATCGGCGACCGGCACGCCGACCAGATAGAGCACCGTGGCCGCGACTGACGTCGGTGACGCCGTTGTGGACGCCGCCTGCGGCGCGCTCGGGCGTCCCGACAGCGCGACGAAGCCGTCGCCCGGCGCGGCGACCCGTCCGGGCTGCGTGAGCAGAACGACCGCGCGATCGCCCGCGATCAGGTCAGCCAGGAGACGATCGAGATACTGGTAGTAATGCTCGAGCGCGCGCACGCGCTCGGTAATCGCTGTCGGCGCCGCGGCTCCGTTCGCAGCCGCAAAGAGCGTGTGCTGCGCGATATCGAGACCCGGCAGATACACGACTTCGAGATCGACGTCCGCGAGCGCGCGCTCCGCAGCCAGCGCGGCGATGCTCGCGTCGAGCGCCGCCGAACGCTCGATGACGGCGGCAACGTCGGCGTCCGTCCCCGCGGCAACCGCGGACGCTCCGCCATCGTGTGCCCGCTGCCGGCGTGCAGGCCAATCCTTCTCGAGCGACGCGTAAAGCGAGGCGGGCGCGATCTCGGCGTCGAGCGCGCCGCCCTGTTCGAGGCGCAGGAGCGCGCGATCCGTGAGAATCGTTCCGGCATCTTCACCGTGTTCGGATGCCGGCCACGTCGCCCACCACTGGATCACGCTCGTGCGCAGGCCCGCGCGCGCGGCCACTTCCCAGAACGCCGGAATCCGCCGTTCGGACGCCGACGCAATCGTAGGCCTCGTGAGCCGTACGAGATCGGTCGCGCTCGCGATCAGTGCGCCGAATCGCGATGTCGGGCGCAGACGTCCTTCGACGCCCGCAAGCTGTCGTCCCTCCAGTGCGCTGATGCCGTGCCGTTCCGGCGGCTGTCCGGTGGCGATTGTCGTCCACACGCGCGCCGGGTCGCGGTCCGGATCGGATGGCATGGCCGCGGTCGCGGCGGCGAGGAGCTTCGCGAACGCCGGCAGCGTCGCCGTTGATTGAAGCCGGCGAAGCAGCGCGGCATCGACGCCGTCGATCGCGATGACCAGCACGCGCTCGCCGGTTGGAACGACCGTGAGCGGCTGTGACGATGAAGCCGGCGCGGTGCCCGGCGCGGTCGCGAAGAGGAGACCTGCGGCACCGGCAAAGGCGATTGCCGCCAGCGGAAGGGTCGCGCGCCACGACGACATCGGCAGCCTGGTCTGGCGCGTCCGCGGTGCCGCTTCGTCGGCGTCCCGGCCATCGTCACTACGCGCCGCAACCGCCAGCGCCGCCACCATCACGACGTGCCCGAGAACCAGGCTGATGACAACAGCGACGGCGACGACTGCTGCGGAGAAGACCGGCGCCGGTGACGCCGTCGTGACGGCAGCGCGCCACCAGAGCGTGAGGTACGCGACGCAGACGACGAAGATCAGTGCGCCGGCGGCGACCGCGCGGCGGCGATGCGCCGTTGTCGACGCCGGCGACCGGTCGAGCGAGCGCGCGCCCGCGCCCGCGAGCATGATGACGAGAAACGATGCGACCGACGCGGCGACGCCAAACATCACAGCGAGGTAGGCGGCCGTGACCGCCGCATCTGTCACATTGGTAATGAGTTCCGGCACTTGCACAGCGAGGCCGACAGCCGCGGCCGGTCCGAGGAGCAGCCCCGCGAGCACGCCGATCCGGGCGCTCGCACCGCCGGCAAGGGCCGCGGATGATTGGCGGGTCGCGGCGCCGCCGAGCACGAATCGATCGACCGGCGCATTCAAGTAGCCGAGCGAGCGCAATCGCTCGCGAAGATCGTTCTGCTGATCGGTGGGTCCGGACGTCATGTCCGGCGCCCGGACACGAATCGCGAGAGCTCGCGCAACGGATCGGCCCGCCGGCCGAACGGCTCGAGCGCGCGCTCGGCTGTCGCGCACAGCTCGCCGGCCAGCTCGCGCGCGCCGTCAACGCCGCTGAAGCTCACGAACGTCGTCTTACGCGCGTCCACGCGTACGGCCTTGCCGGTCTCCGCTTCGTCACCGACGACGTCGAGAAGGTCGTCGACGATTTGAAACGCGAGCCCGAGGTTTTTCGCGTATGCGGTGAGCGACGCGAGCGCGGCGTCGTTTGCCCCGGCGCTGACGGCGCCCGCCTGCGCGGCGGCGCTGAACAGCACGCCGGTCTTCCGGCGGTGAATTCGCTCGAGCGTGTCGAAGTCGAGGGCCGCGTCCGTGGACAGTACGTCTTCCGCTTGTCCGGCGATCAGCCCGTCCAGCCCGACGGCATCAGCGTAGAGCGCGGCGACTCGCGCAGCAAGCGGCGCGGAGTACGAGCGCGACAAGTGGCCGTATGCAACGTTCAAGAGTCCAAACGCTGCGAGAATCGCGACCGCCTCGCCGTGCGCAATATGCGCGGAGGGCCGGCCGCGGCGGAGCGGCGCGTTGTCCATGCTCGGCAGATCATCGAGGATGAGCGACGCCGCGTGGATGCATTCCACCGCGGCGGCTGCGGGCATCGCGCGCGATCCGTCGCCGCAGACGTCCGCAGCGAGGTGCACGAGCACCGCCCGGACGCGCTTCGACGGCGCCAGGAGCGTGTAGCGCATCGCCGCGAGCACGGGATCCGCCGGCGCGCCGGCTGTCTTCGGCTCGAGAAGCTGATCGAGCGCGCTCAAGATGTCTCGCTGCGCCTCGGCGAAAGATACGGGCAGCGAGGTCATCTATTCTTGGGCTGCGTGGGGCCCCACCCCCACGCCTTGTCAGCGCTCAGCACTCGCGCTTGCGCGCTCGGCCTCGCGGTATCGCGAAGGCCCCACCCCCGCGCCTTGTCACGCTCACCGCTCGCGCTGACGCGCTCGGGTTCGCGGTCGGGCACCACACGGCCTTCCCGCTCGGGCGTGAACACCAGCAAATACTGATAGCGCAGAAACTTCTCGTGCAGCACGAGTCTGAGCCCTGCTGTCGCCGCGTCGCGAATGACGGTTTCCGGCGCCACGCGGTTGTCGTCGGGGCCGGGGCCGAAGCCGCCGGGTTTGAAGTCGATGATGCCGAGTCGTCCGTTTGGTGTGAGCGCCGCTCGGACGTTCTTCAAGAGCGATACCGGATCCTGGATCTGCGGGTAGAGATCCACCAGCAATGCCGCCTGCACGGAATGCGGGTCGAGTCGAGGGTTCGTGAACTCGCCGAGGATCGTTTTCACGTTGTGGAGGCCTTCGCGTTCCACGCGGCGCTTGATCGCGTCGATCATCGGCGGCTGCACGTCCTCCGCATACACGAGGCCGTTCGGACCCACCCGGCGCGCGAGCCGGATCGTGAACCATCCGCCGCCGGCGCCGAGGTCTGCGACATGCGAGCCGTCGGCGATGCCCAGCGAATCCATCACGCGCTCAGGCTGTTGCCATTCATCGCGGTCGGGACCTTCGAGCTGTCCGAGTTCTTCTGGTGGAAAGAGACGGCTGCGCGGTGTGGATTGCGCAAAGGCGCCTGTCTGCCACGCCGCCGCGGCGATGGCGGCGGCGAGCGGAAGGACGTGCCTCAGGAACCGCGCGCGCATGCGGTTCAATGCTACTCGCTCAGCACGCGTTCCAGGATCATCGAGTGTTCGTCGGCCGCGCCGGGCATGTCGAGGTGCATCACTTCGCGTCCCGCGGCCGACAGCGCATCCACATCGCCGAGCGCCTGCGCGTGTTTCAACACGCTGAACGTGTAGCCGGCGCCCGGTACTTCCGTCGCCGTTTCGTCCGCGCCGGTCATCAGGATGAAGCGTCCGCTGTTCGGGCCGCCCTTGTGGTACTGGCCGGTCGAGTGGAGGTAGCGCGGGCCCACGCCATAGGTTGTCGCGGCCCCGGTTCGCGCGCGGAGGCGCTGCCGCACGCGGTCGATCGCGCCCATGCGGTTGCGATCGGTCGGCAGATAGTCGAGCAGCGCGATATATCCAGCGCCGGCGGGAGCGTCGCCGCGGCGATGGATGAGTCGCACATCGACGCCGCGCTCGTGCGTCACGCCGTCCACGGCTGGCCATTCGTGATGCGCCAGATAATGGTCCAGCATCGTCTTGGTTCGCGCCTTCGCGTCCGCCACGTTCGGTTCATCGAACGGGTTGACGCCGATGAGCGCGCCGGCAACGGCGGTGGCGAATTCCCAGCGGAAGAATTCGCCGCCGAGATCGCCCGGCGTGACCTCGATGCGAAGCACCGGATGCCCGGCGGCTTCGAGCTCGGCCGCGCGGGCGGCCATCGCCGCGCCGTGCGCGCCGGACATCACGGCGACAAAGGCGCGGTCCGTGCCGTACACCGATACCGGCCCCGGCGTTTCGTCCACGACCGGGAGTACCCCTCGGCCCTGCTTGCCGGTACTCTCGGCGATGAGCTGCTCGATCCAGACGCCCAGACTCGCGAGCGGCAGCGGCAGCAGCACGGTGAGCTTGTCGCGGCCGGCGTTCGCGTTCTCGGCCATGAACGATCCGAGTATGAGGCCGGGGTTTTCCGCATCGTCGCGCCGGCACCGGGCGGCCATCGCCGCGGCGCCATCAAGGAGTCCGGCCAGATCGAGCTCGAGCCAGCCGGCCGGCACGAGGCCGAACAGCGACAACGCGGAATAGCGGCCGCCGATGTCGGGCGGATTCTCCCAGAGATGGCGGTAACCGGCGTCGGCAGCGTGCTTGCCGAGTTGCGTGCCCGGATCCGTGACGGCGATGAAGTGCCGTCCCGCCGCGTTCGCGCCGACGGCGCGCTCGGTCCATGCGCGGAAATACTTTTCGAGCGACGTGACTTCGATCGTGCCGCCGCTCTTGCTCGCGACCAGAAAGAGCGTGCGCTTCGGGTCGTGGGCGTGCGCGACCTGCAGGATCGCGCGCTCGTCGGTCGTGTCGACGACGGCGAGCTCTGAGGCGTGGCGAGAGAAGGCGGCGCATTCGCGCATTGTTTCCGCGCAGAGGCTCGAGCCGCCCATGCCGAGCAGCACCATGTGCGTGAGTCCGTCGGCGCGCGCCCCGGCGAGCACCTCGCGAATCGCGGCAAGCTGCGGGGCCATCGTCGCCGGCGTGTCGAGCCAGCCCATGCGATTCGCAATGGCGGCGTGCACGGTGTCAGGTGCGTTGGCGGGCGCGAAGAGCGTTGTGTCGCGGTTCCACAGGCGAGCGATCATGCTCGTAGTTTTCCGTATAATTGACTCATGATCAATGTCACAGAAACGGCGGCGGCGAAGATCACCGAGCTGCTGACCGAGGAGCAGAAACCCGGCGCGGGCCTGCGGGTGTTCGTGCAGGGCGGCGGCTGCTCAGGCTTCCAGTACGGCTTGATGATCGACGAGGGCGAGGGCGACGCTCAGTCGGATCAGGTGTTCGAAGTGCACGGCGTGAAGCTGCTGGTGGATCCCATCAGTCTGCGGTATCTCAATGGCGCCGAGGTCGACTTCGTCGACAACACGATGGGCGGCGGCTTCACCATCAAGAATCCGAACGCGAAGTCCACGTGCGGGTGCGGATCGTCGTTCAGCGCCTGACGATACGTGCAGTCGGCCTCTGAGTTCGTCGAGACACACCGGCCGGCGGGCGGACGCCGCTCGAGCAAGCGCGATCTGATCGTGCAGGTCTTCCTCCGGCAGGAAGGCCATCTCAGTGCCGAAGAGCTTGCCGATCTCATCAGAAAGACCGACAGGCGCATCAGCCGGGCGACCGTCTATCGCACGCTTCAGTGGATGGTCGACGCCGGCATCGCCGGCAAAGTCGATTTCGGCGGCGGCAAGTTCCGGTTCGAGCGCGCCTACCGGCATCCGCGTCACTTTCATTTCATCTGCAAGACCTGCAATCAATCGTTCGAGTTTCTGAGCTCCGACATCGAGGAGCTCATCGCGGAAGTGGCGTCGAGCCGGGATTTTTCGACGCGGCAGGCGATGCTGCAGGTCTACGGCACGTGTCAGTGGTGCCGTCAGGGCCTCACGCCGCCGGAAGTCGCGCCGGCCGAGCTGCTGTTCGCGCGCGACGCGCTGCGCATGGCGATCGCGACCGAACGGAGCGGGCGCGAGTTCTACAACCGTGCCGCCCGCATCACGCGCGACGGCCGCGCGCGCCGCATCTTCCAGCGTCTCGCCGACGAAGAGATCGGCCACTTGAAGAAGCTCGAGCGCCGCTACGCGGACCTCGTGCACGAGCACCCGACGCTCGAGTCCCAGCCGACCTTTCTGTTTTTCAAAGGCGCGGCAAACGGGCTGTTTGCCGCGGGCACCGAAGAGCTCGGCGGCGTGCTCGACGAGGGACAGGCGCTGCTCATCGGCATCCGTTGCGAGCGCGGCTCGCATGCGTTTTTCAAGAAGTACGGCGAACGGTTCGACGAGTCTGAAGGCAAGCGCATCTTCCTCGAATTCGCCGACGAGGAACGGGAACACCTCGATCTCTTGTTGCGCGAGTACCGGCATCTGGTGGCACGGCAGCGGCGCGCGGCTCCGCAGGTCCGGGCGGCTGGCAAGGCCGCGGCGCGTTCGAACGCGAAGGCCGGAGTCCGCAGCGGCCGCCGTCCCGCGTGATCGACCTGCACATGCACACGACGGCGTCTGACGGGCAGGCGACGCCGGACGTGCTCGTCAACGAACTGGTCGCCGCCGGCATCACCACGTGCGCGGTCACCGATCACGATACGACGGCGTCGATCGAGGAGGTGACGCGGCTTGCGGCACCGCGCGGGCTCAGGGTGATTACCGGCATCGAGATCACCGCGGTCGCCGACGAAGAAGACATTCACATGCTCGGCTACGGGTTCGATCCCGCTCACGCGGAGCTCGTGTCGTTTCTCGAAGCGCAGCGGGCCGACCGCCGCCGCCGACTAGACGAGATGAACGATCGGCTCTCGGCTATCGGCATGCCGATCGATCTCGCCGCCGAGATTGCGAATCACCGCCGGGCTGGCGGACGCGCCCTGGGCCGTCCGCTTCTCGCGGCCGCGCTCGTCCGCGCCGGACATGTCGCGAACACGCAAGAGGCGTTTGAGCGCGTGCTCGGCCGCGGCGGCCCGGCGTTCGTCGCGCGCCGCGGCGCGTCACCGGCCGATGTGGTGGCGCTCGTGCACGCCGCGGGCGGCGCGGCGTCCATCGCCCATCCCGGAAAGCTCAGACGCGACGCGCTGATCGAGCCGCTCGTCGCCGCCGGTCTCGACGCCATCGAAGCGTTTCATCCCGATCACGACGCGAGTGCCGTCCGTCATTATCGTGAGCGTGCCGCGCGGTTGAACGTGCTCGTCACCGGCGGCTCGGACTACCACGGCCGCGCGAGCGGACGCGTGAACGCGATGGGCCGTGTCACGCTCCCCGCGAGCGAGTTCGCGCGCCTGAGTCTGCGGCTCGGGCCGCGATGACCGCCGGACCGCTCTTCGCCTTTCACGGCGTCAGCAAAGCCTACGGCGGCGCGTGGCCGCTGAAAATCAACCGATTTGAGTTGAGGGCGGGCAGCCGGATCATTCTCGCCGGCATCGATCCGCTCGGCGCCGAGATGTTCATGCACGTGCTGACGGGCGCGGCGCTGCCGGAAGAGGGCCGCGTCGAAGTGTTCGGCACGCCGACAAGCGCGATCACCACCGACACCGCGTGGCTCGAGTCGCTCGATCGTTTCGGCCTCGTGTCGAATCGCGCCGTGCTGCTCGACCAATCGTCGGTTGCGCAGAATCTCGCGCTGCCGATCACGCTGTCGATAGACCCGATGGATCCGGCGGTTCGGGCCGAGGTCGAGCGCCTCGCCGCGGAGACCGGCGTGTCCGCGTCACGCCTCGACATTCCCGCCGGATCGATGACGCCGATCGAACGTATGCGCGTCCATCTCGCCCGCGCCCTCGCATCGTCACCGCAGGTGCTGCTGCTCGAGCATCCGACCGTGACGTTGGGCGGGGAGTCGGCTGCGTTCGGCGCGACGCTCAAGCAATTGACGGAGCGCCGCAATCTCACGTGGCTGGCCATCAGTGATGACGAAGCTTTTCAACGCGCGAGCGGCGGCGAGGTGATGCACGTCAGCATGTCGACCGGTGCCGTGCGGTCGAAGCGCGGCTGGCGCCGCTGGTTCTCATCCAAATGAAGACACTCGTTCTGTTCGATATTGACGGCACGCTGGTGTTGACCGGCCGCGCCGGGGTCCGCGCGCTCGACCGCGCGGTTGATGAAGTGTGCGGGCGCCGCGGTCTCGTCGAGCAGGTGCCGATCGCCGGCCGCACCGATCGGGCGATCATCACGGACGCGCTCGGCATCGCGGGAATCGCGCATGACGATGGGACGTTCACGGCGGTGCGCGACCGATACTGCGCGTATCTCGCGCGCGAAGTCGGCGTCGATTCTCCGCACCCGAAATGCGTCTTGCCCGGCGTCGCCAAGGTGCTCGACGTGCTCGCGCCGCTCGAAGCCTCCGGCGAGATCGCCGTCGGCTTGTTGACCGGAAATTTCAGGCAAGGCGCTGAGATCAAACTCGCGTACTTCGACCTGTGGCGCCGGTTTCGCTTCGGCGCGTACGGCGATCGTCACGTGGATCGCCGCGATCTGGTGCCGCTCGCGATCGAGGCCGCCGCTGAGGCGGGCGCCGGCGAAATCGACGCGCGCCACACGATCATCGTGGGAGACACGCCGGCGGACGTGGATTGCGCGCATGCGCACGGCGCGCAGGCGATCGCCGTGGCGACCGGCGGCTACACGGCCGACCAGCTGCGCGCAACAGGCGCGGAGGCGGTGATCGCTGATCTGTCAGAGTGGAGCAGCGCCTGGCGGCGAGTCTATCCTTTGAGACCGAGCCAGTAGGCGAAGAGCTTCGGCGCTTCGTAAAACGCCGTGCGGAAATCCGCGCGTGTCTGCCACCATCCTCCCGGTGAAAACGCGTCGAACCGCGATGCGCGCATGATGATCGTGACGCCGGAGCCAAGCACGCGCCGCATCGCGAAACCGGCGCGCCGTGTCGTGGCGCGGTCGGTAATCACGATCAGCTTCCGCCAATGATGCTCCGCCACGGGCGCCTTGATCGCTTCGGCTTCTTGTGCCGTGTTATCGACGCTGGTCGTTAGTACTTCCACGGCGCTCGGAGGAATGTGGAGGTGGTCGACGAGCGCTCTGCGGGCCAGCTCCGGCGGAGAGGGGTAGGGAATGCCCCGGCGTTGAAGCTCGAGCACGCCCGAGTCGACCGTGCCGAGACTGATCACGATGTGCGGCGCAAAGTGCTCGGCGTAGAGATCGGCGGCCTCGAGCCATCGCATTTCCCAGTTGCCGCCAAGGACATATAGCGCGTCGGCGGGCTGAAGCGGGTCTTCGTGCGAGAGCACCCGTCCGGCTGTGAGCAGCGTTGTCGCGAAGAGCGCGATGGCGATGAGAACGAAGAAACGCAGCGTGCGGCTGATCATCCGTCGTGTGTCTGAAACGAAAAACGGGCGCGCGACTGAGCCGCGCGCCCGCAGGTCATTCGTTGGGTGCAGCCGCTAGCTGTCGAGCAGCCGCACGTCGCCGGCGCGCGGACCCTTCGGCGATTCTTCCTGCGTAAACTCCACGCGCTGGCCTTCGCGCAGCAGCTCGAAGACGGCGCCGCGAACGGCCGAGCGGTGAAAGAAGTGTTCCTGGCCGGCTTCGTCTCGAATGAAGCCAAAGCCTTTGTCGATCAGCAATCGTGCAATAGTCCCGTTCATGTAGAACTCCCCTCGACGCGGATTTTCAGGTGAAACCGACGCCAGTGTAGGGGCCGTTTGCGAGGCAAGTCAAGGAGATACGCCCGGAGCTGTTGCGAGGATACGATATACTGACGTTTCGTTCGAGTGGGCCAGTGGCGCAGCTGGGAGCGCGCATCAATGGCATTGATGAGGTCACCGGTTCGATCCCGGTCTGGTCCACCATCCTTCGCTCGCCGGCCGGCGAGCTTCGGATGGCGAGCGCACTCCGACTAACTCGTTCCCTTCCCGCCTTCACTCGTCCCCTTCGGAACATCGCAGCCCATCCGCGCCCGCTATCGTGAGGCGGAGGCCATCATGCTGCGCAACGTAAAGGATCTTATCGGCTACGCGATCCACGCCACCGACGGCGCGATCGGCAGCGTCGACGATCTGTACCTCGACGATGAAGACTGGACCGTACGGTATTTGGTCGTGTCGACCGGCGGCTGGCTGTCGGGCCGGAAAGTCCTGATCTCGCCGATTTCGTTGGGACGTCCCGTCTGGGAAGAGAAGGCCCTTCCGGTGTCGCTGACGCGCCGGCAGGTCGAGCTCAGTCCGGACGTGAACACCGAGAGCCCCGTATCGCGCGAGCTCGAAGCGTCGTACCTCGGCTACTTCGGATATCCGTACTATTGGGACGGCGAGGGGCTGTGGGGCGTCGGCGCGTATCCTGGCGGCCTTGCGCCGATTCCACCGGTGTCACCGGAAACCAGATCGCGCGGACGATCGAGCGAACCTCGCGAGACGCATCTCCGAAGCTTCCGCGCCCTGAGTCGGTACCACATTCACGCCTCCGACGGCGACATCGGTCATGTGCACGACATGCTCGTCGACGACCAGACGTGGGCCGTCCGTTATCTCGTCGTCGACACGAGCAATTGGTGGGGCGGGCATCACGTGCTCGTCGCGTGGTCCTGGATCGACAGTGTCAGCTGGGTGGAATCGACCATCAGCGTCGATCTGACCAAGCAGGCGGTCAAGGACTCGCCGCCGTACGACGGCGCCCAACTCGTCGACCGGCCGCACGAACAGGCCGTCCACGATCACTACCGCCGCCGCGGGTATTGGTACAGCGACGACGTGAAGTAAGACGACTCTCTGGAGTGTCTTATGACAGGCCTCTCGCGTTCCAGACCGCGATGACCGGCACGCCGTCGCGGCCATACGCGGAGTCGAGTACGCTGACCGTCGCCGTATCGAGAAGCAGCCGTTGGGCCGCCTCGACCGGAAGGCCGATCCAGCGGACACCGAGAACGCGACCGAGGTGGCCGTGCGAGCACACGGCGACATTTCCAGAAAGGGCGCGCAACCGTGCCGACACCCGGTCGACGCGCCGCGCGACATCGCCCGGAGTTTCGCCGCCGGGCGCTCCGTCGCGGAAGAGATTCCAATCGGGCCGGTCTGCCGTGATCTCGGATGACCGGAGTCCTTCGTACTCGCCGTAGTCCCACTCGGCGAGGTCGTCGTCGATCTGCGCGCGATGACCTGGATCGATGTGCGCGCAGGTTTCGCGGGCGCGAAGGCGAGGGCTCGAAAAGATGTAGTCGAACGTGACCGCAGACAGCGCGGCGGCGATGCTTTTGGCCTCGTCCCGTCCGTGCGCGGTGAGCGGGAGATCCGTGCGGCTCGTGTGCTGACCGCTCGCCGACCACGCAGTCTCCCCATGCCGGATGAGGTAGAGGCGCATGCCGGCTTCTGTCAGGCGGTGCCGCCGGCTGCGCGCGACAGCCAGTCACTCAGAAGACGCGCGGCCTCGAGCGCCGTGGCGCCATAAAAGGGCATGAGCGCGGTGGACGCGCCGGGACGCCGCAGGATCTGCGCGCGCCATCGATCGCGATCGACCGATGAGACTTCAATAATGTAGCTGCGACCGTTGATGGTCTCTTCGAATCGAACCGTTTCCACGCCGCGACAAGTGTCGGTTAGTCGCCGGATACGCGCAAGCGAAACGCGGTACGAAGATGCACCGACCCGCAGCAATCTCACGTTTTTTGGCGCAAATGTTTCGAAAAAAGTTTCGCGTCCACTGTTCATCCACACACGATCCGCAGCCGATTCACAGGTTTTGCACAGATAATGACCCGTCATGACTTTTCGACGCGTGCTCGGCGCGATCGCCGTCGTGTTGTGCTGCGCGAACGTCGCGCGCATCACGCCGAATGCCGTGTTTGCCGCGTCCGCGACGCCGATTTTCCGCGTCTTTCTCAAGAACGGGACGGCACTCGCGTGTTGGGGCGAGTACGCGCGTGTCGGCGACCGATTGGTGTTGACAGTACCGATCGGCCGCGGCGCTCGCGCCGCGTACGAGTTTGTTTCGCTGCCGGTTGACACGGTCGATCTCGAGAAAACGGAGCGATACGCGGAGTCCGTGAGGGCTGCGCAGTTTGCGGCCAACCGCGGAAAGGCCGAGTACGCGGCGCTCACGCAGGCACTGGCCGCCGAGCTCACGGCGATTTCACTTCTGCCGCCGAAGGAACGACTCGCGCGCACGCAAGCCGCTCGCGCGCGCCTCGTCGCATGGGCGGAAACGAGTCATGGGTATCGGGCCAGCGACGTTGACCGGCTCGTCCAAAAGCTCGACGCGAGCATCGTCAACCTCCGCGTCGCCGCCGGTGAAACGCAGTTCTCGCTGAACCTGAGCGGCGGCGCTCGGCCGGTGCCGCCGCCGAAGCTGCGCGCTGACCCCACGACGAAAGAAACTGTCGAGCTGGCCGTCAAAGCGGCGATGGCCGTCGATTCGATCGACATCCGTAAGAAGCTCCTGCGGCGTGCGCGTACAACCGCGTCGATCCTGCCGAAGAACGCGCCCGGCGTCGCGGAATTGACCGGGACGATCGCGCGCGAGTGGGCGAAGGCGCTGCGCGTTGAGAGCGCCTATGTGAAGCTCGATCTCGACGTGCGGAGGCTGGCCGAGTCCGCCGTCGATCGCGGCGATGTGCGTGCGATTGACGCGCTGCGGGAACGCGTCACACGGACCGATCGGCTCCTCGGGCACCAACGCAGCCCCGACATCGCGTCATTGCTCGAAACGCTCGACGGCATGCGCGAGCGCGCCGCCGAGCAACGCCTCATGCTGGACGCATGGGATGCCCGGCGCGGAGCCCTCGTCGGCTATCAACGGGCGCTCGCACACGTGATCAAGGTGCTCGACGGCCTGAGCGTTTCACTGATGGCCATCAAAGAGATGAGCGGCCCGCCCGTGACCTCGCTTGTCACGAGCTGGCAACAGACTGAAATCGTGTCCGGGGAGTTCGCCCAGGTGAAAGCGCCAGACGATGCGGCGGCTGCGCACGTTTTGTTCGGCCTGGCGCTCGAACAGGCCGGCATCGCTGTGCGCGGACGGATGCAGGCCGTCGACACTCGTCAGCTCGCGACGGCGCGCGATGCCGCGTCGGCCGCCGAGGACGCGCTGGTCCGGCTGGCGCAGGCGAAATCGGCGCTCGCCGCGCTCCTCGCGCCGCCAAAGGCGATCCGTTGACCGTCAAGGCGCGCGTGCCGCAACAGCGGCGTCTCATCCGCGTTCCCGACCTCGCCGCGTTCCGGCACACTCTGATCGCCGGTGCAGTCGAGGGCTCGCCGGCGGACATCCGGCGCCGGGCGCTCATCCTGCCGACGCGCGGCGCGATCGAGCTTCTGCGCCGCGGCATCGAAGCGGCTGCCCTTGCCAATACCGGCGACGCCGTCGTCCTTCCCGCGATGTTCACGCGTGACGACTGGCTCGCCGACGCGGCCGCGAGTCTCGTCGATGCGCCGCCGCTCGCCAGCCGTGTCGAGCGCGAAGTGCTTTTCGATCGAGCCGCCGCCGCGGCCGCATCGTCGGCGCCGCCGCCCTTCGCGATACGGCCCGGTCTCATTGCGGCGATGCTCGATTTTTATGACGAATTGCGGCGCCGGGGGCGTACGGTCGAACGCTTCGCGTCGGTCCTCGACGCCGAGCTGGCCGGAGCCGATCGCGACGACGATCGCGGATCGCATGAGCTGATGCGCCAGACCGCGTTTCTGACGATGGCGTTCGAAGAATACGAGCGGTCGCTGGCAGGGTCCGGCGCGATCGACGAACACGTTCTTCGCGAACGTCTGCTGGCGGCTCCGTCGTCGTGGCGGATCGATCATCTGATTGTGGCTGTCGCGGATCATCCCACCGATCCGCGCGGGCTCTGGCCGGCGGACTTCGACCTCGCGGGACGGCTTCCGACGCTCGCGCGCCTCGACGTGATCGTGACCGACAACACGCACGATGCCGGATTCCGGGAACGCATCGACCGCGAAATTCCTGACCTCGTCGACGAGCGGATCGCGGTCGAGGCAGCCGCGCTGAAGCGTCCGCTGCCCGCCCTCGTCATTCCAAACCGCCAGTCCGCCGGGACGGATCGGCAGGCCGCGGACGGCCGTCCGATCGTGTGCGCCGAGTATCGGGACCGTGAGGAAGAGCTGCGCGCGACGGCGCGAATGATTCGCGCACGGCGAGCCGGGGGCGACACGGCGCCACTGTCGACAACGGCGATCGTTTTTCAACGTCCGTTGCCGTATCTGTACGTTGCACAGCAGGTACTGCGAGAGGCCGGCATTCCGTATCAAGCCTTCGACGCACTGCCGCTCTCGGCGGAACCGTGGGCCGCGCTTCTGGATCTTGCGCTGGCCGTTGCGCGCACGGGAGGCACGCGCGAAACGATCATCGCGCTCCTGCGGTCGCCGTTGTTGGAACTGGTGAGCGCCGACGGCGTTCCAGTCACGAGCGCGGATGCGGCGCGGCTCGATCGCGTTTTGATCGAAGGCCGCGTCACGTCCTCGCCGGCCGATTACGCGAACGCCGTCACGCGTCTGTTCCCGCGTCAGTACCGCCGCGATCCTGCGGCGGAAGCGAATGTGCTGCGCGCCGCCCGCATGGCCGAGACGCTGTCATCGGCACTGTCGGCGTTTCGAGAAGCCGCCTCTGCCAGCGCGCAAGTCTCATCCATCGCGGCGGTGCTGAGGGCGTACGCACGGCCCGCGCGCGCCGCCGATCGCGAACGTCATCTTCGCGCTGAAACAGCGGTGCTCACGTCACTCGACCGGCTCGCTGACGCGTATCGCCGCTACAACGACGCCCCGCGCGATCCATCGGCGCTTTCCGCGACGATCCATCATTGGATCGAGCGCCAGACGTTCACGCCGCGAGGCCGCACAACCGGTGTCCAACTCGTGGACGCCGTTGCCGCGCGGTTCGGCGCCTTCGATCACGTGCACATCGTCGGGCTCGTGGACGCGGAGTGGCCCAAACGGCAGCGCCGGAGCATTTTCTACACGAGCAGCCTCCTCAAGGATCTCGGCTGGCCCGACGAGGACGATCATCTGCGGTCGCAACAGGCGGCGTTTCGCGACTTGGTGCACCTGCCGGCGTGCACGCTGAGCCTCAGCGCGTTTCAGCTCGAAGGCGACGCTGTCGTAGCCGCGACGCCGTTGACCGACGAGGCGTCGGATCTCTCGCCACAGCCCTATTCGCCGCGCGAGCTCCGAACATTTACGGACGAACGGCTCGCGCTGGCGCCGCTCTCCGCCGATGGACTCAGCCAGACGGCGAGTGAGTGGCTCGCCCTGCGACAGGCGCGGCCCGAGCTCACGTCATCGGCCTATCGAGGCGTCGTCGGGGCGCAGCCGCCGCGCGAGTACCGAGTGTCGAATCTCGACCGCTTCGTCGAGTGTCCCTTCAAGTACTTTGCCGGCACCGTCCTCAGTCTCGATGAAGAGATGGAAGAAGAGTCCGCGCTCACGCCCCGCGAGCGCGGCACGCTCCTGCACAGCCTGTTCGAAAAGTTCTACCGCGAGTGGGACGCCGCCGGCCGAGGCGCGATTTCGATGGCGACGGTGCCCGACGCGATCGCCGCCTTCGAGCGGCTCGCGCGCGAAGAGCTCGCGGGACTGCCGGAGGCTGACCGCGTCCTGGAGACTGCGCGCCTGCTCGGGTCCATCGTGATGCGCGGCGCCGCGGAGCGCGTGTTTCTACTCGAGGCGGATGACCGCCGCACGGTCGAGCAGCGGTGGATGGAACACAAGGTGAACGGCACCTATGAATTCCCGGCGGGGTTTGCGACCAAGTCGATTGCGATCCGCGGCACGGCGGACCGCATCGATGCGCTCGGCGATGGGTCGCTCCGCCTGATCGACTACAAGCTGTCCCGTCCGCCGAAGACCGGCGCCGTGCAGCTCAAGGTGTACGCGTACGTGATGCAGCAGCATCTCAAGGCGGAAGACGGCCGCGAGCATCCGGTCTCGGTCGCCGACTACGTATCGTTTGGCGACGACAGCTCGCCCGTGTCGCCGGTTGGCGGCAAGGGCACGTCCGTGCAGATGGCCATCGAGGCCGGCGCCCAGGAATTTGCCGCGCACGTATCGCGCATCGAGTCCGGGGAATTCCCGCCGACGCCGCAGAGCGCCGCGATGTGCGAATGGTGCTCGTTCGCGCTCGTGTGCCGGAAGGAAATTGAAGAAGGGGGCGATGACGATGCAGCCGAGCCTCTTTGACAATCTGCCGGCAGACGAGCCCGCTGCAGCGTTCGAACAGCCGATCGACCAGCCCGAGCGCGACTTTGCCGAAAACCCCGCAAACAACGTCGTTCTCGAAGCGTCGGCCGGCACGGGCAAGACGCAAGTACTCGTCAACCGGTACGTGAACCTCATCGAAGGCGGCGTCGATCCGCGCAACATTCTCGCAATTACCTTCACGCGAAAGGCCGCGGCCGAGATGCGCCAGCGGGTACTCGACGTCATGCGGCGGCGTGTCGCGAACAGCAAGGCAATGAAGGAGCGATGGCAGGCGTTGAAGGACCGAGTCGCCGAAATCAACGTGTCGACGATCGACGCGTTCTGCTTCGGCCTGCTTCGCGAGTTTCCCCTCGAGGCCGACGTCGATCCGTCGTTCGAAATCGCCGATGAAACAGAAGTGCCGCGATTCCGCGCGGAAGCCATCGAGCTGACGCTCCGCGCGTGCCGGGACCGGCTGATTCACGAGGAGCCGGTGCGCCTGCTGATGGCGCTGAGGGGCACCAATCAGCTCCGTGCCGCGCTCGACCGGTTGCTCGATGCCCGTTTCGTGTCCGTGCCCGCGGTGCGCGAGTTCGTCGCGCGTCAGCGAGGCACGCTCGACATCGCGTCGGCATGCCGCGCGTTCGTGGAGGCGCTCCGGCCGCTGCTGTCGAGGCCCGCCGATCGCAGCGCGCTCATCGACCGGGGACCGCGCTCGTCGCCGCGATTTCTGCGCCTGGCCGCGGATCTCTCCGCCGTGGCGGACGGCGCCTTCGACGCCGGCGACGCGGCCGACGTCCGCCGCCTGCAGCGAGCGCTCGAGTGGTACTTCCTGACCAAAGCCGGTGATCCGCGCAAGCGCGTGTCCGACGACGTGTCGAAGGCGTTTTCGAGCGACGCGGACAAGAAGGCGCACACCGCCGTGATGTCGTCCATCGCGCCCGACGTCGCCGCCGCGCTCGACGGCCTGGAGCTCGCGGTGAACGGCGTGCTCGCGCGCGGGCTGCTGCGGATGCTCGAGGAGGCCGTGAGCCAGTTCGACCGGCTGATGTCGGAGCATTCGGTGCTCGATTTTCCGGCGATGCTCGATCGGGCGGTGCGCCTGCTGTCGCGTCAGGAGGAATTCGCGCGCAGCCGGCTGAAGCTGCAGTCGCGCTACCACCACCTGCTCGTCGATGAGTTTCAGGACACGAGTCAGGCGCAGTGGGATTTGATCACGCTCCTCACGCGCGCGTGGGCCGAAGGCGAAGGCGCGGCAGACACGCCCACGTCGATCTTCATCGTCGGCGACCGCAAGCAGTCGATTTACCGATTCCGGTATGCCGAGGTCACGCTGATGGACGCGGCCGCGGAGTTTATCGGCGCGCTGCGCCCGGAACGGCGCGTGCGGCGGGCGATCCAGAAGAGCCATCGGTCGGTACCGGAACTTCTCGGATTCGTGAATGCCGTGTCGCTCGAAATGCAGAGCGGCTCGGCGATTCCCGAGCGGTTCCAATACCGCGACATCGACAGGTTTCCGGGCATCTCGCTCACGCCCGGCGCCTTGCGCGATGGCGCGCCCGTGCTTGGCGTCGCGGTCGGCAAGACCATCCAGGAAACGGCGAACGCGGTCGCCGCCGAAGTGCAGCGTTTGCTCGAGAGCCGGACCGCCGTGCGCGACCGCGCCGGCGCGCGCGAGATCCGGCCGGACGATATTGCGATTCTCTTCCGGAGCCGCGCCGGGCACCGCTACTACGAGGAGGCGCTCGAGGCGCGCGGCGTCAAAACGTATGTGTACAAGGGCCTGGGTTTCTTCGACGCGCCGGAAGTTCAAGACTTGCAAGCGCTGGTCCGGTATCTCGCACAGCCGGAATCGCATCTGCGCGCCGCGGCGCTGCTGCGCTCGCGGCTGATTCGACTTTCGGACGCCGCGCTCGTGCGCCTCGCGCCCGACATCGCGGGCGCGCTGACATCAGAGGCGTTCAACGCGAAGGCCGCGGGGCTCGACGGGATCGATGCGGCGCTCTTGGCGCGTGCGCGCGACGGCGTGCGGGCGTGGCTCGATTCGGCCGATCGGGTAACGCCGGCGGAGCTCATCGACCGCATCCTCGACGACACGGCGTACGCGTACGAGCTTCGCGGCCCGCGCTTCGCGCAGGCGCGCGAGAACGTCAAGAAAGTACGGTCGCTCATTCGCCGCGTGCAGAATCGCGGTTACGCGACGTTTGCCAGGCTGGCGGACTATTTTCGACGGCTGGCAACCGGCGAAGAGGCGAACGCCGTCGTCGCGGCGAGAGGCTGCGTGCAGCTCATGACCGTGCACTCGGCGAAAGGCCTCGAGTTTCCGGTCGTCTTTCTCGTCCGCATGAACGCCGGCGTCGGCGACATCACGCCGGCGATCTCGGTCGTGCCGAAAGACGAAAACGGTGTTCCTGACGTCGCGGTTTCCGTGAAGCCGCCGGCAGCCAGAGTCGAGCGCGCGCGGGATCAGGAAGAATCGCGGCGGCTCTTCTACGTCGCGATGACCCGCGCGGCCGACCGGCTCTATCTCTCCGCGGAAATACCGGATGAGAAGAAGTTTCACTCGTCGTACGGCTTCGCGAAGCTGCTGCCTCAGTCGTTGCGCATGACGATGATCTCGGCGGTCAATGCTGCCGGTACCGCCGACTGGACGTCGGCGGCAGGGGAGCTGTTCACGTTCTCCGTATGTGCGCCCGATCCGGCGCAGCCGTCGATGACGCGCGACGCCATATCGTCGGAATCGCCCGTCGATGCCGGGGCGCTCGAGGACCAAGACCTCGAACGCGTACCTGCGGTGCCGGACGAGCCCGGAGGGCGGGAGGATCAGCGTGCTGGAATCCTCAGCGCCGTTCCCGACGACCAGAAGGCCTCGTCCGATCGGATCCTCGGAGTCGTCGTCCACCGGCTGTTTCAGCAGCGCGCGCCTGCGGCTGACCTTGCAGCCGTCACCGAACGTGCCCGCAGGCTGGCCGCCTTGGCGGCCGATGGGACGGAAATCGATGCCGGCGCTGTCGGCAGCCGTGCGGCAGCGATGTATGCCGCCATGCGGCAGGAAAAGGCTCTGGCGGCGCTCCTCGCGTCGGGCGAGGTGCACTACGAAGTTCCCTTCGCCATTCGTGCCGGCGACCCTGCCCGGATCGTCCGCGGCCAGATCGACGCCGTGGTGGTGCCGCCGGGTGATCATGACCCTATTACCGTCATCGAGCTGAAGACTGGACGCCCGCACGCGCAACACGCGGAGCAAGCGGAGATTTATCAGCGGGCATTGGCCGCGGCGTGGCCGGGACGCCGCGTGGAAACGCGGCTCTTCTATTTCCAGGCGGGGAACCAGGCTCCCTGAGGTACACTTTCGATTCGATGACCTGTCCGAATTGCGGGAATAGCGAGAACTTTCTGGTAAAAACCCTGCAGATGCACCTCCTGCGCGTGTCCGCCGGGCAGATGCAGCCGCCGCAGGAAGAGGGCCGGCCCGCGCTCTTTGAAGTGCTGTGCGACGAATGTGACAACACGATCGATCTCGACACGCTCGATGACGCGACGCGCCGGGATCTGATGGTGTCGCTCGGCGTGCGCTAGTTTCAGAGGGCCATGCGCCATCACATCGACGTGCTGGGTTTATTGCACATGGTGTGGGGCGCGCTCGGCGTCCTGGCCGGATCCTCTCTGGCCGTCCTTGCAACAGGCACGCACGCGGCAATGGCCGCGGGCGGTGTGACCGGGGGCGCATCCCGCGCTGCTGTCTGGCTCATGGCCGTAACGGCGATGGCGATGATCGGATGCGGCGCCGCGTGGTTCACGATCGGCCGCCGCCTCCGCCGTTTTGATGTTCGCGCGCGACAGGGCGCGCTCGCGCTCGGCGTGCCGAACCTCCTCGTCATTCCGTTCGGCACCGCGCTCGGTGTTTACACGTTCTGGGTCCTCCTCAACAACGAAGCGCGCGCGGCTTTCGGCCGTCCCGCGCGAGGCGCGGCCGAGATAACGAGATGACCGGATGACGCGCGGCTCCACCACTGGCATCAACTCGAACATCGCCGCCGCGCTCGCATACCTCTTCGGCTTCATCAGCGGCGTCGCCATGCTCGTCATCGAGCGTGACGACAAGTTCGTCCGCTTTCACGCCATGCAGTCGACCCTCACGTTTTTCGCCGCGATCGTCCTCATGATGATCGCCACGAGTTTCCCCGTCGTCGGCTTCATGCTTCGCGCGCTGCTGTCGATCGCGACCGCCGTGATCTGGGGCTTCCTCATCTATAAAGCCTTCACCGGCGAGCGCTACAAGCTTCCCTATATCGGAGAAATGGCCGAACGCCAGATTCAGTAGAATCAGGGAATGGCCTCATTGTCAGAAGCCGCGGTGCTCGATGCGTTGCGCGCGGTGAAAGATCCGGACCTCCACAAAGACATCGTCGCGCTCAACTTCGTGAAGAGCGTCAAGATCGACGGCTCCCGCGTGGCGCTCGTGATCGAGCTCACGACGCCCGCGTGCCCGGTCAAAGATCTGATGCGCGATCAGGCGCGGGCGTGCGTGCTCGCCATCGGCGCGACCGAGGTCGACATCGAGATGACCGCGCAAGTACGGAGCGTGACGCGGCCGGAAGGAAACCATTCGCCGGTGCCCGGCGTGAAGAACATCATCGCGGTTGGCGCGGGGAAGGGCGGTGTCGGCAAGACGACGGTCGCCGTGAATCTCGCCGTCGCGCTTTCGAACGCCGGCAGCAAAGTCGCGATGATCGACGGCGACCTGTACGGACCGAACGTTCCGATCATGCTCGGCCTGAAAGGCGAGCTGCACACCGACGACGGCAAGATCGTGCCGGCCGAGCGGTACGGCATTCAGGTCGTCTCGATGGCGTTTCTGACGCCAGACGATGCGCCGGTGATCTGGCGCGGGCCGATGCTGCACGGCGCGATCCAGCAGTTCTTTCGTGACACGAAGTGGGGCGACGTCGACTACTTGATCATCGACATGCCTCCGGGAACCGGCGACGTGGCGCTCAGCTTGAGTCAGAGCGTGCCGGTGGCCGGCGCCGTGGTCGTGTCAACCCCGCAGAGCGTGGCGCTCGCCGATACGAAACGCGCGATCGCGATGTACCGAAAGCTCAACATTCCCACGCTGGGCCTGATCGAAAACATGAGCCACTTCGTCTGTCCGGACTGCGGGCGCGAGAGCGATCTGTTCGGCAAAGGCGGCGCCGAGGCGCTGTCTGTGCAGATGAACGTGCCGTTTCTGGGCGCGGTGCCGCTCTACGAGCCGGTGCGGCGCGGCGGAGACAGCGGCGTGCCGATCGTGCTTGCCGAGCCGGGGTCGCCGGCGTCGAAGGCGTTCATCGGCGCCGCCGAGCGCGTGGCGCAGCAGGTATCGATCGCGTCGTATTCCCGCCGCGTCATTCCAATGACCGCCGTCTAGCGTGAAACTGCCGTTCGAGAAGCACACGCTGGCCAACGGCCTGAGCGTGATCGTGCACGAGGAACACCACGTGCCGCTCGCTGCCGTGAGCCTCTGGTATCACGTCGGCTCGAAGAACGAACGGATCGGCCAGACCGGCCTCGCGCACCTGTTCGAGCACGTGATGTTCGAAGGCTCCGAGCACGTGACAAACGGGTTTTTCGAACCGCTGCAGCGCGTGGGCGGAACCCTCAACGGTTCGACCAGCGCCGATCGCACCAACTACTGGGAAGTGGTGCCCGCCGGCGCGCTCGAGCTCGCGTTGTGGATGGAAGCGGATCGCATGGGCTGGCTCTTGCCGGCGCTCAGCGAAGAACGGTTTCTCACGCAGCGCGAAGTCGTCCTCAACGAGCGGCGGGAGAGCTACGAAAACAAACCGTACGGCCTGGCGTACTTCGCGATGCTGCATGCGCTGCATCCGGCGGGGCATCCGTATCGCTGGCCTGTCATTGGTGATCCGGCGGATCTCCGCGCCATGACGGTCGACGATGCGCGCGCGTTTTTCTCGCGCTTCTACCATCCCGCCAACGCGTCGCTCGTGGTCGCCGGCGATGTGACGCCGCACGACGTGTTCACAATGGCCGAGCGCCTGTTCGGCGATATCCCCGCAGGCCCCGCGGTCGAGCCCGTCGCCGCGCCGCCGATCGCCGCCGAGCCGCAGCGCGTGTTGCTCGAGGACCGCGTGGAGCTGCCGCGTCTCTATCTCGCGTGGCCGAGCCCGACGCTCTTCGGCGCCGACGATGCCGAGCTGGATCTTGCGGCAGAGATGCTGGCGAACGGCAAGACGTCGCGGCTGTACAAGACGCTCGTGCACGACGCGCGTATCGTCGCCGAGCTCGGCGCGACGCAGGGCTCGCGCGAGCTGCAGGGGATTTTCCAGATCACGGCGACCGCGGCGCCGGGCCGGACGCTCGGCGAAGTGCACGCTGCGCTTGTCGAGGCGCTGTCGGCAATGGCGGCAGGCGGCCCATCGGCTGAGGAGCTGTCGCGCGAACAGGCGCAGGCCGAAGCGACATTCTTGTCGAGGCTGCAGACGCTCGGCGGCTTCGGCGGCAAGTCCGACCAGTTGAACGCGTATCAGGTGTACCTCGGGCGTCCGGATTACTTCGAAGACGATCTCGAGCGGTACCTCGGCGCAACAGCAGCCGGCGTGCGCGACGCCGTCGGCCGATGGCTGATGCCCGGCCGAGCCGTCGCGCTGTCGGTCGTGCCGCAGGGCCGCGCCGATCTTGCGCTGCCCGATTCACGGCCATCGGAGGTGCGATGACATCGCGCTTCGCCGAGCCGGTCATAGCCGCGCCGGCACCGGTGGCCCTGCCGCCGATCTCACGCTCGACGCTCGGCAACGGTTTGCGGGTGTGGACGCTGCCGCACACGGCGCTGCCGGTCGTGTCCGTTGTCGTACTCGTCGACACGGGCACCATCGATGATCCGGCCGGTCTCGAGGGGCTCGCCGCCATGACCGCCGACATGCTCGATGAGGGCGCCGGCGGCCGCGACTCGATTCGTCTCGCGGAATCGCTCGCGAGCGTCGGCGCAACCGTCGATCTGAACGCCGGCCCGGATGCGACATCCGCGCATTTGTGGACCGTGCGGCGCCATCTCGCGGCCTCCATGGACGTCGTTGCCGACATCATCACGAAGCCGCATCTCGATGATCGTGATCTCACGCGCGTCCGCGAGCTGCGCTTGAGCCGGCTGCAGCAGCTTCGGCGTTCGGCGGCATCGGCGGCCGAACGCGTCTTTGCCGCCGCCGTGTACGGCGCGCATGGGTACGGCCATCCAAGTCTCGGAACGTCGGCGAGCGTGTCGCGCGTGACGGTGGACGACGTGCGCGCGCACTACGCCCGCTGGTACGGGCCGGGGCGCGTCACGTTGATCGCCGTTGGCGATGTCAAGCACGGCGAGTTCACATCGCTGGCCGACGCGGCTTTCGGCGGATGGCCGCGCGGCGGCGCGCTCGCCGGACGAGTCATCGACGACGCGCCGCGTACCGGTCCCCGAACGTTGTTTGTCACGCGCGAGGGCGCGCCCCAGTCGGAGATTCGTGTCGGGCACGCGGCCGTTCCGCGCAACCAGCCCGACTATCACGCGCTCGTCCTGCTCAACGCAGGGCTCGGCGGATCGTTTTCCGGCCGCCTCAATCAACGGCTTCGGCAACAGCTCGGCTACACGTACGGAGCGCGGTCCGCGTTCGATATGGATCGATATGCGGGCACGTTTGTGTGCGACACGAGCGTGCAGGGCGACAAGACCGCCGAGAGCGTGCGTGAAATCCACGACCTGATCGCGGCGGTGCGGACGACACAGCCGCTCGACGGCGTTCAGCTCGATCAGGCGCGTGAATCGTTGACGCGCGGCTACGCGCGGCACTTCGAAACACCGAAGCAGCTCGCGGGCGCGCTTGCGCAGCTCGCCGTGTACGGATTGCCGGACGACACGTTCGACCGATTTGTCCCCGTCATGCAACAGCTCGATGCCGCCCGCGTGCTCAGAGCGGCGACGACACACCTCGATCCGGATCGACTCATCACGGTAGCGGTCGGCGATCCCCAATGGCTGGACCGCATGCGCGACAACGGCGACGTCGAAGTCGTCGTGCCGGAGTTTTGATGAAGGCCGCGCGATTCCATCGCCACGGCGGGCCCGAGGTTCTCCAATATGAGGACGCGCCGGATCCCGTCGTCCCGGAGGGATGGGCGCTCGTGCGCGTGCGCGCGTGCGCGCTGAATCATCTCGATATCTGGCAGCGGCGCGGACTCGACCGCGTGACGATTCCGCTGCCGCACATCTCCGGTGCCGATGTCTCGGGTGACGTCGTCTCGATCAACGGCGCCTCGACGGTTGCCCTGGGGACGCGCGTGATGCTGCAGCCCGGCCTGAGCTGCGGCGTCTGCGACGCGTGCCGCAACGGAAAGGAAAATCGCTGCCGCCAGTACGACGTGCTCGGCTATCAGTCCGCGGGCGGCTATGCCGAGCTCGTCACCGTGCCGATCAGCAGCCTCATTCCGATCCCGGATCGTATCGACTACGCGATGGCGTCGGCGTTTCCGCTCACGTTCGTCACCGCGTGGCACATGCTCGTGACGCTGGCGGGCGTATCGAGCGGGGACACGGTGCTCGTATTGGCCGCCGGCAGCGGTGTCGGCCAGGCGGCGATTCAGATCGCGAAGGCCAAGGGCGCGCGGGTGGTGGCCACCGCCGGCGGAGACCAGAAGCTCGCCCGCGCCCGTGACATCGGCGCTGACGAAGTCATCGACCACTACCGCCAGGACATCACCGCAGAAACCCGGCGCCTCACATCGAACCGCGGCGTCGACATCGTCGTAGAACATGTGGGTGTCGCCACGTTTGAAAAAAGCGTGAAGAGCCTGGCGGTCGGCGGCCGACTCGTGACCTGCGGCGCCACGACGGGTTTTGATGCCCGGCTCGATCTGCGGCTGCTGTTTGCGAAGCAACTATCGGTCATCGGATCGTACATGGGCACGCCGCGTGAGCTCGTCGCTGCCGCCGAGGGATTGTTCGATGGAACGTTCAGGCCCGTGGTCGCCCGCACATTTCCCCTCGCCGACGCCGCGGACGCTCATCGCGCCCTCGAATCCTCACAGCATTTCGGCAAGATCGTGCTCCTGCCATAGCAGGCGCGCGGGTAGACTGTGAGCCATGCGAGCGGGCCGTTGGGGGATGAGCCTCGTTGCAATCATCGGCCTCATGGCCGCCACGATTGCCGGCGCCACGATCTGGCTACTTGTCACGAATCCCGTCGCTGTTTCCGATGCCGTGTCGAAGGGTGACGTCACGCCGCTCGTCAAAGAGTTCGGCAGCGCGCTACTGAACGCGCTCAAGGGACTCTTCAAGTACTTATAGTCCAGGGTCCAGGGTCCAGGGTCCAGGGTCCTGGGTCGTTATGGGTTGTCTGCCTTTGACAGCATGTCCGCGTACGATTTGCCCGGCTGGGTCTGCGATTCGACCGGCAGGCCGGCTTGTTCCCATCCTTCGACGACCGGCTTACCCGGATGCGATCCGCAAAAGCCGCCGAGCATGTTGCCGATGTTCGAGAAACCGAATGACTCGAGCTTCTGCGCGGCGCGTGATGACCGGCCGCCGGCCTGGCAATTGAGCACGATCGGCGCGTCGGGAGCAAAGTTGGCCTTCATGACGCGCACGAAATCCGGATTCGGCAGCATCTGACCGGTGTCTTCGTCGTGCTCGAGAAGCGGCACGTTGACGGCGCCGGCCGCGTGGCCCGCCGCGAATTCGCGCGTGGACCGCACATCGACGATCGTTGCGCCGTTCTGTTGGCTCGCGTAGGCGTCTTTGACGGGAAGATCAACGATCGCCATCGTCAGCACACCACCGGTTCGCACGCGGCCGCCACGGCGAGCAGCGTGGAGGTTCGATCAAGACGCCCGACGAGCTGCAGTCCGGCGGGGAGGACCCCTTTCGGCATCTGCATCGGCAGCGAAATGGCGGGATGCCCCGTCATGTTGAAGAGCTGCGTATTTCTGAGCATCGCCGCGCGCACGGGCACATTCGCGCCGGCGATCGCGACTTCGTCCTGTCCGAGGAGCGGCGCGAGGATCGGCATCGTCGGCAGCACGAGCCCGTCGATGCCGTGGAGCGACGCGTCGACCTGTTTACGGAACGCCTCGCACTCTTCGATGGCGCTGAGGTAATCCACCGCGCTGTAGTTGCGGCCGGCGAGCAGCCTCGTGCGCACGGTGGGCCGGTATTGGTCGCCGCTCGTGTCGAGATACCGCGCGTGCCACGCCGACGCCTCCGAGAGAACGACGCGGACATAGACATCGAGGATGGCCGACGTGCCGGTCAGCGAGCGCGTTTCGATCTTGGCGCCGGCGCGCCGCAACCGAGCGATCGCCGCTTCGAACGCCTCGCGGACCGGCGCTTCGATCGGATCGAGGAAATGGCCGTCGAGCACGGCAAGACGCAGAAGGCTGACGTCCGGTGTCGGCACAACATCGCGCGGCCGCTCGACCATCGCTCGCCACATCGCCGCCGCATCAGCGACGTTCTTCGTGATGGGACCGATGTGGTCGAACGACGTGCTGAGCGGAATGACGCCCTTCGTCGGCACGTCATGGAACGATGGCTTGAGGCCGACGATGCCGCAGGCCGCGGCTGGAATCCGGATCGAGCCGCCCGTATCGGTGCCGACCGACATCACGCTCATCCCGGTCGCGACGGCAACGGCGGAGCCGCCGCTCGAACCGCCGGGAGACCGTGCGGGATCGGCCGGATGGTGCACCTGGCCGAATCCGGAATCCTCGCACGTTGTGCCGAGCGCGAACTCGTGGAGATTGGTCTTACCGATCAGTACAGCGCCCGCGTGCCGCAGCCGCGCCACAACGGGCGCATCGCTGCCGGCGATATTGTCGGCGAGTACTTGCGACCCGGCGGTCGTGGGCTGGCCGGCGATGTCGATGATGTCTTTGATCGAGACCGGGATGCCGTGCAGCGGTCCGCGGTCGATGCCGCGCGCGATCTCGGCGTCGGCCTCCCGCGCCTGCGCGCGAGCTCCGTCGGCGTCAACAAGAATGAACGCGTTTGTACGCGCGTTATGTGCGTCAATCGCGGCGAGCGCCGCTTCGACTCGTTCAACGGAAGTCATCTGACGACATAATAATGCGCCGATGTCGTCAAACGTAGTGGCTGCTGTGATGCCGGCTCCGCGCGTGCCCGTGGAGCTGCGGGAATTTCCGGAACCAGATCTGCCGGCCGGCGGCGCACTGCTGCGCACGGCGCTCTCTGAAGTCTGCGGCACCGACGTACATCTCTGGCACGGCCGGCTGTCCGGCGTGCCGTATCCAATCATTCCAGGTCACGTCACGACCGGCACGCTCGACAAGGCACGGGGCACGCTGACCGACGTTCAGGGCAACGCGCTCGCCGAAGGCGACAGGCTCGCGTTTTTCGACGTCCACCGCACGTGCGGAAAATGCCTGGCGTGCACCGCGCATCGGACGCCGACCCGCTGCCCATCGCGGCGCGTCTATGGAATCACCGATTCAGCAGCGGACGGTCTTTTCGGCGGCTGGGCGCAGAAGGTGTATCTCGAGCCGGGCGTCGTGGTCGCGAAGCTGCCGGACCGCGTGACGTTCGAGGATTACATCGGCGGCGGCTGCGGCCTCCTGACCTCCGTGCACATCATCGAGCGCGCCAAGATCGTCCTCGGCGACACCGTCGTCGTTCAGGGTGCCGGTGCCGTCGGCATGAGCGCAGCCGCGCTCGCGAAAAAGTCCGGTGCGGGTCTCGTGATCGTCATCGGCGGACCGCAGACTCGGCTTGATCTCGCTCTCGACATGGGCGCCGATCACGCGATCGATCTCGACACGACCACCGCCGAAGAACGGCTCGCGCGCGTGATGGACCTCACGAGCGGGCTTGGCGCCGGCGTCGTCATTGAAGCGGCGGGTTCACCGCGAGCATTCGAAGAAGGGCTATTGATGGCGCGCAACGGCGGCGCCTACGTCATCGCCGGCCACTACACGAATACCGGCAACAGCACGGTCAACGCGCACGAGCACATCAACCGGAAGCATCTCGACATCCGCGGATGCTGGGGCAGCGAAGCAGGGCACTTTCTGCGCGCGCTGCAGGTGCTCGATCGCTATCGCGACGAGATCCCGTGGCACCGTGTCGGCGCCCGGACCTACGGATTGACGGAGATCAACGAGGCCCTGAAGGTCGCCGAATCGCTCGCGATTCCCAAGGCGCTCGTCGATCCCTGGCGCTAGGCGTTACTGCTTGGCGAGCGCCGCGTCGATCGCCTGCTGAAACTGCGCGAACGGGAACGCGCCCGGAATCACGGTCAGCGGTTTCATGTGCGTCGCGTCTTCCATCCGGCCGACGATGAAGAACGGCGTGCCGGACGCGCCGAGCGACGTCGCGAAAGCGGTGGACTGTCTGATCGGTCCCGAGTACTTGTCGTCGGCGACGCAGCCGTTGAAGGCGGCCATGTTCAGGCCGGCTTCGCGCGCCCGCGCCTGAAGCTCAGCCGGCTGATGCGTGCCGGCTTTGCTGAAGAGCCGATCGTGCAGCGTCCAGAACTGCGCCGTGCCTTGCTCGGCCGCGCAATGCGCGGCCACGTGCGCGCGGATCGATTCCGGGTGCAGCTCATCGATCGGAAAATCGCGGAAGGTGTAGCGGATCTTGTTCGTGTCGATGTACGTGCTTTTCAACACGGGCATGACCTGCGTGAAGTGCCGGATGCAGAACGGGCACTCGTAGTCGGAGAACTCGGCCAGTACGACCGGTGAGGTCTTCGAGCCCTTGAACGGCGCGCCGGATAGATCGATCGACGCCGGCAAGGCCTTCGGCTGCGCCTGTTGCTGCGGATTGACGCCGCCGACGCGCTTCACGAGCGCCGCCTGCGTCGTTTTCAACGCTTCCACTTCCTTTCTGAGCGCCTCGACCTCACTCTTCGACGCGCATCCGGCGGCGACGGCCAGCACGGCGGCCGCGGCCGCCAGTCGTGTGAATCTCATGACAGACCCTCGATCTCGTCGAGCGTGGCCACAGCGCGCCGCATATGCGGAATGGTGATCGATCCGCCGACGACAAGCCCGACGTTGAAGGCCTCGAGGAACTCCGCGCGCGTGACGCCTTCTTCACGGCAACGGACGATGTGGTAGGTGACGCAGTCGTCGCAGCGCAGCACCAGGGAGGCGACGAGTCCCATCAGCTCCTTCGTCTTGACCGGCAGTGCGCCCTCTTCGTAGGCGCGCGTGTCGAGCGCGAAGAAGCGCTTGATCTCGAGATTCTCGGATCCGAGGATACGTTCGTTCATCTTTTCCCGGAACTTCCGGAATTCATCCAGCCGCTCTGCCACCGTGCCTCCAAAGGATCGCGGCTGTGACGTGCTCGCCGCGCTGCGTGCTGCACAGGCTTGCCGCTGACCCTTCGGGATTGTACGCTCACTGCGGCATCAACTGACGCACATGCGACGCACGCGCATTCTCGCCACCGCTGGACCCTCGACGCCGCCGGCGGTGCTCCGCGAGCTCATCCGCGCGGGCACGGACGCCTTCCGCCTCAATTTCTCGCACGGCACGCACGATTCGCACGCGACGATGTACCGCGCGATCTGCGAGGCGGCGAGAACGGAGGGCCGTCCGATCGCGGTCGTGCAGGACCTTGGCGGTCCGAAGATCCGCACTGGGGATGTGGCCGCGCCGTTCGTCCTGGGCGTGGGCGACGCGCTGACCATTGCGCCTGGCAGCTTCGTCGGCGGGCCAGGCCGCGTGTCGTGCAGCTTCGAGGCGCTGTTCACATCTGCCCGCCCCGGCGACCGATTGCTGGTCAACGACGGGCGCATCGAGCTCGACGTGACAGCCGCGAGTGGCGAGGGGCTCGAGACACGCGTTGTCGCCGGCGGCACGCTCTCGAGCCACAAGGGCATCAACCTGCCCGGAGTGACGATCCGCACGTCGGCGGTAACCCCGAAGGACGAAGCGGATCTGGCGTTTGGCGTCAGCCTCGGCGTGGACTTTGTCGCCGTCAGCTTCGTGCAGTCTGCCGACGACGTTTCGCATGCGCGGCGCGTGGCGGCCGCGGCCGGCGCCCCCGACGTGCCGATCATCGCGAAGATCGAGCGCCCGCAGGCGGTCGAGAACATCGAGTCCATTCTCGACGTCGCCGACGGCGTGATGGTCGCGCGCGGCGATCTGGGTCTCGAGATGCCGCTGGAGCGATTGCCGGCCGCTCAGAAGCGGGTCACACGCGCGGCCCGTGCCCGGGGCGTGCCGGTGATCATCGCTACACAGGTGCTCGAATCGATGCTGGTCGAGCCGCGTCCCACACGCGCGGAAGTGACCGACGCCGCGCATTCGGTCGACGAGCGGGCCGACGCGATCATGCTGGCCGGCGAAACGGCGGCCGGCGCGTATCCGGCGCGCGCGGTCCAGATGCTCGACGCGATCATCCGCGAAGTCGAGAACATGCCGGAAGGCCACGTCGACGTGACGCCGGATGCCGCGGCGCGAAACCGGCCCGGCCGTCCGCTCTGCGAAGCCGCCGTCGCGCTCGCGGAGCGCTCGAGCGCCGCCGCGATCATCGCCGTGACCGAAGCCGGCAAGACGCCGCGAATGCTCGCGGCCATCCGGCCGCACGCGGCCATCCTCGCCGCCACACCGTCGGCGCATACGGCCAATCAACTCGCGCTGACGTGGGGGGTGACGCCGGTCATCACCGATGCGATGACCATTCCGCGCATCCGCGAAACGCTGATCGGCCGCGGGATCGTGCACGCGGGCGACGTGCTCGTCTTCGTCTCGATGCATCCGAAGCTCAGCCAGGACGGCCGCAACTTCATCCATCTCGAGCGGATCTAACTAGTTATCAGCAGTCTGCGGCGGCTGCCGCGCGGCGGCCGGCGCTTCCGCGTACCGCTTCAGCGCCATCAGCGACATCTGCCAGCCGCGCGAGATCACAACGTAATACCGGCGCCAGCGCGGCGACATGTCCTCGCCTTCCTGGCGCACGTGAAGGCGGCACGCATTGCCCTCCGCGATGCACTGCACGTGCAACGTCATTGGGCCGAGCGGATCGCCTTGCGGCGGCAGCCACGACGCGTCGGCGACCTGAAACTCCTGTCCGGGACGAAGATCGATGATCGTCCCGAAGAACGTTCCGCCGAGCGGCCCCAGTAAGTCGTCCGCATAGGGCGTCGTCTGCCACTGGATCGCGTAGACGCCGAGCGGCACGGGCGTCGTGACCGAACGCGTGACTTGCCACCACGCGCGCAATGCCTCCGGATCGAAGAAGCACTCGAACACGCGCGACGGAGGCGCGTCGATCAGGAGGCTCTGCTCGAACCGTCCGCCCGCATCGGGTCTGGCCTTGGCCATCGAATCAGTCCGCGTAGAGAAGAAACTTTTCGCGAATCTTCATGAAGGCGGCAACGTCCGGGCGCCATTCCGACGCGAGGTGTCGAGCGGCGACGCCGTCCGCGAGCGCCTGCCGGAGGCGCGCCGACCCATACAGGATGTCGATCGGCAGCTTGTCGTATTCGTACTCGTACGGCGGTTCGCGCCAGGCGAACGCCGATGGATCCGCGCGGCGGAACGCGTCGAGCAGAACGACGGACGCTTCGACGGCGGGGAACGCGGCCCGGTCCGTCACGTGAATCTGGACCCCGCCGCACAGGACGTTCGCGTGTTTGTGATACGTCGGCTCGAACGAATGCGGCCGGAAATGCACGCCTGGAACGTGCATCGCGTTCAATGAGTCCGCGAACCCGTCAGGATCCGAAATCCATGGCGCGCCGATGAGCTCGAAAGGCTTCGTCGTACCTCGCCCTTCCGACACATTCGTGCCTTCGAACAGCACCGCGCCCGGATACACGACCGCGGCGTCGAGCGTCGGAATATTCGGCGACGGCAGCACCCACGGCATGCCGGCGTCATCGAGATATTGGGCGCGCTTCCAGCCGTGCATCTTCACGACTTCGAGCTTCGCGCCGATGCCGAAATGCTCGTTGAAGAGCGTCGCGAGCTCGCCGATCGTCATGCCGTGGCGCATCGGAATCGGAAACTGGCCGACGAACGACTCGAAACCCGGCACCAGCACCGGGCCCTCGACGGTGACGCCGCCGATCGGGTTCGGCCGATCGCAGACGACGATCGGCACACCGTGCGCCGCGCCCGCGCGCAGGCAGTTCGCCATCGTGTAGATGTACGTGTAGATGCGGGTGCCGACGTCCTGCAGATCGATGACGATCGCATCGAGCGCGCCGAGCATGTCGGCGCTCGGTTCGCGGAGCTGCGAATACAGCGAGTACACCGGGACGCGCCGCTTCTGATCGAACGCGTGCGGCGTCTCGATCATGTTTTCCTGCAGGTCGGACTTGAGGCCGTGCTGCGGTCCGAAAATCGCGCCGACGTTCAAACCGGCCGCCTCGGCCCGCTGAAGGACGTGGCCGAACGACGCATCGACCGATGCGGGATTGCACACGATGCCGACCGTGCGGCCCTTCAGCAGCTGCCGTTCGAACAGGACATCGGTTCCGAGCATCATCGACGTCATTATCGCCGACTCAAACGCTCAGCCAGCATCGCAGCCAAGGCCGCGTCACCGTAGTTGTTGCAGCGGAGCCGGAGCGTCAGCGCGTCGCCGCCCTCGAAGACGATGTCGCGCTCGTGCCTCGTCGCCCGCCGCACGCGGTGCCACGGCCACGCGATCGACGCGCCGCCGGCGAACACCACGCGCTCCGATGTGAGAAACAGCTTGCCCGCCGCATCCCCGTGATCCGGCGCGCTCACCGGCGCCATGAAATGACACACGTCCGTGCCGATCACACGATGCTGCGTGTCGAGCACCGGCATCGCCGCGGCGTCCCAGACGCCGATCAGCCGCTCGATCGCGTCGAGCATCTCTTCCTGCCGCTCGCGCTCATCGAGATTGACGGCGTTGTCGGCGGTGACAAGGCGCGGCCGCAGGTCCTCGACCGCCGCCTGCGTCGGCCGCAGCAGATTGGCATTGGCATCGCGCCACCACAGCTCGATCCGCGGATCGGGAACGTCCGGTTTCTTGCGGAAGAAGGACCAGGCCACTGATGGCTACGGCAGCAGCGTCACGGCCGCCTCGAGCAGCTCGTGGATCGGACTGAGGAGCAGAATACTGAGGCCGATGAAGCCGGCGAGCGCCGCCCACTGGTACCGGCGCGGCGCGCGCGGACGCGGCGGAATGGGATCGAGTAACCGGCGCACGCGGCGCTCGATCGGCTCGCCGCGATAGAGCGCGCTTGCCGGAAGCTCCGCGAGCGCCTGGCCCGCCGGCGCCATGCGGGCCACGCGAACGAGCGCCGCCGCGAGCGCCATGCGGCCCGCGTCGCCGCGGCCGTCGCCCGGCGCTTCGTCAGCGACTTCTTCCGCAGCGTCGTGCCACTCGAGATCGATCGCCCGTCCAATTCGCGTCAACGACAGCACGTCAGGCAGCGCGAGGAGCAGCATGCGGCGCGCGTTGTCCCACCGCGCGATATGGCCGCGCTCGTGGTCGAGGATCGCCGCGAGCTCATCCGGAGGACACCCCTCGAGCACGCGCTTCGCGACGACAAGCCTCGGGCGCAGGACGCCGACGACGGCGACGACGGGAAAGCGGGTCTCGATGGCGAGGGCCGGGACGGTGACGCCCGGAAGTTCGAGCCGCTCCGCGTCGCGGAGCCACTCCCGCAGTATGCGCCGATGGCGAATCGAGGCAGCGGTGGCGCGGACGGCTGCGGCGGCGATCAGCAACAGCCCGAGCGAGGAGAGCACGACGAGCGACGCGCCGATCCGCTCGTTCGCGCTCCGCGGCTCGAAGAAAAAGAACGAGCCCATCGCGAGCGACGCCCAGAGGACGCTGGCGACGACGGGCAATAAACGGAGATGGAAGAGAAATCCGGCGCGGTCCATGGGCGCGATCGGTGCGCGCCCTCGGCGCCACTGCCAGGCCGTCACGAGCGACGCGGCAACATTCGCCGATGCGAACGCCGCGAGCACGACGACCAGGAACCGCGCGTCGAAATTCACCGGGACTTCTGCTCGAGCTCCGCGCGCCGCGCGCGGATGAGGGATTCCAACTCGTCGAGGAGGTCGTGATCGCGATCACCGACCGCGTCGACGAAGAACGACATGAGGGGCCGCAGCGAGGCCTGATCGCCGTCGAGTGCGGCGCGCAGCGCGCCGGCAGCCAGCGACGTCTCGAGATCGGCACGCGAGTGGCACGGCGAATAGCGGAACGCGCGGCCGTCCTTCGTGCGATCCAGAACACCCTTTCGATGCAGCCGGTCGAGCGTTGTCATCAGCGTCGTGTAGGCGATTTCGGAGAAACGCGGCTGCAGGTCGCGCACCGATGCTTCTGTGCCGTAGTCCCAGAGCGCCTCGAGGACGCGCCATTCCAGCGGGCCGAACGGGTTGGTGGCGGCAGGTTTCTGGATCAACTTTCGGAGCCAAGTCATTGAGCAAAGTTTACACTCGACTTATGGCGTTCGCGATGCTGATCGCTCTCGTCTGGTGCCGCGCCGGCGCCGCCGCGCCGCAGGCCGATGCCGCCCGCGCCGACGTCGAGGCCGGCAGGAAAGTGTACGAAGACCGCAAGTGCGCGACGTGCCATATGGTCGCGGGCCAGGGCAACATGCGCTTCCCGCTCGACGGCGTCGGCGCCCGCCTATCGGCCGACGACCTTCGGCGATGGCTCACAGATACAGTGGAGATGGAGGGCGCCCTTGCCAAGCAGCCCGCCGTCCGGATGTCCGAGTGGCTCGAGTCGAATAGAAAGATCAACGAGCGTGATCGCGATCAACTCGTCGCCTACCTGGCCTCACTGAAGTAGTTCGCTCGCGACCTGAAGTACCCTCATACCGTGACCTATCCGGCCGTCGTCCTCTTTTCGACGACCTTGCTCGCGATCGTCAATCCTGTCGGATCCGCGGTGATGTTCGCCGCCGTTGCGGGGCGCTTTCCGAAGGCGGTGCAGCGCCGCATGGCGAACCAGAGCGGCGTCGCGATTCTGATCATCCTCATCGTGTGCGCGTGGCTCGGCCGGTACATTTTGCAGGTGCTGGGCATCAGCGTGCCGATGCTGCAGGCCGCGGGCGGATTGATCCTGCTGCGCTACGGCATCCTCATGGTCAGCGCGGAAGAAACGAAGCTGACGAAGGAAGAAACCCACACTGCTGAAGAGGTGCCTGAGGAAGAGTGGAAGGCGCTGGCCGTCGTGCCGCTCGCGATTCCCGGCACCGTCGGCGCCGGCACGATCACGACGGTCGTGGTGCAGGCGAGCAGCTACAACACGTTGCGCGACCTCTCGATCATTTCGGCGGTCAGCCTGATCGTTGCCGTGATCGTGTGGCTGGCTTTCCGCCTCGCCGGTCCGATCAGCCGCAAGCTCGGTTCGATCGGCATGAACATCGTCACGCGCGTGATGGGCATTCTGCTGACCGCGACGGCGTTCGGACTGCTGGGCCGCGGTATCGGCGGGTTACTGCCCGGTCTCGTGCGGTAACGATTTTTCCGGCCGAAGGCGCGGGCCTTGTTCCCTAGGCGACGCGCTCGGTGCGCGTGTAGACGTTGAAGCTGCCGTCTTTCGTGAAGCCGATCAGCGTGATGCCGGCCTCGCGCGCGGCCTGCACGGCCAAGCTCGACGGCGCGCCGACGGCGACGAGCACTTCGACGCCGGCCATGGCGGCTTTCTGGACGATCTCGTACGCGACACGGCCGCTGACGACGAGGACGTGGTTCGGGACGTCGGCGATCCGATTCTGCAGCAACGCGCGGCCGACGAGCTTGTCGACGGCGTTGTGGCGGCCGACGTCTTCTGCGGCGTCGATCAGTTGCGCGGACACGTCGAAGAACCCCGCCGCATGGAGCGCGCCCGTTTTCTCAAACACCGCTTGCGCCTCGCGCAGCTTCTGCGGCAGCTGAAAGATCAGCTCGGGCGCGAGCGGCGCTGAATTGTAAAGTCGGGAGTTAATTGCATTAACTCCCGACTTTACAATTCGCCCGCACAGTCCGCACGCCGTGTTCGCGACACCGGACCGTGCCAGTGTCTCTGGACTGATCCTGACATGTGGCGCGAGCGCGGCGCGCAGCACCGCGCTCGCTTCGTCACTGTCCCAGGTCAGCGTCATCGCCGTGACATCCGCCGCCGCCGTGACCACGCCCTCGGCGTAGAGCATTCCGATCGCCAGCGCCTCGTCGTCGCCTGGCGTGCGCATGAAGAGACCGAGCGGCGTCACGGTCTCGGCGCCGTTCGCGATCTGCCCGAGCTCGATCGCGAGCGGCGCCTCGACAGCGACCAGGTCCTGGTCCGTGCGCGCGCCGTCGCGCGTGACGCGGACGAGCGGCGCGATGGAGACGCGGGACATGGTCACGATGATAGCCGGGAAAGAGAAAAGGCCGGCGAGCTCGGCTCGCCGGCCTTTCTGAAGGACTGTCGGATCGTCGACGGCTCGCCGATCCGCGAACGTGCTGATTAGAAGATGTATCGCACCTGGAACTGGAACATCCTCGGCGGATCGATGTTCGCGAAGGCCGGGATCGCCGTGCCGCTCGCGCTGCCGACGAACTGACCGTACGAGAACGCCGCCGTGCCGGTGTCACCGAACGTCGTGACGCCGCGGCCGAGCATGTTCGCATGGTTGAAGAGGTTGAAGCCCTCGAGACGAAGGACGAGCGTCTGCCCCTTGCGCGCCGGCATCTTGATGCGCGCTTCCGCGAACGCCGCGACGTCCTGCGTGCCGGTGCCGCGGTAGAACGACTTCGCCATCACCTCGCCGGCCACGACCGGCCGGTCGTTCGTGGCGCCGTCGCCGTTGTTGTCGACGCCGGTCGTCGCGTTCACCGGACGGCCCGACGCGAGCTGCGTGACGGTGCCGACCGTGATGTTCGCGGGGAAGAGGTACGACGCGGTGATCACGGCGCGGTGCGTCTGATCGAGAAGGCTGGGTCCGCGCTCTTCTTCGCCGAGGCGGGCGATGTTCGCCTGGTTCGGGCCGATGCCGTTGCCGTCCGGTTCGGTCGTGTTGGTCGCCTTCGACAGCGTGTAGCTCACGTTGAAGCGGAAACGCGCGCCGCCGCGGTAGGCGAGCTCGGTCTGCAGACCGTCGTAGTCCGCCACGCCGAGGTTCATGATCGTGTTGATGCTCGTGACGCCGCCGGTGACCGGAACGATCGGACGCGTCGCGTTGGCGGCCGCCACCGAGCGCACCTGTCCCGGCGCCGTGCGGTCGAACACCGACGGCGCGTTGAGGTCCACGGTGCGCGAGAGGTTCGACCAGTGCTGGTGCACGTAGTCCGCGCTGATGAACAGCCCCTTCGCGATTTCGCGTTCGGCGCCGATCGACGACACCTGGCTGCGCGGATTCACGAGCTTGTCCGGATAGTTCGCCGCGATCGCGTCGAAGTTGATTCCGTACTGGGCGAACTGCGCCTTGTAGAAATCACGCTGACCGGCGCGGATCGTGATGTTCCGCGCGGGGGCCGCGGCCGGATTGCTCGAGAAGTTCAAGAGGCCGCTGTTGAGCGACGTCGGGAAACCAGCCTGGCCCGGCGTGGCGGTGTAGGTCGTGAACCCGTCGAGGCCGCCCGTGATCGCGCCGGCCACCACGTTCGTCAGGATCTGCGTGTAATACATCCCGTAGCCGCCGCGGACCGCCGTCTTCGCGTCGCCCATCGGGTGCCAGCCGAAGCCCACCCGCGGCGCGAAGTTGTTGCGCGCGTTGGTGAGCGACTGCACGTCGTAGCGCAGGCCGAGGTCGAGCGTCAGGTCGTTATTGACGCGATACTTGTCCTGCACGAACACCATGCCCAGCCACTGATTGAGGGTGTACGACGTCGGCGCGCCGAACGAGTACGGCTGCGAGTAGCTCTGCACGTCGGAAAGCGTCAGCTGATCGAAGGGCAGGGTGCCGCGCGCGCCTGTGCCGACAAACGTAAACGTCCCGTTGATCGCCTGACCCGGCTCGTTACCGACGCCGCCCGTCATGTGACGCGCGATGCTGCCGCCGATCTTCACGAAGTGCTTGTCCTTCGACCACGACACCGTGTCGGAGAACGTCGCCTGACGGCTGTAGAGATCGGACACCTGGTTGGCGCCGACCCGGAACGGCGAGGCGCCGGCCGTGCGCTGATAGACCGTGCCCGACTGCACCGCTTCCCACTTGGTGACCGGGTCGCCGTCCGTGTAGCCGAAGCGCGCTTCGTTCAAGAGCGCCGGGCTGATGGTCGTCGTGTGGCTGACCTGACCCGTGATGCCGCGGCGCGAATAGCGGCGCGCGGCGGTCGGCGCCGTCGTGCCGATGACGGTGTCGTTCGGATTCGTGTCCGACATGCTGTCGAAGTTGAACCGCAGCATGACGTTCTGCGACGGCGTCAGGCGGTGATCGACGCGCGCGTTGACCAGCCACTGCCGGTATTCACCGACATACGTGAGCTTGCCGTTGTCGAGCACGTACGACGGCAGCGTATTGGAGAGCTGCGTCGTGCGGTCCTGGCGTGTGTAGTCCGCGGCGCCGAAGAAGAACGTCTTGTCCTTCACGATCGGCGCGCCGAACGACAGCGAGTACTGGTTCAGCTTGTCCGGAATGTCGACCGGCGAGATCGCCGTCACCGTGGTCGGCGTCACGCAGGACACGATGTCCATCGGGCAGAAGCCCTTGACGCCGAACGACGTCGCCTGCCACTTTCCGCCGGGACGCCCCATGTAGAGTCCCTCGCCGTGCAGGTTGTTCGTGCCGCCCTTCGTCACGATGTTCATCGCCGGACCCGACGTCCAGCCGAACTCCGCCGAGAATGCGTTCGAGAGCACCGAGACCTCCTGCACCGCGCCGACCGGAACCGCCGCGAGCATCGTCTGGCGTCCCCAGCCTTCGTCGTTGCTGGCGCCGTCGAGCATGTAGGTCGTCGTGCGGCGGCTGCCGCTCGCCGTGACGAAGTACGTCGCGTTGACGAACAGGTCGCCCGTGCCTTTGCCCTGACGGAACGCCGAGTTGAAGAGCGGCAGCGTCGTGAGCTTGCGGCCGAGGATCGGCGTTTCATCGATCGTCGCGCTGTCGAGACGGCGGCCGATTTCCGCGCTCGCGCGGACGCCCTGCGTCGTGCCGAACACGGTGACTTCGCTCTTGCCGCCGCTCGCCACGAGCTTGACCTTGAACTGCGCGAGCTCGCCGGCGCGCAAATTGACGTCCGTCACGTCGTCGGCCGTGAAGCCGGCCTTCGCGACGCTGATCTTGTACGCGCCGACCACGGGCAGCGACGAGATCGTCGCCGAACCCTCGCCGCCGGACATCACCTCGCGCGACGCGCCGGTCGCCACGTTCGTGACCGTGACCTTCGCGTCTTTCACCACGGCGCCTGTCTGGTCGATAACAATGACCGTCAGGCCCGCGTTGTTCGGTGACTGCGCGAACGCCGGCATCGCCAGCGCGCACATCACCACTGCCATCAAGAATTTCCTCATCAGTTGCTTCTCCAGTAAGTAAGGGTGTTGCCGTTCGAGTACCACTGCTGCGTGCTACTTCTTGCTGTACGTAAAGTCTTTGTAGAGGCTCGTCGTGTCGGTCTTCGCCCAGAGGCCGATACCGCCCATTACGGGCGGACGCAACACCGCGTTGTTCTTCGGGAAGAGTTCGTCGTTCGGCGGCGCGCCGTTACGGCCAGGGCCCGGTTCGGTGCCGAGCGTGTACTCGAGCGCCAGCTCGCCGTCGAGGTACGCTTTGAAGTCGGCGCCGTCAATTGTGGCCTTGAGCTCATGCCATTTGCCGCACGTGCCCAGATTCGGGCGCTGGCACTCCGGGTCGAGCTTCCACTTGTTCTCGGGCCCGCGCTTCACGCTTCGCCGAATACCGTTGTGGAACTCCCAGAGAACGACATTGCTTTCCGTGTCGTTGAAACGGATGGACAGCCAGTCGCCGTTCGGCTTGACGTTGAAGAGGATGCCGGACGCCCGATCGCTGTCGCCCGAGATCGTCTTGAACTTGAGCGAGAGCGTGCCGTTCGAGAAGTCCGTGACGCCGTTGAGGACGGCGACGGGGAAATTCGCGAACATCTTGGCGTTGTCCATTAAGTCTTCGTTGTTCGTGCCGTAGAGCTTGCGGGCGTTCTCGATCAGCATCTTGGTCGCCGGCGTCTGCGCGGCTTTCCACGCGGCGCCGTCGATCTTGATGACCTTGTCTGGGCCGTCCTGCACGACGATCCAGGTGCCGACCATGGCTTGAAACGCCTTCGGCGGCTTGCCGACGACTTCCTTGCTGAGGTCGACCTTGACTTCGGCTGCCGCGAGCCCGATCACCGCTGCCGCCGCGGCGGCCAGCGCGAGTCCGTACGTTCTGAGTGATTTCATGCGTTCCTCCTGTTGTGTGCCAGAAATCCGCCGGCGATGAGCGCCGGCCAGATGCCATAGAAGACGGCCCGCGCGTGACGCGGCGGCACCGCCAACGGATGTCCATGGAAGATCTCGTCGTCGTTTTCCGCTGCCGGCGTCACACCGGCCAGCGCGTAGATCGTCTCGAGGACGCCTTCGGTCGTGACGATCCGGCTCGTCTCCGTCTTGGTGCCGAGCGTGTAGATGATCTCGCCGTAATGCTCGGTGTTCTGTTCGTAGAGACCGACGGACGTTCGAGCGACGTAGGTGACCGTGAGATTCGGCATCAGCCGGCGAAGCTTCGAGAGCGTGCGATTCTCGAGCTCCGCTTTTCGGGCGTCTTCCTGCGCGAAGTGCGCTTCGATGTGGAGCGGCGCTTTGATCGCCTTCAACGCCGCTTCATCGCGCTCCGACACCGAGTTCTGGCGGTTCTCAGACGCGTCCCAGTTGGCGCGCGCGAATGTGCCGAGCGCGATCGCGAAAGAGGCGGCGACGATCGCGCCGGCGGTTTCCAGGCCGCGCCGGCGAACCGTCACGCCGAGACGGATCCAGATGCCGGCAATCGCGAGACCGAGCGCGACGAGCACGAGCGCGGCGAGCGTGACATCGAGGCGAATGAGACCGTGCTGAAACTGCGACACGAGCGCCGGCGGCGTGAACGCGGCCGCCTGTTCCCACAGGCCGCCCTGCAGCGCGGCGATGAACGAGATGACCCACGTGCCGACCGTCACTGACAGCGTGATGATCGCCGCCGTCGATGGATGCTCCGCCAGCGCAGCCGCAGCGGCGCCGAGCGCGATCGTCAGTGCGGCGTTGAGGGCGTGGCCGAGCACGACCGTCGCGATCTCGGGCGCGTAGCTACTGCCGCCGTACGACTTCCAGAGAATGCCCGCGACGAGCGCCGGCACCATCGCGACCGCCCATGCCGAGCTGAGCACGAACGCTTTCACGCCAATGCGGGTGATCGGCGACAGATGCTGCTGCAGCTCGAGCCTCAGGGCGCCGCTCTGACGATCGCCGCCGACCAGACGAATGACGACGAACGGAAACAGAAACGCCGCGATGAGCTCGTAGGCGCTGAACGTCGGCGCCCAGACACCGACGAGAGGGGAGAAAGCCTCGCCAACGCCTTCCGCCGTGCCGTTGAGTCCGCTCAACTCGGCGTAGGCCTGCACGCTATTGATGAACGAGAGGCCGACGAGCGGGCCGACCGCGGCGAGCATCAGCCACCACGCGCGAGCGGACCACAATTCGCGCCACTCCTTGGCCACGAGCCAGCGAATCGGCGGCCTAGGTGAGCGCAAGGAACGCTTCCTCGAGATTGACCGTCTTGCTGCGCTCGACAAGCTCGGCCGCCGTGCCTTCACCGCGAACGCGGCCGCCGCTCAGGAGCACGAGCCGATCGCAGACACGGGCCGCGTCGGCGATCTGATGGATCGACAAGAACAGCGTGCGCCCGCCGTTCGCGTGCTCCCGTAACGTGGCCGCGGCATCACGTGTCTGCTTGAGGTCGAGGCCCTCGAATGGCTCGTCGATCATCAAGATCGGCTGCGGCGTGAGCAGGCCAAAGGCGAGAAGCGCGCGCTTCGCCTGTCCCTTCGACAGCACGCCCACGCGCTGGTTCATAAGCGGCCCGAGGCCGAGCGACGCGATGATCGGAGCGATTCGGCGCGCGTCGCCGCGAAAAAATCCGACCGCGAAGTTGAGAACCCAGCCCAGCGGTTCGTCCGGATACGGCCGGATACCATCAGGCACATAGAAGATCAGCGACGACCGGTCGGCGTCAGTGAGCGGCGTGTCAACAGCACTCATCAGCGTCCCACGCGATGGCGGCATGACGCCCGCCAGGCACTCGAACAGCGTCGTCTTGCCCGCGCCGTTGGGGCCGATCAGCCCAAGGATTTCGCCCGCACGCACGTGAAACGAGACGTCGTCGATCGCCGCAAAGCGGCCGAAGGCCTTCGAGATTCCCGAGACAGTCAGTAAAGGATGGGTCATTCCGCGGGACGACAGATGGAGATTTTCAGTCGGGCCTGCCGGTACTACCAGCCCTCGTATTCCCCGGTAGCCTCTTGCCCGGGGCTAAAGCCCGTGTCTTACTGCGGCGCCGGAATCCAGACCCGCGTCGACGTGCCTTTCCGCGGCTCACTCCGCACGCGGATCGCCCCGTCATGGCTCCGGACGATGCCGAGAACTGCCGACAGGCCGAGACCGCGGCCCGTCGCTTTGGTGCTGAAGAACGGGTCAAAGATGCGCGCGACGACCGCGGGCGTCATGCCGCTGCCGGTGTCGGTGACATCGAGCACGGCGTACTGCTGCACGCCGTTTCGCGAGCCAGGCCGCGTTGCGTCGAACGTCGCCGACGCCAGATCCGATGTCTCGGCGGTGCCTGACGACAGCTCTACCGCGATCCGCCCGTCCGCCGGCACCGCTTCGGCCGCGTTGACGATGAGGTTGAGGAGGATCTGGCGGATTTGCGTTGCGTCGCCGATCGCGCGGATCGGCGGATCGCGCACCTCGAGCGTGACGCGGCAATGGCGCGCCGACGAGCTCTGAAGGAGCGCGACCATATCGGACGTGACCGCGCCGAGGTCGACGATCTGCGCCTGCCGCGGTTTGGTGCCGGCGTAGTCCTGCATCCGCGCGACGAGCTCCGCGGCCCGCTCCGCCGCCGAGACGATCGCGTTCACCGACTCGCGCGCCGGAGCATCCGCCGGCAGCTGCGCGTTAGCAAGGTCGGCGTTGCCCATGATGCCGGTGAGGAGACTCTTGAAATCGTGCGCGAGGCCGCCGGCGAGGAGACTGAGCGTCTTGACCTGTTGTTCTTCGACGAGCCGGTGATCGAGTGCCCGCCGCTCCGCTTCGGCGCGCTCCCGATCGGTGACGTCGCGCACGAGCACGAGCCACGCCGACAGCTCGCGCGACTGATCGAGCACCGGCCGGAGCTCGACGTCGAATGCGCGTCCGCCGGCGTGCACGACCTCGCTCGACGCGCCGGGCCGCGGACGGGCGTTCCACCAGCTCAACACGCTGTCGATGGGTTCCCCGAGAGACACGCGTCCGCCCGGTACGATCCCGCGCGCCGCGGCGTTGCTGTCGACGATGCGTCCGTCGCGATCGATGACGAAGGCCGCGTCGCCCAGACTGTCGAAGAGCACCGTGCGCGCGACGGGCACGAGATCGAAGAGGTGGTACCGAAACAGACCGATCGCGAAGAAGAGACCGGAGATCGCGAATCCGACCGGCGTCGGGTCGAGCCCCTTGATCGGAATTTCGCCCGAGATGTAGGCGAGATTCGCGAGCCACGGAGCGAGCAACGCGAGGACGAGCATGTGTCCCTGATAGCGGTACTGCGCGGGCTGCTGGCGTACGGCAATCGCGAGCCATACCGTGCCGACCGCGAGCGCGACGTACGTGAAGCCGGCCGCCATCGCGAACCACGGCCCGTGCACGTACTGCAGCAGCACGACGCCGGCGACCGGCGGCATCTCGCGGATGTCCCGCCACAGCAAATGATGCGATTCGTTGCTGAAGGCGAGCAGGACCGTCGCGGCGGGAATGATCCAGATCAGCCACGGCGTCGGCGACGGCGGACGCCGCGTATAGCTGCGCGCGAACTCGAACCAGCACGTCGGCAGCGCCATGATGCCGATGTATTGAAACTTCGAAATGAGAATGCGCTCGGGCGTTGCGACGAGGATCGCGTTGACGCTCGCGGTGAGGCACCAGAATGCGATCGAGAACTGCATCCAGCCGAGCCATGACCGGCCCGGAAGCGACTGCCGCTCGAATGCCGTGGCGCCGACCCAGACCGCCAGCGCGCTCGCTCCGAACAGCACGAGCGCCTGAACGACATTCCACGCCATGCGTGCCTTAGAATAGCGCCATGCCCGGTCCGATTTCGCAGTTCATTGATCACCACTACCGCCACTTCAACGCGGCGGCCCTCGTGGACGCGGCCAACGCCTATATCAAGCATCTCGATCAGGGCGGAATCATGTTCGTGACGCTCGCCGGCGCCATGAGCACGGCGGAACTCGGCTGCTCGCTCGCCGAGATGATCCGGCAAGGCAAGATCCACGGCATCAGCTGCACGGGCGCGAACCTTGAAGAAGACGTCTTCAACCTCGTCGCGCACAACCACTACAAGCGCATTCCGGGCTACCGCTACCTCACGGCCGCCGACGAGCAGGAGCTGCTCGACGGCCATTTCAACCGCGTCACCGACACCTGCATTCCCGAAGAGGAAGCCATGCGCCGCATCGAGCGCATCGTCGGCAGCCGCTGGAAGGCCTACGAGGACGCCGGCAAGCGCGGTTTTCCGCACGAATTTCTGTACGACATCCTCCTCGACGGCAGCTTGAAGGAGTTTTACGAGATCGATCCGAAGGACAGCTGGATGATCGCCGCGGCCGAGAAGAACCTGCCCATCTTCGTTCCCGGCTGGGAAGACTCGACGCTCGGCAACGTCTTTGCCGCGCACAACATCAGCGGCAAACTCAAGACGCCGAGCACGATGAAGAGCGGCATCGAAACGATGATCCGCCTGTCGGAGTGGTACGTCGATGTGACCCAGAAGCAGAACAAGTCCATCGGCTTCTTCCAGATCGGCGGCGGCATCGCCGGCGACTTCCCGATCTGTGTCGTCCCCATGATCGAGCAGGACCTGCGCATCCCGGCGAAGCTCTGGGGCTACTTCTGCCAGATCAGCGATTCGACCACCAGCTACGGGTCGTACTCGGGCGCGGTTCCGAACGAGAAGATCACCTGGGGCAAGCTCGCCCCTGATACGCCGTCATTCGTCATCGAATCCGACGCGACCATCGTCGCGCCGCTCGTATTCGCAAAAGTGCTCGGCTGGTAGCTGCCGGGCTCGTGCGCGTCCGCAGGCACGCGCGCGATGTCAACAGAGACCGGCAAAAGGCGCGCCTGTTCGGTAAACTGCGGGCATGAGCGTGCGCACTCGAGTGGCAGCGGCAGCGGCACTTGCCGTGCTTGCGGCCGGACACGGAGCCGCGCAGTCGGGCCGCGCGATGACGATTCGCGATCTTCTGCTGGCCATTCGCGTGGCTGATCCGCAGATTGCGCCCGACGGCCGAACGGTCGCATACGTTCGCACGACGACAGAACTTCCGAGCGGCCGCCGCAACGCCGACATCTGGGCGGTTCCGGTGTCCGGGGGACTGCCGAAGCTCCTGATCGGCGGCGACAAGAGCGAATCGACGCCGCGATGGCTTGGCGACGGCAGGCTCGCGTTCATTTCATCGCGTGATGGCGCACCGCAGGTGTACGTCGCAAATGGCGACGGCACGGGCATCGTGCGCGTCACCAATCTTTCCGGCGGCGTACAGCCGCCGCTCGTGATCTCTCCGGACCGCAAACTGATCGCGTTCGTCTCGGACGTCTATCCCGATTGCGCCGACGAACCGTGCAACAAGGCTCGCCGAGACGCCGCCGACGCCGACCCGGTGAAAGTGCACACGCTCACGCGGCTCCTGTACCGGCATTGGGACGAGTGGCGCGAGAATGTGCGGCACCATGTGTTTGTCGCGCCTGCGGCCGGCGGCGCCGCGCGCGATGTGACGCCGGGCGATTTCGATTCGCCTCCGGGCCAACAGGAAGACGGCGCCATCGCGTTCACCGCGGACAGTCAAGCGATCGCCTTTGTGTCGAATCGCGAAGGCAACGACCGCGAAGCCTGGACCACCAACAACGACGTGTTTCGCGTGCCGATCGGCGGCGGCGCTCCCGTTCGCGTGACGGCGAGCCCGGGCGCGGATGCGCAGCCGGTTTTCACGCGCGACGGCAAGTCGATGCTCGTTCGCTCGCAGCGCCGTGCCGGCTTCGAGTCCGACCGGTGGCGGCTGGACGCTTATGACGGCAATTCGGGCGCGCACCGCACGTTGTTTGAAACGCCAGATCTGTCGGTTTCAGAGTTTGTCGTGACCGCCGACGGCCGCGACGTGTTATTCACCGCGTCTGAGGGCGGCACTGACAATTTGTACCGCGTGCCGATCACGGGCGGCGCCGTGACGCGGCTCGCCACGGGCGGTTCGATCGGTTCGCTCTCACTCGCCGGCGACACCGTCGTCTTTTCGAAATCGACGCTGACGGCTCCCGCCGATGTGTTCGAGCTGACGCTCGGCGCGCCCTCGGCGCAGCCGGTGGCGCTCACGCACGAGAACGATGCGTGGCTGAAGGACGTCGCCTTCAGCGCGCCGGAGAGCCTCAGAGTGAGAGGGGCCGCGAACGTGGACGTGCAGTACTGGCTGATCAAGCCGCCGTCGTTCGATCCGTCGAAGAAGTATCCGATCGTCTTTCTGATTCACGGCGGGCCGCAGGGGGAATGGGGCGACGGCTGGTCGCCGCGATGGAATCCGTCGCTGTGGGCGGCGCAGGGATGGGTGGTCGTCGCGCCGAATCCACGCGGTTCAACCGGCTTCGGCCAGCAATTCGTCGACGACATCTCGCACGATTGGGGCGGCAAAGTCATGGAAGATCTCACGGCCGTCTTCGACGCCGCTGTTGCGCTCCCATATGTCGACGCGTCGAGGCAGGGCATTGCCGGCGCGAGTTACGGCGGCTACGCGGTGGACTGGCTCATCGGCCACACGAATCGCTTCAAGGCCGCGGTGACCCATGACGGCGTCTTTAATCTCGAGTCGATGGGCCTGGCGACCGAAGAGCTCTGGTTTTCCGAATGGGAGGCCGGCGGTACCGGCACGAGCGAAGCCGCGCACGCGAACGCGCTGAAGTGGTCGCCGCATAATTCAGTCGATCGCATTCGCACACCGACGTTGATCATCACGAACGAGCTGGACTTCCGCGTGCCGGTCGATCAGGGCCTGCAGCTGTTTACCGCTCTCAAGCGCAACGGCGTGCCCGCCAAAGCGCTCGTATTTCCCGATGAAGGGCACTGGGTCCTCAAAGCGCTCAACAGCCAGCGCTGGCACGAGGAAGTCTTCGGCTGGATGAAACGATACCTGCAATGACGCGGTTCGCCCGGTTCGTCGTCTCTCTGTCCGCGGTGACCGTTGCCGCGATCGCCACGCTGTCGTCGCAGACGCCGACGGCGCCGGCGCCGCCGAAACAGACGCCTGCGGCATCGCGCCCGCTCGCGCCGGCGGCGACGCTCGTCAGCAAGACACTGCCGAACGGCCTCGAGATCATCGTCATCGAAGACCACTCGGTGCCGATCGTGACGATCGAGCTCGCCGTGCGGAATGGGTCCTTCACCGAGCCGCCCGAGCTGAACGGGCTTTCCCATCTCTACGAGCACCTGTTCTTCTCGCCGACGGCGGCGCCGCCGCGCCTCATCGACCGCATGATGCGCGACTTCGATCCGGCCGACGAAGCCGGCATCGTGTACAACGGCACGACGCGGGAAGAAGTGGTCGAGTACTACTACACGACCACGACGCCGAATCTCAGCCGCGCCGCGCGGACACTGGCGAATGCGGCCCGCTGGCCCGGCTTCGATCCAGCGGCGCTCGCACGCGAGCGCGAAGTCGTCATCGGCGAAATGGATCGCCACGATTCGAACCCGTTCAGCGTGCTCGAAAAGGAGCGCAACGACCGGCTCTTCTTCAAATACCCCACGCGCAAGGAACCGATCGGGACGCGAACGACCGTCCGATCGGCAACGACCGACATGATGCGTCTGATTCAGGGCCGGTACTACGTGCCCAATAACTCGGCGGTGATCGTCACCGGCGATGAGACGCCCGCCGACGCGTTCACGCTCGTGGAATCGCTCTTTGGCGACTGGGCGAAGCGGCCGGTCGATCCGTTCGTGGAGTTTCCGATCGTCGAGCATCCGCCGCTGCCGAAAAGCGAAGGCACGGTGCTGATCGCGCCGGTGCAGAATGTGATCGCGGAAATCAGCTGGCAGGGCCCGTCGGTCGGCAAAGACAACGCGGCGACGTATGCCGCGGACGTCTTTTCATTCATCCTCGGCCAGCCAGACTCGCGCTTTCAGCGCGCCCTCGTCGATCGCGGCCTCACGACGGCGGTGAACTTCGGCTACTACACGCAGCGAAACGTGGGCCCGATCTCGCTTGCGTTTCAGACGACGCCCGCGCAGGCCAAGGCGGCCACCAAGGCGGTGTATGACGAGCTCTCGCACTTTGCCGATCCGGACTACTTCACGGACGCCGAGCTCGAAAGCGCGAAGGCGCTCCTCGAGGCGGACGATCTGTTCGGCCGCGAGGAGCTCAGCGAGTACGTGCACAGCGTGGCCTTCTGGTGGTCGTCGACCGGCCTCGATTATTTCCGCGGTTATCTGGGAAATCTGCGGAAGGTGACGCGCGCGGACATCGCCGTGTATCTGAAGAAATATGTCATCGGGCAACCGCGCGTCGCGCTGGCGTTGATGTCCGAGCAGTCGCGCAAGGCGTCCGGGCTCACGGATGCCGACCTGATTGGCGGTGCGAAATGACGCGCTCCCGTTCAGCCGCCGTCGCGGCCGCCGTGCTGTTTACTGTCGTCGCGCTGCCGGCGCTGCCGTCGGCGCGTCCCGCTCCGCGGCCGATCGCCGACGCTGCCGTCAGCGAATTCGACGTCAACGGACTGAAGGTGCTCGTGAAACGCCGGGCCGGCAGCCAGACGGTGTCGGCGGCGCTCTTCATTCGCGGCGGATCGCAGAATGTGACGGCCGCCAACGCGGGCATCGAAGGTCTGATGCTCGACGTGGCGAGCGAGGCGACCGCCGCATATCCGCGCGACAAGATGCGCCGCGAGCTCGCGCGCACCGGAACCGTCATCGGCGGCGGGGTCAACTACGACTATTCGGCGCTCACCCTCGGATCGACATTGCCGCACTTCGAGGAAGCGTGGGCGATGTTCGTCGACGCTGCGCGGCATCCCAGTTTTGCGGCGGAGGACGTCGAGCGCGTGCGCAATCAGATTCTCATCGGTCTCGAAAGCGCGAACGACACGGCCGAAGGCGCGCTCGCGATCGAAACGGCGAAGACCGTCTTCGCCGGTCACCCCTATGCCGCTCACCCGCGCGGCACCGCGGCGTCGCTGAAGGCGATCACGCCCGCGGATCTGCAGAAATTCCACGCGCGCATCATGCAGACGTCGCGCATGCTCCTGGTCGTCATCGGCGACCTCGATCCGGAAAAGATCCGCGCGGCCGCGGCCTCCGCGTTCGCGGGCCTGCCGCGAGGCGAAGGCGCGCCTGCCGCCGCGCCGGCGCTGTCGTTTACGGCGCCGACGGTGAACGTCACCCCGCGCGAGCTGCCGACCAACTACGTTCGCGGCGTCTACGCGGCGCCGCCGCCCTCGTCGCCCGACATGTATCCGATGCTCGTGGCGAATTCGATTCTGCGCGGCCGGGTATTCGAAGAAGTGCGGTCGAAGCGCGCGCTGTCGTACGCCCCCGACGCGTTTCTCAACACGTCCGCCGCCAATATCGGCGGCATCTACGTCACCGCTGTCGACGCCAATCAGGCTGTGGAGGTGATGCTGCGCGAGGTCGAAAGCCTGCGCACGATCGCGGTCGATCCGCGCGAAGTCCGCGCCGCGGCCCAGGACTTTCTCACGCACTACTACATCGACGAGCAGGGCAACGCCGCGCAGGTCGGCGAGCTCGGTCAAGCCGAGCTCAACGGCGGCGGCTGGCGGTCGGCGGGCATGTTTCTCGATCGCATCCGCGCGGTGACCGCGGCGGATGTGAAGCGCGTCGCCGCGAAATACATGCGCAACCTCCAATTCGTCGTGATCGGCGATCCGAAGAAGATCGACCGGACGGTCTTCCTACGGCAGGGTGCGGGTCACTGAGCGATGCTGCTTCAGTGCGCGGCCTACACGGAAGGGAAAAAGGTCGCCGACATTCCGATTGACGACATCAGCGAGTGGCTGAAGGATCCCAAATGCTTCGTCTGGGTCGCGGTCAAAGACCCGACCGATGACGAACTGGAGTGCCTGAAGGAAGAATTCGATCTGCACGAGCTGGCCGTCGAGGACGCGCGCCACGGGCATCAGCGTCCGAAGCTCGAAGAGTTCGGGAAGTCCCTCTTCGTGGTCATGCAGCTCATCGACCAGTCGCCGGAGGGAAAGTTCCACATCGGCGAGCTCGACGCGTTCGTCGGACCGCAGTACGTCGTTTCCGTGCGCCGAGACTCAGACCAGAGTTTTGCGGAGGTTCGGCGGCGATCAGAAAGCGAGCCGGAGCTCACGACGCACGGTCCGGCGTTCGTGCTCTATGCGTTGATGGACACGGTTGTCGACCGTTACGTCCCAGTGCTCGATCGGTTGCGCGACGATTTCGAAGAAGTCGAGAAGGACATCTTCGGTGGTCAGACGACCAGGGCACAGATCGAACAGGTCTATTCGCTGAAACAGAAGCTCATGACCCTCGATCACGCCGTCATGCCGATGATCGAGGTCGCCGGCAAGCTGCACGGCGGGCGTGTGCCGTCGATTGCCGCCGGGCTGCCCGACTATTTCCGCGATGTCTACGATCATTTGTTGCGGCTCAAACAACAGATCGACAACCTGAACGACACACTGACAACGGCTGTCACCGTCAGTTTGTCGCTGATCACGATTCAGGAAACGGAGGTCACGAAGCGTCTCGCTGCGTACGCCGCGTTGATCGCCGTGCCGACCGCCATTGCCGGGGTCTATGGCATGAACTTCAAACACATGCCCGAGCTCGAATGGGCGTTCGGTTATCCGGCCGCGCTCGTTGTCATGATCTTGCTCGACGCGTATCTGGTGTACCGATTCCGGAAAGCCAACTGGCTCTAGCGCCGTACGTGTTTGAATAGTTGGATCGTTCGCAACAAATCCGCCTCGAGGAGGGTGTGTATGGTTCGCAAGTTGATCGCCGTGGCAACGGCTCTGGTAGTGGCGTCGATCGTCGTGTCGGCGCAGTCGATCCCCGCAAGTCCCGACGGCAAGGCGCAAGTGCAGGTCGGTTACACGGGCACCGGCGGCGCCGCGGTGAAAAGCGGCAAATGGATCGAGATCACGTACGGACGGCCGATTCTGCGCGGCCGCGACATGTTCGCCAATGACGCGAAGCTGATCAAGGACGACGGGGCGCCGATCTGGCGCGCGGGGGCGAACGTGTCCACGCGGCTGCGCACCGAAGCGCCGCTCATGATCGGCGGCAAGAACGTGCCGGCCGGCGAGTACACGGTGTTCATCGATCTCAAGGGCAGCGCGTGGACGTTCGTGCTCTCGAGCTGGCCGATCCAGACGAAGTACGATCCGAACAACAAGACCGAGCTGTGGGGATCGTTCGGCTACACGCCCGACAAAGACGTCGCGCGCGCGCCGATGAAGGTCACCATGAATCCGATGAACGTCGAAGAGCTCACCTGGACGTTCGCGAACGTGACTCCCGCCGGCGGCGAGCTCGTGCTGATGTGGGGCAAACAAATCGCGTCGGTGCCCTTTACGGTCGCCAAGTAACGTCGCCGAGCGTGATAGAGACGGCGTTCCCGTGCAAGCGGGGACGCCGTTTCCGTGTACGGCGCCCGGCTCGCGAGAAAGTCATAAACAAACCGTAAAGACGGCGTGCGTCGCCGATTGGAAGTCGTACACTGAATCCAGAGCAGGTCTAGACCGCCGGTGAGAGCCCGGCGGTACGGGGGAACCACCGAGGCGATGTACGCCTCACGGGGCGCAGCCGGATTCGTCCGGCAGAGGATTCCAACCTCCAGCCCGTCAGCTAACCTCGTCGACCGTTGGAGTGTCGCGTGTTCGAAGAGGGCGTCTTTTCGGAGCTCAAGCGGTTTGTCGTCGGCAAACCGATCCCATCCAACCTCGCGCATCATGAACGGTTGTCGCGCTTCACCGGATTAGCGGTGCTGTCGTCAGACCCGCTATCGTCGGTCGCGTACGCGACGGAAGAAATTCTGCGCGTGCTGATCGTCGCCGGCCCCGCGGCCCTGTCTCTCGCGAACCCGATCGCGTTCGTGATCGCCGCCATTCTCGCGATCGTCGTCTTCTCGTACCGGCAGACGATTCATGCGTATCCGGGCGGCGGCGGCGCGTACATCGTGTCGAAGGAAAATCTCGGCGAGACGCCGGCGCTCATCGCGGCGTCGGCGCTCCTGATCGACTACGTGCTCACGGTGGCGGTGAGCATCGCGGCCGGCGTCGCGGCGATTAGCTCGGCCTTCCCGCATTGGCGCATCAATCCGGTCGAGTGGTCGCTCGGCTTCGTCGTGCTCCTCATGTGCGCGAACCTGCGCGGTATCAAAGAGTCTGGCCGCATCTTCGCCCTTCCAACCTATTTCTTCGTCGTCACCATTCTCGCGATGCTGGGCTACGGCGCATGGCGGGCGCTCACCGGAAGCCTTGTACCGTTTGCCGCCGCCGCTCCAGCGTCAACCAGCCAGACGCTAACTCTCTTCCTTCTCCTTACTGCGTTTTCCAACGGCTGCACGGCGATGACCGGTGTCGAGGCCGTATCGAACGGCGTCCCCGCGTTCAAGCCACCGGAGGCGAGGAACGCCGCGTCGACGATGCTGACGATGGCGGTGATGGCGATCACGATGTTCGTCGGCATCACGCTCCTGGCGCAGGCGGCGCACATCGTGCCAAGCGCCGACGAAACGGTGGTGTCGCAGCTCGCCCGCGCGGTCTTCGGCGCCCGCGGCGTTGCGTACTACGCCGTCCAGGCGGGCACGATGATGATCCTCGTCCTGGCCGCGAATACCGCGTACGCCGATTTCCCGAGGCTGGCATCGATCCTTGCACGCGATCGTTTCCTGCCGCGCCAGCTCATGAATCAGGGCGACCGACTGGCGTTTTCGAACGGCATCGTCGGCCTGAGCGTGTTTGCCGCCGTGCTGCTGTTCGTGTTCCGCGGCGACACGCATGCGCTGATTCCGCTCTACATGATCGGCGTGTTCGTGTCGTTCACGCTGTCGCAGGCCGGCATGGTCGTGCGATGGAAGCGGCTCGGCGGATCCGGATGGAAGACGAGCGCCGCCGTCAATGGTCTCGGCGCCCTCGTCACCGGCCTTGTCCTCATCGTCGTGGCGATCACGAAAACACACGAGGGCGCGTGGATCATCCTGCTGCTCATTCCGGTCAACGTCTTTGTCTTCCGCGCGACCCATCGTCACTACCAGGAAGTGCAGGCGCAGCTCTCGCTCGCCGGCTGGACGCCCGCCGCGCCGCGCCGCAATATCGTGCTCGTGCCGATCAGCGGCATCCACCGCGCTGTGGTCAACGCGCTCGATTACGCGCGAACGCTTGCCGGCGAGGTGCGCGCGGTGTACGTCGGGTTCGACCCCGGTGCGACCGAGCAGCTGAGGGCGCAATGGCCGAGGTGGGGGCAGGGCATTCAGCTCGTCGTCCTCGATTCGCCCTACCGGTCGCTCATGGAACCGCTCCTCGAGTACGTCGACATCGTCTCGAAATCGGAAACATCGTCGTACGTCACGGTCGTGCTGCCGGAGTTCTTGCCGGCGCGCTGGTGGCATCATCTCTTCCACAATCAGAGCGCGCTCTTGATCAAAGGCTCGCTCTTGTTCAAGCCAAACACCGTCGTAACGAGCGTGCCGTTTCATTTACAGAAGTGACTGCGGCCTTACGAGCTTTTTATGGCATTTCGACGCACGTCTGACGCGGCGCTCCCTATGCTGACCGCATGTCAGCCCGGCGCTTCAGCCGATTCGATGTCGCGGCGGTCCTCCTCCGGGACTGGCGGGTCGTTGCCGGCATCTGGCTTGCCTACACCATCGGCGTCTTCGCGTCCCTCGGGCACTTCCGCCGCTGATGCAACTTTCGAGGCAGCCGGCCCTGCCGCCCTCGCCGGCGATCTCGCGCGTCTCGCGTTGAGCCTTGGCTCGGTCGCCTTGCTCGTGGCCATGATGCGATGGCTGCGCGTGACCAATGCCACCACCGTGTCGCTGTCGCTGCTGGTCGTCGTGCTGTGGACGGCGACGCGTTCGCGGTTGTGGGTGGTCGTCGCGGCATCGGTTGTGGCGATCGGCGCGCTGAACTTCTTCTTCATGGCGCCGGTCGGCACGTTCACCGTCGCCGATCCGCAGAACTGGGTGGCGCTCCTCGTGTTCCTCACGGTCGGGTTTGTCGCGAGCCGCCTTGCCGATTCGGTCAAGGCGCGCGCGCGAGAGGCGACCGAACGACGGCACGATGCCGAGCTGATGCGGCAACAGGCTGACCTCGCATCCACCCTTCTCGCGTCGCTCAGCCATGACCTTCGCACGCCGCTCACTGCGATTGGCGTCGCGGTCGAGAACCTGCAGACGGGAGCGCTCGGTCACGCCGAGCGCGAGGAACAAGGCCGGGTCGCGCTCGCGGAGCTCGGCCGGCTGAAGCGGCTCTTCAGCGACATTCTCGAGATGGCCCGGATCGACGCGTCGGCTCTGACCGTCGAGCGCGACTGGGTGACGCCGGCGGACATCGTCGATGCCGCGATCGCGCATCTCGAGCCGACGCTCGATGAGCGGACGATCGACATCGTTGCCGACGCGTCACGCGTCGTGCTCGTGGATCCGCGGCTCACGTCGAACGCGCTCGCCCACGTAATCGAGAATGCGGCGCAGTATTCACCGCCAGGGTCAGCGATCGACGTACGGGGTGTGGTCGATGACACCGGCCTGCTCCTCGCGGTCCGAGATCGCGGCGCCGGGCTTGATGACGCGGAAGCGGGGCAGCTGTTCGAGCGCTTCTTCCGCGGCCGCGCGGCGAAAGTGCGGCGGCTCGGCACCGGTATGGGGCTGGCGATTACGCGCGGTCTTGTCGCGGTCCAGGGCGGGCGCGTGTCGGGCCGAAACGCAGAAGGCGGCGGCGCGGAATTCGTGCTGACGGTGCCATGTGATGTCGACGCGGCGGCTGCGGCCGAGAGCGAGTGATGGCCGCGCGCATACTCGTCGTGGATGACGAGCCGAATATTCTCGCGTCGGTGCGCACGCTTCTGGCCGCGTCCGGCTACGACGTCACGACCGCGATGAGCGGCCGTTCGGCGCTCGAGCTCGCAGTCCGCGAGCGTCCGGACGTGATCGTGCTCGACCTCGGTCTTCCCGATGTGAACGGCATCGACGTGTGCCGCATCACGCGAGAGGAGTCTGCCGCGCCGATCATCGTGTTGTCCGCGCGCGGGGGCGAAGCGGACAAGGTTCTCGCGCTCGATGCCGGCGCGGACGACTACGTCACGAAACCGTTCGGCGCGGAAGAGCTCCTGGCGCGCATCCGCGCCGCCTTACGCCGCGTCGCATCCGCGGTGCCGGCGGCCGAGCAACTGGCATGCGCCGATCTCGTCATCGACCGCGATCGCCACCGCGTGCTTCGCAACGGCACGGAGATTCGCCTCACGCCGAAGGAGTTCGAGCTCGTCTGGTTCTTCGCGCAGCATCCCGGCCGCGTGCTCACCCATCGCGCGATCCTCAAGGCCGTGTGGGGACCGCACTCGGTCGGACAGCCGGAACAGCTGCGCGTTCTCGTCGCAACGCTGCGAAAGAAAATCGAGCGCAATCCGTCGCGTCCCGCGTACATCGTGACGGAGCCGTGGGTCGGCTATCGGTTCATCGACGCCGCGCCGTGATCGCCGCTCGTCAGAATTTGACGAGCAGCGCGCACGTGAACCGGTTCTCCGTCTTCCTGAGGTCCGGCGACCAGCCCGGCACCAACGATCCGGGCACTCCAGTGTTGCCGCCCGGCGGCGTCACGCCGCCCGGCCCGGAGAAATACGGGACGTCCGCGGCGCGATGCGTGAACTCTCCGCGGAACGTCGCGAACTGGCTCGGCATGTAGTCGAACGTGATCTGCGCATCCCATGCACGATACCGATCGCCGGGGTTGGCGGTGAAATACGGCGTGCCTGACGCAGCCGTCGCGCCGTTGATCGGAGGCAGCAGAACCAGATACCGTCCCGGGTTCGTGATCGCGCCGCCGCCGATCGTCAAAGCGTTGCGATCGCGATTGAACCAGATGCGGTTGTAGGCCATGAATCCGAGAAAGTACTGCGACGGCTTCGACGAGGTCCCGCCGCTGCAGCGAACGCCGCCGCCGGATTCGCAGCCCGCGTCCACCGTGAACGTCATTGCGGCTTTGGTGATCGGGCCCGCCGGGCGGTCGTAGAACTTCCACTGTACGCTGTTGTCGGTATGCAGCCGCCGGCGATCCGGAACGCCCGCGGTATCTGCGCCGCGATAGTTGTTCGACAGAATCGACAGGCTGCCGTTCGGGCGCCAGAGAATCTGACCGCCGTAGCCCGGCGATGTGTTGAATCGAGCGTACGACTGCCACCCGTTGACGAGCCAGGGCTCGATCTTCAGCTTCTCGGTCGGAAAGACCTGCACGCGGACACCGTTGAAGAACCAGGGCGTGTTCGACGATACGTACGACGGTTGGTACGTCCAGTTGTCGAACTGGTAGTAACTCCACAATCCGACGTACGACATGAAGATTCCGGCATCGACGTTGATGCCGTGCATCGCATTCCAGTGATACCCGCCGTACGCCTCCGAGACGTACTTATACGCCCCGTCGATTTGCCATTGGCCGCGCGACGCGCTCGGATCGTTGCGCGGTGTCGTTTGCGCGTACATGCCGAGCTGCGTCATGAAGCGGCCGCGCACGCGATCGACGTGCAGATCGCCGCCGAGGCCGAGTTGTGTCAGCTGCACTTCGCCGTGGCGGAACACTTCGCTCGACCCGGAGATCGTGTCGTCTTTCGGCCGGTGCAGGCTGTACGTGAAGTTCGTGTCGAGCCGGAATTCACCCGTGAACGGCTTCGTGTCGAGCGGCTGATCTTTCGTTCGCGGATTGCCAGTCAGCCACGTGAAATCGGCAAAGGCAAACGGCTCCGACCTCGCGGCGGGAACCGGGGCGGGGTTTGGCGTTTGGGCCTGGCATGGTCTCGCCCATGCGCTGAAGACGAGGGTCGCAGCCACGACGCAACGGGTGGTTTCGCGAGCGTACATCTTTCGATTTTGTCGAAGCCGATCTGAAGAAACCGTTGAGAGACCGTCAAGAAACCCTAAGGCGCAGGCAGACCCACATTAACCTTTGTTCATCGCCCAACTTTCGATCCCTGATAGAGTTCGTCTCAGATACATGCGGATGCTCCGCCGAAGCATTGCGTGGGCGCTTCTCGCCAGCCTGTTGTCCGTGCAGGGCGTCGTGTGGGCGGCCGCCGCTCATCACGCCGCGCAGGGCGACGATGCGGCGTGCGCGATCGCCGACGGTCCGCAATTCATCGGACCACACCATCAGGCCGGCGAGCAGGTCGAAGCGACCGATCCGCCTCGTCCGATCGAACACTGCGCCATCTGCCATCAGCAGCGCGCGGTCAACAGCGCGCGCTTCGGCCGTGTTGCCGTCGTGTCGGCGCCGGCCGAGCAGATCAGCTCGCCGATCGACGCGGCGCTCGCCATTTCGCTCTTCGTCCTTCCCACCACGGTCCCTCGCGGGCCGCCCTCGACCCTCAACGCGCTGTAGCACACGGTTGGACAGGCAACGGCTTGTCCGAATGGAGCGAAGCCCCTCAGGCGCACCGCCTGCACGGCCGCTCACAGTTCATGCGTTTTCGAGGGTGACATGGTCCGACATCGTGTTCTGCCACTGAGTGTGGCGTTGAGTGTGGCTGGCGCGCTCGCCGTGCCGGCGGCGGCGTTCGCGCAGGGCGGCACGCTGATGACGAAGCTGCCGCCTCCGGCATTCAAACTGGCGCAATCCGGCGCGGCGTCCGCGCCGCAGGATCCGGCGGCCGGCGGCGGGCAGGCGATGCCCGCGGGCGGCGGCCGCGTGTTCAATCCCGACATGTCGGTGATCGCGAATTTCCTCGGCACGGCGGGAAAGAATCCGCACAATCCCGATCCCGCGTTCAGCCTGAACGAAGTAGAGGTTTCGCTTCAGGCGATCGTCGATCCGTACGCGCGCGCGGACTTCTTTCTGTCGGCGACGCCCGAGGGATTGAGCGTCGAAGAGGGCTTCATCACGTTCACGTCGCTGCCCGGCAACTTTCTGATGAAGGTCGGCAAGATGCGCGCGCAGTTCGGCAAGGTGAACGCGCAGCACACGCACGCCCTTCCGTACGCCGACCGGCCTCTGGTCAACGTCAACCTCGTCGGCGGCGAGGACGGCATCGATGACAGCGGCGTGTCCGTGTCGCGGTTGATGCCCATCGGCAACCTGTTCGTCGAGGCGACGGGCGAGGTGTTCGCGGGCACCTCGGATGTCTTTCAGAGCGACGATCGGTCGAAGCTGAACTACGTCGGTCATCTGCGCGCGTATCGCGACATCACAGAAGGCTCGAACATCGACCTCGGCGCGTCGGCGGCCTTCGGGCCGACCGACATCGGACCCGATGCGAACAAAACGCTCTTCGGCATCGACGCCACGTTCCGCTACCGGCCGCTGCGCCGCGCGATTTACCACCGCTTTCAAGCCCGCGCGGAGCTCGTCTGGAGCCGGCAGGATGCGGCAATCACGACGGGCCTGCAGCAGAAGGCGTTCGGCTGGTACGCGCTTTCGGAATATCAGTTCGCGCGCCGCTGGTATGCGGGCGTGCGTGTCGATCGGTCCGGGCGCGCGCTCGACGCGTCGCTCGTCGACAGCGGCCAGTCCGCGTTCATCACGTATTGGCCGAGCGAGTTCAGCCAGATCCGGGGGCAGTACCGCCGCACGAATTACGCGGGCGGGATCACCGGCAACGAATTCTTGTTTCAGTGCAACTTTTCGATCGGCGCACACGGTGCGCACGTGTTCTAGGAGGTCATATGCTCAAACGTTCATTCATGCTTGCGGCCGCGCTCTTTGCGGCCTCCGCGTTGCCGGCCGCCGCGGCGGGGCTGCGCGTCGTGGCCACGACCGAAGATCTGGCATCGCTCGCGCGCGAGGTCGGCGGCGACAAGATCACGGTGGTCGCCCTCGCCAAGGGATACCAGGACCCGCATTTCGTCGACCCGAAGCCGAGCTTCATCCTCGAAGTGAACCGCGCCGACCTGCTCATCGTGGTCGGCCGCGAGCTCGAGATCGGATGGCTGCCGCCGCTGGTCAACAGCGCGCGCAACGCCAAGATCATGCCCGGCGGCAATGGCTATCTCGACGCGTCGATGAACGTCAAGATTCTCGAGATTCCGGCCGGGCAGGTGACGCGGGCCATGGGCGACGTGCATCCGCAAGGGAATCCGCACTACTGGCTCGATCCGGGAAACGGCCGCAAGATCGCGCAGGCGATCAAAGACAAGCTGTCGCAGCTCGATCCGGCCGATAAGCCGACGTTCGAGTCGCGCTACGCCGACTTCGACAAGCGGCTCGCCGCCGCCGAAGCGAAGTGGGATGCGACGATGGCGCCGTACAAGGGCACGAAGATCGTCACGTATCACCGCTCATGGCCGAATTTCATGGAGCGGTTCGGACTGAACGTGATTGGATACGTCGAGCCGAAGCCCGGCATTCCGCCCTCGCCCTCGCACACGATCGACCTCATCGCCGAGATGAAAGCGCAAGGCGCGAAGCTCATCGTCGTCGAGCCGTACTTCGATCTGAAGACGCCGCAGTCGATCACGAACCAGATCGGCGGCAAGACGCTCGTCCTGGCGCCGTCGGTGGGCGGCGACAAGGCGGCGACCGACTACATTCAACTGTTCGAGTACAACGTCAATCTGCTGGCGGCGACGCTGAAGCAGCTCACCGGGAAATAGGCGCGATGGATTGGGCAATCATCACGTTTCTCGCGGCCCCGATCGTCGCGGGGCTCATCATCGCGGGCATTCACGCGTATCTCGGCCTCCACGTCGTCGAGCGCGGCGTCATCTTCGTCGACCTGTCGCTGGCGCAGATTGCGTCGCTCGGCGCGGCGATCGCGGTGTTTCGCGGATCGGATCCGCATGATCCCGCGATCTACTGGATGAGCTTGATCTTCACCCTCATCGGCGCCGCGATCTTCGCGATGATCAAAGGACAGGACGCGCACATCCCGCAGGAAGCCATCATCGGCATCTCGTACGCCGTCGCGTCGGCGGCCGTGATCATCACGATGAGCAAGTCTACCGGCGAAGCCGAGCACCTGAAGGACATGCTCGTCGGGAACATCCTCTCCGTACAGTGGCCGGAGGTGTGGCTCACTGGCGGCATCTACGCCGCCATCGGCGTCTTTCACTGGATCTTCCGCAAGCGGTTCCTCGAGATCTCGCAGGATCCGAAGGCCGTCGCCGCGCGCGGCATCTCGGTGCGCTTCTGGGACTTCCTGTTCTACGCGTCGTTCGGGCTTGTCGTCACGCGTTCCGTCGCGATCGCCGGCGTGCTGCTCGTGTTCTGCTACCTGATCGTGCCGTCGGTCGGCGCGATGCTGTGGGCGAAGAAGATCGGCCCGAGGCTCGCTATCGGGTGGGTGATGGGCCTCTTCGTGTCGGCGCTCGGAATGTACTTCTCCGTGCAGTTCGATCTGCCGACCGGCGCGACCATCGTGTGCACGTTCGGGTTGATTCTGGTCGTGATGGCGCTCTTGCGGCCGTTGGTCGTTCGACGAGCCGCGTGACGAGCCGAGCCGGATCGACAGGCCCGGCAGGATCTACGATGTGGCCCCGACGGTATGCCGTTGGGGCCTCGCATTGAAGATCAACGCGGCGGCGATCGCGATGAAGATCGCGCCGCTCCAGTAGGGCGCACCCGGCCCCAGCCAATCAAACACAAACCCCGCCCACAGCGGCCCGACGATGCGCGTCAGCGCCGCGACTGACTGCGTCGTGCCGAGCGTCGCGCCTTGTTCCTGATCGGACACGCTGTTCGACACGATGCCGGAGAGCGTCGGCGTCGTCACTCCGACGCCGACGGCCGTCGTCGCCGAGGCGACAAACACGAGCCAGGGCCACCGTGCGGCCGCCAGCGCCAGGTACGCGCAGGTCTGAATTGCCAGTCCGGCGGTGGCGATCGACTGGTCGCGGAAGCGCTTCACGATCCGGCGCATGATGACGGCCTGGGTGAGAGCACCGCTGATGCCGATCACACTGAAGACCACCGCATTCTCCGGCGGACCCCAGTTGAAACGCGCGAGCGTGAATAGCGAAAAGTTCGACTGCAAACCGCTGAAGGCGACGTTGAACGCGAAGATCGCGAGAAACACGGCCCCGAGGTGCTCGTGCGTGACGCCTCGCAACACCACGGCTACAGGATTCATGGCGCGGAAGGTCAGCGGCGCGTGCGTCCGCTTCTCGGCCGGCCGCGTTTCCGGCAGCACGAAGAAGCCGAGCACGACATTGGCGAACGCCAGCGCGCCCGCGAAGTAGGCGGGCGCCGATAGTCCCCAGAAATGGCTCAGGGCGCCGCCGATGGCCGGTCCGATGATGAACCCCATGCCGAACGCCGCCCCGAGCAGTCCGAAATTGCGCGAGCGGTTCTTCGGTTCCGTGACATCCGCGATGTACGCCTGCGCGATGGACACATTGCCGCCGCTGATGCCGTCGACGATGCGCGCGGCGAAGAGCATGGTCAGAGACCTCGCCGCGCCGAACAGCACGTATCCGATGGCCGATCCGAGCAGGCTGTAGAGCAGCAGCGGCCGCCGACCGTGCCGATCGGACAAGCGGCCGAGAAGCGGCGCCGCGAAGAACTGAAACAGCGCGAACGACATCGACAGGAGCCCGACGGTGAACGCGCTCTCGCTGAACTGCCGGACGATGAACGGGATGACGGGAATGAGAATGCCGAGGCCGAGCATGTCGATGAAGACCGTCAGCAGGATGAATGTCAGTGCCATGGATGCTGCCAACTGAGTATCATGTTTCGCGTCAATGCCGTTCTCGTCGCGCGCCGTGCGCATCGGTCTGTGGGTGCTCGTCTGCTGGGTCGTGATCTTCTGGCGGATGTCGTATCTCCCGCTCATCGACCCGGACGAGGCGCACTACGCGGAAATCACCCGCGAAATGCGCGGCCTTGGTGATTATCTCGTGCCGCGCATGGACGGCGAGCCGGTAATCGACAAACCCGCGCTCTTTCACTGGATCCAGGCCGGATCATTCTCCGTCTTCGGCGAGACCGAGACGGGCGCGCGTTTTCCGACCGCCCTGGCGGCGCTGGCGCTGCTCGGCATCACATTCTGGTTCGGCAGGCGCGTCTTCGATGCGGAAACCGGCGAGCGCGCGGCCCTCATGCTCGCGCTCACGCCGCTTACGTTCATCCTGTCGAGCTTCGCGATCTTCGACATGATTTTCAACGCGTTTCTGTTCGGCGCGTTCGCGTTGCTCGTCGTGTCGATGCTCGAGAACCGCCCGCGGCTGCAGATCCCCGGCTTTCTGCTGCTGTCGCTCGCGGTGCAGATCAAGGGGCCGTTCGTGTTCATCGTCGTTGTCGCGACGGCGCTCGTTGCGTGCCTGTCGCCGGACGTGCGCGGGCTGATCCGGCGCGTGCGCTGGTTCACGGGCCTCACCGCCGCGGGGATTTTCGCGCTGCCGTGGTTTGTGCTGATGTGGCGCCGGTTCGGCCAGCAGTTCATCGACGGCTACGTCCTCTACAACAATCTTCAGCTCTTCGCCGCGCCGCTGTATCGCAAGTCGTTCTATCCGTTCTTCTATGTGCGGGTGGCGTTCTCGGCGCTCTTCCCGTGGACGATCATCTGCCTCGCCGGCCTGATCGATGCGTGGCGGCTGCGTCAGGCGGGCCGCACGTTCGAGCCGCGCCGCATTCTCTTGTGGGCATGGATCGCGGTCATCTTCGGATTCTTCTCGGCGTCACGGTTCAAACTCGATCACTACATCTTTCCCATAGCGCCGGCGGTCTGTCTCCTGGCAGCCGACGCGTGGACGGCCGCGGCCGCGGACACGGAACGCCGGTTCCGGCTCACGTCGTGGAGCCTTGTCTTGACCGGCATCCTGTTGGTCGGCATCGGCGTGGCCGGGATCGCCGTTCTCTACAATGTCGATCTCAGACTGCCGCGCAGTGCATCGTCGATTTTCATGGCCGTCGTGGCCGGCGGACTCGCGTGGATCGCGTACTTGTTCGCGCGGAAACTCCGGGTGCCGCGCGCGCATTGGGCGGTCGCCATTCCACTGTTGGTGCTGTACGCCGGCGTGGTGCTGGTCGGGTTTCCGGCGTTCCGCGAGACGCGGCCGGGCGCGGCGATGGGCATGTGGCTGCAGCCGCGCGTCAAGCCGTCCGACTACCTCGTGATCTACCGGCAGGGCCGTTGGAAGGCGAGCCTGCGGTTTTACGCGCAGCACTACGTGCAGCAGACCGACGACAAAGAGGAAATGTTGAAGACGTGGAAGCAGCCCGGCCGTACCTACGTCGTGCTGACCGAGTCCGACCTCGGCGACTTGCGCGACGCGGGCCTGCCGGTGATCGTGGTTCACGAAGAACCCGCGGTCGTCGGCAACACCGGCAAAGTGATCCGGCAGCAGGTCTGGGGCAAGGTGGTCGTAGTCACGAACAAGCCGCCGGACTAGTGGCCAACTTTCTTAAGTTGCGTGGGGCCCCACCCCCACGCCTTGTCACGCTCAGCGCTCGCGCTACGCGCTCGGCTTCGCGGTATCTACGAGCTGACTCGCCGCCTTGATCTGACATACTCGACAACAATCGGTAACAGCGACACGAACACGATGCCGAGCGCGACAAGGGAAAAGTTCTCCTTGACGACAGGCACGTTGCCGAAGGCGACGCCCGCGCCGACGCACAGCCCGACCCATCCGATCGCGCCGGCCAGGTTGTAGAGCATGAACGTCTTCGTGGACATGTTCGCGGCGCCGGCGACAAACGGGAGAAATGTCCGGACGATTGGAACGAAGCGGCTGAGCGCGACGGCCTTGCCGCCGTGCGTTTCGAAAAATTCGTGCGCCTTGTCGAGATACTTCCGGTTGAGCAGCTTTCCGAAGATCGTGTCGTTGTTCGTGGACTGAAACACGCGCGGCCCGATGGCGCGGCCGATGAAGTAGTTCACGGTGTTGCCAAGGTAGGCGGCCGCCATGAGCAGCAGCAGGATCGTGGGAAGGTTGAGCGAGCCGGTCGCGGCGATCGCACCAACCGCAAAGAGGAGCGAGTCGCCGGGAAGGAAGGGCGTGACCACGAGTCCGGTTTCCGCAAAGATGATGGCGAAGAGCAGGCCATAGACCCACTGACCATAGGTCCGCACGGCGTCCAGCAAATGTGTGTCGACGTGCAAAATGAAGTCTATAATCCGCGCCATGCCTGCAATGTACATCATCATTCCGGTCCTGGGCGCGCTCGCACTCGCGTACCGCTTCTACAGCGCGTTCATTTCCGCGAAGATCATGATGCTCGACGATGCGCGCGTGACTCCGGCATGCGCGAAGAACGACGGGCAGAACTTTCATCCGACGTCGAAGTGGGTGCTGTTCGGTCATCACTTCGCGGCGATCACCGGATCCGGCCCGCTCATCGGGCCCGTGCTGGCGGCGCAGTTCGGCTTCGCGCCCGGTCTCATCTGGATCGTCGCCGGCGTGTGTCTCGCCGGCGCGGTGCACGACATGCTGATCCTCTGGGCGTCGACGCGGCGCGGCGGCGCGTCGCTCGCGTCGATCGCGCGCACGGAAGTCGGGCCGGTCGCCGGCACGACGGCGGCCATCGCGATTCTCTTCGTTGTCGTTGTCGCGCTCGCGGGTCTGGGGCTCACCGTCGTCAACGCGCTCTACGGCAGCGCGTGGGCCGTCTTCACGATCGGCATGACGATCCCGATCGCGATCTTCATGGGCTTCTACACGCATTCGTGGCGTCCGGGACGCACGAGCGAGGCGACTGTGATCGGCGTCGTTGCGCTCATCGCCGCAGTGCTGCTGGGCAAGCCTTTCGCGGCGTCGTCATACGCGCATTACCTGCTGTTCACGCCCCATCAGCTCGTCATCATTCTCGGCGTCTACGGTTTCTTCGCGTCGGTGCTGCCGGTGTGGATGCTGCTGGCGCCGCGCGACTATCTCAGCTCGTTCATGAAGATCGGCACGATCGCGTTCCTCGTGATCGGCGTCATCGTCGTGAATCCGCATCTGCAGATGCCGGCGTTCACGTCGTACGTCAACGGCGGCGGTCCGATCATTCCAGGCACGCTGTTCCCGTTCGCGTTCATCACGATCGCGTGCGGCGCGATCTCGGGTTTCCACGGACTGATCGGATCGGGCACGACGCCGAAGATGATCAGCAGGGAATCGCACATCCGTCCCATCGGTTATGGCGCGATGCTGATGGAGGGTCTTGTCGGCGTGATGGCGTTGATCGCGGCATGCTCGCTGCAGCCCGCCGACTACTTCGCGATCAACACGTCGCCCGCCACGTATCAGAAACTGAATGACGAGAACGGCGTGAAGATGCAGGTCGTGAACCTGCCGACCCTCGAAGCGGAAGTCGGCGAGAAGGTGCAAGGCCGGCCGGGCGGCGGCGTGTCGCTCGCCGTCGGCATGGCGCAGATCTTCAGCAAGCTGCCGGGCATGGCGGGGTGGATGGACTACTGGTACCACTTCGCGATCATGTTCGAGGCGCTCTTCATCCTGACGACGATCGATGCCGGCACGCGTGTGGCGCGGTTCCTCGTCGGTGAGTTCATCGCGCGCGGATCGCCCGGTCTCGCAAAGATGGCGGACCACAGCTGGATGCCGGGCGCCGTGGTTTCGACGAGCCTCGTCGTGTTCGCCTGGGCGTACTTCATCTGGGTGGGCAGCATCAGCACGATCTGGCCGATGTTCGGCATCGCGAATCAGCTCCTGGCCACGATCGCGCTGTCGATCGCGACAACGATCATCTTGAACAATCCGAAGAGCGCGAAGTTCGCGTGGGTGACCCTCGTGCCGTTTGCGTTTCTCGCGACCACGACTTTGACCGCCGGATGGATGAGCGTGCAGAACAACTTCTGGCCGCTCGCGATCGGACCGGACGCCAGCAAGCACGTGCAGGGGTACGTCGACACCATCGCGACGCTCACGATGATGGTGTGCGTCTTGATCATCATCGGCGCGGCGATTCGCCGATGGATCCAGGCGCTCGGTCCCGCGTCCGGCCCCGCGCCGGCCGAGGCGTAGCAGTCCCGGACTGGAAGCCCCGGGGCTTTAGCCCCGGGGAGCCACGACGACCGCCGCGATTCCCTGCAGAATCCACAGCGTCCCGACGATCAGCACGAAGCCTTCGAAATCTCCGGTCGTCAGGTCCTGTCGAATCAGCCAGCCCCCGAACACAGCTAGTACGACGCTCCCGATGGCGGTGGCCGCTCGAAGGCCGCCCGGCGTGCCCGGCCGCGCCCACCACGCTCCGAGGGCGCAGAACGCGGCGACGCCGGCGGCGAGCAACGCCCGTACCTGATAGTCGTCGTGCTTGAGTACGACGAACATGACGCACAGCCACAGGGCGACCGCGACATTGATCAGCGCGATTCCTTTCAATACGACACGCATCGTTGGCTCCTTCGCGTGACAGTGTATGGAAAAGAACTTTGTATTGCAAAGATAAAGTCGCCGCGTGCGGCCGGCGCGCCGATCCTGTTACGATCCGCCGATGTCACAGCAGACGAATTCGCGCCCCGGCCGCGGGTGGTTCCTGACCGCGACGATCCTTCTCGGTGTGACCGGTATCCTGCACACCATCGGCCAGTTCGGCGGGGAAGAGCCGGAGCTCGCCGGCGTGCTCGACGCGATGCGACAGACGGCGCTGCCGATGGGGTTCGGGATGTCGCCGTCGATCTATGCCATTTTCCGCGACCTGGCGTTCACGATGTCGGTCACTTTTTTCGCGCTCACCGCAATGAACCTGGTGTTCGTATTCGCCGCGGACGCCACGACGCGGCTCCGGCGCATCGGCGCGGCGATCAATCTGGTCTGGCTTGGCGTGTTCATCGCGCTCGAGCTCTGGTGCCGCGTGCCGCCGCCCCTCATCTGCGCTGTCGTCGTGTGGCCGGTCTTTCTCATCGCGTTCGTCAAGAGCAAGTAAGCAGAGACCTGTCCCCGTTTCGCGGTTTTCTGTGGAAAAGGGACCCGTCCCCTTTGGCGCTTGTTTTGTGCCGGATGTACTGTTACAACATGTCACGTGACTATGCGTAACACTGCAACGCATCCGCTGACGCCGCTGCAGCAGGCGATCCTCGACGTGCTCTGGTCCGGCGGGCCGTCGACCGCCGAGACGATCCGCGAGGCGCTCGGCAGCCGATATCCGCTGAAAGACTCGAGTGTCCGGACGCTGCTGCGGCGGCTCGAGGCGCGGGGACTGGTGACGCACACCCTCGACGGCAAAGTGTTCGTGTACGCCGCGAAAGCGCCGGCGCAACGCATCGCGGCGAAGGCCGTGCGGTCGATCATCGACAGGTTCTGGTCGGGCTCGATCGAGCAGTTCCTTACCGGCATGGTCGACGAGAAGGTGCTGTCGGCGGCGGAGCTCGAGCGCCTCGCCCGCAAGGTCAAAAGCGGCGCAGCGGCCGGCGCGGGGGGGAAGAAGCGATGATCGACGCCGCGATGGCGCGCGTGCTGGTCGAGGCGTCCCTGCGCGCCTGCGGCGTCGCGCTCGCCGTGGCCGCGGCGCTGAAGCTCGCGCGCGTCGAGTCGAGCGGCGTGCGCCACGCCGCGTGGACGGGCGTGCTCGCGGCGATGCTGCTGATGCCGCTCCTGCCGTACGTCGTTCCGTCGTTCGAGTTGCCGGCGCGTTCGCGCGTCGCGACGACCATTGCGAGTGTGCCGGACGATCTGCCCTTCGTCGGACCCGTTGACCTGGACAACGCCGTGGGCGCGTACATCGGCAACACCGGCCGCGCCATTCCGCCGCCATCCCTTCAGAACATCAACGAACCGTACGGGGTCCGTGCTCGAGCCGTGGCCGATCCATCGTCGCGCCTCGGGACGCTGCCGTTGTGGTCGGTGGCCGCCTTCGGCATCTACGCCATCGGCGTCGGCATGTTGCTCATTCGCTGGTTACTCGCCGCACGATTCATTCGGAGGCTCCGCCGCGGGTCCGTGCCGATCGCCTCGCCCATCACGGTCGATGTCTGCGAGTCGCCGCTTGCCGCCACACCGATCACCGTCGGCATCATCCGCCCGTGGATCGTGCTGCCAACCGAGTGGCGGTCATGGAGCTCCTCGAAGCTTGCCGGCGTGCTTGCGCACGAGCGCGCCCACGTCGAGCGGCGCGATCCGCTCGTCGCGCTCGCCGCGTACGTGAACCGCTGCATCTTCTGGTTCCATCCGCTCGCGTGGTGGCTGGAACGCAAGCTCGCCGCGACCGCCGAGGATGCGGCCGACGAGGCCGGTGTGCGCGCGATGGGCGAGGAATGCCAGTACGCGGAGGTGCTCCTGGACATGGCGGCGACCGTGCGCCGCCACGGCGGCCGTGTGGCATGGGAAGGCGTCGGCGTCGATGGCAACGGCCTGCTGGGACGCCGCATCGATCGTCTGATGAGCGGCCGACTGTTCAGCGAAGTGTCGCGCGTGAAGAAGGCAGCGATTGCGGCGGTCTGCGTATCGGCCGTCGTCATTGCCGCGGCGTGCCGAACGAAGCCGCCGGTGCCAGAGCTGAAGCCCGATCCGAAAGTCGCGGCGCAGATTGCCGCGAACAGGGCGCGATATGAAAGGGAGAAGGCGGCGCGCGAGTTGACGCCGGCCCAGATAGACGAGCTGAAGCAGTCGATCGCGAAGTCGCCGGGAGACCTTTCACTCGTCGAAACGCTGCTCACGATCTATAAGCCGGACTACAACAATCCGACGCCGACAAACGCGGCAGAAATCGCGGCAGCCCGAAGGCCGTACATCCTGTCCGTCATCAAGGACCATCCAGAAACCGACCTGGCCGGCTCATGGGCTGTTCGCATATTCCCTGAGCCGACAGATCCGCTGACCGACCGCGACGGTTACGCGACGGCAAAGGCGCTCTGGCTCGGCCATGCCGCCCGGACGGACGTGCCTGTCGCCGTCTTGCGCAACGCCGCTGGGTTCTTCGAAGCGTACGATCGTGAACTCGCCGAGCGAATGCTGCTGAAGATCCAGGCGCGAGCGCCGGGCCAAGCCTCCGCCGAACTCGGACGCCTGTACGCGTTCACCATCGCGGGCGCGTATGGCGCGATGCCGCTTAACGTCGTCAGACTGAGCGACAGCGCGCACGCGCAGTCACCGGCCGCGAATCGCTCTCGGGCCGTACTGGACGCATCGACGGATCCTGCGATGCTGGGAGCCGCCTGCACCACGCTCACGCGGTACAGCACGACGGCGAAGGACTTCGATCCAAGAGAGCTCGGTCGCACGTATTGTCGGCGCGCAGTTCAGCTGGATCCGGCCAACCGGACCGCGGTACGCCAGCTGGCCGCGATGGCGGCGTTCGACAAAGACAACGCCTTCGAATCGAAATTTAGAGGTGTTCCGATGGACAGGCGCTACGACGCAGTCGCGTCATGGCCTGACGCCGAGCGCTTCGACTTCGGCCCGAGATACGCCGAGTACGCCTATATGAACGCGGAGTACCTCGACTACACGCCAGGGAAGACTGACGAGGAAACAGCAAGAAGGAAAGTGCGCGCGCAAGAGATGTGGGTTGTCGCGGACAAGATGGCAAGCGATCTGCTGCGGTTGGCGCCCCGATTCACGGCCCACCCGGACTATGCGATGACGCTCTACCGGTCCCACCTTGTCCTGAGCACCAATGCGCTTCGCCGAGGAGACGTACGGACGGCGCTCGCGGAGCTCACCAAGTCCGTCTCTGGTCCTCCGCCGATCCAACCCGTGCTTGACGCGCCGCAGATGGACAGCCGCGTGGTCGACCGCTTGATCGGCATGGGTGAGCGGAAGCCCGTGATCGAGTTCCTCGAGAAATCGGTCTCCTTCAAAAGCCCCGAGGAAGCGAAGGCTGCTATCGACGCCGCGGCCGCGTTGAAGTCAGGAGTCATGCCGATGCGCTATCAGTACATGCTCGATCGCGAAGCGCAGATCGCGGCAGGCAAAGTTGCTCGCTGACCTCCGCTATGCGCTCCGCGGTCTTTGGAAGACGCCCGGCTTCTCGGCGATTGCGATCGTCGTGCTCGCGCTCGGCGTCGCCGTCAACATCGCGATCTTCAGCCTCGTCAACGCGGTGTTCTTCCGCCCGCTGCCTGTGAAGGCGCCGGCGGAGCTGACATTCGTTTCGGCCGTCGACTCGAGGCGGCCCGACGTCGCCGATCAGATCGACTACAACGGGTTTCTGCAGCTCAAAGGCCGCACCGATGTGTTCGTTGACGGCACGCACGTTACGCGCGATTCCGCCGGGCTCGTAATCGACAAGGTCGAACGCCGCGCCACCGGCGAGATGGTGACCGGCAACTACTTCGACGTACTCGGAGTGCCGGCCCTCGTCGGACGGACGTTGGTCGCCGCGGATGACGATGGCAGCGCGGCACCGGCGATGGTGATCAGCGAGGCCCTCTGGCGCGAGCGGTTTCATTCGGACGCCGCCGTGATCGGCCGCTCGATCGACGTCGTGCTCGACAGCCACTATGGCTTTTTCTATCGCGACGAGACCGTGTCGTACACGATCGTCGGCGTGGTCGCATCACCGTTCGCTGGTGTCGGGCCCGCATGGTCGCCCGTTGGCTATTGGGTGCCGTCGAGTAAGCGCATCAACGACTATCGCGACCCTGAGGACGAACGAGGCTGGGCCATCGACAAAGAGCGGTGGGGGCGGCCGATCCTTCGGCGCGCACGCGGCGTATCAATCGGTCAGGCTGCTGCGGCCGTCGAGCAAGTCGGGCGCGCGTATCGCGAGCGGCTGAATCCTCCGTCGCAAACGCTCGTCCTCGTCGCGTCGGATTCGCCGCGCGTGTCACTGCCATTCACCGGCGGTGCGCGCATCGTGCCGGAGCGCCTCGCCGTCGCCATCATGTCGATCGGGGCCCTCGTTCTGCTCATTGCGCTGTCGAACTTGATCGGCCTCTTTTCGGCGCGCGGCGTCGCGCAGCGCGGCGAAGTTGCGATTCGGCTGGCGCTTGGAGCGACGCGCGGAAATCTGCTGCGATACTTCGCCGCGCAGGGCCTTGCGATCGCCGTCGTCAGTGCAACGCTGGCGCTCGCGCTGGGAGCATGGGCGGTCGCGCTGTTCTCGTCCACGGCGCCGACCGAGCTGAGTCAGGGCCCGTCTCGGTACGCCGCCGCAGACTTCCGCGTGCCGATCGACTGGCACGTGCTCTTCTTCGCGGCGTCGCTGCCGGTCGTCGCCGCGCTCGTCATCGCCGCGAGCCGCGCACGGCAAGCGTGGAGCACCGACGTGCGCTCGGCGATGCAGTCGGGCACGCCGACAACGGTCGCCGTCCACACGCTGCGCATGCGTTACGGTGTTGTCGTGCCGCAGGTGGCTGCCGCGCTCGCGATCTTGATGGTCGCCGGCATGTTCATTCGCACCGTGCTCGTCTCGGAGCTCGCCGAGCCCGGGTACGACGCAACGGCCGTGTCGCTCATCGACTTCGACATGCCGCAGCCGCCGCGCGCCCAGTTCAGGCAGGCAGCTGACGAACGCCGCCGCATCAATGTCAAAGTCGCCGAATTCGCCGCCACGATGGGCGGTGTCTCGACCGTGAGCGTGACCGACAACATGAACTTCGTGCTCCAGTCGAACAACAGCTGGGTGCTCACGCAGGAACAGTTTACCGATCGGTCCGCGATGAAGTGGCTCGGCGTTGTCGGCGCGACGCCCGGCTACTTCGACACCATGGGCATCCGGCTGCTGCGCGGCCGCGATTTCGACGCGCACGACGAGCGGATCAACGACACGGCGATCGTGTCGGCGAAAACCGCCGCGATGCTCTGGCCTGGACAGGATCCGATCGGGCGCCGATTCACGAAGACGTCGCTCACTTTCCAGCACATTGGGATCCTAAGCTTAGAATTCCACGTGGACAAGTTGTCGCGGCCGCTTCTATAGTGTCACCTAAATACTAGTGACTCCAGCGTAACTGGACTGGCCACAGTTAGGCCGCAAATGTAATCACACTGGCTCACCT